>ERZ773007.1499-NODE-1499-length-10949-cov-2.938957_pt1 | contig 10949 bp, 10 predicted proteins | sample MGYA00580665_ERZ773007 | MGnify/ENA primary metagenome ERZ773007 (study PRJEB29015, sample SAMEA2738122) | human oral metagenome | biome: human oral; feature: human-associated habitat; material: saliva | place: China | collected 2167 ... | reverse complement strand
TGTGATCAGTGTTATCGATGAGGTGGTGAACAAAGTTCGAACCAATAAAACCGGCGCCGCCGGTAACAAGAATGTGAGCCATACGTTAGATTTTAGCGCCCGACACCCGTATTTTTATGCATACAAACGGCGAGAATCGTGACACAATATAGAAACTATGAAAGGAATCATTCTAGCTGGCGGCACCGGCAGCCGCCTTCACCCCATCACTCAGGGCATTAGCAAACAGCTCACCCCGGTCTATGACAAGCCGATGATCTATTACCCGCTCTCAACACTCATGTTGGCGGGTATCCGGGATATCCTCATTATCACCACCCCTGCCGACCAGGAGCAGTTCCAAAGGCTGCTCGGGGACGGCTCAAGATTCGGGGTTCACTTCGAATACAAGGTGCAGCCCTCCCCTGACGGGCTGGCTCAAGCATTTATTCTTGGTGCAGATTTTATTGGTAATAGCCCCGTTGCCCTCGTGCTTGGCGACAATATTTTCTACGGGCACGGGCTCGGCACCCAGTTGGCCAAATACGAACAGAAGGACGGCGCAACTGTCTTCGCCTACCAGGTGGCTGACCCGCGCGCCTACGGTGTGGTCGAATTCGATGAGAACAACAACGCCCTCTCCATTGAGGAAAAGCCCGAAAAACCCAAGAGCGACTACGTAATCCCCGGCCTGTATTTCTACGACCGGGATGTGGTTAACTATGCACAAGAACTTGAACCTTCACCGCGTGGTGAACTGGAAATCACCGACCTTAACCGTGTATACCTAAAACAGGGTAAACTGAAAGTGGAGGTTCTTCCGCGCGGCACTGCGTGGCTCGACACCGGCACCTTCGATTCACTCGCGGATGCCACGAACTTCATCCGCACCGTGCAAAAACGTCAGGGTCTTTCCATTGGATGCCCCGAAGAAATTGCGTGGCGCGCAGGCTGGCTCAGCGATCAGGAACTCAGCAAGATTGCAAGCCCCCTCGTTAAGAGCGGTTACGGCGAATACCTTCTCAACCTGCTACGGTAAGGTGGCGTCTTCGCTCAACTGTGCCCGGGCACGGGTCGACTACACTCAGCTCAAATACATCACATACGCATTCTGGAGTAATCACAGACCATGACCATACTGGACTTTGTGCGCACCACGAGGGCAAACCTCGTGTTGCTTATCCTCGGCATCATTATTGGTGCTCTCTTAGGCGTCGGCTATTCCCTCACCCAGCCCAAGGTGTATGCGGCCAGCGCATCCGGGTACGTCACCATTGGCAGCGGCGGCACCATTGACGTGCTCTCGGGCTCATCGGCTGCGAAAGACCGCGCCCGCTCCTACTCCGCTATCGTCTCCTCCGAGGCTGTGGCGAAAATCATTCAAGAGAAAAACCCCAATATGGGGATGACCGTCAGCGGTATCCGCGGCAGTGTTACCGCGTCCACTGACGAAAACAGCTCGCTGATTAAAGTCAGCGCCCACGCCTCCACACCGGAGCAGGCACAGGTTCTGGCGAACTCGGCGCTACACGCCACCGCTGAATACATTAAAAATATTGAAGGCAATAACGGCGGTAGCGGCAACGCCGCCAGCGGCAATGGGGGGAATAACGCCACCCCCAATACTGAGAACGGCAACGCTGCAGGTGCTAGTGCTAGCGCGAACACCGCTGTTAGCGGTAACGCCGCGAATAATATCCGCGTGATCCCTCTCGATAACGCAAGTATTAACCCCCCGCTGGTATCCCCCAACTACACCCGTAACACCCTCATCGGTGCAGTCGCCGGGCTCGTTCTTGTGTACGTTGTGATCTTCCTGCGCCGCTCCGTGGATCAGCGCATCCGTACCCGTGATGACGCCGTGAAAGCCACCGGCAGCAGCATCCTTGGTGTGCTGCCCACCAGTGATGACCTCACTGAAGAAAACATTGTTACCGGCTCCTCCAACGACCATATCGCTCAAGAGTCGATCCGTCAGCTGCGCACCAACCTGCGTTTCGTCAATATTGACGAGCCGCCGCGTTCGTTCCTGGTCACCTCCGCGGTTCCCAGCGAAGGTAAGTCCACCGTGTCGCTGTCGCTGGCGCGTTCCATAGCTGAGTCTGGTCAGGCTGTCATCCTCATCGATGCTGACCTGCGCCGCCCCACCCTGGCGAAGAAACTCAATGTTGATGCGAAGGTCGGTCTCACCCAGGTGCTGGCCGGTCAGGTCGATATTGCTGAGGCCGTGTACCAGTTGGAGGAATCCAACCTGTTCGTGCTCACCGCCGGACGTATCCCCCCGAACCCCTCAGAACTGCTGGGCTCCGATAAGATGCGCCAGCTGGTCAGGGAACTATCCGAAGAGTTCGTAGTGGTTCTGGATGCCCCACCGCTGCTGCCCGTCACCGATGCCTCACTGCTCTCCTACGCGGTAGACGGCGTGATTATGGTTGGTTCGATCGGTAAGAGCCACCGCGAGCAGATGACCGAGGCAACCAATAACCTAAACAAGGTGAATGCTAACCTCTTCGGTCTGGTGCTGAACCGCGCGCCGCGTAAAGGCCTGGGTAACTCCTACTACGGCTTCGGCTACGCCAACAGCTACGTGGGGTACGCAACCTACTACGGCTACTCAAAAGACGGCACGAAGAAAAAAGTGAAGTCTCGGAAGAAAGCCAAGAAATAGGTTTACCGCCCGCAGCAGTAAACCGGGGCGGGGATAAGACATTGTGCCTTGTCCCCGCCCTATACTGTAGCTACAGCACACGCTTCAAAAACTAACTGGAAGACACCCCGTGGAAAAAACTGAACGGCAGGCCGCCTCAGCGCCGCTCAAAGCACGCATTATGCTGGCGCACGCCTACTTTCAGCGCGTCGCCAACGCCAACGGCATAGATATTCTGCACGTTAAAGGGTACGCATTCGGCCCGGAGGTGTACCGTTCCGAGCGGCACAGCACCGACGTGGATTTGCTGGTACGCCCCTCCCATGTGGACCGGTTCGTGCAGGCGCTTATAGCTCAGGGGTGGAGTATCCAAGCGCACTTTGAAACCGGCTCAGTATTTGAGCACGCCATGACCCTTCACCACGATGCGTGGGGGCTAACCGACATACACCGGTTCTTCCCCGGCTTGGGCGAGAACCATGAACGGGTTTTTGAGCAGCTGTGGCTGGCCCGAACCACACGCGATATAGCGCACCGGCCCTGCACCGTACCGTCTGTGCTGGATGCGCGAGTTATTGTGGTGCTGCACCGTGCACGAGCCGCCGCGAAATACAGCAGCGACCTCAAATACCTTAACGAAATCATGAGCCACAGCGAATGGGAACGGGTACACGATAGGGCCTTAGAGCTACACTCCGGCATTGCTTACGCGGCGGCAATGGGGCATCTAGCGGCCTACAGGGGGCACCGCGACTACCTGCTGTGGAAGGCTGTCTCGACGAAAGTTCCCCCCTACCTGCTGTGGTTTGCGCGGGTGCGCTCAGCACGCGGTATTGCCGAGAAGGCACGGGTTATTAGGAATATTGCGCTGGTAAATGAAGACCACCTGGCAATGACGCTGGGCCATAAACCCAGCCGGAGCGAAATATGGCGGCAGTTCTTCAGCCGTTTCGGCATTAAATTTCCGGAAGGCGGCAAATAATGGCTGAGCTTCGTTACCGCATCCCCGAACATATCGCCTATGTGCACACCGACGAATTCGCCAAGTACAGCCCCACCGCCAGCTATCTTGCTGATTTGCGCACCAGCAGCATCGCGGTCTTAGAGGGGTCAGCATCCATTATTTGGGGCGTGTTTGAGGTTCCGCTGACTCTCCCGGAGGCTATTGAGGAGATCGCGGAGCTTGCGGAGCAGGACCCTGCGGCTATCGCCGAGCAGGTGCAGGATTTTGTGACCGATTTAGTCTCCCGCGAGTACCTGGAAGAGCTGTAAACAGGCGGCATGTTCCGGGAAACTTCCCCCACCTGCCCTTCCCCGTAATACTGTGGTGAATACAACCGAAGCGCGCAGCGTTATCCCAGCTGGGCCACATACTCGTGCAGCTGGGCGATAAACCTCTCTTCAGAGAACTTTTCAACATGGGCGCGAATCTGCTGGGGGTCCCACTGTGCCGGGTCAAATGAGGACACGGCAGACTCGATCAACTCAGGGGTTGGCTCATCAATAAACACACCGGTACGCCCTTCCACGACGGTGTCAAGGAAACCGCCGGCACGGAACGCAATCACAGGTTTACCGCTTGCCCCTGCCTCCAGGGGGGTAATCCCGAAATCCTCGTGTGAAATCGCCAACAGCGCCACACAGTTGCGGTAGGCGTAACATAGCTGCGCATCCGGCAGATCTGAGGCGATACGCACCGTCGGCCCGGCATGTTTTAGAAGGCTATCTTTCTCCGGCCCCCGGCCGATAATCAGTAGTTTCTTTCCCATGCGTGTGAAGGCCTCCACCGCGTGTTCTATGTTCTTATACGGCAACAGGCGTGAGACGATCAGGAAATAGTCGCCGTCGGCCATAAACTTCTCCAAACCAGGAATCGGCTCGGCCGGGGAGTCCATATCTACCGAATGCGGCGGGAAAAAAATCGGTACATCCTCTTTACCGTAAACGTTCTTAATACGTTCCCTAATGATGGTGGAGTTACCCACATAGTTCTTGGATTTTGCGGCGGCCCGCTGATCCCACAGCTTCAGTGCGGGACTGAGCGTGCGCAAAGCAATCCCCGCAACACCGTCTTTTTTCTTCCCCAAATACTGGTCGCTCAGGTACAGCCACCGCGCCGGGGAGTGGCAGTAGACGAAGCTCTGCCCGGCGTACCTGAACCCGTGCGCCCAGCCGGTGGTTGAGATAATCGCCTTCCGGGCGGGCACCTTCAACAGAGACGAAGCGAACGGCAGCAGCGGCAGCGCGAAACGGTGTTTATGGCGGAACAGCCCAATGCAGTTAATGCCACTGGTGACAATTTTTGCATCTTTAAACTCGGGGAAAGTACCTTCGGGGTCATAAAGAGTGGTGTATATTGTCGCCTCGGGGAAGGCCTTGTGCATGGCAAGTACCACCCGCTCGGCCCCTCCTCTTTGAGTGAGGTAGTCGTGCGCGATAGCGATTTCTTCGGTAGCTTGCACCCGCCAGAACGGCAGGCATTTTTTAGCGGTTTTCTGTGCTCCGCTGAGCAGATGATGTGCGTGTGCGAACATGATGTGGTTCCTAGAATACTTTCTGGGCGCGGCGCGGGTATTTCACACCCGCGTAGGAGGCTGCTTCAACCTGTAGCGCCACAATTTTCTCGGCGAGCTTTACCGGGAGTTTGAGCAGGATTCTATCGCTGGCGTCCCCCACTGTTTTGATGGTTCGTTCGGTGGTGAATAATGCGAGTGTTTTGACCGCTGCGCCCCACACCCCGCCCGGGTTTGGGGCGGTGTGTGCCTGTTCGCCGTGCTTTCGCACGAAAATGGAGCGCGCCGCCCCAGAGTGCAGGGCACGTAGAGCGCGTACGGAGGTGGTGGTTGCTTCTGCGTGGTGTTTCGCCTCTACCTCGGAAGAGATAAGAATTTTTCCCGCAGCGTCGGCGATCATTTTCCCCATATCGACGTCTTCCCAGCCGTAGAGGCGGTAGGCGGGGTCGAATCCCCCTACTTTGTGGAAGAACTCGGCTGATACGGACGAATTACCGTTCCAGTAATGCCAGCGCTCATGTGGGGGTACACTGAGCGCTCCCTGCTTGAACTTTTTATCTCGGTAGTTGCCATAAACCAGCGAGTAGGGGGTCTGAGGAAATACGTTGTTAAGGGTGCCGATAACCCCGTCGTACTCTTGGTGCAGGCGAAGGTGGTTCGCTACGTAATGTTCGTCCGGCTGCAGGTCATCATCACAGCGGATGAGTACCTTGGCATTAGCGGCCCGGTGCCCGGCGTTCAGGGCTGCTACCCTCCCCCGGTTTTCGGGGAAAATAATGGTGCTTAGGTTCAGCCCGCCCTCGGCAGCATATTTTTTCAGGACAGCCTCGCTATTGTCGATATCGCCATCGAGCACAACGATTACCTGAAAGTCTTTTTCTGTTTGGGCACGTAAAGCCTCCAGTGGGTAGTGCAGCAGGTGTGCACCGCCTCTGGAGGGGATAATGACGGCCGCTTTGTAGTAGTGGTCGGCGTTATGCGAGTGAGCTTCGTGATGTGTAAGGTGAGTCATAACGATATGCTTTTATGGTGTGATTCTGTTGTGTTCCGGTCGGCTCGCGCCGCCGTAGAGGGACATTATGCGGGTGAAATATGCTGTTCCAGGATTTCGCGCACGCGTTCTTTGCCGGCCTCAGGAGAGTACAGCTCCTGCCAGCGCCAGAAAGCGTCAGATACGGTGTTGGTGAGCTTCTCAGAGTCTGAGCTCAGCTGTTCTGCGACGATGCTGATCGTACGCGCCAGCTCGGCCTCATCCCCCTTGGGGACGATATACGGATAGTTTTCACCCACGATCTCGGGCAGTGTCCCCGAATCGGAGACAATAAGAGGCACGCGGGCACTCATTGCTTCAGCAGCAACAAGCCCGAAAGACTCGGCAACTAGTGAGGGAACTACCAGCATATCGACGTTGTTAAACAACGCCTCAGGGGTGGCCCATCCCAGACGCTCGGTGTGCTCTGCAATACGGCTAAGGGAACGTTCAACCTGTTCCTGTTCCACCTCAGAGGTGAAAACGGGTTCCCCTGCTACCACTAGGCGGTACGCGCCGCCTCCCTGGGTGAGGGTAGCAATAGCCTTACACAGCGGAACTATACCTTTAATGGGGCTCAGCCGTCCAATAAATCCCACACGTATGACATCAGTATTGTCATGTTTAAGGTCTGTAGGTACCTCAGAGACCCAGTTGCTCAAAACCTGTGCACCGTTTATCTGCCGGGCCATAAAGTTGCTCGGCACCAGGGTCGCACTCGCCTTACGACGCGCAAAGGGGACTAGTTTTGCGTTGAGTCCCTCTGGAATCTGGTGCAGGTGCACAATCCGGTTCTTACGCCCGCCGGTAGCGGCAGCGGGTACCAGCCCATTGCACCACAGCAGTACTTTCTTATGGGCGGAGTGCCAGGCGCGAAGCTGCATCATGTACTGGGAGCGGGTACGGGTGGGAAGTACCACACGGGCGAATCCTTCATCGGCGGCAGCCTCAACGAGTTGCGGCGGGTGCGCTGGGCCAATAACAGTGACTCGGTAGCCAAGGGAACGGGCGGCACGTGCAATATTGAGCAGCATGACCTCGCCGCCGCCTATATCACCATTATTGGTTGCAATATACAATTCCTGCGCCATGACCTTGAACCCTTCTGTTTGAATTTACCGAGTAACCTCTAGTGTGCCCGCTGCCGGTGGGGTAAGAAGCGTTGTTTTCTTTGTGAGAGGAATACGTCCGTCAATCCCGTCTTTATCCCCCGGCTGCTCATGAATGGTACCCGCCGCCCGTGAAATAATGATGGCCCGGATCGCGTATCCCACGCAGACGGCCCACATCCAGGTGTAGAACACCTCACCCAGGCGTTGGGCACAAATCAGCAAAGCGACGCCTGCACCCTGAATATAGGCCTCATCACGGCTCCACCGTGAAGCATTACTGAAAGGACGCACCAGACAAAAAACGGTGATGCCAACTACGAGCAGCATCCAGGGCCAGCCGCCTTCTACCAGTGCAGACCAGTAAGAGTTGTGGAACAGCCAGACTTTATTGTCGTGATGAAGATACACGTAGGCCTCGCCCAAACCACGACCGAAAATACCGGTATTTTCTACTTTTATTTGGGAGGCGGCATCGATTTGGGCTCGGAACCAGTCACTGCCAGCACGGTCTCCGAACCGTGATGACTGCGAATAATCCTCGGTGAGAATGCCAAGGGCTAGGTAGATGAGCAAGCCAAGGACAAGGCGCCCCCACACCGGAAGACGTTTAGCTAGTACAATCCAAATAATCCCCATTGTGAAGGCGGTCATTGATGTGCGGGAGCCGGTCAGCCACAGGATAGCCGCGAATACAATAATCGTTAGGATGATCTCGGCACGGCGACGCGCAAGGGTGAGGGCAAGAAGACCAAAAATACAGTACGCGAGACCGGCAACATTCTTATCAAGCAAATAACCAGTCAGATAACCCTTATAGTTATTAGGAGTGAGCCCCACATAGTAGAGAGGAACGTTTACTAATAGGGCAGTGACGTATCCAGCAATCGCCGAACGTATGTGGATACGGCCGGAAGCAATAATCCAGATCAAAAGAGTTGCTAGTAGTAGACGCAGCAGGCGGCGCTGCCAGTCAAAAGCGCCAGAACTAGACTCATGTGTGAGGGATACGAACGCCAAATAGCCCAGCGCCGCAAAGGTAGCAAACGCCAGGTTCTGAAATTTTCCCAGCTCGTACACCGGTTGTTTAATGAGGGCATATAGCACAACCACGATAATGACAACCTGGTTATAGGGAAGCCCTATACCCGGCGCAGATTCTCCGAAGATCATGAGGAAAAACATAATAAACTCGGGAAGGCGTATCTTCCCCGCCCCCTGCCGCAAATATTCGGTTCCCTGGCCCAGATGGTTCTGGATCCGCTCGGCGGCAGATACGGGTTGGCCGTTAACGGCTTTAGAGCTTGTGACGCTCACCGGGTACCTCCTCGCGGTAGCTTGTTCGTGTATAGGGCGGCTGTCTGTTGTGCCATTGTTGCATTATTAGGCCAGGTAAACTGTTCGCTGGGACTTTCCAAGAGCAGGGCGTGTATCCGGTTAAACACCTGCTCGGTCAGGTTCGGGGATGAGCGCTCTACCAGTTCCCTAGCAGAGACGACCTCGGGGTTACCTCCCACAGCGGTTGCCACAACTTTCAGCCCAGCAGATTTGGCATCCAGCAGAGTGTAAGAGCAGTTCTCCCATACGGAGAGCTGCACCACCATATCGCTGCGCCCCATCGCCTGATGGGGGTCTATAAAACCGCTGAACGTGACTGAGTCTCCCAGATTGAGGCGTTGTGCCTGTTCCCTCAAAGCTGCGGATAGTTCACCGTCACCGGCGATTTCCAGACGGGCCTTCGGGTAGTGTTCATGCAGCCTGGCGAAGGCGTCAATGAGCACGTCGATCCCTTTCTCGGGTGAGAGCCGTGAGAGGGATAGGATGCGTGGCGCATCCGGTTCAGCGGGTACACGGTAGGCGTCAACCTGCGCGTGAACCGCATCAATATCCACACCATTGTATACGAGTTCGACGGTTCGGGCACCCCATTTGCGGTGCATCTGCTCCGCAGTGGAGGCTGAGACTGCGATTGCTGTATCTGTGCCCCACAGGCGTACCCGGTGTACCTGCTCCATGAGTTTAGAGCGCCATGAGGTGCCGTGATACACGGAATCGTCACCAGCGATGCCGTGTTCTGTCGTGAATAGTTTGGGGGTGAGCCGCGAACGGTTTAACGCTCGCCGTATTTTGAGCGAGTTCACCACGGCTGCGGAAAGAACATCCGCGTAGGCAAGGTGGCTGTGCACGATTGCGGGGTTTTCGTCCTCAATCGCGCGTAATAGCGAGGTGAATGAGCGTTTAAACCCAGCGTGTGGGCCGAACTCAGCTTCTATAACGCGCACGCCCAGTTCTTTAAGCCGCTCGGTGAGTACCCCCGCAGGGGCGAGCACCACCAGCTCATACCCTGGAATACCGGCACGCGCCATATCGAGAGTGTGCCGCGCTACTCCCCCGAAGTCGGGAACCGGAACGACCCAGAGAACTTTAAAAATACACTTGCTCATATTTTTACTCTATTCGCAGCTTTTCTTTCGTCCAGTTACCAGAACACGTGTTAGCAACTTGCGGAATGCTACAGAAACATTCGTTTCAATTGTGATATGAACTATATAAGCCCAAACAATTACCAATATTATAGTAAAACCGCGAGCTCCCCAATCTCCTAAATATGGGTTTAATATATTAATAATCATATAACCCAACATAGCATGGCCTAAATACAATGGATAAGATATGACTCCCACAAAATGAATAGGCCCGTGGGCTAAAAATGGCACTCTGGGACAGTGCACAACAATAAAAAATATCACACAGATACCCAGCATTGTCACAGCATGTAACATATCACGCATAATATATGTATTAATGGATGCCATAATAGTCAGTAACGGTATTAACCACGTAAATCTACGATCATGGCTATACATAAAGAGAACCATTCCCAAGCAGAAAAGCGGGGCATGTTCAGCAAGCACAGACCATAATACAATCTTATCGAGAGAATTATGTGGCATTACAATAAACAAACATAATATGGTGCCTATTACACTCCAGATAATAATACCAATGGTAAGTTCACGGCGATAGACTTTTCCACGTCGGTACAGCATATATGTAGCCATCAGAAGGTAGAATTGCATCTCTACAGCTAAAGTCCAGTAGACCTTGTCTACATCTTCAACCATAATAAAACGTTGCATCATGGTGGTATTCAGCAATACCTGCAGCTGCGTAATATGCCGCCCAGGGTTACCGTACAGCACGTACACCAGTGTAGCGACTATAATTCCAAACCAATATGTAGGATATAGACGTGCCACTCGAGAAATCATAAATTTCAGAGATGAACCACTTTTAATTGCCGTTAGCAAAATCACATATCCTGATATAATGAAAAATAGCTGCACCCCCATCTCCCCCAGCGGAAAAGTATATGGGGATTGTGGGGAATGTATGTAGTTCTGGTTGAAAGTCGCCCCAAAATGTCCTACGACCACTGCTAGCGCCGCAATTCCGCGCAGCCCATCAAGTTCACGGAACCGTCCGGGGGTGATAAAGCTATTATCAAGTATTTCGTTATGCTCTTGGGTGCGCCGAATTGTTTTTGTCTTCTTCATAACCGGCCTACAACCACTTTTCGAGGCGGTCTAGGGCGGTGAAGAAGCCTTCGCCGTTATTGATATGCCCCTGCCAGATTTCGGGGATAAACGATGCTTTCGGCGCCAGCTCGC
>ERZ773007.1498-NODE-1498-length-10954-cov-9.533902_pt1 | contig 10954 bp, 11 predicted proteins | sample MGYA00580665_ERZ773007 | MGnify/ENA primary metagenome ERZ773007 (study PRJEB29015, sample SAMEA2738122) | human oral metagenome | biome: human oral; feature: human-associated habitat; material: saliva | place: China | collected 2167 ... | reverse complement strand
AAATCGCCAAAGCTGGTCTTGACCGCGATATCTGGCAATACTTCACTGTCAACACAGGCGTTCGTTCAGTAGGTGTTATGGGTGACGGCCGTACGTATGACTACACTATTGCCATTCGTGCTATCACTTCTATCGATGGAATGACAGCAGACTTTGCGAAGATTCCATGGGAAGTCCTCCAAAAAATCTCAGTCCGTATCGTAAATGAAGTTGACCACGTCAACCGCATCGTCTACGATATCACAAGTAAACCACCTGCAACTGTAGAGTGGGAATGATTTATAAACATGATTTGAAGTGAAAAGGTTGTTTTAACAGCACTTTAGGTTATTATAAAGGTTAAAAATCAATCAAAATTGATTGTTTCCCCACCAAAAGCCCCACCAGAAACTGATCTGATAGGGCTTTTTAGTTTTAGGATGTAAAAACGCAAATTATAGTTTCTTCTCTATAAGAAGAATGAAAAATTTCATCATATCTCGTTTTGAGACTGGGAAATTAAACAATAATGTAGTAAATTGTGTAAAAGAAATAAATCCCTTATAGAGTGATCTTTCGCAAATCTACTAAAAGGGATTTATTTCTTTTTATGTTTACATAACTCCTCCTACACTATCTTAACTTTTGTTATAGCTGTTTCTACTATTGTTCCATCATCAATTATCAACAATTCTACAAAAGAAATCGCTAAATAATTTATATCTAAATCATATCTTTTTTCAAGTTTATTAGTATAATCTATATTCTCCTTAAAAATAATATTTTTTTCTTTATCATATATATAAACACTAATTATAGCGCTATTAGAATATCCATTTAATAAGCAATCAATGGTTAATGTCGATTTATTAGAATTTTGACTATTTCCTAATACAGTATTAAAATCATATACATGTAGTTTAGGAGTACTATAAATAATGCTCTCCGAAATATTGTCTAAGATTGAATCTACCGTTGAATCTAGCATCACATTATTGTTTTGTTTTTCTTCTTCAATAGAGCATACCTTTATTTTAAGTTCATTTTCCTCCAAACATAGTAAATTTGTAATTTCAAACTCTATAGACTGTTCAAGTCCCTTTGAAAATCCAACAAAGACCCCATTCATCCAAATATACACGGGAAGATTTAAGCTTTTCATTTTCAAGAAAATATTTTTAGTAATTAATTTATCTTCACCTTTAAAATGATTAAATAAAGTTAACAATGTAGGTTCGACATCACCATTTTTTTCATTGAAATCTGATTTCGTGTAAGTCCAATTTCTGCTTAAGTGCATCTTATCTATTTGATAATAGTCTAGTTGATTTATATCTACATATTTATCAAAATAATAATGCTCAGAGTGTTCAGGCAATTGATTGACTCCTGTTATAGCAGAATTTTTCAACCAGCTATATTCTACTTTAATATTTTTCATCTCTAATACCTCTTAGTAAAGCAATTTATCTTCATATTCCTCCGTCTATTTAATGCGATATATTAGAAAAAACAGAGTCTGCTTTACCAGACTCTGCATATGTTATTTCGTTGCTGGTTGTTGCTGTGTAATACAGTGAATATTACCACCACCATATGCAATCTCTGTAGTTTCAACTCCAACAACTTTACGATCAGGGAACATCGCTTGCACTTGTTTAACCGCCAATGCATCGTTCTCATCACCATATTGAGGGAGAATAATTCCTCCATTAACTATTAAGAAATTCAAATATGATGCAATTGCAACTTCTCCTTCCTCTCTTGGAATAGCCCCTTCAGAGAAATCAATCGTATCTGCATCTTTAAGATAGCATGGCTTCTTAGTAACACACATTTTATGTACTTTTAACTTTCTGCCTTTTGCATCTGTTTGTTCACTTAGAAAATCAAACGCAGCTTTTGCTTCCTTATAGAAAGGATGGTTCTCATCTTCAGTGTAAATACATGCAACTTCTCCAGGTTTTACAAAACATGCTACATCATCAATATGACCATTCGTTTCATATGGGTCAATACCATCTTTCACCCAAATTACTTTTTCACAATTCAAATAATCTTTTAACTTTTGTTCAATTTCTTCTTTTGACAAATGTGGGTTTCGACTTGGATGAAGAAGACACATTTCAGTAACCATCACTGTACCTTCACCATCAACGTGAATTGATCCACCTTCTAAAACAAAATCATCTGTTTTATAAGAATCAGTATTTGTTAATTCACAAACTTTTCTTGCAACAAGCGCATCTTGATCCCAAGGGAAATAGAGTCCATCTACTAAACCACCCCATGCATTGAATTCCCAATCTACTGCACGACGTTCACCTTTATCATTTATAAGAAATGTAGGACCACAGTCGCGAATCCACGAATCATCATTTGTCATCTCGATTACTCTTATATTTTCACAATTAAGAGCAGATACACGAGCTATAGCATTTTCAAATTGAAGAGGTGGTACACAAAGTGAGACTGGCTCAAATTCACTAATAGCTTTAGCAACATCTAAAAATGCTTTTTGAGCCGGTTTAGCTCCTAGACGCCAATTATCATTTCGCCATGGCCATAACATCCAAATTTGTTCTTGTTCTTCGAATTCTCCTGGCATTCGAAATCCATCTACTTTAGGGGTTGTACCCAAAATACGTTTAGACATCTCAAGTCCTCCTTTTGTTGTATTGGTATTTAGTTACTATCATTTTTTGATTTTTTTCACACGAATAATTACTTCACCTAAGATAAGACAAATTAATGAACCGATAGTTACAGGTAATTTATCAGCTAATGTTACTTCGTCAAAAGATAATGGGAATGCTGTAAATAAAAGCGAGATCAAAATCATAATAATTGGAATCACAACCATAATTTTTAAAATAAGATCACTTCCTCCTACTTTAAAAGGTCGAGGGGTTTCTGGATCAATTTTTCTTAACTTATAAAATGCTGGAAAAACTGGTATATAAGAAAGTAGGAACATAACAAGGTTCAATGAGAAGAACGCCCAAAACAGATCCTGATTTGGCAATATTGGTGCAATGACTACTACAAATGTTGCAACAAAACCATTTGCTAAAGCTGATCCAATTGGCATGTTATTCTTTTTACTACGTTTTGCAAAAAACTTCGGCATATCTCCATTTTCAGCAGCATAACATGCCGTGTTATTCACTCCTAATGACCATGAAATCATATTTCCAAAAAGAGTTAGTAAGAACAGAAATGCCATTAAAATTATAAACCATCCATTTTCTGATCCGGTCAAAAGTTTAAAGCTGTCCATCATACCACTACTAGTAGAAATTTTATCAACTGGAATCGCTACCCCAATACCAAATGCAGAAAATATATAAATAGCCGCAATAACTAGACCTGCAACAATTATAGATTGAGGTATTTGTTTTTTAGGATTCTCCATATCATCCGCACACGTACAAATAACTTCAAAACCAAGTAGATTAAAAATAATAACAGAAATAAATGATAGACTGTTTAAATCAAATGATGGTAAAAGTGAATCCAACGTAATTTTATTAGCCATTCCTTTTGTAAAGGCAATGTATAATCCCAAGACTCCTACTAATAGTGCTAATATCATCTTTATAATTGCCGCACCATTGAGGATCCATACGCTATCACTTGCGGGATAAAAGCTTATCCATATAATCAACCAAATAAATACAAGTTCAATTAATAATGTCCAGAACATCGAAAACTCAACACCTGTAATCGTTGTCAACAACCCAGGAGTCATAACAGCTAGTGATGCTAACCACAATGGAAAATTAATCCAATAATACCAGGAGGTCCTTGAGCCCCATCGGTGTCCAAACGCCTTCGTCACCCAATCATAGATTCCACCATCACCTATATAAGTAGTACCTAATTCAGCTGAAATCAATCCGTATGGTAACAAAAAAGCAATTAATAAAAATAACCACCAAAAGAATTGAGAATTCCCAATCGCCGCAACTGGAGCTGCAGCTTCTGCAACAAATACTACACATATTACAGTTAATACTGTAGTAAACAAACTAAATTTTTTCTTTTCTTCCATTTTTTTCTCCTTCCTTTAAGAGGAGAGTTATAACATCGTCAATTTAAAGCAAATTAACCCTTTTTATTTTAAAAATAATTCCAGTTCTGCTTTAGCTACAGATTGTTTTTCAAGATCATATGGATGACGTTTTTCAAAATCACGAAGTAGATAAACTAAGATACCTCGCATTGAAGTTAGACGATTTTCCGCCTCATCAAAACAAACCGAATTTGGCCCATCCATCACTTCATCAGACACTTCTTCGCCACGTGTAGCAGGTAAACAGTGCATGAATTTACAATTTTCTCCTGCTTTTGCCATCATCTCTGAATCAACATGATATTTAGGATAGAAAACCTTCATACGTTCTTCTTCTGATAATTCCGCTTCATATAGGCCATACCATACATCAGTGTATAAGAAATCTGCACCAGTAATTGAATCTATATCATCAGTTACTAAATATTTACCACCTGATAGTTTACAAATTTCATCATATTTTGACTTATGCATATCATTTAATTGGAATCCCTTCGGACCGAAGTGAACAAACTCCATACCCATTTTCAATGTAATTAATCCTAAAGAGAAGCATACTTGAGTTGCATCTCCTACAAATACTACTTTACAATCTTCTAATTTTTTTCCATTCGGTAAATTTTCAATAATCGTAATCAAATCTCCCAATTCTTGTGTAGGATGATTATAATCACTCATACCATTAATAACCGGAACTTGTGAAAATTTTGCCAAATCAACCACACTCTTATGACGTTCTACACGTGCCATAATAATATCAGTCAAGCGAGACACAACTGTTGCTGTATCTTCTAATGTTTCATGACCTCCTAGTTGAATTTGACCAGGTGCTAAATATTGTGCATGCCCCCCAAGTTGTGTCATAGCTGTTTCAAAAGAAATCCGTGTCCTTGTAGATGATTGTTGAAAAATCATGCCTAAAGTTTTATTTTTCAACAAAGGTGGATAATAGCCATTTTTAATACAGGCTTTAATCTTGAGAGACAAATCAGCAATTTCTAAGAGTTGTTCTTTAGAGAACTCTTCGGTTGTGATATAATCAATTTTATTGCTCATAATTGAGACCTCCTGTGTTGTTATGCTTTAATGATATTGCAAAATTTTATAGTTTGCGATAAACTTAAAGGTGTAAACCCACTTTTTTAAAAGTTTAAGTACTAAACCCAGTATTTATGCTTTTAAAAATGTAATGCTATTTTAAATATAAACTCCCTATTTTATTGCTTTTAAATAAAGTTTAGAGTCTTAATTAGTTTCACAGAATAAATGGAGGCTAAATATGATTGAAATAGTTTATATATACAATGTATTTTTAATTATACTGTATACTTTGACCCTTGGTATTGTATTGACCTATTCTTTAAACTCAGAAAAAGATAAAAAATACTTATTTTTTGTAGTCGGTTTATATCTTGTTTTTTTTATTTTTGATAATCTGATCCTATCAATGACAGAAATAATTAAAGATTTCGGAAACACATATAACCAACACTTTCTGGGAGTTCCATTTGTTAAAACTGTCATATATCTTGTTAATAATATTTGTCAGTTTTGGATAGTTGCTAGACTGAGGAAAGAAACACCTTTATTAACCCACTATTGCCTTATTTCTATTACTTTTATATGGATGGCTTTTCCGATTCTAAACAATTCTCCATTAAGAGTTTTTATGTACTATTTACCCAATCAGCTTCTTTTGATTTATACTGGTATATATGCGAGACGAAATCTAATATCTTTAAATATTAGTAGCAGAAATAAAAATTACTTAAAAACTATTTCAAATATCGGAGTGCTATTTGGCATTTTAATTATCTTGGAAGATTTATTTGTAATTTTTAATATAGATTCGTATGACTTGTTGAATCTACGAATTCAAAATAGAAATATGTGTGAAGACATGTTTACTATTGCTGTTTGTTATTTAATAATCAAATATATTCTTTCTGATTGGAAAGCTATTTCTAATGCAGAAGAACAATTATGTTCATTTGATAAATCCCCAAAAATTGACAACCCTAGTACACTAGATCTATTCTCTGAAAAACTTCATTTAACTGAACGTGAAAAAGAAATTATTCCTCTACTTCTTGAACACAAAAACAATCAGGAAATTGCGGATCAATTGTTTCTTTCAGTTGGAACTGTGAAGACACATGTACACAATATTTTTATAAAACTTGAGATCACTAAACGAAATCAACTTTTCGAAGTATATAATTCCTTTGAAAACGAACATCCTGAGCAATAATTGTGTCATAGTCCCGACTTTCAAAGATAGAAATCATGACCACCCGTCAAACGGGTGGTTTGTACCAGGGCTATAAGCCCAGATAACTAGCCAGCGCCTAAAGACGCTGGCTTTCACTTTGTTCAAGCCTTATTGCATTTGACTCGTCACAGACCTCTCAAAGAGGTATACGTACTACTTGCCACTATCCCTAAAGGGATCTTCATATTCTTTTACACTCAACTTATCTAAAGCAATATCTTTTCGCTCTTGTTCCTGAATGTATTTCTTTATTGTGGCTTCATTGAGGCCAACTGTACTTACATAATATCCCTCTGCCCAAAAATGTCGATTTCCAAACTTATATTTCAGATTTGCGTGTTTATCGAACATCATTAGAGCGCTTTTACCTTTTAAATATCCCATGAAACTTGCAACACTAATTCTAGGTGGAATACTTACCAACATATGAACATGATCTGGCATTAAATGGCCTTCGATAATCTCAACACCTTTATAACTACATAATCTATGGAATATTTCTCCCAAACTACTTCGATATTGATTATAGATCACTTTTCGTCTATACTTAGGGGTGAACACAATGTGATATTTACACATCCATTTTGTGTGTGATAAACTATGTGCTTTTTGAGCCATATTTTTCTCCTTTCGCTTTACAATTGGCTTGAACACCTTAATTGTATCGCGTTTGGAGTTTTTTTGGTGTAACCTTCGATGCGCACCCGCACAGAGAGTGTTTTTTTGTCTCGCACCTAACGGAGCGAGACGGACTGAAAGTCACATAAAGTAGAAAGCTGAACGCGAATGATATAACAGTTGCCACATTTAGTAGAATACTCCAAATTTTCCTATTCTTTATTTAGATTTTTAGGAAATATACCTCCAATAAATACCAGGACTCCTAAAACCAATGACAAAATATTTGGACCTGTCCAATAAGGATCTAGCGTACCTATGATGGAAACAATAAATAAGACGGCCGATGCATTTAAGAGCCCCTCATTTCCATTCCTCATAGCTATGAAAAGGATAAAAGTCGCAATCATAAAACAAATATAATGGATGGCTCCAATAAATAAGATCAGTAGATACATGGGGTTTCCTAAAAATAAAGGAAAAATCATAATACCAAGGTGACAGACTGATATTATTAAAGCGCTCCATAACCAAGGCGACTGAAGAATAATTCTTTTTGGCGAATTTTCTTCATCATTGTTTGATCGTATCTCAGCATTCAACTGATCGTTTACATCTATTTCTCCTTCTACTTGAGGGTATTCCATCTCTGATTTAGTTTCAATAGATGATACATCTTGTACTTTCACCTTGGACTCCCAGCTATCTGCAACTTTATCAAACAAACCAAAAACACGACAAACAATATAAATAGATAAGAGAAGATAAAAGAGACCGTAAAAACTTATACGAGTGATGAAAGAGTATACTGCACCTATCACAACAAGAGAAGATAAAATGAGCAAGAGAGAAAATACTTTCTGAAGTTTATCACTTGTACTTGTGATCATAACATTAATCAGAAGTAGAAACATTAACTCCATTACAGTGTATCGCAGTGTAAAAGCGTAAATGTCACTCGTTCTATCCATACCAATCAATATAAATAGTGGAGAAATATTTGTAGAGGCAACAAATAGTACTAAATAAGCTATCGATGATTTCCAACCATCTTTACTTTTCCAATTGTTTAAAAGCTCCCTCATTTCTACATTCTTTATAAGCAACCAAATCCATATTAAACAAATGATATTTAGCACAAAGGAAATGTTCAGCAGATTTGTTGAGGAAAAAGGTGGTAAAAAAAAACATAAGTAGTTGAGTAATTGAGAGGAGAAGAACAGCTATCAATCCTTCAACATTTAAACGTTGCTTCATGATTCTCCAAATTACCCAGCAAATAATCATTCCATTCCATATAGAAAAAATACTAGAGGTAGTGATCAGTGGTGTATTTCCATTTAAATTTTGAGCATTATAGCTCTCTACTAGACTACTACCATAAGAAACAAGATAAAGAATTGCTTCAAGAATTAGCAGTATACAATACCATTTTTTTCTAGACATAGATTCTCCTCCACTTTCTAAGAACAGTATTTAACGATTCATTTATTTAAATTATAACACAGTTTGTAACCGTTTTCCTAGTGAGTTATCAGAAATAAATAAATAAAAAAGATAGGATTTATCACCCCACCTCCTATCATCACTCTTCATTTTTTAACAATACAGTTCCAATCAATACCAGTATAGCTATCACAAGAGGAGGAAAGAAAAAGCTAGACCAATCTGGAGTACGAGCTGTAATCATTGAGACAAAATAAATACCTACAGACGTGTAAAGAGTTGTTACATTGCCCATCTTTTTCCCATTCCACAAGAGAATGGTTGCAATGATGAAACAAATGAGATGAAACCCAAGGAAAAACAAGAGGGCAGGTGCCCATCCTGCTAATACGGCTACTTCGAGGAGAAATAATCCTCAGTATATAATCGTGAAAGCAAGTGCAATAGATAGCGTTAACTAACTTCCAACTCTCTTTTCTGAATCAATCTCACCAACAGGCGAAAGAGCTTCTGTACTGACCCCAAAAAGTTAGACAATGAATTTACACAAAGGATTTAGTTCTGTATTGCACAGGACTGAGTCCTTTTAGTTTGACCTTAATTCGTTTATTGTTGTAATAATCAATGTAGTCTACAATAGCTTGTTCTAATTGCTCAAGTGACTGAAACGTCTTCTCATACCCATAAAACATTTCGGACTTAAGAATGCCAAAGAAGGATTCCATCATGCCGTTGTCTGGGCTGTTACCCTTACGTGACATGGACGGTTGAATTCCTTTATCCTCTAAAAAACGATGATAATACTGGTGTTGATACTGCCATCCTTGATCACTATGGAGAATTGTATTTGTGTAATGATTCTCAGTAAAGGCCTGGTCTAACATAGCTTTCACTTGTTCTAAATTTGGCGACGTCGAAAGATTATAAGCGACGATTTCACTGTTAAAACCATCTAATACTGGTGATAAGTAGAGTTTTTGAGTGCTTGCTGGAATGGCAAATTCTGTCACATCTGTGTAGCACTTTTCCATTGGTTTTGAAGCTTCAAACTGGCGTTGAATAAGGTTGTCGGCTTTCTTACCAATATCTCCTTTGTGAGAAGAATACTTTCGCTTCTGCCGGATTCTAGCTTGTAAATTGAGGACATTCATCAACCGCTGAACCCTCTTATGATTGACCAAAAAGCCACGATTTCTTAATTCTAAATGTATCCGACGATAACCATAATTTCCCTTGTGTTCAGTAAAAATAGATTGGATTTCAGCTTTAAGCCCTTGATCCTTATCTGGTTTGTCTAGCTGTTTCAAATGATAATAGTAGGTCGAACGAGCGAGTTTAATGGCCTTTAGAAGAATATCTAACGAAAACTCAGTGATTAATTCTTGAACAATTTCTGTCTTTCTTCTTTCTCTTTTTCCTCCTTCAATCGGAGTTCTCTCAACTTTTTTAGAACAGCATTCTCCGCTCTCAGGTATTCATTTTCTGCTTGAAGACGCTCTAACTCAGTCATCTCTTCAGGTTTCTTCTTTGGCTTACGTCCCATTTTAGGTATCCTTCCTCTTGTTTTCTCAACAATAGTATACCCATTTTTCTTGTATTGTGCCAGCCAATTTGGAAGCATTCCTTGGTTTGGGAGAGCATAATCAAGACTAACACTTCTTTGCGAACGACCTTCAAGAAGAACTTTATCAATCATTTCTTGTTTTAGTTCTGGGGAATAGTATCGATTCTTCCCCTTTTTAACGATTTCTATTCCATAACGGTCAATTAATGTCACCATGTACTTTAGACCAGCAACATCCACTCCAAATCTTTTTGAAAGCTGCTTGAAGCTTTGTCCTTGTTTTCTAAGTTCATAGATCTGAACTTTATCTTCATAACTCAATTTCATAATAAAAACATCCCAAAAGTTAGATTTTTTCTGTCTAACTTTTGGGGTGCAGGTCAATCAACGATTCGTGGTTTTATAGTTCATCTGCAATCTTGTTTATTTTTCTGAGTCTGTGGTTGACGCCACTTTTGGTCAAGGGATTGCTCAAGCTATCTGCCAACTGCTGGATAGAATAGTCTGGGTGCTGGATTCGCAACTGAGCTACCTCCTGCAAATCCACTGGTAAATTTTCCAAACCCATTCTATCTTTGATTTTACTGATATTGTTGATGGTCTTCATACTGGCAGAAACCGTCCGAGCGATATTGGCTGTTTCAGCGTTATTGGCTCGATTGAGATCGTTACGGGTTTCACGCAAAATCTTGACGCGCTCAAAGTTATCACGCGCCTGCATAGCCCCAATCACGATCAAGAAATCCATGATGTCCTCTGCACGCTGGAGATAGGTAACTGCACCTTTCTTTCGCTCAATAACCTTGGCATCCAACAAAAACTGCTGAAGGAGAGAGGCTAGTCCATGGGCGTGGTCCAGATATACAGAACTGATCTCCAACTGGTACTTGCCAGACTCCGGATCTCGGATGCTACCATTTGCCAGAAAGGCCCCACATAAGTAAGCACGACCAGCCTCCTCATCCGCTAAGATATCGGGATCAATACCCGTCTCCAAACC
>ERZ773007.1488-NODE-1488-length-11008-cov-5.755044_pt1 | contig 11008 bp, 9 predicted proteins | sample MGYA00580665_ERZ773007 | MGnify/ENA primary metagenome ERZ773007 (study PRJEB29015, sample SAMEA2738122) | human oral metagenome | biome: human oral; feature: human-associated habitat; material: saliva | place: China | collected 2167 ... | reverse complement strand
TACGAGCAATTTATGCTCATCTGCAATGCCCACCCATCCCCGAATGGACAGGAAGGTATGTGGGATCTCTTCACCAGAGAAGGCGAGATCAGCATACTGTACTGATAGCGCATACCCCCTACCTTGTGCGGGACGCTTTCGGCTAAGCCGAGGGCGTCCCGCACGACTTTTATACCCATCCACTACGGCGATGACGTAGCAAGCTATACGGGACTTCTCCCCTCCCTATGCAAGAAATGATGCTATCTCCATAGTGCTATAAGTCGCCTTCTATACGCCCAAAGCTTGATCTCGGTACGTAGATTTATAGACCCTGCACGTAGCCCCTATCATCCACCTACGTAGTCCTAAGAGCCGCGTACCGAGATAAAGCCTTAGCCGTAGTAGTGCGTGGCTTTTCCCGTAGATATCGACGACTTTTCCTGCGGTGAATTTCTAAATGATACAAAGAACTTCCGACTGAATACTATCATCATGGTCTTCTGCTGAAAACAAGCAAACCTCCATGATATAATGAGAAAGGTATTTATATAGAACCAATATCCCGTGACTTTTGTAAGTACACTCTATCTCCTATTTTGCTAGCTTTGTATAAATCATTCGGCATATATGAGCCAGATATTTCAATACAAGTATCTAACAGATATAGATCTAGAAGATCCTTTCTTTGATAGCCTTCGAAAGGACTATGATGGATTTAACGCTTGGTACAAACGAAAGGAGAGTGAAAAAAGGAAGGCATTTGTTCTCTACGGAGACCAAGGGCTGCTTGCATTCATTTTCCTAAAAAGTGAAATTAATGAGCGTTGTGAAGATATACAACCTCCTCTTGAGCCTTGTAGAAGACTCAAAGTAGGGACTCTGAAGATAGAAGCGCATCAAACTAAACTCGGAGAACGCGTTTTGAAACTAATCTTTGACCAAGCTATTCTCTATGGTTTCGAGGAGATTTATCTGACCGTATTCCCAAAGCATACACCTCTTATTAAGCTACTTCACAGCTATGGATTTGAAGAGCATGGGAAAAAGAACGAGGAACTCGTACTCATCAAAAGATTAACCTCCCCTTCTGTTGGAGATATTAAGCTTGATTACCCACGTTTTAATGCCGGGAGAAAAGCCTTTCTTCTTTCGGTTATGCCAACATATCATACGAGATTATTTCCTGACTCTATCTTGAATAATGAGCAGGCTCACTCAAAAGAACTTATTCAGGATTGCTCACATACAAACAGCATACAGAAGGTATACATCTCATGGAATGAAAATGTTAGCACCTTGAAAGAAGGTGATCTCATTACCATCTATAGAACGAGTGACGAGCAAGGTCCTGCACACTACAGAAGCGTAGTGACCTCCATCTGCACAGTAAGTAAAGTGATCAAAAGCAATTATTGGAGTTCATGTGAGGACTTCATTAAGGATGTACTTCCTTACAGTGTATTCTCAGAGGAAGAACTAACCAGTTTCTATAAAAAGACAAACTTCTATGTCATTCATATGCTCTATAACTGCGCTCTCAAAGAAAGAGTTACTAGAGGAAGTCTTATCGAAGAGGCAGGGGTTGACTGCACACAGCGCTGGAGTTTCATTCCCCTCACAGATCAACAGTTCAAGTATATTCTAAATAAAGGAAATGTCAGCCAAGGTCTTATTATCTATTAAACCCGAGTTTGTAGAACAAATTATACTAGGAAATAAGTGCTTCGAATATCGTCGTGTCTTGTACAAGAGAACCGATATCAAACGTATTGTTGTCTATGCTTCAAGCCCAGTTTGTCGCATCGTAGGAGAAATAGAAGTAGGCAATCTTCTTACAGATACACCAAAAGCGCTTTGGGAGAGAACGAAAGATAAAGCTGGTATCAGCGAAGACTTTTTCCTCTCATACTTTGCCGAACGAGCACATGCGCATGCTATCGAGATAAAAGCCTTTCACCCCTATCGAACTCCCGAAAAGCTCTCTGACAAATATCCAAATACATCCCCTCCGCAATCCTTTTGCTACCTGTAGAGTAATAACAAGCAAGCCCGAAGTACAGATTTGTATTCGAGGCTTGTTCTTTTATTTGCTGATTATAGTCACCCGCCCGAAGTGCGGTCAGCGAGCGGGCCTTTCGGAGCCGATCCGTAGCGTACGTAAGTAGAGGAGAATGTGTAACTTTGTGGACTGTGCGCGCCTCGCATCGGTGCGTCGCAGCTATCACATCGATACAATCCAAATAGATAATAGAATAAGCAACTGCTCTCATGGCACAGCAAGAAGACCTCTTTAAGAAGGTGATCGCCCACTGTAAGGAATACGGCTTCGTCTTCCCCTCCTCCGAAATCTACGACGGCCTCGGCGCTGTCTACGACTACGGACAGCTCGGTAGCGAACTGAAGAACAACATCAAGCGCTACTGGTGGGAGGCGATGACCCTCTTGGCTCCTAACGTCGTAGGGATCGACTCAGCGATCTTCATGCACCCCAAGATCTGGAAGGCCTCTGGCCACGTCGACGCCTTCAATGACCCCCTCATCGACAACAAGGACTCGAAGAAGCGCTACCGCGCTGACGTCCTCATCGAGGATCAGCTGGCGAAGATCGAGGAGAAGATCAATAAGGAGGTAGCCAAGGCTGCGAAGAAGTTCGGCGAGAGCTTCGACGAAGCACAGTTCCGCTCCACCAATGGCCGTGTACTCGAGTATCAGGCTAAGTGGGAAGAGCTGCACAACCGCTTCGCTGCTGCTATGAACGATACCAACCTCGAGGAGCTGCGTCAGATCATCCTCGACTACGAGATCGTCTGCCCCATCAGTGGCACGCGCAACTGGACGGAGGTCCGTCAGTTCAACCTTATGTTCGCCACCGAGATGGGCTCCACGGCCGACGGTGCGATGAAGGTCTATCTGCGCCCCGAGACGGCTCAGGGGATCTTCGTGAACTTCCTGAACGTGCAGAAGACGGGCCGTATGAAGGTGCCCTTCGGTATCGCACAGATCGGTAAGGCCTTCCGCAATGAGATCGTTGCCCGTCAGTTCATCTTCCGCATGCGCGAGTTCGAGCAGATGGAGATGCAGTTCTTCGTCCGCCCTGGTGAGGAGCTCAAGTGGTTCGACTTCTGGAAGGACCTGCGTCTTCGCTGGCACAAGGCCCTCGGCCTCGGCGACAAGAAGTACCGCTACCACGACCACGAGAAGCTGGCGCACTATGCCAACGCTGCTACCGATATCGAGTTTGAGATGCCCTTCGGCTTCAAGGAAGTAGAGGGTATCCACAGCCGTACGGACTTCGACCTGAAGCGTCACGAGGAGTTCAGCGGCAAGAAGATGCAGTACTTCGATCCCGAGCTGGGTGAGAGCTATGTGCCCTACGTCATCGAGACCTCTATCGGTGTCGACCGTATGTTCCTCAGCCTCATCTGTGGCTCCTACGAAGAGGAAGCCCTCGAAGGTGGTGACAAGCGCACGGTACTGCGCCTGCCCGCAGCTCTCGCTCCTGTCAAGCTCGCTATCCTGCCTCTGGTGCGTAAGGATGGCCTCGATGCCAAGGCACAGGAGATCTACGACGAGCTGAAGTTCGACTTCAACTGCCAGCTCGATGAGAAGGACTCTATCGGTAAGCGCTACCGCCGTCAGGACGCTATCGGTACGCCCTACTGCGTCACCATCGACCACCAGACGATGGAGGATGGTACCGTCACCCTGCGTCACCGTGACACGATGCAGCAGGAGCGCGTCGCTATCAGCGAGCTCTCCCGCGTACTCTACGAGGCTACTTCACTGAAGAGCCTGCTGCGCAAGATCTAACCCCCACCCAAGAGAGGTGCCCACCACTTCATCTAAGAGACAATGATGATAAGCAAGATCACCACAGGCCTCGCCCTGCTTACGCTCCTCAGCCTCACGAGCTGCAATAGCACTATCGACGTCGCCCAGGAGCGCCGTGCCACGAATGAGCGGGCCTTCCGCGCCTTCGCCGACAGCACGGACTTCCAGCGCGTCACCGTACCCGGTATCACGGGTAGTGGCTTCATCTATATGAAGGTCACCAAGGCAGGCGATGCGTCTGTCGGGGTGGACTATACCGATGCCGTCACGCTCTTCCGTGACGCCTACTCTACGAGCGACTGGATCAAGGACAACCTCAAGGCTATGCGTGTGCGCCAGACCCTTGACCTCAACTCCGTCCAGCAGGAGACCGTCGCCAGCCTCCCCGTAGGCCTGCAGATAGCTGTCCAGAACCTCCATCAGGGAGCAGAAGCCTCTATCGTAGTGCCCTGGTACCTCAATACCAACAATATGGTGGAGCGTACCGAGAGCTATACCTCGCTATACTACCGCGTCCGCATCGGGAGCGTCATCAAGCCCTCGACGAACTAAGGACCTTATACCCTATAGATGCATATACTCCTCAGCAATGACGACGGCTTCCGCGCCGCAGGTATCCAAGAGCTCGCTCAGGCGATGCTCGCCTTCGGTCAGGTGACTATCGTCGCTCCAGACGGGCCCCGCTCGGGCTTCTCTGGCGCTATCACCACGACCCAACCTCTGCGTCTCAAGCACCGCACCACCGAAGGCAACCTCGCTGTATATAGCTGCGAGGGTACGCCTGTGGACTGCGTCAAGCTCGCACTAAATACCCTCTTCGTAGACCAGCGCCCCGACCTCATCATCTCGGGCATCAACCACGGGAGCAACGAGGGCATCTGCGTGAGCTACTCCGGTACGCTCGGTGCTGCCCGCGAAGGCTGTATCTACGGCATCCCATCGCTGGCCGTGTCGCTCGATGACACCGCTTGGCACCCCGACTTCTCCGACAGCATCGACTACACCGTGCGTGTCGTGAAGATGATGCTTGAGAAGCCCCTACCCTGGCAGACGATGCTCTCGCTGAACGTCCCCAAGACGAAGCCCAAGGGTCTGAAGGTATGCCCTATGACTGTAGGGCGCTTCGTCGAGGAGTTCGTCCACTCAGAGGACGGCAGGGGTAAGCGTATCCACTGGCTCACGGGTCGTCAAGATCCCGCCGAGGATACCAAGGAAGCCGACTGGCACTACCTCAAGGACGGCTGGGCGACACTCACGCCTCTCCAGCTCGACTGCACGAACTATCAGTGGCTCGGGGAACTCGAAGCCCTGGCCGAACGCTCAGCATAGCACTATGCGCTACTTCTTAGTCGCAGGCGAAGCCTCTGGCGACCTCCACGCCTCGGCGCTCATACGGGCGCTGCGGGCTGAGGATCCAGAGGCTTCGTTTGCTTTTATGGGTGGAGACAAGATGGAGGCCGCAGCAGGTGTCGCCCCCATCGTCCACTACCGTGAGGTCGCCTTCATGGGCATCGTCAGCGTCGTCAAGAACCTCGGGAAGCTCACCCGCATCGGCCGGCAGATACAGGCTGCTATGCGGGACTTCGCCCCCGATGTGGTCATCCCTGTGGACTACGCAGACTTCAACTTCCGCTTCATCCTCCCCTATGCCAAGGGGGAGCTACGCTGCCCCGTCATCTACTATATCCTCCCCAAGCTCTGGGCGTGGAGAGCAGGGCGCATACGCCAGCTCCGCCGCTATGTAGACCTCGGGCTAAGTATCCTGCCCTTTGAGACGAACTACTTCAGCGACAGAGGCCTTCGCACCGAGTATATAGGTAACCCTTGTGTAGATGCTAAGCTCACCTACCTCGCCGAGCATCCCGAGCCCGTAGAGCGTGAACAGATGCTCCTCCTCATACCGGGGAGCCGTCAGTCTGAGCTGCGGGACAACCTCCCCGAGATGCTCGCAGCTACCGCTGCCTATTCTAATCTGGGCTGGCGTGTCGTCATCGCTGGTGCTCCAGGACTCACCGCTGCAGACTACGCCCCACACCTCGGTAAGTACAGCGATACCCCCATCCTCTTCGGAGATACCTACGGACTCATGCGCCGTGCCCATGCTGCCCTCGTCACCTCGGGGACGGCGACGCTGGAGGCAGGCTTATGGGGCATCCCTATGGTCGTCTGCTATCGTATGGGCGGTAAGCGTATCGCTCGTCTCGTCTTCGAGCACCTCTTCCGTGTGCCTTACTTCTCGCTGGTCAACCTCATCTTGGATCGCCCTGCCGTCCCCGAGCTCCTCGCCGACCGCGCCCACTCCGTGCAGATCCTCTCGATCCTCTCCCGCCTCATCCCTGAGGAGGACCATCGCCGCACGGACCAGCTGCAGGCATTCGCCCAGCTGCAGGAGCTGATGGGCACGGAGCCCAGCGCCCCACGCGCCGCAAGGGCTATCCTGAGCTACCTCCACGAAGCGCGATAAGCACCCTACTCCACCCCCTCTGTGAGCTGGGGAAAACAAGTGGGTAAGCGTGGGATAAATAGGAGACTCATCCCCACCCCTCCAGCGACGACCTTACTCCCCTCTCCCCCCTTCCCTCAAGGTGTAGATAACTCACGAGATTATCCCACTCCAATACACATACCGAGGGACGCGAGAAAAGGGAAAGCAATCCCCCGAGATGTGGATGCCTTCCCCTCGACTACGCCCAAAGCCCAGCTATAAGTGGGAAGTCACTTGTGAATACCCTGTGGGCAGGAAGCGCAAAGCATTAGGATAAGTCCGTGGAGGAGCCGAGTGGAGGAAGTGAAGCCTTAATAGGATTACCCACGATTCCACCGACTATAATAACAATAGGAGATAGAGAGAAAAAAATTTATTCTTCCTCTATATACTTCACTTATATTAAGCACTGGGGATAAGTCGAGCCGTCGGGGTCGGGAGGCCTGGATGTAGGGTACTCCACTACCCTACGCTGGTGTCTTATGGTACCGACTTCTGGTACTCCACGCGGGGAATGCGTGGGGGGCGGAGCCAACTGATCGGTGAAAAAAACTATCTTTGTTCAATAACAAGAATATCTCACATCACAGTACACAAGCACAGCTAATGGAAAAGCCCTATGTAATAGGTGTAGACCTCGGTGGGACGAACACCGTCTTTGGTGTCGTCGACGCCCGTGGTAATGTCGTCGTCAATGCCTCGATCAAGACTGGTACGCACATCGATATTGAGCTCTACCTGAATGACCTCGTCACAGGCCTCAACATGCTCATCGAGCAGGTCGGTGGCAAGGAGAAGATCCGTGGTATCGGTGTAGGTGCGCCTAACGGCAACTACTTCAACGGCTCTATCGAGTTCGCCCCCAACCTCCCTTGGAAGGGTAAGATCCCCTTGGCTCAGATGATCCAGGATCGTATCGGTATCCCCGTGGCACTCACCAACGACGCTAACGCTGCCGCTATCGGTGAGATGACCTATGGTGCTGCACGTGGTATGAAGGACTTCATCGTCATCACCCTCGGTACGGGCGTCGGTAGCGGTATCGTCGTCGGTGGTCAGCTCGTCTACGGGCACGATGGTTTCGCTGGCGAACTCGGTCACATGATCGTCCGTCGCAATGGTCGTATGTGCGGCTGTGGTCGTCAGGGCTGTCTCGAGACCTACACGTCGGCTACGGGTGTAGCACGTACGGCTCGCGAATACCTCACCATCCGCTCCGACGAGAGCAAGCTCCGTGAGCTGGATATCGACACGATCACGAGTAAGGACGTCTTCGACGCTGCTTCGGCTGGCGACCGTCTCGCTCTCGAGATCTTCGAATCTACGGGGGCTATCCTCGGCGAAGCCTGCGCGGACTTCGTCACCTTCTCCTCTCCCGAAGCGATCATCTTCTTCGGTGGTCTCACCAAGGCTGGTGACCTCCTGATGAACCCCATCCGTCACCACATGGAGAAGAACATCCTCAAGATCTACGAAGGCAAGACCAAGCTCCTCGTCTCTCAGCTCAAGGAGAGCGACGCTGCCGTCCTCGGTGCCAGCGCTCTCGGCTGGGAAGCCAAGGAAATCTAATCTCCTTCGATCCCTATGATGACAGACGAGCCGGCGCACTGCCGCGCTCGTCTGTTGTCTTTCCCCCACACGCCTTCCCTACCCCTTACTCCCTATGCACACACATCCACTATCGAGCTTTAGCTACTGCCCCCGCTGCGGGCATCAGGGTCTGGAGCATGTACATGGTCGTGCTATCCACTGCCCGAGCTGTGACCTCACTTATTTCCACAATGTAGCCTCTGCTGTCGCTTGCTTCGTCCTCGACGAGGCGGGGCGTCTCCTCACTGTGCGCCGTGCACGTGATCCGGAGAAGGGCACGCTGGACCTCCCTGGTGGCTTCGTAGATCCCGAGGAGACGGTGGATGATGCCGTGCGTCGTGAGCTGCGCGAAGAGACGGGTCTCGAGGCAACGGAGGTGCGTCTACTCTTCTCGATCCCTAATGTCTACCCCTATTCGGGTGTCGATGTCTATACGGCGGATCTCTTCTACCTGACGCGTGTGAAGAGCTTCGACGGGGCGACGGCTATGGATGATGCTGGTGAGCTGGTCATCGTCGACCCAGCAGATCTCCATCCCGAGGCCTTTGGTCTGCGCTCGATACGTGCCGGTGTAGAGCGTATCGTAGCCGATCCTAAGCTCATCGGATAACGTACCTATTTTGTCCTATGCTCGGTAGCCTTTGGAGTCGGCTGAAGGGCTTTGCACCGCTCTTCTTCATTGCGGTGGGGCTCTTATCGTGGCGTATCACCGCGCCCTATGGTTGGCTGGCGCCGTGGATCATCTCGGCGATGCTCTTCTTCGCTGTGCTCAATATGCCACCCAGCGCAGCGGCTCCACGACCGAAGCACCTCCTTCTTTTCGTCCTCCAGCTAGCTATCGGGGGGACGCTCTACTTCATTCTCTCGGCGTGGGATCACGTCATCGCTACGAGTCTCTTCATGTGCTTCCTCGCACCAGCTGCTGCGGCTGCGGGAGCGATGACGAGCCTCATGGACGGTGATACAGGGTTCGCTACGGGCTACACCATCGTCACACACGGACTGATCTGCCTGGTAGCACCCTTCCTACTCCCCCTACTTGATTCGCACAGCCATCTGCCCTTCTGGACGCTCTCAGGGCAGATAGCGCTCCTCGTCATCCGTATGGTCATGCTACCTATCGTGCTGGCATGGCTCGTGCGGGGCGCGATGAAGAGCATGGGGAAGACCCCTCATCCACCGAAGAAACTCACCTACCTCTTGTGGCTCTCCTCGCTGCTCTTCATCTTGGGGAAGAGCGTTTCCTTCGTCTTGAAGGAAGGCTCGGAGCAGGTCGGGCTACTCATCGCCTCCTTCGCTGTCGGGCTCTTGGCGTGTGCTATTCAGTTTGCGCTCGGCAGTCATCTGGCGCGCCGTATAGGTGTCGAGGAGGTCGCATGCCGTCAGTCTATGGGGCAGAAGAATACCGCCCTGACGCTCTGGCTCTGCATTACCTTTATGCATCCGCTCGTCGCTCCTGGTATAGCGGGCTATATCGCTTGGCAGAACTTCTTCCTCACCTACTACATGAATCGCCGAAGCCGTCCCAAAGGCTGAGACCCCACACCACTACGCACTACTATCTCTATCACTATGAAACGCTTCCTCCTCTCCCTCCTTCTTCTCCTCCCCTTCGTCGTGAGCGCACAGAGCCTCCGTGGGGATTGGTCGGGTAAGCTCTCGCTCCCTATGGGCAAGCTCCGTATGGTCATCCACCTCACCGAAGAGGCGGGGCGCTGGTCGGCTACCCTGGATAGCCCAGACCAAGGTGCCTACGGGCTACGTGCCGATGAGGTGCACGTCTCGGGCGATAGCCTGCGTATGGAGCTTCGCAGCCTACGCCTGACCTATACTGCCGTGCGCACTCAGGAGGATAAGCTCTCGGGCAACTTCCAGCAGGGAGGTATGAGTCTCCCGCTGGATATGGAGCGCTCGACCGAGAAGCAAGACGCTCCTCAAGCGCCTGCCTCCTATACGGAGGAGGAGCTAAGCATCCCCGTCTCGGGCTCGTCTGTCATTCTCTCGGGTAGCCTTGCCCTGCCTAAGACGGGGCAGGCGCCTTATCCTACGCTCGTCCTGATCACGGGCAGTGGCCCGCAGGATCGTGATGAGACGATCTTCGGCTGTAAGCCTTTCTTGGATATCACCCGCCGACTGACCGAGGCGGGCTTCGCTGTCTTCCGCTATGATGACCGTGGAGTGGGGAAGAGCACGGGTGTCTTCCTCGCCTCAAGTATCACGGACTTCGTCCACGATGCTGAGGCTGTCGTCACTGCCCTCAAGGCGAATAAGAGCGTCCAGGCGCAGCGTATCTTCCTCGTCGGGCATAGCGAAGGGGGCTATATCGCTGCGAAGGTCGCTGGTCAAGACCGCTCGATAGCTGGGGTCGTGTCCTTAGCGGGCCCTGCCTTCGCGATGGATCGCATCCTTCTGGATCAGATGGATGCCCTCAATATCCTCGCGGGGAAGAGCGAGAGCGAGCGTGCGACACTCAGCAAAGCCAACCTTGAGATCTATCGCCTGATGCAGGATAAGCGCCTCTCGCTGGACGAAGTGAAGGCACGTGCGGCAAAGGTGATCGATCCACTCCTCCCCGTCTTCAGCCCCGACAAGAGCACCCACGAGGCGATCCGTACGCAGATTATGAGCCAGCTCACGCCCTACCTCCGACAGCTCCTCAGTCTGGATGTAGCAGGGACGTGGCGTGCCGTCAAGTGCCCCGTCATCGGGCTCTTCGGCGAGATGGATAAGCAGGTTTTACCCACCAATGCGGCGGAGCTACTGCGTCTCCAGCCCAAGGCTCAGGTGCAGGTCTTCCCTAAGCTCAATCATCTCTTCCTACCTTCGTCTACGGGCTCGCCTATGGAATATCCTACGCTGAGAGGGCACTTCTCTGCCGACGCCCTTGACTTCTTGGTGCGTTCGCTGACCGCTTTGAAGTAGCCTTCTCCTATACAAGCCAAATCATAGACGGGCTGAGTGCCTCACACCTCCTGCGCGGGATGTGAGGTGCTCAGCCCGCTTTGTATCCGTACCTTTCTACGAGATAGAGTGGGGGAGTATAGCCCTTCTTTGGAGACTGTTGCCGAGAGTTCTGCCCTCTATTTAGAGTGCTAAGGCATCGCACGCGGCTCCCCGATA
>ERZ773007.1487-NODE-1487-length-11009-cov-4.936462_pt1 | contig 11009 bp, 6 predicted proteins | sample MGYA00580665_ERZ773007 | MGnify/ENA primary metagenome ERZ773007 (study PRJEB29015, sample SAMEA2738122) | human oral metagenome | biome: human oral; feature: human-associated habitat; material: saliva | place: China | collected 2167 ... | reverse complement strand
TGATTATTGATGGGTTTTGATGTTGTGTTGTGAGTGGATGTTTATGGGCTAATGAATCTAATAAAACAATGAGCCTTATATGGCTAATGAGCCTAATAGTGTAAGGCTGGTAGGGCTAATGGGCCTAATAGCGTAGGGCTGATAGGGCTAATGGGCCTAATAGCGTAGGGCTGATAAGACTAATGGGCCTAATAGTGTTGGACTGATAAGATTAATGGGCCTAATAGCGTAGGGCTGATAAGACTAATGGGCCTAATAGTGTAGGGCTGATAGGACTAATTGGTCTAATAGTGTATGGCTGATAAGGCTAATGAGCTTAATAGTGTAAGGCTGATAGGACTAATGAACCTAATATCGTAGGGCTGATAAGGCTAATGAGTCTAATGGCGTTGGGCTGATAGGGCTAATGGGCCTAATAGACAGAGCTGATATGGCTAATGGGCCTAATGGTGTAAGGCTAATAAGGCTAATGGGCCTAATAGTGTAGGGCTGATAAGACTAATGAGTCTAATAGCGTAGGGCAGATAGGGCTAATGAAACTAATAACTAATAGGGCTGATAGTATTGGGTAATGAGGATTATAAGTCTAATATTATATGGCTGATAAGATTAATGGGATTATTAGGATAACCACTGAATTATTGTGAGACGCATTGGTATATATTAATGTAATAATGTATGATAGATTATATCACTAAGTTTCCTTTAGAATGGCTACTGGTTAGATTTGCAGAAGTATTGTTATGGGTAATTAGTTTTATTTAGTATGTTATTAGGAGATGTCCTAAATTGTTTTCTCTAACATATTAAGAGGTACAAAAGGATGTTATTTATTGCGCTTTGGGTGACAGTGGTTAAGGTACGGCTGGCATGTAGAGGAGGTGATTTAGAGGGGATATGGTGAGGGAATTAGAGTAGAGCAAGAGTGGGTAGAATGGAGGTAGAGAGGATTTAGAGAGGTATTTAGAGTGAAACTAGAGTTGGTATAATGGAGTTAGAGAGGAAATTAGAGTAGATCAAGAGTGGGTAGAATGGATTTAGAGTGGTATTTAGAGTGAAGCTATAGTGGGTATAATGTATTTAGAGAGGGTTCCAGAGTGTATTTAGAGGGAGCTTTAGAGTTAATTAAGAGGGGGGTAGAGTGGATAGAGGAGATTTAGAGAGGATTTTGAGAGGTATTTGGAAGAAATTGGAAGGTTCTGATGGGAGTTAGAGAGAAGACGGCTATTAATCATTTATTGTAATAGTTGAGAATCAAGTATATGGGGTGTTTGCTTGGTGGAAGGGCTGAATTATAATGGGTCAACATCAAAGTAAACTTGGAGAGCACCATATCTTTTATCCTTTAGAAGTTCGTGTATTGTATTATGGAGAGATTGGCGGACACGGGCATAATCGATGCCAATCTCCAGTTTAAGCATGATTTTTCTTATACTTAATGTTTTGACACGTGCCACAGCGGGTTTGTCAGGACCGAGGATACGGTCACCGAAAACTTCATGTAGTCTACTACCAAGTTCCAAACCAGCAGTATTTGCAATATTCTCGTCTCTGTGCTTTAAATAGACATAGATGAGTCGATAGAACGGAGGATAATGAAAATCACGCCTTTCGACAAGCAAATCGTTGTAGAGGGACTGATAATCATTATTTACAACCTGCCGTATAATTGGCAAGTTAGGGCTCTTTGTTTGTAGAATAACTAATCCCTGTTTCCCTTTTCTACCTGCCCTTCCACTCACCTGGCTCATCATCATGAATGATTGTTCGTATGCTCGAAAGTCAGGGAAGTTCAACATCGAGTCTGCATTTAGGATACCAACGACCGAAACCTTATCAAAGTCAAGCCCCTTCGTAATCATCTGTGTACCTATCAGAAGGTTACTTTTACCAGCAGAAAAATCGTTAATTAGACGTTCGTAAGCATTGCGTGTGCGTGTCGTATCAAGGTCCATACGTGCAATGCGAGCCTCAGGAAATATAAAGCTTATCTCGTCTTCAATCTTCTCCGTACCATACCCACGTCCTCGTATGTCTTCACTTTCACAACAAGGACACACATCCGGCACCTTCATCGTGTATCCACAATAGTGACAAGACAGGTAGTTCATATTCTTGTGGTGCGTCAGAGACACATCACAATTCGGACATTTTGGTACCCATCCACACTGTCTACACTCCACCATTGGTGCAAACCCTCGTCGGTTTTGAAATAAGATAGCCTGTTCACCACGTCCCAAAGCTTCACGAACAGCAGAGAGTAGGTGAGGAGAGAAAGCCCCTTTCATTATCTTACGGCGGTATAGATCTTTTATATCTACGATTTCTATTTTCGGCAACTGTATGTCCTTATATCGACGAGTCAGTTCCACAAGTCCATATTTCCCTTGTTTTGCGTTGTAATAGCTTTCCATTGAAGGCGTAGCCGTCCCTAAGAGCGTTTTCGCCTCAGGATACATCTGTCCCAAGACAATAGCGGCCGAACGAGCATGATAACGTGGAGCAGGGTCCTGTTGCTTGTAACTTTGGTCGTGTTCTTCGTCGATAATAATCAATCCAAGTCGATGAAATGGGAGAAAAATGGCACTTCTCGCACCCAAGATAACACTATATGGATTATCAGATAACTGTTTTTGCCATATTTCAACACGTTCCGCATCGCTGTATTTGCTATGATAAATACCCAACTGATCGCCAAATACAGCCTTCAGACGTTCTGTAATCTGTATTGTAAGAGCAATTTCAGGCAGTAGATATAACACCTGTTTCTTCTCATTGATAGCCTTTTGAATAAGGTGAATATAGATTTCAGTCTTTCCCGAAGACGTCACTCCATGCAGTAAAGTCACTCTATGCCCCATCATCTGTATGAGGATCTGATTGTAAGCCTCAGTCTGTGCTTCGTTTAGAGGCTTCATGTTCTCAGGACGGGAAGGACTACCATGATTTAATCGGCCAACCTCTTTCTCGTAGGTGACAAGGATTTTCCTATCTAATAATGCACGAATGATACCGATAGAAGCATGGGTAACGTTCATCAATTCCTCTCTTGTCACCTCACGAAACTCTGTTTGGGGTGAAATTTGGTCCATTTCATCGACACCAGCCAGCTGTAGATAAGCCATAAGAACGTCCACTTGCTTTGTTGCACGCTTCATAGAGTCAATCACAAGCGTAAGTGTACGTTCATTACGAAAGTTATCTGCCAATCGGATATAAAGTTCTGTTCGTGGTCGATAGCCATCTTGTTCCTTCAAACCCGATGGCAAAGCAGCCTTATAGACATCCCCGATAGGTGACATATAATAGTCTGCAATCCAATACCAAAGCCTCAGCTGCTGTGGAAGAAGCACCGGAGTAGCGTCTAATACCTCAAGAATGTCTTTATAAACAATCTTCTTTTCGCCACTCTCTATTCCCTTTTCAGCTGCAGGGGGAGTAATAGGATACTCAGCAACGATACCCACATATCGCTTACTCTTGCCTAATGGGACAATAACACGCACACCGATTTGCACCTTAGGAGCCAGTGCTTCTGGTATCGTATAGGTGAACAATCCATCTAAAGGTAAGGGTAATATGATATTTGCGTATGTCATTAGCTTATTTTCTATCCAATATTCTGTTTATGTTATCCAAGAGAATGTGAAAAGCAGGGTGCATCATTGCTCCATGGTCGTGTCCTCCAAGTTCATACAGATAGCTCTCTTCGTGTCCACAGAGTTTCAACATCCGCCATAGATAAGCATTTTCCTCATAACGACCGAACAGTTCCATGTTTCGATCTCCGGTGATTAAGACCATTGGCGGAACCAAGTTACGGACCCAATAGAGTGGTGCATATTCATCAACAAGCGGTTGAAGTGCACCCCTTCCATGCATTTTTCGATAAGAAAAGTGGGAGATAGCCTGTCCACTGAAGGGTATCAAGCCACGAATACTATCAGCATCAATCCCATACTTACCCAACAGTGCCTTGTCCAAACCAACCATCATCGTCAGATATCCACCAGCAGAATGGCCTGTCACGAATATCTTTCGACAGTCTCCGTTGTATTCTTTCGCATGACGAAAAGTCCAAGCTACGGCCTCGGCGGCATCATCCAAGCAGCTGTCAATCGTCACATTTGGTAGCAGTCGATAATTGACACCAATAACGACCAAGCCCTTCTTCTTCAGTTCGACGGGTATTCCCTTATGTCCAGAAGTTAGTCCACCACCATGAAACCAGACTACAACCGGACAATCCTTCAACGTTTGTGGGTAATAGACATCAACTTTTAGACGTTCGCGAGCGTAAGAATCCGTCTTTACCGAGTAAGGAAGGTCATTCACTGTCATGTAATTTACATCAGAAGAGTTTTCCTGCGCCATTAATACCAATGATTGAGTAAGTAACAACACTGCGACGATTAAGAAGAACTTTATTCTATTCAGCATCATTCTATCAAGTATTTTAAGTCGGTCTGAATACAAATGTACAAAGAAAAAAAGAAAGAACGATAACTTTATAGAACAATAATATAAAAAAACAATATCATGTGATTTCAGTTAACTAAGGTCACCATGCGTCTCAACAAGTTTACGTTTAGGGAAGGATATGAGGAGAACACACACTCAATCGTCTATTGAAATGACAGACGAATAGCAAGATTTTAACTCATGGACTTTATCTTCTCGTGTAAAGAAATAGCTCATCTATGGTTTGTGCATTAATCCCTCTATGTTTCAAAGCTGTTAGTTTGGTTATGAAAAATCATTACAGCGTAGCAGTATGTATTCCCTCAATATATGCGTATGATGTTTCTTAAAGTTGAACTCGTAACATTCAGTAAACCAACTTGTTATATATGGCATTAAAGAAGACGCCCTTCTTGCTTCAAGAAGGGCGTCTTCAATATCCAAGAAAGGCATGTTCTCGACCGTAGAGAGGCATTTTCTTACCTCTTATTCGGCCTCTCTTTGTATGGAGAGAAGAATGGTTAATGAAATATATTTACATTGTCTGTTAGAAAGTTCGTCGTCTTCTCCCCTTCTTATAAGTATATCCTCACCAATCTGAGAATACTGTTCTCACTGGTGAGGATGCTCGTTTTGTATCTGTCGGACAGTTTCCTCTGTGCGTATTTGAGACGAGTAATGCTGATGTTCTTCGTTTTAGAAGAAATAAGCCACCCCCACCTGCCATGAGCTATTACGACTATCCTTCTTCTTAAAGGCCGATGTAGCAGCATCGGTAGCTGTCTTCCAGGTAGCATGACCAGTCTTTCCGCAAGCGATATTATAGTTGGCACTCACCTGCAGGTGCTTAAATGCAGTAACACCAAAGCCAAGGTTAATACTGAAATTACTATTCTTTAAGGCGTAGGTACTACTCATGTTCCATTGATACTCTTTCTCTCCAATGTTGAAAGCGACTTGCGGACCACCAAAGAGGAATACACTTGCCACGCTACCTAAGCCGATAGAGTATCGTGCATTCACTGGTATTGCAATCTGCTGTTGCTTAACAGTCTGCGTCATCGTGGCATAATCGAGTTTAGCAGAACGATAGTCGTATAGGACAGAAGCATCCATACCTAAGCCAACAACGGGTAGTGTGAATTTTACCGTTGGTCCAATGAACCAGCCAGCTTGGTTAGTTTTGTCAAAGACATCACTATCAAAGTAGAAATCACTTACATTCAATCCTGCCTTCACACCAAATTTCAATGGTTCGTCAGCCTGAATAGGGGTGGAGAAGATAAATGATAGGGCTAAGAAAGCCAATGAGATAATTTTCTTCATAACCTTAAGTGTTAATGATAAAGAACTAAATTCACTCCTCATCATGCAAAGTTTATATGCTTACACATCTGAGAGAGGCCCCGAAATAGTACTACTATTCGAGCATCTTTATACTTAAACCCTATCAGAAAGAGTATTATTGCCCAATTAGAATTAATTAAGGTTGGTTCTATAAAATTCCTTTAATGATGTTTTAAGTATAACTCATTAAAGGCAGATTCCATCGAGGAATTTATAGAACCAACCTTAAGAAAAATTATTAATGACGCTCGCGTCGAACGGTGACACGTGCTGGTGAAGCGGCAGCACTACCATTAGAAGACGGGCGGCGAGAGCGTCTAACGCTGCTTGTAGACGGACTTGTGCGACGTGAACGGCCCAATTTTCGTGGTGCGTTCTCACCCTCCTTGGCGGCAGCAATACTGTCAAGGCTATCACGTCGAGCAGGGTCACCATAGATGTTCTTCTCAAATTCAACCAATTCACGCTCTATCTTCTTCTGTTCAGCAGCCATTGCAGAGTCATTAGGGCAGTATTGTGCGAGTGTTCTACCCAGCATATTCGTAGTCTTGTAAATCTTTCCTTTATAGAGGTTCATCGTGAAATAATCGTCAACACTCATTGTTGCAGCGTTATTCAGATTACTTGTCATAATCGTTTGCTTAGCAAGGAAAGGAGCCAAGTCATCGTAACGAACCCAGAATAATGGGTATTTAACCTCCCCATCACCGAAGTCATCTTCACGATACATAATCGGACAGAGGGCAACAACCTTACGATGGAAGGTAGCTGTACCTTGGTCATAATAAGCACTCTCTTTGAGGTAGTAGCCCTTAACCTCACCTGATGGAATGTCGCTATTATCAAGTCGAATACCGTGGTCGGTGCGTTCGTAGAAGATATGATAGTTATCGAGGAACTGCAAAGGTTTGATACGTGCAGAGTCAGTAAATATCTCATTGCCATCCATTCGGTAGTTATATGCCGCAATACCACCACGGTTAGGGCCACTCATCATCAACTTGAAGATGTAAGTAAAGAGATTCATTTGCGAGCCAACAGGTTCTGTTGGATAGTACAAACCAGCATTAGCATCCTCGGTAAGTTTGAGTTCACGATAGATATCACGTCTCCAAACAACGTCTTCTTGCATAGGAGCCGTTGTAGGGAAGGATATCTGCGCACGTGTTGTAATAGTGTTAGCAGGCGATTGGCGCTGTTGTTGATTACGACGTGCAGCAGGCTGTGCACTTACAGAGAGTGCCAAACACGCTGTGCAGACTATGAGAAATATCTTTTTCATTGTTGTTTTGTTTGTTCTTTACTAAAAGCAAGGGGCAGACATAGCATGTGATGAGCCGTTATAGCAGCAGTGTTATCTAATAACTCGTCTACTCGTCTACTTGTCAACTCGTCAACCACTACCTCACAATAACCTCCATATTTCTGCCATTAAGCGTTCGAGTGGTACCATCAGGCCCATGAACGACAACATTAGTGATGTAGAAACGCTTGTTACGACTCAACTGTCGGAACTGTTCCTTCTGTTGAGCAGAGAACGAAGCACCGTTACTTGCTAATGGAACAGCATTACCCATGTTGTCAAAGAAGACTACACGGAAGCTGGTTACATTGAAAGGAATGTCAAGCAGACCATCATCAATAGCGGCTTGGATGCCTGGTGCTGACATAAGGGCAGCCTTAGAGAGGGTTCCACTCTTAAATCTATCTGCGCCCATAGCGATATATGGCGATGGATCCGGCAATTTTCTTACTCGGAACTTATAATCTCCAATCTTCCTACCCTTGGCAGAAACGGCTATCGTCACTGGTTGACCTACGGTTGAAGGACGTGCAATAAAATGACCGCCACCCCTTGCGACGAGTGTTCCTCCCGACATTGTTGCCTGTACATCACTCTGAGACGTGTTCGGAATACTGATGGTGATGGGGTTATCAAAGCCAGCATAGAGAACATTCATGAGGTCGGCTGCTATCGTGGCCATGCCATCGAATGGAGGAACCTTCTGCGTTCCTTGTGGACTGATATACTCTTTAGGTTGCGGACCACCCGTTACCCAGTAGTCTTGTGAGAAGGTTCTACGCAATACATTACCGGTTAGGTCCTTAATAAGGATGTATCCGCTTAATGTATGCTTACCTGGTGCACCCGCCTTAACAGTAATCTGATTACCCTTGATAAGTTGTCCGTTGACATAGACCTGCGGTTGTTGTGTAGAGTCAACAGCTCCCATAAACATCTGTGCCGTCATGGTCTCGCCAGGATAAAGGCGTGTCTGACTTGGAACAACGAAAGCCTGTAGCTTGTTGACACGTAGGTCTTTCAAGCCAACATTGGCCACTAAGGTGTGTAAAACCTCTCCCTCGGCATAGCGAACATCGCTCTGTAGTTTCGAGAGGAGCGTTACGGCCGCCGCAACAGGCATGTTCTCGAACATATACTCCTCCCAATTCTTCCCCATGGAATGCTTTGGAACCTCTGTAGAGAGGTTACTTGCGATGATTCTCTTTTGTCGTGGGTCTGTTACGAACTGTAGGATACGTGCTCGATAGTTGTTGATAGCCTCGTAGAGCTTGTGTCCCTGTCCGTTAGCAGGGTTCAACATGATATAGCTGGCAGCCTCAATATTGTCTTTCCCTTCTATTTTCAAGGGGTCACCTTTCTCACCATCAGCCTCACGAACGATGGCTACTTTCAACGCTTGTGCATAATTATAGAGAGAGTCACTCATCTCTCTAACCGTTGATGCCATCACAAACCACTGTTTAACCTTTTGTGGGTTCTTGCGCATCATTTGGTCTATTTCGCCAAAGATAGCCTCGTTCTCCTTGGATGAATTTCCCGTTGTGCGATTAAGGCTCTCCTCAACAACGGAGAAGCCATTGAGTACCTCGGTGGAGATATTTAATGCCAACATAGCCATGAGGACGATATACATGAGGTTAATCATCTTCTGGCGAGGGGAAATCTTTCTCTTTTTAATAGCCATTAATTCTATTATTTGCAGTGGGAAGAGGGCTAAAAAGCATTCTCTTCCCTACCATAATACATCGTTATAAGCTCTCAGAATTGGTCTGTTGAGCAGTCGCACCTGGTGCTGCCACCCGCATATTGACTGTCATAGCCTCAATCATTCGGGCATAGATACTATTGAGTTGCTCAATTTGTTGAGCCATCTTACGGGTCTGCTCATTGATTTGGTCGATTGTACCAATCTGTTGGCTCGCACCCTTTAGTTGCATCTCATAAACCTTTGCAATACCCGTAAGCGTACGATTAAGGTTCTCCATCTCTTCGCTATCACGTGTCAGACGCTGGCTCTGGTCGTTCACCTTGCCTAACATCTCCGTCAGACTCTGCAGTGCAGAGACGTAGTTTGTCTGTGCCTCAACCATCTCAGGCGTCTGTTGTTGTGCGTCTGCGATAGCCTTACTCTGCTGACCAACAACGGCAGCAGCGATGTCGCTGGCAGAAGGCATTGCCTGTTGAACACTCTGTGCAAGGTTCTCAGTAGCAGAATATTGTACCTGTTTTGCAGCAGTAGGGCGTTCCACAGCACTCTCCTTATCCTCAAGATACTCCTCCGTGACGTGTGTTGGGAGGTCACGACCATCGTCCGTCTTATCGAAAGGACGGTCGAAAGCAGATAGGAAGAACACGATAACCTCAGTACCCATGCCGAAGTAGAGCATAATATTAGCTCCTGGGAGGTGAGTAAGTTTGAATAAAGCTCCGAGAATAACCACCGAAGCACCCCAGCTATAGCCATAGTTGAGGAATGTTTGTCCTGGAACGCTATCCATCCACTTCTGTAGATGGTAAACAAAGTTGTATTTGCTGTACTGTGTCATTTATCTTCTCTTTTTCTTACTGCTTTTCTTATTCTCTTTAGCGGCCTCACTTGATGAGCTTGCAAGGCTACGAACACAACGGAAACCGATGTAGCTTCGAGGTTGGTTCTGGTATTCCCAAGTACGCCAAGCACTACGGATATAGCTCTCTGGGTCTTTCCAACTACCACCACGAACACTCTTCTTTTTCAGGCGATAAGGGTCTTCTTTGGCTGCTTTATAGTCCAATTGCGGGTTGAGATCATTCATCGCATCGACACCAGCTTCTGTATAGATAGTACTTGTCCACTCGGCAACGTTGCCTGCCATATCATATAGTCCATTAGAGTTTGCACCATAGATACCCACCTTACTCGTAATCAGGTTGCCGTCTTTCGTGTAGTTTCCGCGGTCTGGCTTAAAGTTAGCATAGAAGCAACCATTACCGTTCTTCACGTTTTGATTGTCCCAAGGGAATTCGTCTTGGTTCTTTCCTCGAGCCGCATACTCCCATTCAGCCTCTGTTGGAAGGCGATAACGCTGTACGTAACGAGCCTCTTTACCGAGTCCTTTAAGCAGGTATTCTGTTCGCCAAGCACAGAAGGCATTGGCCTGTTCCCACGTTACGCCGACCACAGGATAGTTGTTATAAGTAGGGTTACTGAAGTAGTTTCGGAGATAGATCTCATTGTCTGAGTTGCGGAAATCGTTCACCCAGCAAGTCGTATCAGGGTAGATATTGACAATATAGGTGTTGAGGAAATCCCAAGGACCCGTCAATGGGCGATTGATAGTCTCGTTATGTATAGTGCCATTCTCGTCGATGTATGCCGTATCCTTTGATATCATCACCACCTCATTAGGGTCGACAGTGATGTCAGTATTCAAGTTACGCTCTTGTGGATTTAGGCGGTTACGACGCAAGGCAGCCGACGTGTAGTCGTATATCTCATAACGATAATTCAGTTGACGTGCGTCGATACTCTTCTCGCCAGTGACAGGGTTCGTCACATAAAGGCTCTCGAACGCACGTTGTTCATCCTCGTTCGGCTTACGTGGGAGACGTTTGTTCCAGTCAAGATGAGGTGTGACAGGGTCGCCATTCTTATCTTCTGTAATCATATAAGTCTCATCACCACCGTATGCAGGGTCGGCTAAGCGTGTACGAATAATTGAATCACGAACCCACTCAACGAACTGTTTATACTCGGAATTGGTCACCTCTGTCTCGTCCATCCAGAACCCATCAACAGAGATATCCTTAACAGGAGTCTTCTTACCCCATAGGGAGTCCTGCTTTTCCAAACCCATTCTCAACCAGCCACGCTTGACAAGTGTCATGCCGTAAGGTGCTGGTTCGCGGAAGGCAC
>ERZ773007.1486-NODE-1486-length-11011-cov-9.793903_pt1 | contig 11011 bp, 9 predicted proteins | sample MGYA00580665_ERZ773007 | MGnify/ENA primary metagenome ERZ773007 (study PRJEB29015, sample SAMEA2738122) | human oral metagenome | biome: human oral; feature: human-associated habitat; material: saliva | place: China | collected 2167 ... | reverse complement strand
ATTCTTGACGACGTTGGTAAAGTTTTGCTTCTTCCCATTCTTTTTGCCAAACTGGTTCTTTGGTTGGAAGGCCAGCACGCATTGGAAATGCAGTTTTCCCAAGATTCAGGGTTTCTTTGAGTTTCATTTAGTCTCCTTATTCCATCATAATTTTCAAAATAAAAAACCACAAACTTCTCCGAAAGGACGAAAATTCGTGGTACCACCTTTGTTTAGACAGGAAAAAACCTGTCCCTCTTAGCCTGTAACGTAGGCCGACGTCGTTTCTTACTCGCTTCAGAAACGATGAAGCAGAATGATAAGTCAAACAAAAGGGATTACAGGTCTTTCACCACCACCTGCTCGCTGAAAATATTTTATTTGCCTTGTGTTTCTGCACTTATAAAAGATCCACTTGAACTTTAGAATCTTCATCCAAATCTGAAAGTTCTCCAGATTCTAAAATTTCTTTCTGTTGTGCTTGGATCAGCTCTTCATCTATAGTCTGAAGAGTCTGTGTTTCTGCCAAATCTCGATTTGCTTGCTCAATTCGTTCTTGCAATTCAGCTAATTCTTCAGGTGAGAATTGGCGCGTAACATCCACTTCTTCCTCTAGCTCGATTTTTTCTCCAAGCGCTTCTTCAACTACCATTTTAAAAGCTTCATCACTGGTTTGAAGATAGGTAGCAGTCGGACGAAGAATGTCTTCCCAATCTTGAGAATCAACAATACTTAGCTGACTTTCAATCGTCGATTTGAGACGTTGATGGAAGACACGTGTTTTATTTTTTAATTCTTCTGTCTCAACAGCTACTCTTTTGGCATTATCTGTAGCCTGACGAAGAATATCATTTGCCTTATACTTGGCTCTATCTAATAAACGTTGCGCATCTTGCTCTGCTTGCTGCACAATATTTCCTGAACGTTCTTGTGCTGCCTGCTTTACCCGCTCTGCTGTATCTTGTGCAATCAAAACAGATTGGCTGAGCGAGTCTTTCATTTCATCAAAATAAATTAGGCGCTCTTCAAGATTGCGGATTTTTGCTTCTTTCTCATGATTCTCGCGGATTAGTTCCTCATAATCATTGACAATGATATCAAGAAATTCTTCAACTTCATCAATATCATACCCTCTAAATTTGGTCGAAAAAGCTTTATCTCTAATATCTAATGATGTTAGTGCCATATTTCCTCCTTATTTGCTAGGTAATAATTCAACTGTTAGTTTATGCTTCCCATTTTTGGAAAAACCATTTTCTGTTAAAATCTTAAATCTTCCATATTTCCTAACGCTAATCAAATCGCCCAAAGAGAGCTGTTGACTAGGATTATCAATGGTTCTGTAGTTCTGCTTTACCTGCTTCCCCATGATTAGTTCCACAGCTTGACTACGTGATAACTTAAACACTATCGCTACCAGCTTATCCAATCTGAGACTAGAGACCAAAACATCTGTTGTTTTAGTCGCCGGTGACTCTTGTAGCTGCTCTCTGAAATCAACTCTTCTTAGCCGAACTGGAACTTTAGCTATTTTAGAAACATTCGTAATGAAATATTCTTCTAATCTTCTATCCACAAATACTTGTGCACGGTCATCCACGACGATAATATCGCCAAACGTCCGCCTCTCAATCCCTAGCTGATGCAAAAGGGTTCCCATAATTTGTGAATGAGTCACCTTATAGAACTTACTTGCATAGGTAATCTCTAGCAAGACCACATCGAAATCTTCGAGTTCTAATTGATAATAGCTAGGTGCAATCAACACTTTAGCAAACTCACTTGGAAAATAATCTGAACTAGCAAATATTTGCACATCATATTGCTTACTCAAATTTTTGAGAATATTGACCTGATTAGGATTTAAAAAAGCAGTCGTCTCATAGCTATATTGATTTTCTACTCTTTGAAGCAATTCCATGCTTTTATCCAGAAAATCTTGATCATCCTGAGAATAATGCTGATAGATATTGTTTACCATAGCAATAACAAGGAAGCGAGGAAGTGTAGAAATAAGGTATCAAGCACTCTCAAGGCAAAAAGCGCCGCCAGAACAGTAAAGTCTAATCTACCAAACTGCAAAGGCAACCTGCGGAACAAACGCAAAAATGGTTCAACCAGAGAACCGACAAGCCTTCCTAGGGCTGTTTGGTAAGCTCCAGGGAACCAAGACAAAAGTGCATAGATGAAGACGAGAAGGGAGTAAAGATCAATTAGATTAGAAACTAATTTTAAAATAAAGTAAATCATTAATTATCTGCTGCGTTTCATATCAAAATCGTATTCACTCAGATCCACATCGTTTGGAAGGCGAATATCTTCTACATTGACGACAACATTGATTGGAGTGAGCAAGTACATGGTACTAGCAACTTTTCTCAAGTTCCCAGCCAAAACATAGCGCGCCCCATCAAGATAATCCAAGCAACGTCTTGCTTGTACCTCTGTCATATATTGAAAATCAATTAAGATACTCTCATTCGCCACAAGTAAATCAACAACCTCTGTTGCTTCCTCATATTTTTTCGGATAGCGAACATCAATCGTAACCTTCTCACTAGATTTCACTCGATGCTGAGCCAGTTCTTGTTGGCGAGCATGCAATCTAGTAATATTTTCCGTTGCAGGCTTTTGTTGGACTTGTGAAGAAGCTGAACGAGTACGTGCGTTTTCCTTTGCCGATGCAGCCGGAACTGACTCAATCTCTGCAGGCTTCAAAACAGAATCAGATTGATCTGAAGGCTGTACTGGTAAGTCAGACTTCTCTCCATCTTCTGTAAAGTATTCTATAAATTTATCAAATTTATCTTTAAATGACATAGTTCTTTCCTATTTAAAAAATGCTGTTCCGATTCTGACATAGGTTGAGCCGTTGGCAATCGCTTCTGGATAATCACGGCTCATTCCCATACTCAAATCAGAAAAGGGCATGTTTTTTAACTGTTTGCTTTGTAAGTTTTGTTGAAGCTGATGTGCCTCTGAAAAAATCTGATTCAGCTCTTGATGATCGGCTTCGAGTGGAGCCATGGTCATCAGACCAATAATGCAAATATTTTCTAAGGCTGCAAGCTCTGGTAAAACACTATCTAGTTCTTCAACTAAAAAACCGTGCTTGCTTTCTTCTTTTGAAATATTGACTTGCAAGAAACAATTAATCACATGATCTGCTCGCTTGTTGATTTCTTGAGCCAATTTGACAGAGTCTAAAGCATGGAAATAATCAACATAGTTGATCAAATCTTTCACTTTTCTTCTCTGCAAACTACCAATTAAATGCCAAGTAAGATTCTCTTCCTTTAAGGCATGATATTTTTCAAGAAACTTATCTACTCGATTTTCTCCAATATGTTTGATTCCTGTATCCACGAGTTTTTTCGCTGTTTCACAGTCAACATACTTGGTAACCGCAATAATGTTTACGGAGTCCTTCAATCGATTTTCTTTTTCAACTATTTGAGCAACATTTTGAAAAATTAAATCTTTATTTGCTTGAAAATCCATTTAATTAGCGATTTCTAAAGAATGGCGGTGTTTCAAGTTCGTCGTCTTCTTCCTTAATATCTGTAAAGCGCTCTACACGGCTAGAAGGCACAGGTTCTGCTTGACGAACGATTGATTCACGACGTAAATCCCAATCTCCAAAGGCTGAAGCTCTAGAAGTTTCTACAGTTGAGCGATGGGAAGGAGCTGGCATTTCTCTTGTTTCTGCCATATCGAAGTTTCGATCATAATGAGCAGATGATTGTGTTGAGCGTACTTGATTAGCTCGGCTCGCAGGTTTAACGCCTTGCAATCCACTTACCTTATCAACCTTATCTTCTTTAACACCTGTTGCAACAACAGTCACACGGATTTCATCCTTCATAGATTCATCAATAGAAGTACCGAGCCAGATGTTGACACCATGACCAGCTGCCTGATTAACGATTTCAGAAGCTTCTTCTGCTTCAATCAAAGTCATATCTAGGCCACCAGTAACGTTGACGATCACGTCTTCTGCACCGTCAATAGTTGTCTCAAGAAGTGGAGAGTAGATAGCTTTGCGAGCTGCTTCGATAACACGTTCTTCACCGCTTCCGATACCGATACCCATCAAAGCATTACCCTTGTTTTCCATAACAGTCTTCACGTCTGCAAAGTCAAGATTGATCAAGCCAGGGCTAGTAATCAAATCAGTAATACCCTGAACCCCTTGGCGCAATACGTTATCAGCTTCACTCAAGGCTTCGAGAAGCGGAGTTTTCTTGTCAACAATTTCCAAAAGGTTGTTGTTTGAAATGATCAAAAGAGTATCTACATGTTCACGCAGTTCATTGATTCCTTCAACGGCAAAATTACCACGCTTGCTTCCTTCAAAGCCAAATGGACGTGTCACAACTGCTACAGTTAGAGCGCCTACTGATTTAGCAATGCGAGCAATAACTGGTGCAGCACCTGTACCAGAGCCACCACCCATACCAGCAGTGATAAAGACCATGTCTGCTCCTTGAAGGGCTTCTGTCAAAACTTCTTCACTTTCTTCAGCTGCTTTACGACCAACCTCAGGTTGACCTCCAGCACCCAGACCACGAGTCAACTTAGGACCAAGCTGGATAACTGTTTCTGCTTTTGCACTGCTAAGTGCTTGCACATCTGTATTTGCTGCGATAAATTCTACGCCAGCAAGACCTTCATCGATCATACGGTTAATAGCGTTTCCGCCGCCACCGCCGACACCAATTACTTTAATGACTGCGCCTTGTGCAGCAGCCGCATCAAATGAAAATGTCATAATCTATTTATTCTCCTTACTCAAACATATTCCCAATTAAATTGCGCATCTTATCTGTAAAACTAGCTTTTGGTTCCTCTTGTGGTACTTCATTTCTAAGCGGTGCAATTTCTGGTTCCACCTCTTGAACTGGTTGAACTGGTTCAACCGGCTGATGATCAAAGCGAGGTACTCTATGACTTGGACGTTCAAAGCTAGTTGCTTGATGACGTAACTGCTCGTCTCCACGAACAGCAGCTTGTGCAATTCGATCCACTTCGGTCAGATTGCCCGCATACTCTGAAAGACTAATCACGTGAGCAAAAGCTGGATTACGGATACCGATTTGATTTGGTACATATAATTTAGTGTGAACACCAAATACTTCCTGAGCTAATTCTACAACGCCAGGTAAGATCGCTCCACCACCAACGATAACGATACCACCAGGAAGATCTAACACGTGTCTTCTATCTAAATCTTGCTTGATTTGTTCAAAAACATGTTTGATACGAGCAGAGATGATTTCAGCTAGATAGGTTTCTGTTATTTCAACTGGATTAACTTCCCCGATGACTTCAACTGGGAAAGATTCTGTGCCTGCAAATGGTACATAAGCTACACCATAGTTAAATTTCAAGCTTTCTGCCAATTTCTGAGAAGTTTTCAACACTTTTGAAATGTCTTTTGTGACATAGTCGCCGCCTTCTTGATAGATATTGGTAAACTGTAATTCTTGATTTTTTACAGAAGCAACTGTAGTTTGTCCGCCACCCATATCAATGACTGTTGCACCAAACTCCCGTTCTCCTTCGTTCAAGATGGATTTTGTCATCGCTAAAGGAGAAATGATGATATTTTCCAATTTCACTCCTGCACGCTCCACTGTTTTACGGAGATTATGCAGGATTGTACGAGGACCAGTGTAAAGTAGGCCGCGCATTTCTAGGCGAATCCCCATCATACCACGAGGATCACGGATCCCTTGGAAGCCATCAACAACAAACTCTTCTGGGATGAAGGTAATTACTTCACGGTCAGGAGTCATGCTCTTGGTCAAGGCAGATCTTACAACGCTCTCGACATCTTCATCGGTAATTTCTTTGGAGTCACTAGTCACAGGAATCATTCCTTGAGTTGGCTCAATTTGCAGTAGATTTGCAGGCAAGCCAACATTCACTAGTCCAATTGAAATCCCCGCTTTTTCCTCTGCTTGAGAAATTGCTGACTTAATAGCTGCTGCTGCTGCTTCAATATCGACAATAATCCCATCTTTAACGCCAGCACTCTTTGCATTGCTGACTCCAATAACATTCATTTCACCGTTGATGTGCTCTGCCACCAACACTTTAATTGTGCTACTTCCTATATCTAATCCAGTAAAAAAGCCATCTCTAGCCATTACATCAGTCCTCTCTGTCTTCCACGTTTCCATTCTAATACAAATAACTCTAGAAAATAGGGTTATCCAAACTTTATTATATCATAAAAATACGAAATTGGCGCAGTTTTTTATCTATAATAATTAGTTATTTTCAGAAATCTCTGGCTTTTCTGCCTGAGATTGAGCAGAATGCTCGGTAGATTGCTCTACATGCTGAGCCGAAGATTCTGTATCTTGCGCATCGTTACTAACTTCATGGATAACTTCATTTTCTGTGCCTTGCGCATAGCTAAAAATACCAGCCTCCATATCGACCACGCTTGGCACTTCCAACTGAGGATGAATTCCTTCATAGTAGGGAAGTTTCTTAGCAATATGAGAAATTGGAACTAAAATTTGGTGTTCATCAGACATGGTAATAGTCACTAAATCCTCTGTCACCTTGCTAGGAGTTAAATCAACTTTTCTTATGCTCTTTTTGACTGAATCGGGAACATTCTTCAGTTGTTGAACAAACTCCTTGATCAAACCTGCATCCGAGAAGGTCACATCCATCCGTTCTTCCGGCAAGGCATCAGCCGCAACCTCATTTTTTACGTATTTTCCACTCGTTAAAATAGGATAATACTTAGAATCTTTCTGCAAATAACCTAAAATGCCATATTCCTGAACATCGATTTTGAAAGTCAGTGGGAATTGATAGGTCATCTCTACATTTTCAATCCATGGGCTAGAAGCTTTCAGATTTTGCTCATAATGATGGCGATTTTTGTAAACAGTGATAGTATAATCGCGCTGATCGATTTTGCTACTGCTTCTTAGCTCCTCCTGACTCACTACCTTGTTTCCTGTAAATTCAATAGTCTTCATAGTTGCCAGCGGTGTGAGAAAATAAAGGGAAGCTAAAAAAACCAGGGAGCTTGTCACTAAAACTGGCAAAGCTCGATACCAATGGATCTTCTCAATTGGAACTTTCGGAGGCTCAAGCTGCTCTACTTCTTCCTCTTGCTCTTCTTCTTGTTTTTGGACTTCCTCTTGCTCCTCAACTTCAGATTCACTTTCAGAATCTTGAACTGCATCTTCTTCCTCACTTGTAGGAGAGTCTGTGTCAATTTCTTCGGAGACAGTATCTTCTTCGTTAGAAGGCTCCTGATTTTCCAGTTCCGCCTTCATTTCTTCTTTTTTCTGCTCTAGTTCAGCTCTTTTTTTCTCTAACTCAGCTTGCTTTTTTGCCTTTTCTTGAGCTTTTTTCTCAAGATACTCTTTGTTTCTGACTTGCCATTCAGAAAGAGAAAGTTGAGCAGTCTCTTGCTTATCTTCCTTACTTTTTTTCATTTTTTCCCTTTGTTAATATCTTGCTTCAAAATTTCATAAAAATCATCTACAGATTTTAATTCAGGTGCTTTTTCTATTCGTTGATAATAAGCATCCTTTTCTCTTAGTAAATCATCCACTGCTACTTGGAGATTGACCCGATTCAAGTTTTCTTCATTGATTTTAAGCGCATAGCCTTTTTCCAAGAAGTAATTGGCATTTTCAATCTGATCTCCTCGACTTGCCCCAAGCCCCAAAGGTACAATCACTTGCAACTTCTTCATAGCAAGTAATTCAAAAATCGTATTGGAACCACCTCGTGTCACGACGACATCTGCCATAGCCATCAATGGCTGATACAGATCTGTCACATAGGACACTCGGTAAATGCGATGGGAAAGCTCATCCAAGCTAGCATCGCCCGTCAGATTGATAATATTGTATTTTTCAATCAAGCGATCCTTGTTTTTTGTAATAAAATCATTGAAAACTTTCGCACCTCCTGAGCCCCCGACAAAGAGCAAGGTAGGTTTTCCTTCTGTGAAATGAGCCTTGATTTTCTCAATCTCAGCTGGTTCTGTTTGGGGAAGGGCAGCAATCTTGGTCACCGCTCCAACATGTTCAGCCTTGCTCAGTCCTTCTGCCTGCTCAAAAGTCGTGAACATCTTTGTCGCACATTTATAACCAATTTTATTAGCCAAACCAAGCGACAAATCAGACTCATGGATAAAGACTGGAACGCCTGTTACCTTTGCCGCAATCACTGGTGGAACAGACACAAAGCCTCCTTTTGAAAATAGAGCTTTGGGACGGACTTTTAGCATGATGCCCAGCGACTGGAGAATCCCACCTGCCACTTTAAAAACATCCCAGAGATTCTGCCAAGAAAAATAGCGACGGAGCTTCCCAGTTGCAATCGAATGGAAAACAACAGGTAGACCTGATTTTTGAATTTCCTTGTACTCAATCCCATGGCGGTCACCGATATAATGGACTTCCCAGCCCTCTTCGATAAATTTAGGCATCAGCAAAAGATTGAGGGTCACATGGCCAACTGTCCCTCCGCCTGTAAATACTATTTTTTTCATTTTATTCCTTTAATTCTTTAAACACGGCAAGGAATTCATCGCCCCGCACTTCAAAATTCTTATACATATCCCAGCTGGCATTGGCTGGACTGAGAAGGACAATATCCCCAGGCTCCGCTACAGAAAAGGCTTTGCGAGTAGCATCTCTGATATCTGAAGCGTCCAGATAACTTACTTCTGCCTGATCCGCAGCCCGCTTAACACGCGCAGCCGATTCTCCCAAAATTACCATCTTTTTCAGGCCCTTGATATCTGGCACCAATTCATCAAATTCATTACCACGATCCAGACCACCAGCAATCAGAATGACCTTGCTATTGTCAAAGCCTGACAAAGCCTTTTGAGTCGCTAAAATATTAGTAGATTTACTGTCATTGTAAAATTTGACTTGATTGATTTCGCCCACATACTGGAGACGATGCTTGACACCACCAAAATGAGCTAGAGTTTCTCTAATAACTTGATTGTCAATCCCACGAAGCTTGGCTACTGCAATGGTTGCTAGAGCGTTTTCTACATTATGGCTACCAGGCACGCCTAGTTCAGAAGCTGTCATAATGGCTTCCCCACGGAAGGTCAGCACATCGCCGTCCAAGTAGGCTCCATCGACTTGTTCTTGGGTTGAAAAAGGAATCACTTTGGCAGCCGTTTTTTTAGCTAATTCTTTCGCCAAGTCTTGATTGAAATTCAAAATGACATAGTCAGAATCTGTCATATTTTTTTGGATATTCCACTTGGCTGCCACATATTCCTCAAAAGATCCGTGATAGTCCAGATGCGTCGGCATCAGATTTGTAATGACCGCTATTTCTGGATGGAAGGTTTCGATTCCCATTAGTTGGAAAGAAGAAAGTTCCATGACCAATGTGTCCGTTTCACCCGCATCTTGGGCAACTTGACTAGCTGGAAATCCGATATTTCCTGATAAAAGACCATTTTGTCCGCCTGCTGTTAGCACTTCCGCAATCATGGTTGTGGTCGTGGTTTTTCCATTGGAGCCAGTAATCCCGATAATCGGTGCATCCGAAATTAGATAAGCCAGCTCGACTTCAGTAATAACAGGAATCTTCTTTTCCAAAGTCCTCATAACCATAGGATTATTGTAAGGAATGCCTGGATTTTTCACCATCCATTCAAAATCTTCATCCAACAGTTCCAGAGGATGACCACCTGTCACTACTTTAATTCCTTCTTCTAGCAAAGATTGGGCAGCTGGATTTTCCTCGAAAGGTTTCCCATCATTGACCGTCACAATCGCTCCCAGTTTATCCAAAAGACGGGCAGCTGACTCCCCTGATTTAGCTAAACCCAACACCAAAACTTTCTTATTGGCAAATTTTGAAATAGTCTTCATCATGTACCTCTTCATTCATACTACCTTCTATTTTACCTTTTTTTGCGAAAATAAAAAAGTCATATCAGGCTTTTATTTTAACTGTTATCAGCTTTTAATAAATAAGAAGAAATATTATTCTATTTGAAACCTTTGAAAAACCTATTTATACAAGTAGTGACTATCCAAAACATTTAATTGCCAGTGACTTATCAAACCTGACCTACTCACTGATGGTCAACAGCATTCAAAAGAATCGGGCCTTCTTTAAATGAAAAACATCGGTAACTGTATTATATTTCTACTCAGCTAAAACCAGCATTGAAGGATCTCGCTTTAGATAAACAAAAGGAATTAGGCTACCGAAAGTCTACACGACCTTTGGAATCCTAATTCCTTCCTTATAGTTTATGAGTTTAAAGTTCTTTTGATTTCTGAGATGGTACTAGACGCTCGATGTCCATCAAGGCCCACACTGTAATAATAATCAAAAAGATACTCACAAATAATTCTCCAGGCAATTTAAAAATTTGAAAAATTGCCAAAGCAAGCAAAATGATCAAGGCAACCAGCAAGAGTACGAATGTCAAGACATTCAACGTTCCCTTAATACTAGTTGGAATGGCAAATACATAGAAAAGCAGGATTAATATTCCAATTATCAGGTAAATCATGCTGCTCCTTTCTACCATCAGTCAACTAAATGATTTATTCCGCTGCTTGTTTTTTCTTATTCTTATTAGCTTTTTCACGTTCTTGCTTGTTCAAGATTTGTTTACGCAAACGGATTGACTCAGGTGTTACTTCCATGTACTCATCGTCATTCAAGAACTCGAGTGACTCTTCAAGTGTCAAGATACGAGGTGTCTTGATAACCGCTGTTTGGTCCTTGGTTGCAGAACGAACGTTAGTCATTTGTTTCGCCTTAGTGATGTTAACTGTCAAGTCATTCTCACGAGAGTTTTCACCGATGATCATTCCTTCGTAAACCTCAGTACCTGGGTTGACAAAGATCGTACCACGTTCTTCGATAGACATGATTGAGTAAGTTGTAGCCTTACCAGCATCGATAGAGACAAGGGCACCACGGTGACGACCACCAATTTCCCCTGGAATCAATGGCAAGTATTGGTCGAAGGTATGGTTCATGATACCGTAACCAC
>ERZ773007.1485-NODE-1485-length-11019-cov-10.130518_pt1 | contig 11019 bp, 9 predicted proteins | sample MGYA00580665_ERZ773007 | MGnify/ENA primary metagenome ERZ773007 (study PRJEB29015, sample SAMEA2738122) | human oral metagenome | biome: human oral; feature: human-associated habitat; material: saliva | place: China | collected 2167 ... | reverse complement strand
ATTAGAAAGAGGACGCTATGTCTAAATACGGATTTTTGGATGTTTTAGAAGAGGAGATGGACAAGGTTTTTCCCTTTGATTTTGAGATCAATTGGGATAAGAAAAACCATGCGGTAGAAGTGGCTTTTCTCTTGGAAGCACAGAATACGGGAGGGGTTGCACTGGTTGATGAAGCTGGCGAAGAATCTGATGAGGATATTTTCTTTGAAGAAGCCGTTCTCTTCTACAATCCAGCCAAGTCTCATGTGGAAGAAGATGCCTATTTAACAGCGATTCCTTATGAGCCTAAAAAAGGCTTGTCTCGTGAGTTTCTAGCCTATTTTGCGACTTTCCTCCGAGATACAGCTGAGCTGGCCTTGGATGAGCTCATGGATTTCTTAGCAGACGAAGAAGCAGAGAGCTTTGAGATCGTCTGGAACCAAGAAGTTTTTGAAGAAGGCAAAGTCGGCCTAGAAGAAAGCACCTTTTATCCCTATCCAAGATATTAGAAAAGATTCTAAGTGGTTTTTTTGAATACTGGATTCAAGGAGAAGGGGAAAACTATGCTAGAAAAAGTCAAACAGTTTTTCAGGAGAAGGTCAGATAAATCTGAGCAATCAGTTTGCATTCTTCCCCACAATCGTTTTGCGGATATAGATTTCGAGCGAGTATTGAAGTCAGGAACTCGTTGTTGTGTTGATGAAGATGGGCACTATGTTGAGGATGGTAAAATCACATTATTTGAATTTTCTATAGACTTTGCAGGATTTGAGTTCATAGGTGATTTCAAAATTGAGGAGGAAGATCAGTTTAAGCAACTATTAGCTCGTTTGAATAGTTTTGACAATGCCATTCAGTCCCATTTGGAAAGCGAGTTGCAACAACCTATCCCTCAGTTTGCCAAGAATCTCGGCTATACTCAGAAGAGGTGGGAGAAAACCTTTTACTTCCATCCTTGGATATTAAGTTTTGATGAAAATCCTCCTAATCTTCGCTATGTTGCAGATTATGTAAATGATGAGTTTACGGTTTATTTTGCTAAAAAACATGGCAGATGGCAGGCGTACTGGGATGCAGAGTGCCAAAAGGTGATTGAAGAAAGCTAGCTCGTATTTTCATAGAGCGCAGTTGTTATGTTAGAAAAGAGCCATTATCATGGAATTATTGGATAGCAGAATAGATTTTACGGGTTGTAAGATTGCCTTGATTTGTGGAGATAAGGTCTTGACTATCTTACGTGATGACAAGGACGATATCCCTTGTTCCAACATGTGGGAGTTGCCAGGTGGTGGAAAGAGTGTCAGGGAAAATCTGATATAGTTTTGCATTACAAGAATATCCTTTTAAGGCTATTCTTTTTTGTTTTGTCCCAAAATAATTGATTTTGTCCCAAAAATATAGTATTATTTGTGTAAGGAGGAATGAATCATGAAAAAATCAGATGTTCTTGATTTAATAAAGTATCATTATGAGGGTAGAGAGACAGAATTTAGAAATCAATCCATAGCAATTGCTCGGAACTTCAATAAACATGGTGATACACAATTAGCACAATATATTATGGGGTTAATGTCTCAAAGTGATAGATTCATGCCACAAATAGAAAATTCTAGTGAGTATTTGACTCCTGCTAAACTAGATATTGGTCCTCTCCCATTGCCTCTTTCAATTATGAATGATTTAAAAGGAATAATAAACGCTGTCAATCATCATATTGGAATAAATAAATTTTTATTTGTGGGATCACCAGGTACTGGAAAAACTGAAAGTGTAAAGCAGGTGGCTAGACTTATTGGCAAGGAATTACTTGTAGTAGATTTCAGTCACTTAGTAGATAGTAAGCTGGGGCAAACAGTCAAAAACTTAGCAACTCTTTTTAATGAAATCAATAATCTTCCTTTCAAGCAAAATTATATCATCCTATTTGATGAAATTGATTCCATAGTACTGGATAGGGTTAATCAGAATGATTTAAGAGAAATGGGACGAGTGACTTCTGCCTTTTTAAAGGAGTTGGATAGGCTATCACCAGAAATTGTATTAATTGCAACAACAAATCTTTTTGAAAATCTTGATAAAGCGGTTACTAGAAGATTTGATGCCGTAATTGATTTTGATCGTTATTCGGATGATGATAAGGTAGAGGTTGCAACAGTTATTTTGACTGAATTATTGAAACAATTTAAAAACGTAGCAAGAGATTTGAAATTATTTAAAAAAATTATTTATAGTTCTAATACAATTCCAAATCCAGGTGATTTAAGGAATATAATACGAACATCATTGGCATTCAGTGATCCAAAAGATCCGCACGATTACCAAAAACGTCTCTTAAGAAGTTTGCATAATGGAAAAAATTTATCTATTTCTAAATTATCAAAATTAGGTTTTACAGTTCGAGAAATTGAAATTTTAACAGGTGTTTCTAAAAGTAGTGTATCACGAGAATTGAGCGAGGGTTGACATGAATACATTATTGACATTACGTGGAAAAAGTTTCACACAAAAATCAAGAAATAATGGTATGGGACCAATAACGATACCCAAAAAAGCAATAATTACATTGGAACATTTGAAGTATCTTCATTCTTCATTAGAAGAAACGAAAACATATTGGGAGAAAAATAACATTATCGATGGTATTTTGATCAGTATTTACTATAATCGAATTGTTGCCAAAAGTAACCGTATTAATGGCTATTTCAATGTAGGAGGAGGGAATCCATTCCCCAATGATACCATTGTGGGGGCAAAATTCAATGATGAGAAGACAAAACATATTGTTACTCATTATATTTCTAGAGATGCTCTTAATAAAACAATCACCATTTTAAGTAAGATAATTGAAGTTTTTGAGGAACATTTTGATAGAGAGATAACATGTGAGATGTTCTCTGATTCATCAACGTTTGCTTCTATAAATTTTTCGGAGTATGGTATTTCAAAAAGCAAATTTCAACAGTATTTGAGAGATTCGTGCTTTATTGAGAAATTTGGGGTTGAGTACACTACAGTTTCTGATATTCAAAATTCTATCGTGACATTTTATGATGTCCATACAGATATTATTAGATTACTGAATAAATTAAATATTGATATTTCAGAAGCTAATATCATGAATCAGACCACGGTCTTGCTTGATGAAAAAAATATTGAATTGTTATTATCAAAAGCTCCCTATCTTGTCTCCATGATTGTGGAAGATTTTTCTAAGTTATCTGTAGATGATTTTTCTTTAGATAATAACGGTTTTAAAATAAATCTTACATCTCCAATGAACGAACCAGTTGTTGGCGTTATTGATACCTTATTTGACAAAAGAGTTTACTTTAATGAGTGGGTGGAATATCATGATTTAATCTCACCTGATATTAGCAAAGATAGCCAAGATTACAAGCATGGGACAGCTGTGACTTCTTTAATCGTTGATGGAGCCAATTTGAACCCTAATCTGGATGATGGTTGTGGAAATTTTAGAGTGAGGCATTTTGGTGTGTCACTGCAAAGTGGATTTAATTCATTTACAATCATAAAACAGATAAAAGAGATTGTCTCTCAGAATTCTGATATTAAGGTTTGGAATCTTTCTTTAGGATCCAATGATGAAGTCAGAGAAAACTTTATTTCTGTTGAAGGAGCATTGCTAGATGAGATTCAATTTGAGAATGATGTGATTTTTATCATAGCTGGTACAAATATGTCCGTATCAGATGGAAAACGAAAAAAAATAGGAGCTCCAGCAGATTCTCTTAATTCTGTAATCGTAAACTCTGTTGATTTCAACAATCAAGTAGTTTCATATGCACGAGAAGGCGTTGTTTTATCATTCTTTGTTAAGCCAGATATTTCATATTATGGTGGAGGAAATGGTGATTTTATAAATGTTTGTGAACCTTTAGGATTAGCTCGCGTGGCTGGAACAAGCTTTGCAGCACCTTTTATTGCAAGGAAAATGGCCTATCTCATTCATATTATGGGACTTAGTCGAGAAGAAGCAAAGGCTCTGCTAATTGATGCAGCAATACCTTGGAATGATAAGAAAACATTCAGCGATTTATCTTTGATAGGAAATGGTATTGTCCCAATAAAAATTGACGATATTTTATCCACTCCTGATGATGAAATCAAATTTATCGTATCGGATATTTCCAAGGCTTATGATACCTATAATTATGATTTTCCAGTACCAATTTCAAATGAAAATTATCCTTACGTTGCCAGGGCTACCATGTGCTATTTTCCAAAGTGTTCTAGAAACCAAGGGGTTGATTATACAAATACAGAGATGCAACTTAGCTTTGGAAGATTAAAACAAAATGGTATTGAACCAATTAATAAAGATAATCAACATGCAGAAGATGCTCCGGGATATGTGAAAGAAAATACTGCTCGAAATATATTTAGAAAATGGGATAATGTCAAGCATGTTGGAGAATCGTTTACGTCTCGAAAGAGAGTCAAAGCAATTTTAAATCCATCTAATCCTCAGTGGGGAATGAGTATTAAAACAATCGAACGGTTGAAAAGCAGTGATGGACAGGGAGTGCGTTTTGGTGTAGTAGTTACATTAAAAGAATTAAATGGGGTTAATCGTATTGAAGATTTTATTCAGCAAGCTGAATTACGAGGTTGGCTAGTTAATAGATTACAAGTTGAAGCTCAAGTAGATCTCTTTAATAGTTTAAATGAAGAAATTGAATTTGAATAGTGGATATAGTATCATTATCCGAGATATCAGGGGTACAAGAGGGCTAAGATATGAAGATTACATATGTTGTTGGAAATGGCTTAGATTTACAATATGGTTTAAAAACAAAATATAAGGATTTCTATGACTTTCAATATAAAGTTTACATAGAAAGGAAAGAGAAGGAAGAATATTCAAATTTAATTTATGAATCATTATTTTCTGACAAAATAAATGAGTATGAAAATTGGTCAGATTTTGAGATGTCAATTGGTAAATTAACAAAAGATAACGACCTCGTTTCCTCAAGTATAGAAATGAAGGAGAAATTTATAGACGATTTTAGTGAAGTAGTTGACGATTTAAGAGAATATCTACGATTACAACAAGAACAAAATCTTGAGGAAGGTATTGTAATTGACTTTGTAAGCACTCTAAATAATATGAAAAATTCTCTCCCTGTAATTAATCAATCTACTATCGATAAAAAATATAAAGAAAATCTATATCAACACGAAATCGTGAATATATTAACCCTTAATTATACAAATGTGTTCGATAGATTATATGATAGATCGGAAAAATCATTTGAAAACAATTTAAGAAACAATAGTTATAATGTTTATATTCAATCTCCAATTCATGTACATGGGACAGTAGATATTTGCACGGTTTTAGGAGTTAGCGATGATACACAAATTTCAAATAGTTTTGATGAAGAACAAAAAGAATCCTTAATAAAAAATTTAGTTTTGAAGAACTATAGAGAAAATATGGATGTAAAAAATAGTGATATTATAAAAAACTCTGACATCATTATTCTCTATGGGGTTTCTTTGGGAGAGACTGATAGGTATATCTGGAGTCAGATCGCTGAACGATCAATTAGCGGTTCTGTTCCTGTCATAATTTATCATTATGTACCTCATTTTGATCCAGGGAATCCCACTAGAGTGAAGCGTTTATATAAAATGGTAGAAGACAAATTTATACAGAATAGTGGTATAGACTTAGAGTCAGAGAAAAAATTAAGAGACAACCTTATTGTCGTTATTGGTAAAACTATTTTTGATCTAATAGAGAGGTAATTTTAAATACAAAATGGAAACATGGCAAGAGTTAAAAGTTACAGTGAAGCGTGAGGGTGAGGAGCTAGTCTCTAATCTCTTGATCGAGTTAGGCGCCCAAGGGGTCGCAATCGAAGACAGCATGGACTATGTGGGCAACGTCAATCGCTTTGGTGAGATATTTCCTGATGTCGAGCAGCAAGAAGAAATCGTGGTGACCGCCTACTACCCGGAAACGGTTGATGTAGCAACAGTTGAAGCGGATTTGCAGGATCGCTTAGCAGAATTGACGGATTTTATGGATCTAGGAGAGGTCAAGATGGGCACGACTGCCTTGGCTGAGGAAGACTGGGCCGACAACTGGAAGAAATACTATGAACCAGCTCGCATCACTCATGATTTGACCATTGTACCGTCATGGACGGACTATGAGGCGACGGCGGGAGAAAAGATTATCAAGTTGGACCCTGGTATGGCCTTCGGAACAGGAACCCACCCGACGACCAAGATGAGCCTCTTTGCCTTGGAGCAGGTTCTTCGTGGTGGCGAAACAGTGCTAGATGTAGGGACGGGTTCAGGGGTTCTTTCTATTGCAAGCTCGCTTCTAGGTGCCAAGGAAATTTTCGCCTATGACCTAGACGATGTAGCAGTTCGAGTCGCTCAGGAAAATATTGAGCTCAATCCTGGCATGGAAAACATCCATGTAGCACCGGGCGATTTGCTCAAGGGGGTAGAGATTGAGGCCGATGTCATCGTGGCCAATATCTTGGCAGATATCCTCATTCATCTGACAGACGATGCTTATCGTTTGGTCAAGGACGAAGGTTATCTTATCATGAGTGGCATTATCAAGGACAAGTGGGACATGGTCCGTGAGTCCGCAGAAGCTGCTGGATTTTTCCTTGAAACTCACATGATCCAAGGAGAATGGAATGCCTGTGTCTTCAAGAAGACCAAGGATATCTCTGGTGTGATTGGAGGTTAGCATGCAACAGTATTTTGTAAAAGATAGTGCTAGCTCACCAGTCACCATCGAGGATAAGGAAACCAGCAAGCATATGTTTCAGGTTATGCGCTTGAAAGAAGATGATGAAGTGACCTTGGTCTTTGATGATGGCATCAAGCGCTTAGCACGCGTGCTAGATGTAGAAGCTCGTCAGTTTGAGTTGGTCGAAGAGTTAGCTGACAATGTGGAACTACCAGTCCAAGTGACTATCGCATCAGGTTTTCCTAAGGGAGACAAGCTGGAGTTTATCACTCAAAAGGTGACGGAATTGGGTGCTAGCCAAATCTGGGCCTTCCCCGCAGACTGGTCAGTTGCCAAGTGGGATGGCAAGAAATTGGGTAAAAAGGTTGAGAAACTAGAAAAAATTGCCCTTGGAGCAGCCGAGCAAAGCAAGCGTAATATCGTTCCAAGTATTAAGCTTTTTGAGAAGAAAGCAGACTTTCTAGCCCAATTCGACCAGTTTGACCGCATCGTGGTGGCCTATGAAGAGTCAGCAAAAGAAGGAGAAGCCGCAGCTTTGATTCAGTCGCTGACAGGATTAGAAGCTGGAAGTCAACTGCTTTTGATCTTTGGACCAGAAGGTGGTCTCTCACCTGCTGAAATTGAAAGTTTTGAAGCTAAAGGAGCAGTCCTTGCAGGCCTTGGCCCTCGCATCCTACGAGCAGAAACCGCCCCACTCTATGCCCTTAGCACAGTGAGTGTTGTTACAGAATTAATGAAAAACGCGTGAAGGTAGATCTTCACGCGTTGATTTTTTATAGTAGGAAAGAATTAGTTTTCTTCTTTCTTACGAGATGGGAGAAGGAAGCCAAGTCCGGTCATCACCAAACCGACAAGGGCTAAGATGGAAGCACGTTCTCCTGTTTCAGGCAAGGTTTTTTCGCTGATAGAAGAAGCAACTACTGGCTTAGCAGTTTCTTGGCGAGCTTCTGCAGGGCGAGCTCCTTCTTGACTTGGAGCAGGAAGGGTAATGGTTTGTTGGCTATGAGATAAGGTGATGGTTTCATCTTGTGCCGGTTTCTGATGGTTCGGTACAAAGATAAATGGATTTTTTCCTGTTTCAGGACTTGTTGGTTCTTCTGGTTTTGTTTCAGGTTCTACTTTTGGTTCCACATAAACAAAGCGGTATTCCCCAAATCCTTCTTGTTTAGACGGTTCAAGGTAGACGACATCTCCGTCTTTACCAACCAGATCCTTAGCTTTGTCAGCTGTCAAGAAGCGGATATCTACATCCTTGATGCTGTCTGTAAAGCGCCAGTTACCGTCTGCACTTGGGTTGATATTCTTTTCTTCCAAGATGTAGTTAATGATAGCTTGGCGGTTTTCCAATCCAAGGAGTTGGTTCAGGCTAGCATCGCGAACGCCTGGGAATTTTCCGTTAGCTCGGTAGTTGTTGGTAACAACGATAAATTCTTGATCCGCAGTTACTTCCTTACCTTGGTATTTCAAGTTGCGGACACGGCTAGCGTCTGGGTTAACCGTTTTTCCTTCGCGGTCGTATTTATTTGGCTGGGTCACGTCGAACTCATAGGTCACGCCATCGATGACGTCAAAGTTGTAGGTCCGGTAGTTAGGGTTGACAAGCTGTTGAGGCTCTTTGCTAGTTGGGTCGATCGTGTTGAATTGACCAGCAGACATTTCCAACCATTCCTTGAGTTGGGAACCAGTCACCTTGAGGATGGCAGTGACATTATCATAGAGATAAAGGTCAGCGACGTTCTTGATAGCGATTGGGCCAGCTGGGATATCTGTGTAGGCAGTAGCATCTCCGCGTGTCCCCGCCTTAAATGGTGCCGCAGCAGAGAGGATTGGAAGGTTGGCTTCTGGAGTTCCTGCCAACTCTTTCTTAGCATACCAAATCTGTGCATTGTTCACGATTTGGACAGATGGATCATCCTTCACAAGGGCAAAGTAGCTAGTGATTGGAGCAGAAGTGGTTCCGACTTGTTGGCGGACGTATTTGACGGTTCCTTCATGCGCTTCTTTCGCAATCTCGGTGATGCGCTCATCAGCTACTTTTGATTTGGTGTCGATCTTGCGGATGGCAGCCTTGCTTCCAACAACAGACCATTTACCATCGGTGTAGCGGAGGTTGAGGTCGATCACGCCAAGGTGGTCGCCGTATTTTCCAGCCATGGTAACCGGTGTGCCATTGATTTTACCGTTTACACCGTCTACGCCAGCATATTTTTCGTAGAAGCCGGTTCCGTTTCCGCTTGGGAATTCTGCGTGTGAGTGTCCTGTTACGACGGCATCAACACCTGGGAGGCTGGCAATTTGGTAGCCTTCGTTCTCTTCACCTTTTTCATACTTGTCATCTCCGATACCAGAGTGAGAAAGGACGAGGACGACATCTGCTCCGGCTTTGCGCATTTCTGGGATGATGGCTTGGATGGCTTCGACGGAGTCATTGACTTTGACCTTGCCTTCGAGGTTGGACTTGTCCCAGCTGAGGATCTGTGGAGGGACGATCCCTGTTACCCCAATATTAACATCGACGGAACGACCGTTTTTGTCAGTATAGGTCTTTTTAATGATCTTATATGGGTCGTAGACAAATTTACCAGTCTTTGCATCCACAACGTTGGCATTGACGATCGGCATACCAGCTGTTGCGATGACCTTTTTAAGGTAGTCTAGTCCGTAGTTAAATTCGTGGTTTCCAAGCGTTCCTGCATCAAAGCCCAATTTTTGAAGAGCTGTATACATCGGGTGTTGCTCACCATCTTTGATAGGATTGACGATGGCCTTGTAGGTCCCAAGAGGAGTTCCTTGGATAGTATCTCCGTTATCAACGAGGAGGACATTGCTGTTTTCTTTTTTTGCATCTTCGATCAAGACAGCAGTTTTTGCCAGACCGACGTTTTGTGCGGGTTTGTCTTGGTAATAGTCATAGTTGACCAAGTTGGTATGAAGGTCCGTTGTCGCAAGGATACGGACATCGACTTCTTGCCCCTCAACTGGAGTGTTCGCTTTTGCGTCACTTGCAGTATTTTGAGGTGCAACAGGAGTCGCTTCGGTTGCTGTAGCAGTGGTTTCTCCGCTAGCTATCGAATTGCTATTGCTAGCTGTTGCTTCAGAGCTAGTCGCAGGAGACGCAGGAGTTGCGGCCTCTGTGACAGCAGTTGCTGACGAATCAGTTGCGCTTGAGCTTGTCGCTTCATCTGCCTGGGCAGTAGTCGTTGCCAAGAAAGCAGCAGCAAGGCTGAATAGGGCAGCCTGTTTACGGAATGATGACATGGTTGTCCTCCTAAATAAAATGATGTCTTTCTATTATATCTTATTTTGTTCAGAATGGATTCGTTTTCTTATTTTTTATATATTACAAATTGATGAATTTCGTAAAAAATGGAATCTTTATGAAAAAAGACAACCTACGTTCGGGATTTCGAGCTGCTATTGCTGGTAAGCTCCTCAAATAGCATGAAAGTCAATCGGACTAGTTTTCATATAGAGCTAAAAGTGATAGAATAGAAGGCAAGAAAGTGGAGAAAACTAGATGCCGAAAGAAGAACCTTTAACAGGGGGCCAGGTTATTGCCCTTACCAAAAAATACTTGTCGGGAGAGGATGTTGCATTTGTAGAAAAAGCTCTCCTTTATGCAGTCGACTGCCATAGTGGGCAATTCCGTAAATCAGGTGAACCCTATATCATCCACCCTATTCAAGTTGCCGGCATTTTGGCAAAATTGAAGTTGGATGCTGTGACGGTTGCCTGTGGTTTTTTGCACGACGTTGTCGAGGATACAAACGCGACCCTAGATGATCTAGAACGTGAATTTGGGCACGATGTCCGAGTGATTGTTGATGGAGTGACCAAGCTCGGGAAGGTCAAATACAAGTCCCATGAAGAGCAGCTGGCAGAGAACCACCGCAAGATGCTCATGGCCATGTCTCAGGATATCCGTGTCATCTTGGTCAAGCTAGCAGACCGCTTGCACAACATGCGGACTTTGAAGCATTTACGCAAGGACAAGCAAGAACGGATTTCCCAGGAGACCATGGAAATCTATGCGCCGCTAGCCCACCGTCTCGGGATTTCCAGCGTCAAGTGGGAATTGGAAGATCTATCCTTCCGTTATCTGAATGAAGTCGAGTTCTATAAAATTTCCCATATGATGAAGGAGAAGCGTCGCGAGCGGGAAGCCTTGGTAGAAGAAGTTGTCCAAAAGATCGAGTCCTATGCGGCAGAACGCCACCTCTATGGGAAAATCTATGGTCGTCCTAAGCATATCTACTCCATCTACCGCAAGATGCAGGATAAGAAGAAGCGCTTTGATG
>ERZ773007.1483-NODE-1483-length-11024-cov-5.477072_pt1 | contig 11024 bp, 10 predicted proteins | sample MGYA00580665_ERZ773007 | MGnify/ENA primary metagenome ERZ773007 (study PRJEB29015, sample SAMEA2738122) | human oral metagenome | biome: human oral; feature: human-associated habitat; material: saliva | place: China | collected 2167 ... | reverse complement strand
GTGCCGCCCTTGTTGAGAAGTTGAAGGAAGCCGTGGAGAAGTTTGATCTGAATCGCGTCTACTATCTACAGCGTAAGTTTTCTACCAACGTATATGACTTCACCCGCTCTGGGTATCCAGCCTACCTTTCAAATGGATTCATATTAAGTCATGTGGGTATACCCGCCGAAGAATCAATCACCCTCTACCCTACTACAAAGAAGAGTGTCTACTTCGTTAGTGTCCCTGCAGATAGAGCTGAGACCTTCGAGAAGCGAGTAGGATCATTAGGGAGTTATATACACATCGTCTATGGGAAGACGTATATAAAATTTCTCCCTGCGCAGAACTATGTAGAAGATGGCAGCCGCTTATACAATGTACAAGTAGATTACCTCGGTCTCGACCTCTACGAATATCCCCACTGTGCCTACTATCACCTCGGCTCAGGTAAGGCGGAGTAAGTGCCTTACCGCCCATAACCATATCTTATCTGCTTTACGCTCGCAATAGAGAAAGAAGCCAGATAAGGGGCTTATCGTATCTTTGCAATAGAATAAGCAGATGTACTCAGCCGAAAGAAACAAAGACTATGCTCCTCAACTTTGCAGTAACCAACTATAGATCCATCAAAGAGCGTCAGGTATTCAGTATGCTGGCTGTAGATGGCCTCCCCCACGAAGAATCCCTGATTCACAGCAAAGACGGTATCTCCATCCTTCCTGTGGCTCTCATCTTTGGAGCCAATGCCAGCGGAAAGAGCAATATCCTTCGAGCCTTTGGTACGATGCGACAGATGGTACTTAATTCTGTACGACTCAACCCAGACGATACACTAGAAGAGTATGACCCCTTCCTTTTGGATGAAGAGTCTCGAAATAATGACACAGAATTTGAGGTTGAATTTGTTGTTAATGCTGAGAAATATGGCGTAGAGCAACACTATCGCTATGGGTTCTCGTTCTCTGACAAGCTTATCTCCGAAGAGTGGCTTTACAGACGAGAGAAGAATACCAAAGAAATTGAGCTTTTCTTTAGAAAAGGAGTGAATATAGAGGTCAAAGGAAAGGAATTCCCTGAGGGAAAAGGAAAGGAGAATACACTAAATAGCAACCGACTTTTCCTCTCACTCATAGCACAACTTAAGGGGGAAAAATCCAAGCAAATTATTGAGTGGTTCGTAGAAAGCCTATTTATCTATTCCTCAAACCTTAGAGCGTATAAAGATCGAACAAACAGCCTACTAAAACCAAATAAGGGTTCGGAAAAGTATGCTCAGATGGCTCTTACATTCCTCTCTAATATTGATGTGCACATTACAGATCTACATGTAAAAGAGGAGCAAATTAGTTCTTCTGAAGACGATACAAAAACATACATTAAAATGCTTCTCTTCAGATTAAAAGATCTATCCCTGAGGCTTGAGTCTACCCACAATAGATATGCCCAAGGAAAGATTATAGGGGAAGAATCATTCAGTATCACAGATAAAGAATCAGAGGGCACGCAGAAGGTAATAAATCTTCTTGGAGTTATTTTCCCCGTGCTTGCTGAGGGTAGTCTATTAGTGATTGATGAGCTAGATGCCAAGCTTCACCCTTTACTAACAAGGACCATTATCCAGCTCTTCACTAATCCCAAAATCAATGAGCACGGAGCTCAACTTGTCTTTAGTACACACGACACTAACCAGCTCCATTTAGACTATGTACGTCGAGATGAGATTTGGTTTACCGAGAAGAGCCCCGTTGAAGCTACCAAATTGTACTCCCACATCGAGTTCAAAGACTTTGATCCATCTATGGATATCACAGAGCAATATGTCAATGGGCGCTACGGAGCGATACCTCGCATAAAAGTGCAGCGATAAGATATGGGAAGGGATAATCAATCTCGCAGAGGATTCTCCAGAGGGCGTAGTGTTGACACACGTGAGATCGCAATTCGTTTCCTTATCGTGTCTGAGGATACGAAGTCGTCCACAGACTACTTCAAAGCTCTCATCAAGGAGGTGCAAGCAGTCTGTTCAGGGAGTGAAGTGGTAGGTATAGCTAAAGACTCTGTAGTCGAAGGCTGTGGAATGAGCACAAGTCGCCTTCTACAAGAAGCAAAAAGTATCAGGAGCAGAAGACAAATATCCTTTGACCGCTGCTGGCTCGTCTTTGATAAGGATGACTTCTCCGATTTCAATAGAGCTATTAAGGAGGCAACAGACGCAGGATTTGATGTTGCCTGGTCAAATGAGAGCTTCGAGCTCTGGTATCTCCTTCACTTCCGGTATCAGAATACAGCTATTCCACGGGATAGGTGTATGACAGCCCTTGAGACAGAAATACAGAAGTGTAAGCCGAGCTTTAAGTATGACAAAGGTAGCTCCTCCATGCACTCCATCCTCGCTGAGCATGGAGATCAAGGTCAAGCCATAAAGAATGCTGAGAAGCTCCGAAACACCTACCAAGATACCAACTACAGTGATCACAACCCATGTACGCATGTAGATCGGCTGATCAAAGAGATCACTGATCCCGAGGAACGCAAGAAGATCCTACTGGAAAAGTAAATCCCACAAGACCAACCTACACAAAGAGGGCTTATGTATCTAACCTTTTAAGTGTAGCGTACCTCAACGGAAATAAGTAGAAGGGGCGCAGTGCATAGTTACACTGCGCCCCTTTGAGCTTTTACCCGTCATGGCAGGTGACAACTTACCCGCTTTATATAAGTACGCTGGCGCTCGGTCTTACTTTCTTTGTACCTTTGCGTAAAATGGTAAAATAGAGATAGTGCATGAAGCTGTATTTTATTGGTATCGGTGGCATAGGTATGAGCGCTCTCGTGCGCTACTTCCTCAGCAAGGGAGATAGCGTAGCAGGGTATGACTTGACGCCTTCGCCCCTCACACACGCCTTGAGCGAAGAGGGTGCTACCATCCACTACGAAGACGATCCCGAGCTAATCCCCGAGCCCTTCCGCACAAAGGATACCCTCGTCGTCTTCACTCCAGCCGTTCCCCACGACCACCGCGAGCTGGCTTTCTTCCGCGCACAGGGCAACCGTGTGATGAAGCGCGCTGAGCTCCTCGGCGAACTGACCCGCCGTGAGCGCGGGCTCTGCGTCGCTGGTACCCACGGCAAGACGACGACCTCTACCCTACTGGCGCACCTCCTGCGCTCGAGCCACGTCGACTGCCACGCCTTCCTCGGCGGTATCTCGAATAATTACCAGACCAACTGCCTCATCTCCGAGCGCAGCGACTATGCCGTGATCGAAGCCGATGAGTTCGACCGCTCCTTCCACCATCTCTCTCCATACATCGCGGTGATCACCTCCGCGGACCCCGACCACCTTGACATCTACCATACGCCCGAGGCCTATCGGGAGAGCTTCGAGCACTTCACCTCGCTCATCAGCGCAGAGGGTGCTCTGGTGATGAAGAAGAACATCCCCGTGACGCCCCGTCTCAAGGAAGGGACGCGCCTCTTCACCTACACCACAGGAGCTGACGAAGCGGACTTCCGTGCCGACGGCATCGAGATCCGTGATGGGCACCTCTTCTTCGACTGGCACTATCCCGCTATCGAAGGGCGCCCTGCCGGTACGCTCCACGTCGAGCTCGGTGTGCCCCTCCTCATCAATGTGGAGAATGCCGTGGCAGCTATGGCCGTAGCCTACCTCTGTGGTGCTACCCTCGAGGAGCTGGCCGCAGGTGTAGCCTACTTCCGTGGGGTCTATCGCCGCTTCGACCGCCTCATCGATGATCCCCGCTGCGTGCTCATCGATGACTACGCCCACCACCCCAATGAGCTTGACCCCAGCATCCGCTCGGTGCGTGAGCTCTATCCCGACCGCAAGATCCTCGGCATCTTCCAGCCACACCTCTATAGCCGTACGCAGGACTTCTATCGGGAGTTCGCCGCAAGCCTTGACCAGCTCGACGAAGTCATTCTCCTCGATATCTATCCCGCTCGCGAGCTCCCCATCCCAGGCGTCACTTCGCAGATGATCGCCGACGTGATGAAGCACAAGGATGTGCTTGTCCTGCCCAAGGAAGGCCTGCTCCCCGAGCTCAAGAAGCGTCAGGAGCTCCCCGAAGTCATCCTGATGGTCGGCGCTGGAGATATTGACCGCCTGGTGCCCCAGGTAGCAGATGAGATCCGCCGCAGGCTATGAAGAATAGAGCCTTCGTACGCAACCTACTCCTGCTCCTCCTGTCAGTCGCACTGATAGGAGGTATCGCGTACTTACTCATCCGCTCCCCACGAGTCACCTCTACCGACCGCTGCGAGGCTGTCACCGTCGAGGTGAAGACCGAGACAGGTGGCGAACCGCTCTTCCTCACCGGTGACCGCATCACCGATGAGCTTGCCCGTCGTGGCATCCAGCTACGTGGGAAGCGCCTTGACTCCATCGACCTCAGAAAGATCGAGCGTACGCTACTCAGCATGCCTATCTACAAGCGTGCTGAGGCCTTCATCGCCCCCTCCTCCTCCTCCGTGCAGATCCGTCTAACGGAGAAGCACCCCCTCTATATCGTCCAGGAGCCTTCGGGTAAGAGTTACTACGTCACGCAGGGTAAGGGTACCATCACGGTGAACCCCACCTTCGCAGCTTACCTCCCCATCGTCAGCGGTGCTGTAGACCTCAAGATGGCTACGGGTCCAGTCTACGACCTTATGGCCGCCCTGCGCGAAGACCCCTACTTCACCGACTACTTCGGGCAGGTCTACGTCGACGAGACTGATGGTATCGTACTCATCCCACGCATCGGCACGACGCGAGTCATTATGGGCCGCGAGTCTAACTGGAGTGAGAAGCTCCGTAAGTGGCGCATCTTCGCTGAGAGCGTGCTCCCCAAGCGCGGGATGAATGCCTTCAGCTACGTCAACCTCGACTACGGCACGCAGATCATCGCGCGCAGCCGCTATGCCCCCGAGGGCGAGACCTTCGACGAAGAAGGCGAAGTCGTCGCTGCACCAGCGCCTGCACCTACACCCGATCCCGCCCCCAAGCCTGCGCCAGCGGTCACTGCAGCTCCCGCTCCGAAGAAGCCCGCCGCCACGGAGAAGCCCCGCGAGAAGGCTAAGGAAACCCCGAAGGACAAGCCCAAGGATAAGCCCGCAAGCAAGCCGAGCGACAAGGCGAAGACCGATAAGAAAGAGCCGAAGAAGGACCCCAAGAAGGATCCTAAGAAGCCCGCTCCTCAGCAAGCCCCCACCCCCAAGAAACCCAATAAGCCCGCCGAGAAGGGCAAACCTAACAAGCCACAGAAGAAATGAACGATCGTAGGGATAGCATATACGCCGTCATCAACATAGGCAGCACCTCCCTCTCTGGGATGCTCGCCACGAAGTCCCCACAGGGACGCGTCGTACCCATCGTCGCCCACCGTGTCCCCACGGCAGGCTGCGTGCGCCAAGGCTCTATACACAACATCGAGGAGGCTGCCAAGCGTATCTCTTCGCTCCTCGATAAGCTCAGCACCGCCCTACCCGAGGAGGCTCAGATCTCCGGCGTGTATGTAGGGCTGGAGTGCCGCTCCATGCGCTCCGAGCGCTATGACTCCTTCATCGACCTCGGTGAAGAAGGCAGCGTCGTCACCCCCGAGCACCTACTCACCCTCAAGGACCAGGTCAGTGATGCCAGCTATCCCGGCATGACGATCCTCTCCATCACCGAGCCCCGCTACCGCTGCGATGGCAAGCGTGAGTCCAACCCCAGAGGTGTGCGTTGCCGCCGTCTGGAGGCCCAGTACCTGCTCATCGTAGCCCGCCAGAACATCATCATCAACGTCCGCGAGACCATCGAAGATCGCTTGGGTCTACGCCTCTTGGGCATCCTCCCCACGCCTATCGCTGAGGCTGCTGCCACGATGACGATCGAGGAGATGGCCCTCGGCTGTGCCTACGTCAACATCGGCGGTGGTACGACCTCCATCGCGATCTATCAGGAGCGCTTCCCCGTCGCACTCTACGTCCTGCCCCTGGGTGGGAACAATGTGACGCGCGACCTCACGCAGCTCTCCGTACCCCTCCTCGAGGCTGACGCTGAGAAGCTGAAGATCGAGCGAGGCTCGATGAACCTCTCCGTATCTCGCACCCAAGAGATCGAGGCTAAGTCGGCTGATGGTAGCACCACCAAGCGCTTCAGCCAGCTCGAGGTCAACCGCTACATCAGCGCACGTATCCTCGAGATCCTGAGCAACGTGGTGAGCATCATCCACGAAGCAGGCTGCAGCGAGAGCATCCCCAAGGGCTTTGTCTTCGCTGGTGGCGTGACGAAGACTGACCACTTCTTTGAGACGCTGCGCAAGCTCTCTCCCGAGTACCGCGAAGTCTCCCTACGCCGAGATATCTATGAGGACGTCTCTCAGAAAGACCTCCTCTCAGAGTATATCACCGAGATCGCTCTCGCAGCTCAGGCCAGCGAGCCTGGCGTAAGCTACGAGCTCCGCCCCCTTGAGTCCCTCCTGCAGGAGCAGCCCGAGGTGCGTAGCAGCGAGACTACTGAGCCCGTAGGAGAGCCCAAGGAGAGCGAGGAAGAGTCCTACACCTACACGACCATCAGCGAAGCTCAGCGCGTCCCTCTCGACGATGATGAAGATGATTACTTCGACTACAGCGAAGAGGAGGAGGACGAAGATGAGGAGGACACCAAGCGCGAGACCAAGCGCGAGCGCAAGGAGAAGAAGTCGTGGAGCCTCAATTCCTTCATAAACAGCATCAACGGGCTCTTCGGCGCGAATGATGGTGGTGATGATTTTTAGCCCATACCTTTAGATAAGATAGATACAATGGAACGAGGTAACATTGAATTCGAATACTCTGGGAGTGAGATCAAGCAGCTCATCAAGGTCGTGGGCGTAGGAGGTGGTGGCGGTAATGCCGTCACGAAGATGTTCACCAGTGGCTCTGTCCCTGGCGTGTCCTTCCTCCTATGTAATACCGATAAGCAGGCACTTGACCATAGCCCCGTAGAGGATAAGATTATGATCGGCCCTACGGTCACTAAGGGTCTCGGTGCTGGAGCTAAGCCTGAGCGTGCCAAAGATGCAGCCGAAGAGAGCAAGGATCAGATACGTGTCGCTCTCACCGAGGGAGAGACGCGTATGGTCTTCATCACCGCTGGTATGGGTGGTGGTACGGGTACGGGTGCAGCCCCCGTCATCGGCAAGATCGCCATGGAGGCGGGTCTGCTGACCATCGGTATCGTCACGATCCCCTTCCTCTTTGAGGGGACGGCGAAGATCCTCCAAGCCCTCGAAGGGGTCAAGCAGATGCGCGAGAGTGTAGATGCTCTCCTCGTCATCAATAATCAGCGCCTCATCGAGGTGTACAAGAACTTCACCGTATCCGAAGCCTTCGCCAAGGCCGACGATACGCTGAGTAATGCCGCTCGTGGTATCTCCGAGCTGGTGAATATCGCAGGGGAAGTGAACCTCGACTTTGCCGACGTCGATACCGTCCTGCGTGGTGGTGGTGTGGCCGTCATCAATACCGGCTATGCTGAAGGCGAAGATCGTATGACTCTGGCTATCCAAGAGGCGCTGAACTCCCCCCTCTTGAATAACAACAACATCAGCAAGGCCCGCCAGCTCCTCATCAACGTCTACTATGACGATAAAGCTCCGCTGACGGTCGACGAATTTAGTCAGATCCACGAGTTCACCAGCGAGTTCTCCGACGAGGTGAATACCATCCATGGTATCTCTCGCAAGGAGGGGCTTGGCACCAAGCTCGGTGTCACCATCCTTGCCTCGGGCTTTGGCTTCGACGAAGATATCTTCATCCCCAAGACCGTAAAGAAGCGCGATCCGCTCACTAAGATCAACGAAGATAAGGAGCGCGACGAGCAGCACCGTCTCATCGAGCGTATCTACGGGGAGCATGCTACCAAGCGCACGAAGGCCGAGCCTGTCGCCCTGAGCATCAATGAGCTTGATGACGAAGAGCTTATCATCATCCTCGAGGAGACGCCTTCCTTCCGCCGAGATCACCGCATCTTCGAGAGCAAGCGCGTCGATAAGAGTAGCAATAGAGCGATCCGTATCAACAACTATGGTACGGCCAGCCAGAGCGCTCGTGAGCGTAGCACGCTGTCGGCCTTCGACCTGCATACGCCCCGCCCCGAGCCTTCGCAGTACACGACGAGCTCGACGACCTTCACCACCTCTACGCCATCACGTCCAGAGCCCGTAGAGGAGGCCACTCAGCCCGAAGAAGAGAAGACCGAGGAGACGCCTGAGAACGTCATCCGCTTCTCTGGATTCTAAACTCTACCCTATACTCCCCCACTCTACTGATGATTATAGCTGTTGACTTCGACGGCACGATCGTGCGTCACCGTTATCCCAAGATCGGCGAGGAAATCCCCTTCGCCACCCAGACCCTCGCGATGCTGATCCGTGATGGGCATCGTCTCATCCTCTGGACCGTCCGTGAGGGCGCTCTGCTGGACGAAGCCGTGGAGTGGTGCCGTCAGCGTGGCGTAGAGTTCTACGCCATCAATAGGGACTTCCCCGAGGAAGACGCTACGGGGTCGGGCTTCTCGCGCAAGCTCAAGGCCGATCTCTTCCTCGATGACCGCAGCTTCGGTGGGCTGCCCGACTGGGGTACGATCTACCACCGCATCCAGGCGGGTAAGGCGCTCGACGGCGAGTGGCACCGACTGGGTCTCTACGAAGAGGAGGAGGAGAAGCGTGGCTTCTTCTCGCGTCTCTTCTCGCGTGACTAAGCCACACCACACCTACTACACATTAGCCATAGATCTATCATGCATCTACGCCCTCTCTTCACTCTTGTCGCTGCGCTCTTGCTCCTCACAGCGTGCAGTGGGGACTCCTCTGACACTAAGACGAGCCAAGAGGACGCACCTCCCGTACAGACTACGGATACGACACTCGTCGGGAAGCGCCTACACCTGCGCTTCCCCGACAACTTCTCTACCGTCGAGTACCTATCGCACAAGCACCTCTTCTGGAGAAGTAAGGACTCCATTCACGGTAGCAAGGAAGGCGAAGACAACTACAGCGTCATACGTATCGGCAAGAGTGTCTTCTTCATCAACTGGGTCGAGGACGATGGCACGACTGTGAGTCAGGTCCTCGACCTCAGTGAGCGCACCTGTCAGGCATTCATCACCTCGAATGTCTATTCGCGCAACCAGACCTCGCGTAGTACCTCCGTCCTCTCTGGCACTATAGAGAAGATCGAGGATGCCAATCACCTACTCTTAGACTAATTCCCCACGGGGGCCTTTGCTGTCTAAGGCCTATGTCCAGCCCCTATCGCATCGACGAGCGAAGCATCACAGAGTACCTTCTGGAGCTTGCTCAGCGGGGCAATCAGCCCTTTACCCAGCGACTACATCCCGATATAGCAGGCGTACTCGGTGTACGTCTGCCCGATCTACGTGCGCTCGCTCGGCGCATCGTGCGTAGTGGCAGCTGGCCTGCTTACCTCGAGGAAGCTGAACGCGGAGAGCACCCCAGAGAGGAGGACTTTATGGAGGCACGTACCCTGCAGGGCCTCGTCCTCGGTATGCTCCCCGTGAATGACTTCTCCGACTACCTCACCCACCTCTCGCGCTGGGTGCGGGTCATCCACTCCTGGTCGGTCTGCGACTCCTTCAGCCTCCCCCAGCCGAAGAAGCTCCTCCGTGAGTATGGCCCCGAGCTCTGGGCGTTCTTCCTCCCCTACCTCCAGCGCAGCGGGGAGTACGAGGTGCGCTTCGGCATCGTCGCCCTTATGCAGTACTTCATCGACGATGAGCATATAGACGAGCTACTCCGCCACTACCTCGCCGTGAGCAACGAGGGCTACTACGTGCGTATGGCGCTGGCGTGGGCTATCGCTGAGTGCTACACCTTCTACCCCACCGAGACCCACCCCTACCTCGCTGAGAAGCGCTTCGAGCCGTGGGTGCACAACAAGGCCATCCAGAAGATCTGCGAGTCGCGCCGCATCGATCCCGACACCAAGACCCTACTCAAGGCCCTGCGCATAAAGGCCTCGAAATAGCCCCCTTCAGCGAAGGCGTAGAGATTCCTACGATTCTCTATCTTTGGAGTAGCAATACTCACTACCTAACTCTGACGAACCTATGAATAGTAAGCTCCTTATAGGGGGACTTGCTCTCTTCCTTCTTCTCCCCAACTTGGGCTGTGAGAAGAGCGCAGAGAAAGCCCTGCCTACCTCCCAAAGAGAAGTAAAGAGAGGACATCTATCCAGCTTGGAGAACTTCTCCGAAAGCGAGCTCAGCGCTTTCACCGCCACGTATGACCCCGCCGATGCTAAGAGCAAAGAGAAGGCCATCAGTACGCTGGACAAAGCTGTGAAGCTATTCGTCTCCCCTAAGATCAATACGAAGCTGAGCGAGTCGGCCCAATGCGTCATCGATTCGGACGACACCACTGGGCGCGCATGGGTCAGCTCCCTCTCTATCAGTCGCCCGCGTGAGATCCCCTTCTACGAGCAATTTATGCTCATCTGCAATGCCCACCCATCCCCGAATGGACAGGAAGATATGTGGGACCTCTTCACCAGAGAAGGCGAGATCAGCATCCTGTACTAATAGCACATTCCCCTACCTTGTGCGGGACGCTTTCGGCTAAGCCGAGGGCGTCCCGCACGGCTTTTATACATCCCTTCACTACGGCGATGATGTGGCGGACTATACGACCTTTTTCCCTTCCGAATAGGAGAACTAACACCCTACCCGTAGTGCTATAAGTCGCCTCCTATACAGCATATCCTCTATCCAGGTACGTGGATTTATAGACTCTGCACGTAGATCCTATCATCCACCTACATAGTCCTAAAATCCACGTACCGAGATAAAGCTTTAGCCGTAGTCCTAAGAGACTTTTCCACCACGCATGCGGGAGTTTTCCTGCGCTCCTTCGGAACTAATTCAGTAGAGGTATAGAGCCCGACACTGAGGTGGCTGGAGAACTTATACCTACTCGCCGAAATAGCACTTATATATGGGCAGGAGTCACCCGCCCGAAGTGCGGTCAGCGAGCGGGCCTTTCGGAGCCGATCCGTAGC
>ERZ773007.1481-NODE-1481-length-11047-cov-37.122180_pt1 | contig 11047 bp, 6 predicted proteins | sample MGYA00580665_ERZ773007 | MGnify/ENA primary metagenome ERZ773007 (study PRJEB29015, sample SAMEA2738122) | human oral metagenome | biome: human oral; feature: human-associated habitat; material: saliva | place: China | collected 2167 ... | reverse complement strand
TCGTGTACGGCGACGGCATCCACGTCTGCCCCGGCGCGCCCCTGGCACGCCTGGAGCTGCGCATCCTGCTCGAGGAGCTGCTGCGCGGCACCAAGTCGATTGAGATTGCGGACGAGAGCGAGAAGCCCGCAACTGTGAACGCCGTGTACCCGGTCTCCGGCTACTCGGTTGTGCGCGCCATCTTCAACTAGGCACGCTCCAGCCCTAAAAAGTGTGAGGCGCCGAACCCCTTTGACGGGGGTTCGGCGCCTCGCGCTATTAAGAGTGAATAGGGGCTAGAATATACCGCCCGCTATAGACGGAACGGAATATTCTTTAATGGCTATATACACTGGTCGGTTCTCTAAATAAGCTGAGTTTAGCGGCCGGTAGCCGAAGGCTTCGCAGAAGAACGAGACGAGGCGCTCGTAGACGGACGAGCCGAAGCGCTTGCAGATGCCGAGGCGGAAACCTCCGCCGCCGCGCTCGCCGACTCCTCGGCCGACAGCGGCGTACCGTCCGCATGCACACCCGCCATTGCCGGGGTCACGCCGTTCACGAAGCTCAGCTTCGCCTGCTTGAAGTGATAATCCGGGGAGCAGGTCAGCTTGTACTTGGTATCCGCCAGCTCGCGAATCGTCTTCACATAATTCTGAGTCTCGGGGAAGGGCGGAACGCCGCCGTACTTCTCCACAGAACCCGGACCCGCGTTATAGCCGGCGAGAACCACATCCTGCAGCTGGTCTTCATTAGAAGCGTACTTCGCCAAACGGGTGCGAAGCTCGGACAGGTAGCGGGCCTGCGCAGCAATCGCATCGTGCGGGTTCAGCACGTTACCGCCGTTGCCGAAGCTGTAGTGCTCGGCATTCCACGCCTCATCGGTAAACTGCGCGATACCCTTAGCGCCCTGGTGGGACACAACGCCCACGCGCCAGTGGCTCTCGGTCTCAATCTGCGCGGCCATCACGCCGGGGCGGAAACCCGACACCTTAGAGCCCTCCTCAAAATCGGAGCGGAGAGCCGCCGGAGCATACGAAAGCTCCGTCATGCCGCAGTAGTCGTCATAGGTGGCCGCCAAACCGGCGACGCCGCCACCTAAAAGAACCGCAGAGGCGATAATCTGCCAGTGCGCGAGAGCCCCGGCCAGAAAGCGAAGCGGGAAAGCTTTACGCGGCCGAGGGGAAGTCTGTGCGTCCGCCGAGGCGGAAGTGTGGTTGGAGGCGCTCGTAGCGTTACGCTCGGAAGGGGCGCCCGAAGTGCTATGTGCCATCCATCCAGACTAGCGCACCCGAGCCGCGGATGCCGACAAAATACCCACGGATGAGGCTAAAAGCATAGTCAGCGCGGGATGCGCACCCCGCCCCAATCCGGGCAAACCGCCCTGCCGCCCGCCTGCGAGAAAGGAAGAACCCGCCCGGAAAGGCCCCCGGGTAGCGGAGGGCCCCGCCGCGCACATCCGAGGATGCACCCGGCGGGGCCTCACAAATCCCGCTGCCGCGAGGGCTCGGCTCACGGGGTCGCCTAGCGGTCGGTCACCACAATCTTGCCGGCGGCGCCGCGCTCCATCTCCGCGAAGGAATGGTTCACGAACGTGTACGTGCCGGACTCCAGGAACTGCATCTCCACGAAGCCGCCCTGGGCGGGGGCCAGATCCAGGGCCTGACTGTGGCCGTCACGGCTGCCGTACGCATCCGCGCCGCGGCGCAACAGGTAGCCGCCCTCCTTATAGACCGTGTCGAACTGCGAACCGACCACGTGGAAACTCGTGCCGTGGTTCGGGCCCGCCGCCATCACCCAAATACGGATGCGCTCGCCCTTCTTCACCTGCAGGGGCTTTGCCTTGTACTGGGTTGCGTGGCCGTTGAACATGGTCAGCGTGGGGGTGCCCGCCGCGATCAGCTCCGGCGAGTTCTCCGCCAGCTTGTTGCCGTCGGAGGCGGTCTTGCCGGTGTCGTGCAGGTACGCCTCGCCCTGAACCATCACGTACTCGTGATCGACCGGGTCGAGGTCTGCCGGGTCAATGATGACCGCGCCGTACATGCCCTGGGTCATGTGCAGGCTCAGCGGGGCGGTACCGCAGTGGTACAGCCAGATACCGGCGGCCTTCGCCTCGAAACGGTAGACGAGACGCTCACCGGGGGCGATGGTCTTCATCGTGTTATCGGGGGAAACCATGCCCGCGTGGAAGTCCAGCGAGTGGCCCATCGTGCCGTTATTGACGAGTGTAATTTCAAAAATATCGCCGACCTTGCCGCGCAGAACCGGGGCCATGTTCTGCCCGTTGAAGGTCCACATGTGGACGGTTACGCCGGGGGCTACCTCGCGGTCGACCTCCTGCACCTCCAGGGTGACCTTGCGGACGGTCTTGCCGTTCACCTGCGTGGCGGTGTTCGGTGCCGGGATGTTCGGGTCGCGGTACTGGTAGCCGCTGCCGGGCGCCGCAGACATGTCAATCTTGCCGTTCGCGACCGTCATGAGGGTCGGGACATTACCCGTCGCGGCGTGGTTGTGGTTGGTGTGGTCACCGGAAGCCACCTGCTGCGAGGACGCGCCGGTCACCTTCACCTGGAGGACCATGCCCAGGGAGCGGTGACCCGCCACGGAGCAGTACGCCTCGGTATCGGCAGTCATGACGCCGGCATCCACGGTCTTCGTCTCGCCGGGGTTGATCGTGCCGGTGGTTGCGCCGTTATCGAAGGTCAGGTCGTGGGTCATGCCCTGATCCTCGTTGGTGACTTCGACGACCAGGCGGTTACCGGCGGGCACCTCCACCTCGGCGGGGGTGAAGCGGTAGTTGCTGGTTGCCTTCACCTGCACGGTGGTGGTCTGTCCGGTCGGCGTGACCGTCTGCGAGCCGGCGTTCAGGGTGGGCAGGGCCGAGAGGTTCAGCGCGGAGGGGTTCACCGCGAAGCCCAGCAGGAAGGCCATGGCCACGGCCAGGGCCGCCTGGAAGCTCTGCTTGGCGTGCGGGACGGGCTCGGGGGTGAGCGCCTCCTGGTTGAAGGCGGGCTTCTCACCGCGGGCGCGGGCCGCCATCATCTCCTTGCGGGCGCTCACCGAAGCCTTCACACCGCGAATCATGAGCGGAATGAACGCGGCCAGGGCCAGGGCACCCACGACGGCGACGGCAATCTTAATGGACTGGCCCACCGCCGCGCCGGGCATCATGAAGACGAGCAGGGCCAGGTTCACGGCGGTCACGCGGGCCGCGGCGAAACGGTTAAATTCCTTATTGGATGCGCGCACCACGGCCGGGCCGCCACCCATGCGCTGCGGAAGCAGGTAGCTCATCGCGCCGAGCAGCACCTGAAGCAGGAAGCCAACCACGAAGATGGGGGTCACGGCGCGCATATCCAGCTGCGCGAAGGGGGTGGTCGCCACCATGACGATGGTCGCCACAACGCCCACCAGGAACCAACAGAAGCCCATACCCACGCTCATGGGCGGGTACTCGTTCGGGCGCTTGGTGCGCAGGGTGCGAACCATCACCCCGGCCACGAGCAGCAGGCCCAGCAGGTACACCACGAGGCCGGCCACGGCCACCGGGCGCAACCCGAAGAGCGCACCGATCAGGGTCAACGCAACGCCACCGCACATGAGGTACAGGGCGCGCACGCTGTGGGCAAGCGCCTTATCCACCATCTTGGTGCGCAGCATGGTCGGCCAGAAGGTCACCAGCGTGCCAACCACCGTGATACCAACGAATCCGAGTACGTTCACGGCCTCGTGGGCGAGCAAAAACTGCGAGTGCAGGGTGCCGTTCAGGCTCGGGTAGGCCACCATCGCGCCGAGCAGGGCGCCCAGGGGCAGCAGCAGGGCCGCAACGATGTAGAAACGAATCGTCACGCCAAAGCGGGAGGGTAGGGCGCGGCGTACCTGACCCATCAGGTAGATGCCGTGCCAGGCCACCATCGCGCCGATGACGAGGGCACCAATCACCGTGCAGGCGTACAGGCCCGGCACGCTCAACTGGCCAACCATGCCTACCATGAGAAGCACGATGCCCGCGTTCAGGGTGAAGATGCGGCCAACCTGGACCTTGCGCTGCTCGTCGGGAATCTTGATCTTCATGAGCGCTTCGGTGAAGTGCTGCGACCAAATCAGAACCGAGTTCGTAATCAGGCCGAGGGTCACCATGTGCACCATCAGCCAGCCGCTATTGGGGATGACGCGATGCAGCAGAAGCGCTGCGATGAGGGCAAACATCCAGTAGGAGACGGGCTTCGAGGCGCGACGATGCCACGTGCCGCGACCGGATGCGCGGCGCGCAATCTCTTCGGTGGTGAGGGAAGCGCCGGGAACGCCGGCCGGGCGCGTGCCGATGCTCAGCCCGGAGGAGCCGCCTCCGGAGACAGCCGCACCGTTTGCTGAACCGCCGGGCGCGCCGATGCTCAGGCCGCCGAGGCTTCGGGGACGCTGGCCGTCGGGTTTGCCGCCGCCGGTTGCGTCGGGGCGCTCGCCGCCGTTGGGCTTCTCGCCGTCAGATGGGGTGCCGAGATGTTCGCTCACGCAATCACTGCTTTCACTGCTGGTTGTTCACGTCGGTACGTCGGTGTGTTCGGGGGCGCTCCGCATCCGCTAGACTCCGCGAAGGGCGCGTCGAGTGCCATATAAATCTATTATATTGCCCCATTTGTACCAATTTTGAAGACAGTACGTGCGTATAAATGCGCTCTGCGGCCCGCCTCCTGAAGCCTGTGAATCTGCGCCCTGATGCATCGGATACACGCGCTTCGCGATACACTGTTATGGCTTGAAAACGCCGATGCCCCGCACTCTCACGGGGCATCCGAAACACCCCGCGCCGGGATCCGCAGCTAAACCCCACAGTAAGGACATCTCGTGGCCAGAACCGAATCCAAAACCCCGATTTGGGGCGTTATTGCCGTCCTGGCGCTCCTGGCGGTGGGCGCCAATTTCCTGCTCCGAATCCTGAGCGACCCCGCCAGCGGCATGGATTTCTCCATTTACCGCCTGGGCGCCATGACCATTTTCGATAACGAGGGGTTCACCCAGGACCTGTACTCCCCGACCCTGAACGATCACGGCGTGATTAAGCCGCCGTTCACCTACCCGCCGTTTGCGGCGATGCTGTTCCTGCCCTTCGCGTTCATGCCCCTGGTCGTCGGTAAGGTGCTCATGGTGCTGGGGTCCGTGGTGGTGGCCTGGTGGCTTTCCACCGTCATCTACAACTACGTCAATGCGCGCGGTCGCGAACTGCCCCTGCAGCGGTACTTTGGCCGCGTGGGAACTATCGCCGTGCTGACCCTTCTGGTGGTTGCGGCGGGTCCCTGGCAGCGCACCATCGACCTGATTCAGATCAACCCGTTCATTACCGCGCTGATTCTGGCCGATTTTGTGCGTCCGGCGACCCGCGTGCCGCGCGGCGTGCTGATCGGCATTGCCGGCGGCGTGAAGCTCACTCCGCTCGTGTTCGGCCTCATCCTGCTGGTGCGCCGCGATTGGAAGGGCATCGCAACCCTGGGTGCGACCTTCTTCGCCACGATTGCGCTGGGCTTCATTCTGATGCCCAAGGAGGCACCGGAATTTTGGTTCTCGGCGCTGACGAATCCTTCGCGCGTGGGCGGCCTGAACTATGTGGATAACATTTCGATTCAGGGTTGGCTGTTGCACTTCGGCCTGTCCGAGGGTGCCGCGAAGCCCGTCTACTACGCTCTGGCGCTCGTGAGCATCGTGCTCACCGCCGGCCTGCTGTACCAGCTGGAACGCCGCGGTGCGGCCCTGGCACAGGTGGCGGTGACCGCCTCGCTCATGGTGGCGCTGTCACCGATTAGCTGGTCGCACCACAACGTGCTACTGCCCCTGCTGGCGGCCGTACTGGTGCTGGATGCGTTCCCCACCTACTTCGCCCCGCAGCCGGCCTGGTTGCGCGTGGCTGCCGCGTGCTTCGCCTGGGTTGCCGTGCTGGGCCTGTATATTTCCCCGATGCGCATCGCCTCGTGGATGCACGGCTCCATGGACGACATGGAGCACCTGGCCGCCGGTGCGCTGGCGGTGTCGGCGATTCCGGCGTTCTGCCTGTGGGTGACGATGATGCTCTGGTCGGTTGCCGCGCTGAGCGCCCCGGTGCGCGGCGCGAAGGTTGAGCCCGTGCGGTACGGTTCCGTGCCCAACGATGCGCCTCTGGGCTGGTGGGGTGCCCGCGCCCTGGTGACCGAGAGTGCCCAGTCTGTGCGTGCCGCTAATTCCCGGGAGGCAATCGCGTGAGCCACGCGAAAAACACTGAGAAGAACGCCGAAGATACCGAAAAGAATACAGGGGCGGTAGCGCCCGCTATCCCGTGGGCCTCGGCCCCCGCAGCTTCCACTGAGACTGCCGCGGCTACCGGGTCCGTGCCGGCCGCCGAGCCCGCTGAGTCCACCCGGGCCGCGAAGCCGAAGGACCGCCCCGAGGAACCCGGTCACTCCGATGCATCCGAACGCATTCTCAGCCTGCGCGAACGCTTCTTCCGCGGCGGCGATATCTGGGCGCACCTGGTGTTCATCCTGGTGGCCGCCTACGCCCTCAACTACGTCACCCACGCAGCCGCCGACGATATCTACGTCTACCGCCTGGGCGCGGTCTCCCTGGCCGACGGCCCCGACGGACTGCAGCTCTACAGCTTCCGCACGCGCGGCCTGCCCTTCACCTACCCGCCGTTTGCGGCCCTGCTCTTCTACCCGCTTGCGTTCCTCACCGAACCGCAGAGCATGATGCTGATTACCGTCATCATCGGCGTGCTCAGCTACGTGTGCGCCTACGCCCTGTACTCCTACGCGCGTAGCCGCGCCTGGCGTCTGCCCCTGCAGAAGTACCTGAGCTCCTGGGGCATGGTCTCGCTCATGGCGGCCCTCATTTGGGCCTGCGGCCCGTGGCGCCTCACCACGCACTTCGGGCAGATTAACGCGATTATCCTCGCCCTAATCCTGGCCGACTTCATGCGCCCGGCCACCCGCATGCCGCGCGGCGTGTTGCTGGGTATTGCCGCCGGCGTTAAGCTCACCCCGCTCGCCTTCGGCCTTCTGCTGCTCATGCGTAAGGACTGGAAGGGGCTTATCACCACGGCCCTGAGCTTCGCGGCAACCGTGGGTATCGCGTACCTCGTCGTACCCCAAGAATCGATGATTTACTGGTTCCAGGCGCTGCGCGACACCTCCCGCGTGGGCTGGTTCAGCTACTTCGATAACGTGTCTATCATGGGCGCCCTCACCCACGTGGGCCTGCAGCACCAGCTGACCGCAACCGCCCTGTCGGTCGTGCAGGTGGCCCTGACCCTGCTCATCGTTCTGGTGACGGCCGTTCTGCTGATCCCGCTGATTCGCGCCCGCGCGGTTGTGTCGCAGCTGGCGCTGACGGCCTTCATGATGCTGCAAATCTCGCCGATTAGCTGGTCGCACCACAACACCTGGTACCCGCTGATGCTGGCCGCCGTCGTGGTGGAAATCTTCCCCCTGTTTTACCGGTGGGCAAGCTCGTTCATTGCGACCCTCGGCGTTATCACGGCGACCGTGGCGCTGGCGGGCATGTACATTTCCCCGTACTGGATTGTGCTGGCCTTCGCCCCGCACTTCAGCTCGGATAACATCCTCATGGTGCCCGAGGGGTCGCTGGGCCTCATAGCGGGCACGTCCCCGTACCAGTTCATGTACGTGTTCACGGTGGTGACCTTCTTCGTGTACCTGGTGCACCGTCAGCGAATCAATCACGCAACAGCCCGCGAGGGGGAACGCGTGACTGCCCTGGGCGCCGCGTACTAGAAACCGCCGCACGACCCGCGGTTGTGAAAGACCGCAGACGCAGAAGAGCCCCCGCATCCGATAGGGATGCGGGGGCTCTTCCAGTGTGCCGCCACGGGCTACGGGCGGCTAGTGGGTGCCGATGCTCCAGTCAGCCGAGGAGGTGCTACGCACCTGCAGGAGGTTCTTGCCGGTGCTCTTCCACTCCATGCTGCTCTTCATGTTCGCCACGCTGGTGCCGAACATGACGTCGCTGCGGCTTGCGCTCAGCAGCGCGAAGCCGCGCTTGCTGTCCAGGCCCTTCGCCTCGAACTCCATGGTGGACTCGCCACCGTCGTAGGTGAAAGCGTAGTAGTTCATGTTCGTGTGGAACTTCTCGCCCTTGGCGTAGTTCGGTGCGGAGGATTCGTCGTACACGCGAATCAGCCACTCGCCCTTACCGTTGAGCTCCAGCTTGCGGGTGGGGCTGGAGGGGTTGGTGGTATCCAGCCACGCGGTGCCGCGGATGGGGGTGCGGTCGACGGTCACATCGATGACGCTCAGGCCGGTGGAAATCTCACCCTTCTCGGTGAGGCTGGTGATGTAGGCGCGGCTGCTCAGGTCGTCCGAGGGCTTGAACTCGTAGTAGACGATGCCCTTGGAGGCGTCGCCCTTCACCTTTTCGATGTCGATGTTCTTCTTATCCTCGGTGACGGTCTCCTTGTACTCCTTGTACTCGCCCTCGGGTAGCTTCGCCTCTGACGCGGTGGTCGAGGACGAGCCATCCGAAGACTGCGCGCTTGCCGAGGTGGAGGTGCCGTCCGCCTGGTTCGAGCGGTCGGAGGAGCTCGAGCCGCCGCGCGGCAGGAGCATCACGATGACCAGGATGAGGACGATCAGCAGGGCCAGCGCGGCACCGATGATGCCCAGCAGCTTGCCGCTGAACGCGCCCTTCTTCTTGGTCTCGGTATCGGCGGGCTGGGAGTTCTGCTGCTCGTGCTGAGACGCGGAATCCGTCTGGGGGACGTAGGGGTTGAACGCTGCGGCGGGCTGAGCCTGCTGACCACCCTGCTGGTCTGCCTGACCGGACTGGTTTGCCTGGCTTGCCTGGCCGGTCTGGCCGGCGGGCTGGTAGGGGTTGTAGGGCTGGCCGCCGTGCTGCGGGGCGAACTGCTCACCCTGGAACTGGCCGGGCTGACCGCCGAAGGAATCGGCGGCACCCTGGTGCGGGTTCTGCTGGCTGGAGAAGTTCTGACCCGCGAAGTCCTGACCGGTAAACTCCTGGCCCGCGGGAGCCTGCGGAGCAAACTCCTGAGCGGCGAAGGCCTGGGGAGCCGCGACGTCGGCGGGGGCCGGGGCGCTTGCCTCGGGGGCCTGCGCGGGCTGCTCGGGCGAGGAGTGGAACTCAATCAGCGGGGAGTTCTCGACGGAGTGGGGCAGGGAAGCCTCGGCGGGTGCGGGCTCCTCAACCGGCTCGGCGGTCTCGGCAACGGGCTCCGCGGGAGCATCTGCGGAGACGGGGGCCACGGGAATCGTCGGGGCGGCGGGGGCCACCTCGGCAACAACCTGCTCGACCACAATCTGCTCGGATACGACGGGTTCTGCGGGGGCCTCTTCGACCGGTGCCGCTGCCTCGACAGCAGGCTCCGCGGGAGCCTCTGCGGCAGGCTCGGAGGCGCCCAGCGCCTCGGCGGACTCTTCCGAAATGAGCGGCTCCAGGGGAGCGTCATCGACATCGATGGGCTCGGGGTCGGGCTCTTCGACCCACAGCTGCCAGCCATCGGGAACGGGACCCCAGGCCGGGTCGGGGCGCCAGGTAGGGGTAGGGGTCCAGCCTGCGGGCGGGGCGGGCCAATTGGGCGGCGGGTTGAAGACGAGTGCCATAAGAAAGCAGCCTTTCTGGTGCTGAAAACACCCCGGAAGAGCGGTCATCAGCGACTATGTATATGACGTGTATTATCGCTTCAAATTATGGCACAGCTTTATGGGTAATAAGCCTTGCCTGGTCGTTTTTGAGAGGATTCACGGCATACTCTTCACTTTCGTAACATTCTGCGTTAATCCGCGGTTCAAGATTGGGGTTTGAGCTTAGGTTGAGGGTTTTGCGCGCGGTGCGCGATGCAACCGGAGCGGCAGGAACCCCCGCTCGCGTGACACCTCGTGTCGGTGTCCACCCGAGCTGCCCGGCTAGGATTAAGGCATGAACACAACGCCGCCCCCCACATCCCCGCAAGCACCGTTCGACCCCGCCGCATCGGGCCGCTCCTCCCGTGCCGACGGCCTGGCCTACCATCGTCTTTCCCACGCCGACCCGGAGACCCGCTGGTACTCGCCCCTACTGGAGGGCCTAATCGGCATCGCCATCTTCATCGGCCTGTCCCTCATGCTGTCGCTCCTCATGGCCGCGGCTGCTATGGGTTCGGGTATTTCCCTGCGCGAGATTACCGAGAACCGCTCCCTCGTTATGGAACACCCGGCGCTGTTCGCCCTGACCTTCCTCTCGCTCATCGCCGTTGTGCCTTCGCTCTTTCTGGCGCGCCTGGTGGTGGGCCCGAAGCCCTGGGGCCTGATTCATTCGGTGGCGGGCCGCCTGCGCCGTTCGCTCCTGTTGCCGTACCTGGGCCTGGGCTTCGTAATCTACGGTATTTACTACGCAGTGATGGTGGCGGTGAGCGGTGCATCCCTGCCCGATTACCGTTATTCGCAACCATCACAGGTTGAATTTTGGGTTATTGCGGTGCTGATTCTGCTTCTGGTGCCCGTGCAGTGCTACGCGGAGGAGCTCGCCTACCGCGGGTTCATGATGCAGACGCTGGGCCGCTGGATTCGCACCCCCTGGCTGCCGATTGTGCTGCCGGCGGCGCTCTTCATGTTCTCCCACACTTACGATGCGTGGGGCCTGGGCTTCGTGTTTGCGATGGGCGTGTACGCCGGGTTCCTGTGCTGGTACACCGGCGGCCTGGAGGCCTCCATCAGCCTGCACGTGGCCAATAACGTGACCCTGCTGCTGCTCTCCCTTGTGGCGGGTCTGGATCCTTTCGCCTCCGAGGGGGTGGCCCCCATGGATGCGCTGCAGGGCATCGCGCTGGAGGGCCTGTACGTGGTGCTCGCCTGCCTGATCTTCAACGCACGCGCTCGCCGTGGCGAGGTTTCACGTGAAACGCAACCGCTCAAGGTTGATAACTAGGGTCTGCGATGGCCGGGGCCCGCGATAACCAGCGCATGCGGCGGGTAGCCCTCGCCCGACTATCTGCCCGCCGCCGCCTCATCCGGGCCCCATCTGGACTTTCACCCCGACTCACCCCGTCAACACCCAAGAAAAGGTAGGGTTAAACCATGACTGTTGATGCTGT
>ERZ773007.1478-NODE-1478-length-11054-cov-3.810801_pt1 | contig 11054 bp, 8 predicted proteins | sample MGYA00580665_ERZ773007 | MGnify/ENA primary metagenome ERZ773007 (study PRJEB29015, sample SAMEA2738122) | human oral metagenome | biome: human oral; feature: human-associated habitat; material: saliva | place: China | collected 2167 ... | reverse complement strand
TGGAGGTCAGATATAGATGTTTGATTAGACTCTGTATTGTCGTTTAGGGAAGCCATCTCAATGTCGAAGATGTCATTCATCACGGCTGACAATAACTTACGAAATGCAGCTGAGGTAAAGGTCTTCGTGGTATCGGTATAATTACCGATGTGGTACCGGCTACTGAGATACGGCTTAGGATGATGTTTCAAGAGTTCCCAAGCATATCGGTTAATAGCCAATTCCGTACCACCCATCTTGATCAGTTTACCATCTTCGAACAACACTTCTAAAGGGCCTTGGAACATGGCCAGTACATCAGTCGGTGATGCATCCATCAGTTTCAGGGCATTAATCCTGATCGTCATGGTTTTCATCCTTCTCGTCATTAGGGGTTTCTGTTGGGTTATCGCTATCCGTATCGGTATCATTGGTATCCGTTACATCGCCATCCAATACCTCTGCATCTGCTTCATCTTCATCCGCATCGTCTTCTATCTCCATGACATTTCGTCCGTTGATGAACTCAGCACGTTTCTGTAAAGATGCTCTAAATGGCGTATACATCATCTTGGCACCTGCACACTGGATGAACTGACGCAATATCTGCAATGGCCGTGAGGTACCTAATGGCACTTCATTACGGTCAATAGCGATATCGATATCAGTAGGCGTATCGGTACTGTAGATGGATTCCATGATCTTCTCTACGGCTAATGGATTATTACTCCTATCGTGTAACTCGACGGCTAGGCCATCCATGGTACCGGCACTGATCAAGCGGAACTCTGTTTCACCTGGGAAGTGAGTGGCCTGTTTACGTACCTGGTTAATGGACTTATCCTTACTGGTTAGCGGAACAATAATGCCGTTAGGCTGAGTGGCTGCTGCGGATACGGCTGAGGCATCATCGCCGATCTTCTCTAAGCACATGTGGTATACTGGGCCGATACGGATCGGTAAGATGGATTCCTCTTCACGGTTCAAGTGATGGTTATACCACCTGACTCGATTAGGCGGAGACAGTAGACCAAACGACTTTAACTGCTCGATACTAACCGTAATGTCTTTAGGGTTATCATGCGGCATGTAGAGATAGAAATGCGACTTGATGATGTGGTACAAATCCTCAGTCTTCTCTTTATCACTCCACTTGACATATTCGTCATGTTGGATTACCGTCATGATGTCGAGGAATAACTCGATACGGTTAAAGATATCCCTTTTAATATCAGCCTTCAGGTTTAATACCTTCTCTCTCAATCCAGGTGTGTCTTTGGTTAATCCAGTCACTTGAGCAATATACCTTTCAAGTTCTAACATGGCTGATTTGACTTCCTGCTCATGCTGACGACCACTGTTCATGCGGTTATAGGTGGTTTCACCTGAAATCGCTATCTCAGCACGTATACCGGTAACTGGATCGTACGGTAACTCATCCGGATCTACCAGAGTCAACTTGTTGATTACACCTTTACCACCAACTAAGTCCATGACCTTAAAGCCAGGACCGATCTCTTTGATTACTTCAGTCGTTACAATCACGATAACATCATCGAGCTTACGGCCAAAGTTAGCGACTTTCTGGATAGCAGGCAATTTGGCATTACTGTCCTGATAGTTCGTATACGCCATGCAGTGACGAATCAGTTGATCAAACTCATCGGTGAAATTGACTTGTCCATTGTGCTTGGCCATGATCTTACGATATTCAGCCACGATGTTCTCGCAGAAATCCAAGTAGTATTTCGCGTATTTATCCAACTGGGACATGACACCTGGTGATACGGATGATAATGCCTTAGACTGTTTCAAGACGATAATGTCCACGACACGGGCATCGTATCCACCGCCATCTAAACCAATATCGGTTACATCGTTAAACACACGAGTCTTATTACGGGTAAAGGTAATAGGCAATAACTCAGGCTTATACTCACGTTTAGCCATGATCAAGCCATCGTATCCGATACCAGTAGGACGACAATATTCGCCGATATCAGGCATCACTTTGTAATGCTCATCATCCCCGTATAAGTTCAACGGAAAGTCAGCTGATCCCAATTCAAACGTAGACGTATTGAATACGGTTGTTTTCAGGTCATTGACAAGTTTCTTAGACATCATGATCGAGTCTTCAATCGTGCCTTCTAAGTTGATGTAAGCAGTATTGAGATTACGGCCGAAACTATAGTTACCTAGCTCATCTTTAGCTGGGCTATCGTAGAGTACAGTATCCTTAGGGATAGAAGCACCGACTTTGATGTTCTCAGCGGCACGAGTCGGACGATAGTAGTAACCGAACTTAGGATGGTTGTGGGACATCCTAACTAAGTCTATCATGCCGTAAGTAGGCTTATTGCCACCATCATCGAAAGTCGAATAGATCACCACACGTTGAGGCACATGGGCGATGTTAGTGATGTGGTTGGCATTATAGCGGTCTACGATGGCCTCTATTCGGATATTATGGGGCGTGGATATGGCATGAGTAAATCGGCCATATTCAAATTCAGCCCCTGTCTGAATAGTGTTAGGCTCACTATTGGCGATAACAAAATGTTGGGAAATGGCCGATGAAAACATCTGGCCTCGTGATGAAGACACATATCGCGCAAATGGCGATAGTGCGGTAGTGGACAACAATCGAATATCGTTCTCGTTTTCGATGATGTTGTTCTTGATTTGCTGTCTGTCTATCATGGCTTATTGGATCTCCTGTTAATACGGGCTAATTAATTTACACTAAGCCTGGTACGCTTAGCGTATTAATATTAAGACTAAAAAAATAAACGGATAAAAATAGAATACTCCTTGTGGTTATCTACTTTAATAGTATATATCTACATTTTAGAACAAACAAGAAAACACTAAAGGTAGGATTATTACCATGTCTTTATTAGAACAAACTTTACCTTTTATCGATCAGACGGGATCGGAAGAAGGATTCAGAGTCGTCCTGGAAGACCATCTGTCTAGTTTAAAGACAGACATTGAGGATGTTATCCTGATCGATCCTGTGGATGCTGTTCGTTTTGAATACGACTTAAACGGACTACTACGTTACAAAGGCATCCCGATCGAACAGCATTGGATCATCATGCGGGTAAACAACATGATGTCTCCTGAGGACTACAGACGCGATAGACTGACACTGAATAAACCCAGTACAGCTACTATAGCGGCATTACGTAACTATTACAACCAAGTCGTGAAACGTTCAGCTGGTTAAACCACTCAATCTATAGACACTATAGTAAGCTAGTGTTAAAAAATATACAACGTAACCACACATGGCGGACATAACCTTAGCCCCTGTAGATCCGTATTGGGTCTACAGGGGTATAAGGTGTATGTTCTATTACTTATCAGCGAGCATTTTATCCTATCTTACGATAGTCTAAGACGCTTTAACGAGCGTTACCGAAGCGGCTTAATGGCGCAGGTCGACGACCGTATCCACTGTCGTATCCGTAACCACGCTGGTCGTAGTAGCTACGTGCTGCTGTGCTGGATACGCCAGGTACATGGTCTGCGGTAGCAGGTGCGATACGGCTACGTCCGTATCCTGACTGTCCATAGCCATATCCACGATCGTAGTAGCCGCTATTACGGTTAGATTCCGTAAACCAGTTAGAACGACCGCCTTGACCACCATAGCCTGAACGACCATAGCGACGTTCGTATTCTAACTCTTCACGTACACGACGAGCGATTTCATCTTCTAACGCGTCACGATGATCTGCCGGTGCCTGTGGCTGACGGATCCAAGGTGATGCCGCATGTGTCTGCTGTGCTGGTGCTTGTCTGCTATCACGTCTGTCATCACGATAAGACTGACGATCACGCTCGTATTGTTCACGTTCTCTCATCTCACGTTCCATACGTGCTTTCTCGATCGGATGAAGATCAGCTTGTTTCACCTGTACTTCTTCTTCACGATAAGCAGGCTCTGGCTGACGAGTCGCTGCTGCATGGCCACGTGCACCTTGATGGGACTGTTCAGTGACATCTCCCCATTTACGTGCTGACTTCTCTTTGGTTTCAGTCAATGCTACTGCACGATCTTCTACTGGTGCGATACCATCAGATCCATCCTGCATCGGGATCAGTCGATACTCTTTAGCCCATTCACTGACACTGAAGTTTTCACCTATCCAATCAATATCCAACAATGATAATGTCAGATTCTGTTTGGCGATTTCAGCACTGTATACATGGTGCTTACCATCGTAGAACAACTTAGCGATGTTGTTCAAGTGTTCAGGCAGTGTACGCAGTGAACGTACGAATGCTTCGCAATACGGTGCATCAGTGGCATTGCTATACGCAAAGAACGGATTGTCCTTAGTATCGATCTTAGGGAAGAATGCATCGCAGATACCCAAGTACGTATCGATGTCTTTCTTACGGATAGACACACCGAGTATCTTAGGCGTATCTTTAGTCCGTTTGGATTCTTCAATACCTTTCTTGATCTCTTCCACAAGTGGAGATGACCAAATAGCAGCACGTGAGTATTTCTCACCATTGATTTCTGCTCCTTTACGTAAAGAGAGCATGATCGGCGTGTTATTCGTAGAACGCTTAGCTAGTTTCTCCAGGATATGGTAGAAGTCTTCGGTAAAGCGTTGATCCACTGGGCCTAACTTCGAGATGAAATCACGCTGTAGCATGGTGAGTTCACTGGCTTCTACTGCACCTGCTGCGATCTTAACGATATCATCCATCATGGCGGCTACAGATACACCATACGTGTGGATGAGTTCCTTACGGATGGCAGCCATGATACGAGATTCACCATGGATCAGGTTCTCTTGGAACGGATGGAAGAAGATATACGCCATCGAGTTTTCAGAACGCAGTGCTGCATGAGTCGGCAGACACATGGTACGCGTTTCATTGTCGACGGTCATGGTGACTGGCAGTTTCTTCTTGGATGTGGCTTTACGGACGATACCGTCGTCATCCACTTCGTATCCGCAGGTACGCAGTATACTTTCGTATACGGTTAAAAGGTTCATTTGCTATTCCTTTCTAGGTTTAAGGGGATTACACTAAGCCTGATAGGCCTAGTGTATCTTGGCTTAAACATAAGCGCAATGGCTTAGTTTATTGCGGTTAAATACTAAAAACGATTGCCTGTGTCATGGCGAACAGGTTCAGGATCGTATCTTGATGGCTCGTCGTATCTGGGTACATCGTCCTGATAATCGTAACGATCAGGATATCTGCTATCACCATATCGGTCAGCGAACGATGGTCTGTATTCATCATTCACGTCATGCATGACATTACGCGGATCCAATATACTGCGATTATTCACCACATGATCCATCACTGAACCCACATCACTAATGGATTGACGATAAGTATCTGCTTTAGTCGTCAAGATAGGCGAGATAATCGAATCGGCAAATGATGGGAAGGTATAATCAGTCCATGGGTTATTCTCGAACCGGATACGGATCTGGATGTCTTGGTTGATCATGGCATGTACTTCAATATCGTATCCGATTTCATTGTTCTCGGATAAGACTTCTGCCAATTCACTATTGATTACATCAGCTATCGCATCGAAATGATTCGGTGTTAACCGGTCAGACTGTAGGGAGAGTGCCCTTCTGATTTCAGTTAAGAATGGCTGATCCAGTGGCATAAACCCATTATTACCCATCATGTTGGTCGATACGAATGCCAACTCTGTTAAAGACATATTCAGCATCAATGTCGACACCATGGTAGAGGCAATCAATGCCATCTGGGTTTCACGTGTGGATGTATCCCAATACTCACCCAATCGACCATCTACTGTAAAGTCTAAGAGTGAAATATCCACGATCTCTTCCAGATGAGGGCAAAGATCTTTCAAGCGTCTGTATTCAAACACGCTACCGGATGTCCCATTCATGTTGATGTTGGAGATAAACCGACAACTGAAGATATCCGGATCCCCTACTGCTGCACGGGTATTCGTGTAGATATCGTCAGCTGTCATCATGGCACTATTAGATGCCTGCATGATGGATGACGTGAAACTTTGCATGATGCGTCTGAACATCGTCGTCGGAGATGAATATAAGCGATCTGTAATAACAGGCTGATTGCCCACTACGTGAGAACCTGCGATACGGATATCAGGATTGTTAGCCACAGTAGACAAACCTTCTATACGCTCGATATCAGCATGCTGAATCAAGTTCATCGGTGTCATGCGATAAGTGTTCTGGTCGTGGAAGGTACCGGCACCTAAACCACCACCTGTAACAGAGTAAGCGGATTGAATCATCGGTACACCCATCTGCTTGATACGCGATACGCTATTGACGTAAAAGATCGTATCATCAGCGATGAACACTTCATTACCACGCACAACATGATCGGCTCTATCAGTATAACCGGATACCAACTCAATGTTACGAATACCATTGGTTTCGATTTCTACCTGCATGATGAACATGAATCGTTTCTCACCCCAACCGTTGTCGATGCGTACATCCATGGCGCGAGGTGTACCACGGTCACTGAACGTCTCGACACGTGCGGATGGCAACATGAACTTAGATGTTGAACGTGAGATGGCTTGTGTCGGTATCTTACTGCCGTATTGTCCCAACATGTGGTCGATGTTATTCAAGATCTGTCCTGTTACCGTAGTCTTATTCGGTCTTAGAAACTGATCCTGATAGCCCATCGTCTCGTATAGTCGAAGGTTGATGATGGTCATCTTATCCCTTCTCTGTCCGATGTATGCTGAACCATAGTCCTGATACATTTTAAATGCTCCTTTTAAAACGTTTTAAAACAAAATACATGCTTATCCTGAGTCACTATTGATCAGATAGCGACTCTACTGCACTGGATAAAAACATGCTCTGGGTACTGCTACTTAGATAGTATATATTTTAAAGTATTACCATACGAGTGGTTAACGATAGCTAATCGTAAGATCAGCGATAGCTAACCATGAGTAAACATACCATCAAAACGGGTCATTAGGCATCTGTTGCCGTCTCTCTAAGAACAACATCAAATCACCCAAGATATTACGCAATGAAGAAGAGACTACTAATACTTTATTACGTTCTACAATCGTACTTTCACTTAACCATTTCTCAGGCAAAGTCGTGATCCAGTTAAACGCACTGATTTCACGATCGATCATCTCGATACAGCCTAAATACGTCATGTTACGGCCTACTGCTTTAGTCGTACCGGCTAACGGATAAGCTGCCGCTAATCGATCAGCCAATGTAGTCTCGATATTACGCCTATGGTTCGGCATAATCGGCGCATTGTCATCTGTCGGTACGATCGCAATAGCGGATATCAGTGCAGCTATATCATGGAATCCCCAATGCCAAAGAATGGCTCTTACCAAACCAATCAATTCAATCAAATCCTTCAATGGCAGATGATCGAAGATCACTGTGTCTATCGCTTCATCCACGATCCACTTAGTCAGTGTTAACTGCACATCTTGGATAGGCTTCATGAACTGACGCTCATCGTGTAATGTCGTGTAGTTCGTATCCATCTGCATGATGGTGTCCATGGACTCACGATAGAGCTCAGGTGGTAAATCAGGACAAATAATGTCAATAATGCGCTGATGATCCCGTACCGAATGGATCAGGAACATCTTAACATCCATCAAGAGCTTACTTCTTACGTAGCCGATATCTAATACACTGCGGCTATCAGGGCCTTCACCACGTATGCGGTCTTTGGCACTGGTTTTCTTGATCTGGATCTGCATCTTATCCGGCCCGTAGTTCTTAGACGCTGCGCTGATCTTGCTGCTTAACGTATAATAGGTCTGGGCGATGATTTGATACTTATTGTCCTGGGATGTTAAATCACCCTGTGCCACTTGTTTTAGGACGATGAATGAATACATGTTCTCGTAGAAGTCTTCTTCCGAGATACCGAATACCAGAATCGCTTTACTATCCAGTTGTATCTTCGTATTACGGATAAACTTCTTAAGACGTTGTTCTGCTTCGCACACGTAAGAACCGTCAGGTTTAGACATCATGCACGTACCGTAGAGGATCTCCATGGAATGTGCTTCTTTATCCTGACTGAACTCAGTCTTCATCTGCGGTGCGATATCGCCCCAAATAGGTGCTACTAAGCGCAATGCTAAACTAAAGGCCATCAGTTTTAGATAGTCACTGTAACCATAAGTCGTCTCTTCGTTATACGTCGCTAATGGTGCTGGCTTATTCGGGATATAGGCAGGCGTATCCGGACGACGTATCCATTCTTCCATGGCCTGTAGGTCTATATCACGATAGAGTTCAACGACTAAGTCATTGAGCTTGTTGAGTAGACGCTGTACGTTATTCTCTTCGTCTATCGTCTTACGGATATCCCGATAAACATTGAAGATGTGTTCCTGCCACTTCTGTGGTTGTTCTGTCAGCCACACATTGAACTCAGCAAATGCTGAATTAGCATTCTGCACGGCTATCTTATTGCGATGCTTCTTGTAAAGATGCATGGCAAACGGGATGGTTTCATTCCCGTATTGGATCAAGAGTTCAGTCTTGTCTTTACTAAACTCAAATACCAGATTCTTTCTCATTTCTGTTCACGCTCCTTTACTCGTGTTTAACCAGTTAAACACTCTTAATGGGTTCAGGTCTATCGGGGACTATACACACATGCTTTACATTATTTACTCTCTACTCGAGGTTTATACTAGACAATAAATAGTAATCCTATACGAGTCTCTATCGTGAGATAGAGAGGAGTAAAAAAGAAAGCATAGAGTAACACTCCCCTAACCACATGGCTAAGGGAGTGCTCTATATTACGGTGTGTAAATGAAATTGTGGTCAGTCGACTTACGGGTGAATGTTTCATCTTCACCGTGGTTGTAACTGACGATAACTACTAAGGCTTTACTGAAGATGTCATCAGGTATCGGTAAACCAGGCTGGGTGATATTACCTTCCAGCTTACTGAGATACGGCAGAAGCTCGATCTCTGTACCATCTGCTTGGGTAACGTAGGCGTTATACAGGCCATCTTCATTCGTGTGGTCTACTTGTTTCGACAACACGTATTGTGCCATGGTGGATGTAGCGTATTCTAATTGCAACATGATTACAATACCTTTACGTCAATTTCGAACATCTGCTCTATATTAGAGCGCGTGAATACCTGGGTGTAGGTGGGGAAGGACAGGGTTACCATGGTGGACTTGGAGATGATTTTGTGTAGTTCATCTGCTGAATGAGTAGGTTCTTCTACACGCCAAGTATTGGGATTGGTACCGGTGAGCCACCAGGCTTCCATGAAACGATTCAGTGGGATGAGGGTATTGCCTGACTCAGGTGTATTGGCATGCGCACCTAAACACGCGTAGGGTGTAATAGCACCACTATTGCGTTCTACGATGTAGAGTTCGCTATTACGGATCAGGTTGGTGATCTCGGTATTGTCGAACTGGGTGAAATTGACATTCATTTTAAGCTCCTAAAATAAAAGATGAAAAATAGTGAAGGAAACCCTGGTAGAATGCTTATACCAGTCTGTGCTCCTTCTAACTTAATAGTAAGTATCTGTAATATCCTCGATGTTGGCCTTAGTTAGCACAACGCCGAAATGGCTAATCGCCATATTGACATTAATAGCTGCATAAGCCTACACCTACCTATACCCATTACAGGTATAGGTAGGCTAGGGCTATGTGGTGTGGTGTTTATGCCTTTACACCATGAAATCATCGTCGTAATCAGATGGAAGTTCTTGCTGTGTTTGTTTTTGTTGCTGTTGTTGTGGCTTATTGTAGTTACCACCACCGTTGTAGTTGCTACCTTTATTGTAGCCACCGCCATTACGATCTTTACGTTCGTCTTTGGTTTCTTCGTCAGCGTACTCTTGAGTCAGTACATTCAATACAGTCTGGTTGATGTTACGTACCCAGTTTAACATGTACTGGCGTGAGATGAATGCTTCAGATGCAGGCTCGTTACTATTCACATCGTAAATCACCAGGTCACGTTTAGAGACAGTCAAATCAAACCACACACGTCCATGTGTACGGTTAATCAACGCCATCTGGTAAATACCTTCTTCATTACGGCGTACTAAGAGTTCAGCTACAGGTGCTTGTACGAACTTACCTTCTTTGTTCTTGTAACCACCGATGACTTCAGTACGGTAAGTCATCTTCTTACCATCGTCATGATGATTAGCCATATCGACCATCAGGTTCAGTACAGTCAGGAAACTATTAATGGCTTGGCCTTTAAAACGAGCAGTGATGGTTTTACGTTCACGCTGTTTATCATCGGAGAGACCAGTATAGACAGATACCTTAACACCATTACCGGATACTTCTACCGATAGGAAACCTAAAGTACCTTCGGAGTTCACACCGGTTAAGTTAAAGAGACGAGTGTTGGTGATGTTGTTACGATACGATTTAGCGTATTGGCTTTGTTGCGACATGTTATACTCCTTAGAGGAATGGATAATAAAAGAGGAATGTTGGCTATAGTAGTAGATACCACTATAGTATTTAGCTATCAAGTATACTGGTCAGTCAAAACGGATAACATGCGTCTTCTTAACTCGTGGTTCTTGATGGATTCAAAAGACTGACGGATACGTCCTGTGGTCGTAATCGTCGTCCAATGGTAGTCTTTCGCACAGCGAATGATCTCAGTACGAAAATCTCTTACTTTATTACGAAACTGGATGTTGTCACCCAGTAGAGTCAGTAAGTCTAATCGAAAAGGCATCTCTGGTAGGTCTTTACCATGGTAATACTTCGTATACCAATACTCACGTCCTTTTATATTACCGGTATGGGATTCTAGTAACACTAGGTGATTAAACTTACGATGGGCTAGTAAGTCGTAAGGATAGTTAGTCAGCATGACAACATTAGCTGGTACATGATCAGTAATGGTAGTATCGTAGAACTTCAATAAGTCAGGCCTCAAGTTAGTGTGTTCAGGTCTGAATAGTCCTACGACTAGATCCAATACATTACGCATCCTGTTCGTATAGGCTCTCTGTAAGGATGTGTTATCCAGACGTAAGAGTGTTTCACTGTT
>ERZ773007.1476-NODE-1476-length-11061-cov-59.752317_pt1 | contig 11061 bp, 9 predicted proteins | sample MGYA00580665_ERZ773007 | MGnify/ENA primary metagenome ERZ773007 (study PRJEB29015, sample SAMEA2738122) | human oral metagenome | biome: human oral; feature: human-associated habitat; material: saliva | place: China | collected 2167 ... | reverse complement strand
CCCAGCCACACCCCGGCGTAACCAGCCATAGCGGCGTCAACCTCGGCTACCACATAAATCCGGTCGTCAAGAGACTCCATCGCGTCCAGTTCACTGGCCAGCAACTGAGGACTCCAAGCCTCGGCCGAAAAAAGCTGACGCTCAGCTTGGGCCACCCAGCTCAGGTCGGCTTTACGCATTGCGCGCAGACGCAAAGTGGGCATCAAATAACTCGCTTAGGAGCCTTGGGCATCTGCACGTCAGCGTGACGCAGGTACAGCGGCTCGGTGGGTTGGTCAATCCCTTGCTGGTGGCGGCGCCAGGCGATACGTGCCAGCTGCTCCAGGATCGGGTCTTGGCTGTCAACTTCAGTGCCGGTCAGCTGCTGCGGGTATAGGGCCACGCCAGAGCCGGTTACGTAGTCAACTTCGCCCAGCTCCATGGCCGCTGCGGGGCTTAGCACGTGCAGCTGGCCTAGGCGTTCGACGTCGTCGGCACCCTTCACCTGATAGCGGGCGGCATAAACTTCCTTGCGGCGCGCATCATTAGCAACCAGCAGGCACTTACCCTGCCCCGCCTGGCCAAGACGGTCAAAAGCAGCCCGAGCACGCGCATCCAAAGAGCTAACCCCCCACAGAGGCAGGTTATGCACGCGCGCAAAAGTCCGCGCTGTCACCAGACCGGCACGCAAACCAGTGAAGGGAGCCGGGCCGGTAGCCACGGCAATGGCGTCTACCGCCTCGCCCGCCAAAACCTGGCTAAGCATGGGGGCTAAAGATTCGGCGTGGTGGCGCGCGTCAGTACCCACCTGCTGACGCACGGTGGTAGCGACGCCGTCGCTAAGCTCAATTAATGCCAAAGCGGACGCTAAAGAAGAGTCGATGGAGACAATACGCACGGCTTAAGCCTATTCCTTTTCGGTTTTAGTTTTCTCAATAGCAGCTGCCGTTTGCGAAGCCGGCACTGCCGTAGCTGAGTGCACCGACACCTGCGGGCGAGCTCTGCCCTTAGCTGGAGTTTCAATCACTGCCTGACGCAGCTTACGTTTACCAGAACCGCCCTGAGTCTCCAGGTCCCGGTATTTACTAGTGTGTTTATCCAGGACAGCCAAGCCAATTAAACCCAGGCAAGCCAGTACCACCATGGTCCAAAGCACCCAGCTAGACCAGGCGGAACCATTTTCATCAGCAGATGCAGTGGGTGAACCAGAGTGCCTAACATCACGTATAGAAATATAGGCCGAAACCGAGATTGAACCACGCTGCAATTTACTGGCTTTAGCTCCCAGCGGGCGCAGCTGACCGTCCTCCAGCTGATACCAGGCCGTATCTTGAGCTTCATAAACCGGGTATTGGCCTGTGCCCAGGCTTGCAAGTGAGCGCGCCAAGGCCGCGTCAGCTATCTGCACTGCCGTGGTTTTAGCGTCGGTAGCGTTTATTAGCAGCACAAATTTGAGCTCACCACCCAGACGCACCAGCGTGTACCACTGCTCCGGACTGCGCACCACCTGCACAGAGCCATTATCAGAACGCGAAACATTCCACACATGCGCAGGCGTAGTGAATTCCGCCTGAGTGCGTTGGGTGGCACTAAGAGCATTATTGGAGCTCGATTTAAGCCACTGTTCCAGGTAGTTCTGGTCCACCTGGGCTCGCGCCGAGCCTCCCAGCGCCAACAAAACTAGCGCCACCAGCGCCAAGCCTGCCGCCAGCAAAGATCCTGACCAAGAGCCGGACCAAGAACCCGGCAAGGCTCGCGGCAAAAAGCCCGGCAACGCACTTGGCGAAGAACCCGGCGCTTTTGCCGCGAGCGCGAGTGAACTGAGCTGCCTGTGGCTAGCCTGCCAGTTCATGGCTTAGAGCTGGTTGAGCGCTTTTTCCCAGCGCGGACCGTAGCCGGTAAGGGTGATGGTGCGGGCGCCGTCGTCGACGCCGCCCAGGTCAGTGATGCCGCTAGCATCGGCACCTGCCAGTCCCCCCTGCGGACGTTCCACCTTGATTTCTAGGCGATTGTCACTGATGCCTTCTACCATGCCCTCGCCCCATTCAACCAGGGTGATGGATTCTTCCAGGGAGGAATCCAGGTCCAGGGTTTCGAGGTCTTCGAGGCTAGTGAGGCGGTAGGCGTCTACGTGCACCAGGTCCGGGCCGCCGGCCAGGGAGGAGTGCACGCGCGCCACGATGAAAGTGGGTGAAGATACGCGCCCACGTACGTTTAGCGCTGAGCCGATGCCTTGAGCCAGAGTGGTTTTACCGGCACCTAGCTCGCCTGAAAGCATCACCAGGTCTCCGGCTTGCAGCAACGGGGCTAGCCGGGCGCCGAATTCCCTTGTGGAATCGGCATCCGTGGTGTGGGTGACGTATGTGCTCATTGGGGAATCTCCGCTAATTTGTAGGAGCCTTGGGAAACGTAGTAGCGCGGTAGGTGGGCGCCGCGTAGCTGAGTGACCACCTCATAGGAGATGGTGCCGCAGGCGGTAGCCCAGTCTTCAGCGGTGGGGATGGCCGGGTTAGCCGGGCCGTTTAAGGGAGCGGGATCGCCGAAGAGGATGGCTAGGTCGCCAGCTCGCGCGGGGGCGGGTCGGGGGGTGCCGTCCGGGTTGCTGGTGGGACCTAGGTCTACAATAACTTGATCCATACATACGCGCCCAACAATGTGGGTGCGTTGTTTGCCAACCAGTATGGGGGCGCGGTCGGAGGCGCTACGCAAAATGCCGTCGCCGTAGCCTAGCGGCACTAGCCCTACCCAGCGGTCGGTGGGGGCCTGCCAGGTGGCGCCGTAGGAGACGCCTTGGCCGGCTTTGATGTGCTTGACCTGGGTGAGGCGGGCTTCTAGACGCATGATTGGGTGTAGGCCTAGGTCCTGGGCGCGGGCCACGGTGTGGTCGGGGCTTAGACCGTATAGACCAATACCGAAGCGGTCCATGTCTAGGGCGGCGGTGTCGGGGTGCCACAGGGTGCCGGCGGTGGCCGCCAGGTGGCGCACGGGCACGTCAATGCCGGCGTCGGCCAGGATTTGTAGGCCTTGACGGTAGCGTTCTAGCTGCTGGCCGGTGGCCGGGATGAGGATTTCGTCTGCGCGGGCTAGGTGCGACCATAGCGCCACCACCTTAATGTGCCCCTGGCTTTGGGCTTGGGCGGCGCATTGGGCCAGGTCAGCTAGGTCTTCTAGGTTGGCGCCAGCGCGGGCCATGCCGGTGTCCACCTTTAGGTGCACGTAGGCGCACTTGTCTTCAGCTTTGGCGGCAGCGATGATGGCCTGCAAAACTTCCACGGTGGAGGCTGATAGGTCTAGATTGGCCCGCAGCGCCTGGCGCAGACCCGAGTCTGCCTGGGCAGCTTCTTGGGGGCTAACCGGCGGCATGATCCAGGTGAAAATCCTAGGGGTTTGGGCGGTAGCCAGGGCCGGGTTTTGGGCTAGCTGGGCTGCATCTACCGGCTTTACTCCGGCGGCGTCGAGGTATTCACGCAGGCGTAGGGCTTCGTGCAACTGTGCCACGCCCAGCCAGGTGGCGCCTTGACGCATACAGGCTAGTGCCATGGGGCCTAGGCCGTGTCCGTAGGCGTTGGCTTTGAGGATAGCCATCCAAGTCCCGCCGTGAAACTTACGAAGTTGGGCCACATTGGCGGCTAGGGCGTCGAGATCGATAATGGCACGGGCGGTTTGTGCTCCCGTCCAAGGAATTTGATAGCTACTTAGTTGCTCAGTCACGGCGCTATTGTCCCACTTTTAGCCGCCATCAGCTCAGTTTGCTGCAGCACTGGCGTACAGGGCCCAGGCTTTGGGGATGGCTGCGGCTATTTCTGGGGCGGTTATGGGATGGGCGACGACGGCGCCGGCGGACTTTGGTCCGGTTGCGTAGGTTGTCTTTGGGCCGGTTACCTCTGCGGGCTTTGGGCCGGTTGCTTCAGCGGCCAGTTGTCCGGCTAGGGCGTGTAGGCGCGCAGCCAGCTGCGCAATTGCGGGGACTAGGGCAGCGGCACTAGCGAGTGCGGCGCCCCGCCCCTGAGCGCCAGCAGACTGCTGACTGGTCCCAGCGGCGTCGGCACTAGCGGCGGCGCTAGCGGCGGTGGCGCCTGGCCCCTGAGCGTCAGCGGCGCCAGCGCACCCCGCGCCGGCGCGTACGTTTAGGGCCAGCAAGCCGCCCATTAGACCTGCCAGCACGTCCCCACTACCGGCGGTAGCCAGCCAGGGCGTGGCCGCAGGCAGGGTGTGGACTTGGGCTTCGGCATCTACCACCACGGTGCGATTGCCTTTAGCTAGCACGCAGGCCTCGGTTAATGCCGCCAGTTGCTGGGCTCCCTGGATGCGCCGCTGCAACGCGGGGCTAGTTTGAGAAGCAAACTTGCCAAGGGGTTTATCCGCCTTGTCTGCCAGTTTTTCCGCAATTTCACCTGCAGTTTTATCTGTATCAGTGCCCGCGAACAGGTTTAGGCAACGAGCTAATTCTCCCTCATGAGGCGTGAGGATGTGATGGGCGCGCAGGCGTAGTTTGCCCTCTTTAATCAGGGTGCAAACTGGCTCTAAGGCGCTGGCGTCAATTACTGCGGGGGTGTTTTCCAGCAACTGGGCCAGCGCCTCCCAGTCTGCCTTCTGGGCGTCCAGCCCCGGGCCAAGCACTAGGGCGTCGCAGGCTCCGGTTAAGACCGGGCCATCGGGAACAATTTGCGGATGGGCGGCTAGCACCAGGTTTTCTACGCGCTCAGGGGCGTTTAGGCGGATCATGCCCACCCCACTATGGCTGGCTCCGGCCACGCATAGTAGCCCGGCGCCAGGAAAACGCTGCGAGCCAGCGATTATGCGCACCACGCCGCGCGAGTATTTGTGACTGTCAGCCCTGGGTTTAAGCAGGTAGCGGGCCAAGGCGGCGTCATGCGAGCTGACCTTACGGCTAGCTTCTGTCGGGCCCCCACTAGCCCAAACTTGGGCCATGGCTACCTTGTCGTGGGCTAGGCTCACGCGCCAACTGTGCAGCCCTAAACGCCGCGCCCACGCCGCCACCTGGCCGTGTAGACGCAGTTGGGGGGCTTGACCGGGACGGCTGGTGACCTCAATATCGCGAAAATTCAGCCCTGCCAGGCCGCTGACCTGGTTCGCCCTGTTGCTGGACTGGTCTGTAGGGGCACCCAGCCCTGCCGGGACGAACCCCTCCCCTGCCACGCCAGCGCCGTCGTCGCTACCAAAGCAGGTAGCGTGGGCAACAACGTCGGCCTGGCCCAGCACCTTCAAGGCCGCCTCTTTAGCGCAAAAGCGCGCCGCCAAAGAAGGCAGCGCGCCCTTGCAACTATTAAGTTCGTCAGCGCTAAACAAACGCTGCATTAAAGCGGCATTAGCCTCGATACGGTCACTAAAGCGTTCAATATCCACCACATCGATGCCGCTATACATGCCTTGAGTCTAGCGGTATTACTCCACCGTTACCGACTTGGCCAGGTTACGCGGCTGGTCCACGTCATAGCCCTTAGCCTGAGCCAAAGCGGAGGCGAACACCTGCAACGGCACCACGCTCAGCAGCGGCATCATCAAGGTGGGGGCGGCGGGCACACGGATCACGTCGTGAGCGAAGGCGTCCACAGCGTGGTCTTCTTCCTCAGCGATCACAATGGTGCGGGCACCGCGAGCGCGAATCTCCTCAATGTTGGAGATGACCTTGTCGTGCAGCACAGGGCGGCGCGGGGTAGGCACAATCACGAATACCGGCAGGCCTTCCTCTACCAGGGCGATAGGGCCGTGCTTGAGCTCGCCGGCGGCAAAGCCTTCGGCGTGCACATAAGCCAGTTCCTTGAGCTTGAGGGCGCCCTCTAGGGCTACCGGGTAGCCCACGTGGCGGCCCAGGAACAGGAAGGAGTTGTTGTCAGCCAGTTCGCGGCCCAGGGCGCGCACCTGCTCTTCGCTCTCATCTAGGAAGCGCTGGATGCGCTCAGGCATGGCGGACAGGTTAGCCAGGTAGTCAGCCACCTCTTCAGGCCACTTGTTGCCGCGCAGCTGGGCCAGGTATAGACCCAACAGGTAGCAGGCGGTGATCTGGGCTAGGAATGCCTTAGTGGAGGCTACGGCAACCTCGGGGCCGGCGTGGGTGTAGAGCACGGCGTCGGCTTCACGGGCAATGGTGGAGCCGTAGGTGTTAACGATTGCCAGTACGCGTGAGCCCTGTTCGCGGGCGTGACGCACAGCCTGGATGGTGTCCATGGTTTCACCAGACTGGCTGATAGCAACGGTTAGGGTTTTTTCGTTCACGATCGGGTCACGGTAGCGGAACTCGTGGGCGAGCTCGATTTCTACCGGGATACGGCACCAGTGCTCGATGGCGTACTTGGCTACGTGTCCGGCGTAGGCGGCGGTGCCGCAAGCAACCACGATGATCTTGTCCACGCTGCGCAGCACCGAGGGGTCGATACGCATTTCGTCTAGCTGCAGCTCGCCGGAGTCGTCCATGCGGCCACGCAGAGTGTCGGCCACGGCGGTGGGCTGGTCGTGGATTTCCTTGTTCATGAAGGTGTCGTAACCGCCCTTGACGGCGGCGGAGGCGTCCCAGGTGACCTCCCAGCCGTGCGGCTCGGTCACTACCTGGCCGGCGGCGTCGGTAATTTCAATGCCAGCAGCGGTGATCAGCACGATCTGGTCGTCGTCCACCTCCACGGCCTGCTTGGTGAAGGCTACGAAAGCGGCGACGTCGGAACCGACGAAGTTTTCGCCCTCGCCCACACCCAAAACCAGCGGGGAGGAGCGACGCGCGGCCACGATGGTGCCGGGGGCGTCGGCGGTGATGGCTAGCAGGGCGTAGGTACCCTCCAGGCGCGGGGTCACCTGGGCCATAGCTTCACGCAGCTGCAGGGCCGGGTCGCCAGCGGGGTTGGCTTCACGCAGGGCGCTGTAGGCGATGTCTAGCAGGTGGGCAACAACTTCAGAGTCAGTTTCAGACAGTAGGGTGCGGCCGAGGCTTTCTACCTCTTCACGCAGGGGACGGAAGTTTTCAATAATGCCGTTGTGTGCCAGGGCGATGTGTCCGGCCACATGCGGGTGGGCGTTAGCGGCAGTGGGGCTGCCGTGGGTGGCCCAACGGGTGTGACCAATACCGGCGGTGGCCGGGGCCAGGGGGTGGGCGGCGATCTGCGCCCGTAGGTTTTCTAGCTTGCCGGCTTCCTTACGTACGGATACACCTTCATCCGTCAGTAGGGCTACGCCAGCGGAGTCATAGCCACGGTATTCCAGGCGGCTAAGACCATCTAGTAGTACTTCTAGGCTACGTTCACTGGGGACCGCTACCGGTCCAACATGTCCAACGATTCCACACATGAACTTGATTGAATCATGTATCTAATGCGCAAAACAATGATTGAAAGGCGCGAGTTTGCTTACTATTCCCACAGCGTAGCGGCCATATGACCCAGGCCGCTTAGGTCTGAGCTTTATCTTTGGCTGGTTTGTAAGCCAAACTAGAGCCGTGAGCGATTTTGCTAACCCCCTAGATTGGCTTCCCATCTGGCATAAGAACAGCCCGTTTATAGAGATTAAACGTGAAGCTTGGGGCCGTATAGCAGCTAACGCCCCCCTGCCGCTAACTGAAGCCGATCTGGAACGTTTGCGTTCTTTAGATGACCCCATTGAGCTACCTGAGGTAGATGCGGTTTACCGGCCTCTATCGGCACTTTTAGAGACTTACATTGAATCCACGCAGATGCGCCGCCAGGCGGTGGCGCGCACTTTAGGGATTGAGCCTACACATGTGCCCTTCGTGATTGCGGTGGCCGGATCGGTGGCGGTGGGTAAATCCACTACCGCCCGCCTGCTGGCTCACCTGCTGGCGCGGTTTGAGGCCACCCCCAAGGTGTCTTTGGTGACCACTGACGGTTTCTTGCTGCCTAACAGCGAGTTGGAACGGCGCGGGTTGATGGCCCGTAAGGGTTTCCCGGAGTCTTATGATCGGCGCGCCCTGCTTGATTTTATTAGTGCGGTTAAATCTGGCGCTCCCCTGGTGCAGGCGCCCCTTTATGACCACACGATTTATGACGTGGTACCTGACCGTAAGGTGGATGTGCGTCAGCCTGACGTGCTGGTTCTGGAGGGCTTAAATGTGCTTCAGCCAGCCCCGCGTGCCTCTAACAACCAGGCGGTTATGGCAGTTAGTGACTTTATTGATTTTTCTATCTATGTCGACGCCGACGCTGCCAACATTCGCTCTTGGTATTTGGAGCGGTTTTTAACTTTGAAGCACACGGCTTTTACTCAGCCTGACTCTTACTTCCGTAAATATGCTGATATTGACGACGACGTCGCTTTGGCTGGGGCCGGCCAGATTTGGGATACCGTCAATCTGCCCAATTTGATTGAAAACATTGAGCCCACCCGCGCCCGTGCCACCTTGCTGCTACATAAAGACGCCAACCACCACATGGACTATATGCGCCTGCGCAAAGAGTAGGATTGCGCGGACGCAAACAAACCAAAGGCCGGTCCGAAATTTCGGGCCGGCCTTAGTCTCTAGCTGCAGTGCCTAGCTGCGCCCTAACGCATTTGCTGCTTTTAGGGCGGTGAGCGCTGGCACATTAAGTACGTCAAGCGCTGGCGCCTGAACGCGGCAGCGCGGCGAACGCCAGCGCGTTGAGCGCGCTAAGTGCGCAGCTAGGTTTTAGGGCGTCACAGAGCCAGGTTGTCCTTAACCACCTGGGCCAACTCAGCGGCGACGGCGTCGGACTCTTCCTGAGTGGCAGCCTCAACCATGACACGTACCAGCGGCTCAGTGCCCGAGGGGCGCAGCAGCACACGGCCGGTCTCACCTAGGCGGGCCTCAGCCTTAGCCACAGCGCTCTGGACGGCGTCGTTAGTAGAGGCGGCGTGTTTGTCCACGTTGGGGACGTTGATCAGCGACTGGGGTAGGCGCTCAACTACGCTGGCCAGTTCCTTGAGAGTCTTACCAGAGCGCTTGAGGCGAGCCGCCAAACGCAGCGAGGTGAGGATACCGTCACCGGTGGTGGCGTGGATGGAGTCGATGACGTGACCGGACTGCTCACCGCCAAGCACGTAGCCGCCAGAGAGCATCTTTTCTAGCACGTAGCGGTCACCCACACCGGTCTGAACAGTGCGGATACCGTGCTTGCGCATGGCCAGCAGCAGACCCAGGTTGCTCATAACCGTCACTACCAGGGTGTCGGAGGCCAGGGTGCCGTCAGCCTTAGCGCCAATGGCGAGGATACCCATGATCTGGTCACCATCCACCAAGGTGCCCTCAGCGTCAACGGCCATGCAGCGGTCGGCGTCGCCGTCGTAGGCCACACCCATGTCCGCACCTACGAACTTAACGTAGTTCTGTAGCTGCTCGGGGTGGGTGGAGCCGGCCTGGGCGTTGATGTTTAGGCCGTCGGGAGAGGCGTTGATAACCAGCACTTCAGCGCCGGCGGCACGCAGCGCAGCGGGGCCTACCTTAGAGGCAGCGCCGTTGGCGGCGTCCACGGCGATACGCAGGCCGGACAGGTCAGTGCCGGTGGAAGCCACCAGGTGGTTGATGTAGGCCTGGTCAGCTACGGTTTCACCCTTAATTACACGGCCGACGGCGGCGCCGGTGGGGCGCTCGTGCTCGGCGGTGAGTAGGGCTTCAATGCGGTCTTCGACGGCGTCTTCCAGTTTGAAGCCGCCACGGGCGAAGAACTTAATGCCGTTGTCGGGGAAGGGGTTGTGGGAAGCGGAGATCATAACGCCCAGGTCGATGTCATGGGCGGCGGTGAGGTAGGCGATGGCGGGGGTGGGAAGAACCCCGACGCGGGTGACGTCGACGCCGGAGGCCGCCAAACCTGCGGAGATAGCGTGGTCTAGGAATTCTCCTGAAGCACGGGTGTCTCGACCGACGATGGCGCGCGGACGCTTGTTGCCTTTAGCTGGCGACTTTTCCGTTAGGACACGGGCAGCAGCTTCACCTAGCTGCACCGCCAGGGTGGGGGTGAGTAGGTCGTTAGCTAGGCCTCGCACACCGTCAGTACCGAATAGACGAGCCATTGATTTCCTCCTGCAAAAGCTCAGCGAATAAGGCAATTATCCCACAACCAGTTAAAACGCAACACACCCCGCCACCATGTACAGGTGACGGGGTGTGAGCAGATAAAGCGCGAAACGCGATCAGCGCTTGGAGTACTGCGGAGCGCGGCGGGCCTTGTGTAGACCGGCCTTCTTACGCTCAACAGCGCGGGCGTCGCGGGTGAGGAAGCCGGCCTTCTTTAGGGTGGCGCGGTTGGCCTCACGGTCGATCTCGTTCAGGGCGCGGGCAATGCCTAGACGCAGAGCGCCGGCCTGGCCGGAAACGCCGCCACCGTGGATGCGAGCGATCACGTCAAAGCGACCCTCGATGTCCAAGATGGTGAACGGGGAACGCACTAGCTGCTGGTGCAGCTTGTTGGGGAAGTAATCTTCCAGGGTGCGTCCGTTTAGAGTCCAGTTACCGGTGCCGGGCACTAGGCGTACACGAGCAACGGCCTCCTTGCGGCGGCCTAGGCCGGCGCCGGGAGCGGTGATGGACTGACCACGGCCTTCGCCGGTGGTCTCGGTTTCAGTGGTGTAGCTGGCGGGAGCGTTCTCCTCGTCCAGTACCTCAATGTCGATGGTGGTCTCAGCCACGATATGTCCTTTACGTTATGAGGCTCGTGCGCTGAGCGCTTACTGAGCGACCTGGGTGATCTCGAAAACCTGAGGGTTCTGGGCCTGGTGCGGGTGCTCGCTACCAGTGTAAACCTTCAGCTTCTTGAGCTGGGCACGGCCAAGCTTGGTGTGGGGAATCATGCCCTTGATGGCCTTTTCTACGGCGAACTCGGGGCGAGTGGCCAGTAGCTCACGGTAGCTGGTGGCGGTCAGACCACCGGGACGACCGGAGTGACGGTAAGCGAACTTCTTGTCAGCCTTACCGTTGGTCAGCGCGACCTTGTCAGCGTTAATGATGATGACGTAGTCGCCGGTGTCCGCGTGAGGGGCGAACTGGGGCTTGTGCTTCCCACGGAGCAGGGTTGCGGCCTGAGCCGCTAGACGACCCAGCACGACGTCGGTGGCGTCAATGACGTACCAGTTCTTCTCGACGTCGCCGGGCTTCGGTGTGTACGT
>ERZ773007.1466-NODE-1466-length-11093-cov-4.333484_pt1 | contig 11093 bp, 5 predicted proteins | sample MGYA00580665_ERZ773007 | MGnify/ENA primary metagenome ERZ773007 (study PRJEB29015, sample SAMEA2738122) | human oral metagenome | biome: human oral; feature: human-associated habitat; material: saliva | place: China | collected 2167 ... | reverse complement strand
TTTTTAATATTAAGCAAAAGGCGATTTTTGACGTTGTTTCGTCTTTAAAGAAAAATTCAGGTAATAAAAGTTATGATTTGAAAAATAATTTAAAAATTATTAGTCAATATGAAACTTTATATATTCATAAAATTGAAAAAAAGTGTTATAATGATAAGATAGAAATAATTATCGATAAAATTTGTGAAAATAGTGTTTATGAATTTTATCAAAATAAATTTATAATATCTACAGATGCTAAAGATTCAGAAATTGGCTTTAACAAATCTGAGTTACCTCTTCTTGTTACAATAAAAAAAGAAGGGGATAGAGTGCGTCGAGGAGAAATAAATAAAAAACTTTCCCGTATTTTCATTGATGAGAAGGTGCCGAAAGAATTAAGAGATACTTTGCCTGTAATAAGAAATAATAAGGGCGAAGTTCTTGGTGTTTTAGGTATTGGAACAAAAGTCAATAAAAATAAAATTTATGATTATTATATAAAAATGAAAGGATAAGACAGTGGAAAATATATTACAAGACATTGAGAAAGTTTTATTTACTCATGAGGAAATAGTTGAAGCAAGTAAACGAATTGCGAAACATATAGAAGAGGACTATAAAGATAAAGAGCCTGTTTTAATTTGTACTTTAAAAGGTGCATTACCTTTTATGGCAGAACTTATGAAACATATTGATATTCATGTTGTTATAGATTTTATAGATGTATCTAGTTACCACGGTGGAACTGAATCTACAGGTACTATATTAATTAAAAAAGACGTAGGTATGGATATCGCTGGACGTGATGTAATTATAGTTGAGGATATTGTTGATACAGGTAGAACTTTAAAAGCACTTATCGAAAACTTATTAGAAAGAAAAGTAGCGTCTGTAACTTGTGCTTCATTACTAGATAAACCAGAAGCTCGTATCGTTGATATTGAACCGGATTATATCGGATTAATTTGTCCAAAAGCTTTCGTAGTTGGATTCGGATTAGACTATGAAGAAAGATACAGAAATACGCCATATGTAGGTGTTTTAAAAGAAGAAATCTATTCATAAATATAGATTTTAAATAATATAAAAAATAATTAAAATTTTAGTCAAATAAAGTCAAAAATTTTAATCATATTTAAGGTCAAATATGGTAAAATAAGATACTTTTAGAAAATAAATTAGGAGGTAGTTAGTCTATATGAATAATGGGAAAAGACAAAATTCTATTCTTAGCATGCTTGCCCTTATTGTTATAGCATTGGGAGTATTTGCTTATTGGCAGCAAGACTTACCTGGGACAACAGAAAAACTAGACTACTCAAAACTTGTTAAGAATATAAATGAAGACAAGATTAAAGAAATTAGTCTACAAAGAAAAGATGAAAACTATAATGTAAAAGGGGTTTTAACAGATGGTGAAAAGAATTTTGAATCATTAGTTCCAGCATCTGATAATGAAATCCAAAAGCAAATTAATGAAAAAGCAAAAGATGGAAAACTTAATGTAGTAGAATATAAGGCTGCAGAAAAAACTGGAGCAATTCTTTCGTTCTTAGGGAACATCGTACCGTTTATCTTAATGATGGGGTTACTGTTCTACTTTATGTCACAAATGCAAGGTGGCGGTGGAGGCAAAGTAATGAGCTTCCAAAAATCAAAAGCTAAGAAAATCGATGCAGGTGAAGGTACTGTTACATTTAACGATGTAGCGGGAGCTGATGAAGAAAAACAAGAACTTGCAGAGATGGTTGAATTCTTAAAAGATCACCGTAAATTCACTAAGATGGGTGCTAAAATACCTAAAGGTGTGTTACTAGAGGGTCCTCCGGGGACAGGGAAAACTTTATTAGCCCGTGCAGTTGCTGGAGAAGCAAAAGTTCCATTCTTCTCAATCTCAGGATCTGATTTCGTTGAGATGTTCGTAGGGGTTGGGGCTAGCCGTGTTCGTGATTTATTCAAAGAAGCTGAAAAAAATGCACCATGTATTATCTTTATCGATGAAATCGATGCTGTCGGACGTAAACGTGGTAGTGGAGTAGGTGGAGGAAACGACGAACGTGAACAAACTCTTAACCAACTTCTTGTTGAAATGGATGGATTCGATGGTGAAAAAGGTATTATCGTAATTGCAGCGACTAACCGTGCTGATGTATTAGATAACGCACTTAGAAGACCTGGACGTTTTGATAGACAAATCAAAGTTTCTACTCCAGACGTAAAAGGTCGTGAAGCAATTCTTAAAGTACACGCTAAAAACAAACCGCTTGCTAAAGATGTTGAGCTTCGTTCATTAGCTGAAAAAACTCCAGGGTTCTCTGGGGCTGATCTTGCTAACATACTAAATGAAGCAGCACTTTTAGCGGCACGTGAAAACAAAAATGCAATTGAAAAATCTGATTTAGATGAAGCTATGGACAGAGTAATCGGTGGTCCAGCTAAACGTAGTAGAGTTTATACTCCAAGAGAAAAACGTTTAGTAGCCTACCACGAAGCTGGACATGCTATTGTAGGTATGGTTCTTGATAGTGCGGATAAAGTACAAAAAGTTACTATTATTCCTCGTGGGGATGCAGGTGGATATAACCTGATGATTCCAGAAGAAGAGAAATACTTCCAAACTCGTACAGATTTAATTGATAAAATTTGTGGTCTATTAGGTGGACGTGCAGCAGAACAAATCTTCTTTAATGAAGTTTCTACTGGAGCTCACAATGACTTTGAACGTGTAACTGCAATCGCACGTGCAATGGTTACAGAGTACGGTATGAGTGATGTTGTAGGGCCAATGCAAGCTCCATTCCACGATCCATATGGTGGACGTCAATTATCAAGTATCGGTAACTATTCAGAAGAAATGCTGAAAGAAATCGATAAAGAAGTACGTAAAATTATTAATGAATGTTACTCTAAAGTGTTACACATCATTGAAACTCATAGAGATCAGTTAGAACTTATCGCTCAAACTCTTATGAAAGTTGAAACAATTGATAGAAAAGAAATTGTTGCTCTTTACCAATTTGGTAAAATGCCAAAAGAGTTAGATGAAAGAGAAGCGGAACAACTTGATAAAATAGTTAATAAAAAATACTATGAAGAACAAGCTCGTTTAGCTAAAGAAAAAGAATCAGGACCAGAGATTTATGTAGAGTCTACTGATGATACTGATAACAAAGATATAGAAGAATAAAAAAAGGCCAGGTTTGAATTTAATTCAAATCTGGTTTTTTATGTTTTAAAATAACATATTTCCGGGGAAATTAACTTCAGTTAAGTTTAAAGCTATACAATATATTTTATGGTATAATTGTTATTAATCTACTATTTTGAAATAAAAATATATAGTGATTATTTGGAGGGAAAATGAAGTATTTGACAAGTGAAGAGGTTAAGAATGCTAAGAAAAATATTAGTGTTATAAAGCCTTATAAAACAACAAAAGAAATAATATTTTCTAATATCTTCACGTTCTTTAATGCGATGAACTTGGTATTAGCTGCTTTTATCGCTACAACGTTAAGATTTGAAAATATGTTATTTTTAGGTGTTATCGCAATAAATACAGCTATAGGTATTTATCAAGAAGTTAGATCTAAAAATGCTTTAGAAGAATTAAGTTTATTAGGGCGAAATAAATATCGCGTAAATCGTGATAATGAAATAATAGAAGTCGATTCGGAAGAAATAGTTTTAGGTGAGTATCTTCATCTAAATTTAGGAGACCAAGTGCCTGTAGATGCTGAGATAATCGAAGGTAGTATTGAGGTTGATGAATCGTTACTAACTGGAGAAAGTGATAATATTTACAAAACTACAGGTAACGAACTTATGAGTGGTAGTAACGTAGTAAGTGGTAGTTGTCTAGTAAAAGTTACCGCTGTTGGTGGGGATAGCTATATTAATAAACTAGCTAAAAGCACAAAAGAATTTAAAAAATATCCATCAAAACTAAGAGACTATATGGATAGAATCCTGAAAGTAATATCAGTACTATTAGTTCCAGTTGCTATTATGTTATATGTTAGAGGTGCTAGTCTAGGACGTGGCTATACGGATATAGTTTTACGTAGTGCAGGTGCATTAGTAGGTATGATACCAGAAGGGTTAATCCTGCTTGTAAGTGTGTCTTTAGCGGTTGCTGCGATGAAACTAGCTAAGAAAAAGGTTCTAGTGCAAGAACTATACTGTGTAGAAACTCTTGCACGTGTAGATGTGCTTTGTTTTGATAAAACAGGAACAATAACTACAGGTAACATGAATGTAGTCGAGATTGATGAAAAAGTAGCTAGCGAGTTATCTAGTTATTTAGCATATTTTGAAGATGAGAATGCCACATCAAGAGCTTTAAAAAATCATTTAACTTGTGAGAAAAAATGGGAAGTTGGAGAAATTGGAGCATTTTCTAGTAAAAATAAATATTCATACATTCAATTAAAAGAAGGTGGTACTTATTTCTTCGGGGCCTATGAATTTTTAGGATTTGAAGAAGGTATGACGGAATACTATGAGAGCCTGAAACAACAAGGTTATAGAATATTATCTCTGGCTTATACTGATGAAAAAGTAACTACACCATCAAATATGAAGTTGATTGGTCATGTAGTACTTTCTGACGAAATCAAAGCTAATACAAAAGAGACATTTAAGTATTTCGAATCACAAGGAGTGGCTGTAAAAATAATAAGTGGAGACAATCATATTGCAGTTCTTGGGGTAGCTAAAAAAGCAGGGTTTAAAGAAGATGCTCGTGCTGTAGATATGACGAAAGTAACAGAAGAAAACTTTGAGTCTGTAGTATTAGAAAATGATATTTTTGGTCGAGTAACACCAGATCAAAAACAACGCATGGTAGAGATTCTACAAAAAAATGGAAAAACAGTTGCGATGAGTGGAGACGGTGTTAATGACGTGCTAGCGCTGAAAAAAGCTGATATTAGTTTTGCGATGAATGGTGCAACTAGTGCCGCTAAGAGTGTTTCTAATATTGTATTTTTAACAAATGACTTTGCAGTATTTTATGATATTTTAATGGAAGGTCGTCGTGTAATTAACAATATTCAAAAAGTAGCCTCACTGTTTTTAACAAAAACATTCTTCTCGATAGTATTTGCGGTGATAAGTGTATTATTCGCCTTTGAATTTGCATTTATTCCTATTCAATTTACTATTATTTCAGCTATAACAATAGGAGTTCCATCGTTCTTCCTAACGTTTGAATCGAATAAAGAAAAAGTAAGTAATAACTTTATGAGAGATATTTTAACGAATGCCGCTATTGGTGGTGGTGTGTTGGTAGCGAGTGTACTACTGACAAATATTGTAATAGATAACCAAGCACAAATGAAGTTTATTTGCTTTGTACTAGCGCTTATTAATGGGCTATGTATGGTAGCTAAAGTTAGTTTACCTCTAAATAAATATAAAGTAGTATTATTAGGGGTACTGAGCTTTGCGGCTATCGTTGGTGTTTTTGTTAATATATTTATTTTAAAAAACCACTTTGCTCCATTAGCCGCTCCACAGCTACTATATATAGTAGGGCTTGGATGTTTAATAGCGACTATTCATTTCTTTACAAAACGAAAAAGTTTAGTTTAATTAAGACGACAATTAGTCGTCTTTTTTTTATTCCTTTATAAAAATCGAAATATATAATATAATAAGTATTAACGAAATAGGAGCATTTAAATAATGAAAAAATTTTTAGTAGCGACCATAACAAGTATTTTGTTGTTAATTGGAATTGTAGCCGGAAGTATTTATTACGAAAAATATAAAATAGAACATATTGAGAAAAACAATAATTATATGTATATAAAAATGAACACTGCTGATAGTGGTTTAAAATAAAAGGAGGTTTTAGAAAATGGCGAAGAAAAAGAAAAAAAGTAATAATATGGTTGATCGCTATCATGGACCATTAATTGAAAATGAAGTGGTGTTAGGGTATATAAAGCTTGTGCCATGGTTTACTCTGGTGATTTCAGGTATGATATTTTGGGGGATGACAATCGGAAATTGGACTGACGTCTATAGAACTTTGTTTGAGGTGTGCATATACTACAGTGCTTTCGCAATAGTCATTTCTTTTTTTGATAAGTTTATTTTAAAATTTAAAATTTTTGTTTATCTGCTTATTTCTTTGATTTTCGTAGTGTTAACTATTGATATTAGTTGTATAAATTTGTTGCTTATTTCTCAAGGTGAGTTATCTTCAGAAATGATGGAAGTTTGTGTTTATATAGCAATAGGTCTGTTTCTAATTTTCAGCTTTATTTATGCATGGTATTATTTGCCGAAAAATCAAGGGAAGATTTGGGCGATTAACCAATGGGAAACTTATGAAAAACTACTTAGAAATAAGAAATTAATGAAGTTTCTAAAACCTTTACCAGTTGTTGCATTTGTGCTTATAGTGATAGCTGTTTTATCAGGGCATGAGAACTATATTGAATGTGTCTTTGGTGTTTTAAATGGAATTTTAGATTTATTCGCTTTTCCAGCCCTTGTAGTAGATGCTATTTATGGAGCTATCTATATAAGTGGAAATCCTAGCTACGATGAGTTGGAGTAGAAGGTGTGATTATACGCAAATAAAACTTTTAAAAAAAGTGTCGTATAAACCGATGTTTTAATAAATAAATATAGAAATATATATGAAGTGAAGAATGTTTTCTTTGCTTTTTATTTTTTATAAAACATAGATGGTTAATATTATAATTATTTGGATAAACATAACTTACTAATTGTGATAAGAGTAATAGTACAGAAAAAATATTACCTAAATTTTATTAAACTATTTCTGAATATTGAATTGATTTTTCTGATTATTTAAGTTAAAATATAGATATTATTTTTAAAAAACCAGGAGGAGTTATTAACATGAAATTTCCGAAGAAGCCAGTAGTAAGTGTAGTGAGCTTATCTTTACTAGTGGGGAATGTTAATTTATTAACTAATAATATTAATTCAAAATTTATTTATGCACAAAATGGTGCAAAAGAACAAGCATTATCTAATGTTTCAAAAGAAGATGAGAAAAAATTTAATAATGATGATAAGGTAAAAATAATTGTTAAATTAAAAGAGGATAAGGTAAATCCTGATGATTTAAAAACAGCTGAAGGGTTGAAAAAACGTGAAGCTAGCACAAAAGAACCTCGTGAAAAAGCCTTAAAAGAAATAAAAGAAAAAGGTGTGAATTATGAAAAACTATTTGAATATGACACACTTTTAAATGGGTTTGCTTTAGAAACTACATATGAAGATGCTAAAAAAATTCAAGCAATGAACTTCGTAGACAGTGTTGAGGTAAGTGTTGCTTACAAAAAACCAGAAACAACTACTAATGCAGTTGAAACAAAAAAAGAAGAGGTAAATGACTTCTCCAAAGCTTTAGATAGTTATAATCTAATTAACATCCAACCACTATGGGATAAAGGTTTCCGAGGACAAGGAAGAGTAATAGCGGTACTTGATTCTGGGCTTGATCCAAATCACCCAGTTTTAAGATTAACAGATAACTCTCAATCTAAATATAAAACAAAAGAAGATGCTGAAAAAGCGATGAAAGAAGCGGGAATAGACTATGGTAAGTGGTATAGTGATAAACTACCGTTTGCTTTCAACTATAATGATTGGAACAATGATATTAAACAAAGTGGATTCAAATCACATGGTATGCATGTTGCTGGTACTGCGGTAGGTAATCCTAAAGAAAAAAGTGGAACAGGTGACTATATTACAGGTGTAGCTCCAGAAGCACAATTAATATTTATGCGTGTATTCTCAGAATCTAAAAACTCAGGAACAGAATCTTATATTTATACTAAAGCTATTGAGGATGCTATTAAGTTAGGTGCTGATACTATTAACTTAAGTTTAGGGTCACCAGCTGGTTCAGTAATGGAAGTTGGTGATGGTTTAATTAGTGCATTAGAAGTAGCTAAAAAAGCTGGAGTAAATATCGTAGCTGCTGCTGGTAACAATGCCTACTTCTCTAAAGGTGGTTTTGATTACATCACACCGCGTGCGGTTAACCCAGACTACGGGACAGTAGGACGTCCATCAGTATCTGATGATGCTATTTCTGTTGCTAATATTAGTAATAGTGTACTTAATAGAGAGATTGCTACAGTTGCGAACTTATTAGGTAATGTAGCTTTCAACAATGGTAATGTGCCTATCTTCACATATTCAAAACTTTTTGAAAATAAAGACTATGACTATGTTTATGTAGGTGTTGGGAAAGAAGAAAATTATGAAGGCAAAGATTTAACAGGTAAAATTGCCTTAGTTCAACGTGGTGAAAATAGCTTCGAAGATAAGGTGAAAATAGCTAAAAAACATGGAGCTGCAGGGGTAATAGCGTACTTTAATGATGGAGATACTATCTATAATGTTGTCTTAAATGGTCAAGATAAAGACTTCCCGGTAGTAACGACTTATTATAACTTCGGTAATGAGCTAGCTCAACATGAAGGTGAGTATAAAATTAACTTCAACGGGAAATGGGAGAAAAAACCAAATGAAAATGTTGGTAAGTTCGATGATTCATCTAGTTGGGGCTTAACAGTTGATGGATACTTAAAACCAGATGTTACAGCACCAGGTGGAGATATTATCTCTTCTTATAATGATGGAAGATACGGATTAGACAGTGGGACAAGTATGGCATCACCTCACGTAGCTGGGGCAACTGCATTAATAAAACAAGCTCTAGCGGAAAGATTCCCAAGTAAGACTGCAGAAGAACTTCAAAAATTAGTAAAACACTTATTAATGAGTACGGCTAGTATTAATGTTAATAAAGATAATGGTGTATATATTTCTCCAAGACAACAAGGTGCAGGATTAATAGATGCGTACAAAGCTGCTTATGGAGATGTTTATGTTACTGGAACAAATGACTATGGTAGTGTAAGTTTAGGTAATGTAGGTGATAAATTCGATGTAAAACTATTAGTTCATAATATTTCTGATAAACCTAAAACGTTAAAATATAAATCAACATTAATTACTGATGATGCATATGGTGAAGGTAATGGTGATTGGACAGGGTACTTAACTATGACTTCACGTTTACTTAGTGAACTAGAAGGTGAAAAAACAGTTACTGTAGGAGCAAATTCTACTTCAGAAATCACGGTATCAGTAGATGCAAGCAAATATAATGAAGAACTATTAAAATTATTTAAAAATGGTTATTATTTAGAAGGATTTGTAGAGTTTTACGGAGCTGATGGTAAATCAACAGACAAAGTAGCAAGTATACCTTTTGTAGGATTCAAAGGGGAGTTCCAAAACTTACCAGTATTAGAAAAACCAATTTATTCTATGAAAGATGGAGAAAAACCAACATATGAATATGGATTTGATTCAAATAATAATAACTGGGATTCTCTAACGGATATGAACTTCACAGGTATATTGACTACATATAAAGAAGATAAGAAAGATAAGAGAACTCTTGCGGGAGCATATATTAACCCACTAACTAATGTGAGATTCTTTACAGATAAAATATTCTTCTCTCCAAATGGGGATGAAAACTATGACGAAATAGGTATGCGTGGAGTATTCTTACGTAACTATGAAAACTTAAAATTAACAGTATATGCAAAAGATGATGTTGAACGTAAAAATCCACTTTACGAAAATGGAAATGCATCAGGGAATAAAAACTTCTTTAACAATACAGGTAAAAAATATACTGCATTATCATTAACAAACTGGAAAGGTGTAGATAAAAACGGTAACCCTCTTCCAGATGGAGAATACCAATATGTTCTTTCTTATAGTTCACAAGCGACTGGAGCTAAAATGCAAGAAACTTCATTTAATGTAGTAATCGATAGAAAAGCTCCTAAGATTACAGGTGCTAATGGTGGATATTACGATGAAGCTACACGTAAATTCACTCCTTATCCAATAATGGAAGACGGAAGCGGAGTATTCTACAAGAAATTAAGTTATGGAAAAAATGTAATCCAACCTAATGAAGATGGAAGTTACACTATTCCAGAAGGTGTAGACTTAAAAGATGTTACTTTCGAAGTAAAAGATTTCGCTGATAATAAAGATAGCATAGCTCTATCTAATATCGCAGGTAATGGTAAAGGTAGTCTTGAAGTAGAAATCAAAAAAGGTGATGGAACAGGTAATAACTCTCGTAGAGTTCGTTATAAAATCACTAATGAAAAAGGTGAAGTAGTAGGTGATGACTTCTCACGTAATAAACGAACTTACCAATCATTACCATTTGGTAAATATACTGTAGAAGTAGTGTTATTAGATGAAGATTATAGATTAAAAACACCTTCGAAAATAGAATTCGAAATAACTAAAGACACTCCAACTAAAGAAGTAGAATTCAGAGTAGATGAAATCATCAAAAATGCTGTAGAAATCAGTTTTGATAAACCAGTTCCTACAGGTACAAAAGTATATGCTGTATCTGAATCAGGAACAAAAATAGAATTACCGACAAGTCTATATGGAAAAAATGCATTCCAAAAACGTTTAGAAAATGGTAAATACACGATTCAAATAGTTACTCCAGAAGGCTATACGCTAGAAGAAAATAACTTTGAATTAGAAGTTAAAGATGGACATAATAGAAAACAAGTTGGTATAACTGAAAAAGCAGTAGAAACACCAAAAGAGGATAAAGAGAAAGAAGCACCGAAAGATGACAAAGTGACAGAATCTCCAAAAGAGGACAAAGAGAAGGAAACACCAAAAGAAGATAAGGTGACAGAAGCTCCGAAGGAAGACAAAGAGAAAGAAACACCAAAAGAAGATAAGGTGACAGAAGCTCCGAAGGAAGATAAAGAGAAAGAAGCACCGAAAGAAGACAAGGTGACAGAAGCTCCGAAGGAAGATAAGGAGAAAGAAACACCAAAAGATGATAAGGTGACAGAAGCTCCAAAAGAAGATAAAGTTGTTGAGACTCCAACTCCAAGTACACCAACAACGCCAACAACACCAGCAAAACAAACGCCAGTGGCACCGGCACCAAGTACAACGCCAACAACACCAGCAAAACAAACGCCAGTGACACCGGCACCAAGTACAACGCCAACAACACCAGCAAAACAAACGCCAGTGACACC
>ERZ773007.1463-NODE-1463-length-11096-cov-4.368717_pt1 | contig 11096 bp, 2 predicted proteins | sample MGYA00580665_ERZ773007 | MGnify/ENA primary metagenome ERZ773007 (study PRJEB29015, sample SAMEA2738122) | human oral metagenome | biome: human oral; feature: human-associated habitat; material: saliva | place: China | collected 2167 ... | reverse complement strand
GACCTACGCCGTCTTTACCAGAGATAGATACAGCGTCTTTACCGTCAGCACCTGTGATACCAACCTTACCATTATTGCCGTCTTGACCAGCTACGCCAGTAGGACCTGTAATGGATACGCCATCTTTGCCATCTCTACCATCTTTATTAACTTTGATGGAATCAGCAATGATGTCTTTATTCATCTTCACGTTAATAGTTGTGTTACCAGCTGTATCTTGATCGATGAATGTTTTGATGTTTTCGCCGCTGTACTTAGCATCAGCTGCAGTGCCTTCGCCTTTTACAGTTACAGTGGAACCTAATTTATTAGTTTGAACGCCACCTACGTTAGCATCGAATTTCAAACCTTTGTTGATCAACGCATCAGAGCTGTCTTTGATTTTGTCAGTTAAGTAATCTACGTTAACCGCTTCGCTGCCGTCGTTACCAGTTGCGTACGCCACGTTAGTTACATGAGTACCACCAGATTTATTAGTGCTATTGTACGCAGGACCTTCATAGGTAACTTTAGATTTATCTACATTACCTGTACCATCTAAATCATACTTAACAGCACGATCTTCTAATTTATCGAGGTTAGATTTAGATGCTACGTCCTTGATTGTTACTGTTTCAGTTTGGTTCAGATGATTTTTATCTTGTACAGTCAACGCTACATCGCCGTTGCTATCTACTGTGTAATCACCATTGGAGCCAGCTGTTTGGTTTTGAACTAAACGATAATCTGTGGAGTTGGAGCTTTGATTGTTGATAGCCTCTGTAACCTTTTTCAACTGATCTTCTGTAGCAGCACGGCCACTAACAGCAGTTGGATTTGTTACGTCCCAATCTTTATTATCTAGGCCTGTTACATAGTTGCCAGTATTAGCTGCAGGTGTGCCATCAGATTGTTTACCCATCACAATATCACCAGCCTTAACTGTTTCCGTAGCAGTTACAGTATTAAGACCTTTAAGATCTTTTGCTAATCGAACTTTCAATGTATCTGTACCATCGGATACAACACCGATGTTATCGTCAGCTGTAAATTTGGCTGGATCTGTAATGCCACCCTTAACATTTACTTGGTTGTTAAGTTTTTTCTTGATTACAGCACCAGTGTCACCACCGTACAACATGCCATCGTCCATTGTAGCAACTTGGTGTTCACCAGTGTTATCAGTGTACACAATACGTGTAATGCCATCAACGCCGTCTACACCTTTTTCACCCTTAACGCCTTTGGCAGCATCGTCGTAGCCATTCTTAACGGACATGTCGATACCATTGGAACCATCCTTGCCGTTTGTACCAGCAGGGCCTGTTAGGCCGATATGACCTACGCCGTCTTTACCGGAGATAGAAACTGCATCTTTGCCGTCAGCACCTGTAATACCTACTTTACCATTGTTACCGTCTTGACCAGCCACGCCTGTAGGGCCTGTAATGGATACGCCATCCTTACCATCTTTGCCGTCTTTATTAACCTTAATGGAGTCAGCTACGAGATTTTTGTTCAATTTAACATCGATTGTTGTGTTGCCAGTTGTAGTATCTTGCTTGATGAAAGTTTTAATGTTTTCGCCACTATAGTTAGCATCAGCTTCTGTACCTTCACCTTGAACAGTGATAGTGGAGCCTAATTTATTAGTTTGAACACCACCTACGTTAGCATTGAATTTCAAACCTTTGTTGATCAACGCATCGGAGCTGTCTTTGATTTTATCAGTTAAGTAGTCTACGTTAACTGCTTCGCTACCGTCAGTACCAGTTGCGTACGCCACGTTAGTTACGTGAGTACCACCAGATTTATTAGTACTATTATATGTAGGACCTTCATAAGTTACTTTAGATTTGTCTGCTTTGTTTGTAGCAGGATCTAAATCATACTTAACGGCACGGTCATCTAATTTATCCAATTCAGTTTTGGACGCAATATCTTTAATAGTAACTGTTTTAGTAGTACCAGATTTTTCATCTTTAACGTTCAAATCAACTTTATTGCCAGTTACAGTGTACGCTTTATCTGTTGCTGCATCATTTTCAACCAAGCGATAATCAGATGCACTTGCGCTCGCTGCTTTTACCGCATCACTAACAGTTTTCAATTGGTCTTCTGTCGCTGCACGGCCAGGTACGAATACAGGATCAGCCATGTTCCAATTTGTATTATCTAGACCTGTTACAAAGTTACCAGTTTGAGTGCCACCTTTGTTATCTGTAGCGGTTTGGTTACCCACTGTAGCTGTGCCAGCTTTCACAGTATCTGTAGCCGTTACAGATTTAAGGCCTGTAATATCTTTAGCAAGTTGCAATTGAAGTTTTGCATTGCCTTGTGCATCAACTGCTGCAGATGTAACGCCAATGTTGTTGCCTGTTGCAAGGTCAGCTGCGTTAGTTACACCACCGTTTACATCAACTTGTTTGTTAAGTTTAACGTTGGATGTAGCACCCATGTCGCCTTTGAATTTAAGACCATCGTTCAATGTAGCTACTTCTTCTTTAGTACCATCAGGTTTTTCGTATACGATACGAGTTGTAGTTGTACCAGCTGCACCATCTACACCAGGTTGACCATCACGTGTAATGGAAATATTTGTTGTAACACCATCCTTACCGTTGATACCTATTTTACCGTCTTTACCAGCTGGGCCAGTAGCAGTAATTGTTTCAACCTCAAGATTTTTATTCATCTTAACGTCGATTGTTGTGTTACCAGCTGTATCTTGACCGATAAATGTTTTTATATTTTTACCGCTGTAATTAACATCAGCTTCTGTGCCTTCACCTTGAACCTTCACAGTGGAACCAAGTTTATTAGTTTTCACACCACCAACGTTAGCATCAAATTTAAGACCTTTATTAATCAACGCATCGGAGCTGTCTTTAATTTTATCAGTTAAATAATCTACGTTAACTGCTTCGCTACCATCGTTGCCAGTTGCATACGCCACATTAGTTACATGAGTGCCACCAGATTTATTAGTACTATTATATGTAGGGCCTTCGTATGTCACCTTGGATTTATCTACATTCCCAGAACCATCTACATCGTATTTAACAGCGCGATCGTTTAATTTATCGAACTCAGTTTTAGACGCAATATTTTTAATAGTTACAGTATTTGTAGTACCAGATTTATCATCTTTTACTTTCAAGTCTACTTTATTGCTAGTTACAGTATACGCTTTGTCAGTAGCTGTATCGTTTTCAATCAAGCGATAGTCACTAGAACCGGCATTCGCTGCTTTCACCGCATCACTAACCGTTTTCAATTGATCTTCTGTAGCAGCACGACCAGATACGAATACAGGATCAGCCATATTCCAATCTTTATTGTCGAGACCTGTTACAAAGTTACCAGTTTGAGTGCCACCTTTGTTATCTGTCGCAGTTTGGCTACCCGCTGTTGTAGTACCAGCTTTCACAGTATCCGTAGCAGTCACTGTTTTAACATTGAGGTCTTTATTCAAAGCCACTGCAATTGTGGAGTCATCACCAGTTTGAGTGATTTTTGTAGTGATATTCGCATCGCCAGATACAGTTACGGTAGAGCCAAGTTTATTTGTCTTAACATCATTGTTGTCTGCGTTAAACTTCAAACCTTTGTTGATGAGCTCAGTTTTTGTATCGTTAATTTTTGTAGTTAACTCAGATTTTGTAGAATCCAATTCCGTTTTAGACGCGATGTCTTTAATGGTTACAGTCTTCGTATTCGCTGGAGTACTACCATCTTGCACTGTTAAGTCAACTTTATTGCCAGTTACAGTGTACGCTTTATCAGCAGCTGCACTGTTTTCTACTAATCGGTAATCTCCCGCTGATGCTACATTGACTGCATATGTTTTATATGTGCCATCTGTACCTTCTGTAACCGTTGTATTTTGACCAGCAATTACTTTTACGGCCTTTTGAGCCTCTTCACGGATAACAGTTTTACCATCGTTATTAATGTTGGACAAATCTGTTTTGGCAACCTTAGTAGGATCAACGTCAACTGTATAGTTGCGAACCCCACTTGCGTCAGGCGTACCACCTGTAAGGGTCATCAACCCGCTAGTACCTAAGGAAACCTTTGTATCCATAGCATTTACAGTATATGTTTTTTGACCTGTTGTAGTATCTACAGTAGCTGCTGGAATTGTTACATTATGACCAGCCTCAACGATTGTGCCTAATGCAGTGATATTCTTTTTACCTACATTTGTGATGTTGGAAAGATCTTTATTAGCTGCATTGTCAATTTTATTCTTTGTATCATTTGTTAACGTTACATCAATAGTTTGGTTATTAGCTTTAGTCGTTACATAAGTGCTATCGCCTTTTACAGTCAATGTTTGTTTATCTAACAATACATCATTTTTGCCGTTATTGTCATTCGTATTGCCTGCAATTTTAAGGTTTACATTGCGCAATTGAGCTACGTTAACTGCATCTGTGTCCTTTGTACCAGCTGCAAGGTTTGTAATTTGACGTGTTTCATTACCAACACTAGTATTTTGACCTACAGATACAGCACCCAATGTGGATGTTGCTACATTGCCTGTTAAAGCAGTGTATTTATTGGCACGGTTATCCGCTGCGCTTACATCATAACCAGCTATGCCAGCCGCCGTATTCGCTACAGAATTAGAACCTAATGCTACACCATCATCTTCAGTTACCTTTGCTGTGTAACCTAATGCAGTACCTTTTTCACTTGTTGCAGTTGCATCCGCACCAAGTGCCGTACCAAAGTTACCTGCTGCAGAGGCACGTACGCCTGCTGCTGTCGCATTTGTGCCTGTAGCACCTTTATTATCATAGTTTGCATCAGCAGATGTACCTTTAGCGCTGAAGAAGTTAGTTTGCGCTGCTTCTACTGCTTCTTTTACTGTATGATATGTGCTATTTTTAATACTGAAATCAGGTGCTTTGTAGGTAGAGCCATTTGCTTCATAACCAGTATATGTAGGGCCTGCAATGGTCATAGCCAAGTTGTTATTTACATAACGCAATTGTTTAATCGTTGCAGCGTCATTATCGTTTTGACCACCTGCTACGTTAACAATACGACGAGGCGTACCCGTATTACCAACTGCTACTACGCCCGCCTCTGCAGGGTTCATTTCGTTGGTGAAAGCAGCATATGTATTTACTAGAGGATCGTTAAATACTGTGCCTGCCCCAAGTGCAATAGAGTTATTAGAACTAATTTTAGCACCAGAACCTAATGCCATGGAGTTCTCACCCGTAACCACTGCACCATTACCGATAGCTGTAGAGTTGTTACTAGATGCTTTAGAAGCAGTACCGATAGACATAGTGCCAGCTTTACTTGCTTCCGCTGTACCACCGATGGCAAGAGCATTCGCTTCTAGTGCCTTTGCTTGACCACCTAAAGCGATAGCATTTAACTGTTTAGCTTGTGCTGTTCTACCCATAGCAATAGCATTAGCGCCGGCCGCAGACGTAGAGTTACCAAATGCGAAGGAATCTGTACCAGTAGCACTAGAGGAATTACCCATTGCCACTGCATTAGCTGCTTCAGTTTTAGCATTAGAACCAAATGCCATGGAATCTGTAGCTGCTGCTGTTGTACGGGCTTTTGTACCAAATGCAAGAGAGCGGTCACCTTCTGTTACCGTATTACCATCTCCATTGTATTTAGCACTAGGTGTAGTACTGATACTTGCACTACCCGGAACAGTAATAGTTTCAGCCGCACCGATGGCAATAGATTGATTACCTTTTGCTGTAGCAGAATAACCCATCGCAAAGGATCCTTTACCATTTGCCCAGGATGCAGTACCGATAGCCGTAGAAAAATCTGCAGTTGCAGCAGATTGACGCATCATAGCCAAGGAGTTAAAACCCTTGGACAAAGAAGCTGTACCAATAGCCATAGAAGATGCATTCGTAGCGGTTGCATAGTTACCCATCGCTATAGATAAACCACCTGTAGCTTGTGTGTAATCCCCAATGGCCATACCAGAATAAATATTAGTATCATCTTTGATGTTAGAATTACGTCCAATCTGAATACCATTTAGTCTATGACTAGTGTATAAAGGATAACCACCCTGAGTAGTATTTGTATTATCCCACGATGTATCATTCCCTGGATTTTCATAATTATATAACGTACTACCAATAGAAGGTTGTTCCTTACCAATAACATAATCACCATAAAATTTATTAATAACCATTGCTTTTGATGTATCATCTGCCGCAACTACAGTAGGCACATTAGCCCCTACTAATAACGCCGCTACAGCCATAACAGTACCTACACGTGCATAGGATTTATCAGTATTGATGGATTTAACCTTACCACCACCGCTTTTCACGATTTCAGAAACAACTACATAACACTTTTTGGTTTTACTCCAAATAACATTGTAAATCCGATTCATAATTTAACCTCTAGCTTACAATACACATAAATAAGTTCTTACTCTCAATGACTTTACTAAAACTTCACTATTTTTTCATAATCATTGAATGTCCTAATCATATCAAATTTTTTCTATGCAGTAAACGAAAATTCACTTTATATTCATGTTTTGGAAATTTTATAAAATACAGCCAAATATGAGCCGTTTCTACCTCATAATAGCTGGTTACTCCGTCATAATGCCCTTTTTTTTCTATAATCTATATGATTTTACATGTTGTTTTTATAAATAATTTACAAATAACTAAAGATTTGTATATAATTTTGGATAAAAAAATCTAGAGTTTAAATTTACTATTTCCAGTTTACTACTTGAATTGCAATAAGTATTACTGTTTTCGTTAGATCCTCGTTGCCAGCCTGCATAGGCTGCATCTTACATTCAGATCAAGGATGGCAGTATCAGCATAGCAGTTATCAAAAAATATTAAAAAATCACGCTATCATCCAAAGTATGTCTCGAAAAGGAAACTGTTTGGATAATAACGTGATGGAAAATTTCTTTGGTTTACTAAAGTCAGAATTGTTATATTTAGAGAAATTTACTTCCTATGAAGATTTTATCAACAAATTAAGAGATTATATTGATTATTACAATACGAAACGTATTAAGCTCAAACAAAAAGAGGTAACGACCATTATCGTTACCTCTTTCCTATGTATATTTTGTTATATCTACTGCTTAACGAACGTGTTTAGCATGTTTAGCACGCATAGCTTGTTTCAAGCTATAGATTACCATTTCGTTCATGTAGAAACGTAATTCGTTGTTGTTCATGTTTTCAGTATTCTTTTCAAGAATAGCTAAAATTTGGCTTTCATATTCAGCTTGGCTCAATTGGGATACTGCAGGATTCTTAAAGAAGTCTTTGTAATCCAAATACATACGATCTAATGATACGCGAGCATAGCTATCTTTTTTATAGCGATGGCTTGTGATATACCAGCTACGACGAACGTTCATGTAATACAACACATTGTTAGTATAGCGTTGTTGACCAGACATAACACGATTGTCGTCTTTAATCAACGCATCGCGCATGCCCAATTGGAATGCTGCGAATTCAGAAACAACGGCCTTCGCTTCTTCACTAGGAACTGCAAGAGAAATTTCTTGTTGTTCTGCAGTCAAAGGAGCTGACGGTTGTTCAGGCATCATCAAAGGATCTTGTGCCGCATTAACTTGACCGCAAACACATACACCGGCAATTGCCATAATAGGTAATAATTTTATTAATTTCATAGTTCTCCTCTCTAGAAGCCGCCCTCCCCAGAGCGGCTTCATTGTATTATACACTCGGATCTCTTAATAGGTACTATTTAGTAAGCCCCACTTGTTTCATGAGCATCGCGATTTGAGCTTTCATCTCTTCATTATCACGTTGTACTTGTTCGTACTTAGCGGACAACTCTTCATCGCGTTGTTTCATGCGCAAGTTTTCTGCTTTCAACGCAGTTACTTCATCTTGCATTACATAAGCAGAGCTAATTGGACCACCTTTGTAACGTGCTGGGATTGCTTTCTTAGCATCGGATGTACCGAATTTGTAGGAAATACCAGCATTTACCATGTTATCATGAGCACCTAGAGATACCCCCATATGAAGCAATGTAGATTCATTTGTATAGTGAGCTAAACCAATAGCAGCAGCAGTGCTACCTTTGTAGTTACCAACAGCCGCCAAAACTTGTGTAGGTTCTAATGGATCATATTGCAATGGTTTAAGACCTGCCATCGCTGCGCTAGCTGCGCCAACATCAGCAATTTTACCGTCTACACTGCTCATAGCATTACGTAATTGGTTAACATTAACCGCATCAGTGCCATTAATGCCTGGCGCCACATTAGTAATCGTATTATTACCATTATTTAAGCCATTTTCTGTAAGGCTTACAGTGTGACCTGGTACAGGTTGACCGTTGATAGATGGAGTAATTGTGATACCACCACCATCTACTTTCGTATCTACTGTGTAAGGAATAGTTGTATTAGTTCCTGGTACAGTTTTTGTATACGTAGTAGAACCGTCTTTAAGGTTGAGATCCTTAGCCAACTTGATATCATAGCCATCGCCTACTGTATTCTTCACAACAGCAAGGTTATTGTCACTCAAGCGATTTACATCAGCACCACCTTTAAGGTTCATTGTATCGCCTAAACCACGAACAACTTTACCATCGTTACCAGCTTGGTCACCTTGGAATACACGACCATTTTTAGCTTTTTCGTTAAAGTCGTCGTTAACAGTTTTCAATTGGTCTTCTGTTGCTGCGCGCCCTGTAACAGCTACAGGGTTATTAGGATTCCATGTTTTATTGTCCAAACCAGTCACAAAGTTACCATTTTGGCCACCGGAGTTTTGGTTACCCATGATTACATCGCCAGCTTTCACAGTATTACCTGCTGTGACAGAACCTGTGCTGCCGTCAATTGTAACTTGGTTAGCACCATCACCTGCAGTAATCGTACCAGTAGATCCATCAACAGTGATTTGTTTAGTTGGATCTGTACCAAGTGTAATTGTATCGTTCAAGGACATCTTGATAGCTGTGCCATCTACAGTAGTCTTGATGTTGCCATCGCCTTTGAGGTCGATAACTTCACCAAGAGGTTTCTTCACGGATTGACCATCCTCTGCTTTAAGACCGAAGCCTTGTGCTTTGATGTCTTCCATTGCTGTATGTAATTGACCGCCATTTACAGCATCTTTGCTGCCTGCGCCAATTATACCATCAGCTACGTTAGTGATTTTCTTATCACCAGCATTAATGCCGTCTTTAGTTACCTTAGGACCGTTTTCGATAGTCAAACCATCTTTATTGATTGTAACAGCTTTGTTACCACCATCGTTGATTTGCAATCCATCTTTAGTCAACTTAGTCGCTTCGTTAGCGCCGTCTTTGATAGTTACGCCATTTGTATCCATCTTAGTATCGCCTGTTGTTACTGTGTTTGCAGTTACAGTGTCTACATTAAGGTCTCTGCTCAATGCTACTTTCACAGCACCATTATCTACGGATGTCGTAATGTTTGTACCGTCACCTTTCACAGTTACAGTATCACCAAGGGATTTCTTAACAGAAGCGCCATCTTCAGCAGTTAAACCGAAGCCTTTAGTTTTAAGGTCTTCCACCACTGTATGTAATTGACCGCCATTTACAGCATCTTTGCTGCCGGCGCCAATTGTACCATCAGCTACATTAGTGATTTTATTATCACCAGCGTCGATACCATCTTTAGTCATAGATGGACCATCTGTAATTGTAACGCCATCTTTCGTGATGGATGTCAACGGGTTACCTGCTGCATCATTAATAGTCATGCCACCACCGTTTACAACAGTGTTGCCATTTGTACCATTATTAAAAGTAGCAGAATTTAGGTCTTTAAGGTCTTTTGCAAGACGGAGCATCAATGTATCAGTGCCATCAGCTACTACCCCGATATTATCTTCATTGGACAGTTTCGCTGCATCTGTAATACCACCCTTAACATTGACTTGGTTATTAAGTTTTTTCTTGATTACAGTACCACTATCGCCACCATACAACATGCCGTCGTCCATTGTAGCTACTTGGTGCTCACCAGTCTTATCAGTATACACGATACGTGTGATTCCGTCTACACCGTCAACGCCTTTTTCGCCCTTAACGCCTTTGGCAGCATCATCGTAACCATTTTTCACGGAAATATCGATGCCATTTTTACCATCTTTACCATTTGTACCTGCAGGGCCTGTTAAACCAATGTGACCAACACCGTCTTTACCGGAGATAGAAACTGCGTCTTCACCATCAGCACCTGTAATGCCTACCTTACCATTGTTGCCGTCTTGACCTGCTACGCCAGTAGGGCCTGTAATGGATACGCCATCCTTACCGTCTTTGCCGTCTTTATTGACCTTAATAGAATCGGCTACAAGGTTTTTATTCAATTTAACGTTAATTGTTGTAGTACCAGTTGTATTATCTTGGTCGATGAAAGTCTTAATGTTTTCGCCGCTGTAGTTAGCGTCTGCATCAGTGCCTTCACCTTTTACGATGACAGTAGAGCCTAATTTATTAGTCTTAGTACCACCAACGTTAGCATCGAATTTAAGGCCTGCATTGGATTGGTTAGCCAATGCATCTTTCAATTGATCCTCTGTAGCAGCACGGCCAGTTACGATGTTGTCAGCATCCCAAGTTTTGTTATCAAGACCTGTTACATAGTTACCAGTTTCTTTAGTGCCATCTGCTTTAGTTGCTTCTTGGTTACCTACAGTCGCTGTACCTGCTTTCACAGTTTCAGCAGCTGTTACAGTATTAAGTCCTTTTAGATCTTTTGCCAAACGAACTTTCAACGTATCTGTACCGTCAGATACAACACCAATGTTATCGTCAGCAGTCAATTTAGTTTCGTCAGTAATGCCACCCTTAACATTTACTTGATTGTTTAGTTTTTTCTTAATCACATTACCAGCATCACCGCCGTATAACATGCCATCGTCCATTGTAGCAACTTGGTGTTCACCAGTATTGTCTGTGTACACAATACGTGTGATACCGTCAACGCCGTCTACACCTTTTTCGCCTTTAACGCCTTTAGCAGCATCGTCGTAACCATTCTTAACGGACATGTCGATACCGTTGGAACCATCCTTGCCATTTGTACCAGCAGGGCCTGTTAAGCCGATGTG
>ERZ773007.1458-NODE-1458-length-11108-cov-15.094454_pt1 | contig 11108 bp, 12 predicted proteins | sample MGYA00580665_ERZ773007 | MGnify/ENA primary metagenome ERZ773007 (study PRJEB29015, sample SAMEA2738122) | human oral metagenome | biome: human oral; feature: human-associated habitat; material: saliva | place: China | collected 2167 ... | reverse complement strand
AATTCACCATGATCGAATTCTACGAAGCCTTCTCCGACTACGAACGCATGATGCAAATGGCGGAAGACATCATCCGCAACGCTTCCCACGCGGTAAACGGCACGGCGAAAATCAGCTACAACGGCAAAGAAGTCGATTTGGAAAGCCCATTTGAACGCCTGACCATTCTCGGTGCCATCAAAAAATACAATCCGCACTACACCGATGAGCAGTTGAACGATGAAGAATGGCTGAAAAAAGAAATCGTCAAACACGGCGAAAGCCTGCCTCCTTCTCCAGGCATCGGCAGCCTGCAACTTGCCCTGTTTGAAGGTTGCGCCGAGGGCAAACTGTGGAACCCGACTTTCATCATCGACTACCCTGTCGAAGTGTCGCCATTGGCACGTGCATCCGACAGCAAACCAGGTTTGACCGAACGCTTCGAGCTTTTCGTGGTCGGTCGCGAATTGGCAAACGGCTACTCCGAGTTGAACGATCCGGAAGACCAAGCCGAACGCTTCAAAGCGCAAGTGGCGCAAAAAGACGCCGGCGACGATGAAGCCATGCACTACGATGCCGACTACATCCGCGCCATGGAATTCGGCCTGCCGCCGACCGGCGGCTGCGGCATCGGCATCGACCGCTTGGTCATGTTGCTGACCGATTCGCAAACCATCCGCGACGTGATCCTATTCCCTCAAATGCGTCCCGAATAACGCATTGAAATAAAATCAAGGCCGTCTGAAAACAAGACTCTGTTTTCAGACGGCCTTTTTGTTCAAATATGTAAAACGGAAGATTTTAAATCGATAAATCCTTTACACCATAATAATAAAATTACATGATAATCAAAAAGATAATATAAAAAAGAATATGTAAACGTTTTTCAGTTTGTTGACAGTCTGCTAGAATACATCCAGTTACAGACAGCCTCCACACACAGGCCGTCTGAAAATGCAGAAACTCTGAAAGGTTTGTATGGATCAATTTTTCGAACAGCTTCACGGCTGGGTAAACGACATCAACGACCCAATGTGGTCGGGGTTGGTATATATGCTTTTAGGCGCAGGCCTCTTTTTCACCGTTACCACCGGTTTTGTACAATTCCGCCTCTTCGGCCGCAGTATCAAAGAAATGTTGGGTGGCCGCAAACAAGGTGATGATCCGCACGGAATCACACCGTTCCAAGCATTCGTTACCGGCTTGGCCAGCCGCGTAGGCGTGGGCAACATCGCCGGCGTGGCGATTGCCATCAAACTCGGCGGGCCGGGCGCGGTGTTCTGGATGTGGGTAACCGCCTTAATCGGCATGAGTTCGGCGTTTGTCGAATCTTCACTGGCCCAACTCTTTAAAGTCCGGGACTACGACAACCACCACTTCCGCGGCGGCCCCGCCTACTACATCACTCAAGGCCTGGGACAAAAATGGCTGGGCGTTTTGTTCGCCCTGAGCCTGATTTTCTGTTTCGGCTTTGTATTTGAAGCCGTACAGACCAATACCATCGCCGATACCACCAAAGCGGCATGGGGCTGGGATCAACACTATGTCGGTGTCGCCCTGGTCATTCTGACTGCCCCGATTATCTTCGGCGGTATCCGTCGCGTATCTAAAGCCGCGGAAATTATCGTTCCGCTGATGGCGGTTTTATATCTCGTCATAGCACTCTTCATCATTGCTACCAATATTTCCCTGATTCCTGACGTGTTCGGTCAGATTTTCTCCAACGCGTTCAACTTCGATTCGGCTGCAGGCGGTTTCCTCGGCGGTCTGATTTCGACCACCATGATGCAGGGTATCAAACGCGGCCTGTATTCCAATGAGGCGGGTATGGGTTCCGCGCCGAACGCCGCAGCCGCAGCCGAAGTGAAACACCCCGTCTCCCAAGGCATGATTCAAATGCTGGGCGTTTTCGTCGATACCATCATCGTCTGCTCATGCACCGCCTTTATCGTCTTGACCTATCAACAGCCTTACGGCGACCTGAGCGGTGCGGCGCTGACCCAAGCGGCAATCGTCAGCCAGGTAGGCGAATGGGGCGCGGGCTTCCTTGCCGTCATCCTGTTTATGTTTGCCTTTTCAACCGTTATCGGCAACTATGCCTATGCCGAGTCCAACGTCCAATTCATCAAGAGCCATTGGCTGGTTACCGCCGTTTTCCGTATGCTGGTTTTGGCATGGGTCTACTTCGGCGCAGTTGCCAACGTACCCTTGGTATGGGATATGGCAGACATGGCCATGGGCATCATGGCATGGATTAACCTCGTTGCCATCCTGCTCCTGTCCCCACTTGCCTTCCTGCTGTTGAAAGACTACACAGCCAAGCTGAAAATGGGCAAAGACCCAGAGTTCAAACTCTCTGAACACCCGGGCTTGAAACGCAAAATCAAATCCGATATCTGGTAAAACCAAAGGCCGTCTGAAATTTCAGACGGCCTTTTTAATCCCTGCCATTTTGACAAAACGATGCCCCTTAAAGCAGAAGCCTTAAGGGGCAGAGCGTTGCGGCACATCTTTTCAGACGGCCTTATTGTAGCAACGTTTCTCATTTCGCAGTGCAACAATATGGACAGATTCTAATTCCAAATCGACACCCAGTCAAGCATTTCATTTGCATGGAAATACTTACCTAGTATATATTTATACTTACCAAACATCATATTACGGAGAAACTGATGGCTGCATTCAAACCCAATCCAATCAACTACATCCTCGGCCTCGATATCGGCATCGCATCCGTCGGCTGGGCGATGGTAGAAATTGACGAAGAAGAAAACCCCATCCGCCTGATTGATTTGGGCGTACGCGTATTTGAGCGTGCAGAAGTACCGAAAACAGGTGACTCTCTCGCAGCGGCAAGACGCTTGGCACGCAGTGTTCGCCGCCTGACCCGCCGTCGCGCCCATCGCCTGCTTCGGGCCCGCCGCCTATTGAAACGCGAGGGCGTATTACAGGCCGCCGATTTTGATGAAAACGGCTTGATTAAATCCTTACCGAATACACCCTGGCAACTTCGCGCAGCCGCATTAGACCGCAAACTGACGCCTTTGGAGTGGTCGGCAGTCTTGTTGCATTTAATCAAACACCGCGGCTATTTGTCGCAACGGAAAAATGAAGAGCAAACTGCCGATAAGGAGCTTGGGGCTTTGCGTGCAGGTATGAAGAGTAACACTCAAGCCTTACAGACAGGCAATTTCCGCACTCCGGCCGAATTGGCTTTAAATAAATTTGAAAAAGAAAGCGGCCATATCCGCAACCAGCGCGGCGATTATTCGCATACGTTCAGCCGCGAAGATTTACAGGCGGAGCTGGTTTTGCTGTTTGAAAAACAAAAAGAATTCGGCAATCCACATATTTCAGACAGCCTTAAAGAAGATATTGAAACCCTGCTGATGGCGCAACGCCCTGCCCTGTCTGGTGATGCTGTTCAAAAAATGTTGGGGCATTGCACCTTTGAGCCGACAGAGCCGAAAGCCGCTAAAAACACCTACACCGCCGAACGTTTCATCTGGCTGACCAAGCTGAACAACCTGCGTATTTTAGAGCAAGGCAGCGAGCGACCATTGACCGATACCGAACGCGCCATACTTATAAATCAGCCGTATAAAAAGAAACTGACTTACGCACAAGCCCGTAAGCTACTGGGTTTAGAAGATACCGCCTTTTTCAAAGGCTTGCGCTATGGTAAAGATAATGCCGAAGCCTCAACATTGATGGAAATGAAGGCTTACCATGCCATCAGCCGTGCGCTGGAAAAAGAAGGATTGAAAGACAAAAAACCCCCATTAAACCTTTCTCCCGAATTACAAGACGAAATCGGCACGGCATTCTCCCTATTCAAAACCGATGAAGACATTACAGGCCGTCTGAAGGCTAAACTGACCCTCGGCATCAAACAAAACCTTATCAAGACCCTTCACTGTCAAATCCGCATCGAACAGCAACACTTCAGCACCTTGGCCGCCATCGACAAAATGGTTTCTTCATTTCAAGCCAGCGTAACCGCCAAAAACGCCAAACAGCCGAAATTGCCAGAAATCTTGCCATTGAAAGAATATCAATATGAGTGAGGCCAAATTTATGAGGATTATCGTCTTCTTCGACCTACCGGCCAAGCGCAAAGCCACCAATCAATTCCGCCAGTTTCTATTAAAAGATGGATACCAAATGCTCCAATTTTCTGTATACAGCCGTATTGTTAAAGTTCGATATCCGTTGTAAAAACAACACAATAGGCTATGTGCAAACCTACCGCAAGAAGGTTCAATTCGCTGTTTGGAAGTAACAGAAAAGCAATATGCCACCATGAAACTGCTGTTGGGAGAGCTGAAAACCCAAGAAAAAAGGGTAAATTCCGACCAACTATTATTATTTTAAGGCCGCTTTTTTAGACAAAATAAAACGGGAAACCCTTACATGATAAGGGTTTCCCATTAAGGTATTGTAGCACTGCGAAATGAGAAAGGGAGCTACAACCAATGCTTCACTCTCAACCTCTTCGCAAATATTGTAGCACTGCGAAATGAGAAAGGGAGCTACAACACAATTCAAGACATGCACGTTTGGCTCAAGATTGTAGCACTGCGAAATGAGAAAGGGAGCTACAACAATGTCTTGGTATGTTGGTTTCATTTTCCTATTGTAGCACTGCGAAATGAGAAAGGGAGCTACAACGACGCGCTATCACTTATAAAAATGCTTGATATTGTAGCACTGCGAAATGAGAAAGGGAGCTACAACCAATGCTTTCAGTCAGCTGAAACGGCTACTATTGTAGCACTGCGAAATGAGAAAGGGAGCTACAACTGGCGTTTTGTATGGGCAAGTCTATATCGGATTGTAGCACTGCGAAATGAGAAAGGGAGCTACAACCCGTTCAATCCGTACAAAGATAAAAAAGTCATTGTAGCACTGCGAAATGAGAAAGGGAGCTACAACACCCGTCGGGGGCTGTTGTTTACAGGGCGCATTGTAGCACTGCGAAATGAGAAAGGGAGCTACAACTTTGTTAATTCCCGTTACGAAAAGAGAAAAATTGTAGCACTGCGAAATGAGAAAGGGAGCTACAACTACTGTATTTCTCTAGAGTGGAATCTAGCTATTGTAGCACTGCGAAATGAGAAAGGGAGCTACAACCGTATTTCATGATTGCTCTTTCATATATTTATTGTAGCACTGCGAAATGAGAAAGGGAGCTACAACCATAACGGTATGACGCTCATGCTCGACCGGATTGTAGCACTGCGAAATGAGAAAGGGAGCTACAACTTCATTACCACGTGGCGCATTGCTAGGCAAATTGTAGCACTGCGAAATGAGAAAGGGAGCTACAACCAATAAAGGATACTGCTGCTGAAGCGTGGGATTGTAGCACTGCGAAATGAGAAAGGGAGCTACAACGACCAACAAGTTCAAAGCGACCGCACCGCAATTGTAGCACTGCGAAATGAGAAAGGGAGCTACAACACCGAGCGCATCAAGGCTACGGCTGCATCAATTGTAGCACTGCGAAATGAGAAAGGGAGCTACAACAAAGCCAGACATCTATGGCAATATCCAGTTATTGTAGCACTGCGAAATGAGAAAGGGAGCTACAACATACAGGGATAGATACAGGATACTATCTAGATTGTAGCACTGCGAAATGAGAAAGGGAGCTACAACCTTCAGCGCGTCGCTTAGCCATGTCCAGTGATTGTAGCACTGCGAAATGAGAAAGGGAGCTACAACGTGGTTTGTAGTGGGCGACCCCGCCCTTACATTGTAGCACTGCGAAATGAGAAAGGGAGCTACAACCTATCATATCCTCCGCGCTCACGGCTTTGAATTGTAGCACTGCGAAATGAGAAAGGGAGCTACAACTGAACCATATTACAATGTCATTCACGATTAATTGTAGCACTGCGAAATGAGAAAGGGAGCTACAACTACAGCAACCATGCACGCATCGACTGAATGATTGTAGCACTGCGAAATGAGAAAGGGAGCTACAACGTGTCAATAACTGTACGAAAATCTCCGACAATTGTAGCACTAAGAAATAAGAAAAGGGCTATCCAAATAAAAAAGCACCACCTAAACAGGTAGTGCTTTCATATTAATTTGCTTATTCAGCAGAATCAGCTGCTTTATCAACCAATTCAACCAATGCCAAAGGAGCATTGTCGCCTTTACGGAAACCGTATTTCAGTACACGAACATAGCCGCCGTTACGAGCAGCAAAGCGTGGACCCAATTCGTCAAACAATTTAACTACAACATCACGATCGCGAGTGCGGTCAAAAGCCAAACGACGGTTTGCCAAAGAAGGTTTTTTACCCAAGGTAATTAAGGGCTCAACTACGCGGCGCAATTCTTTTGCTTTAGGCAAAGTTGTCACGATGGTTTCGTGAGTCAACAAGGAGTTCGCCATATTGCGCAGCATCGCAGCACGGTGGCTGCTAGTACGGTTTAATTTGCGGTTGCCATTACGATGACGCATGTCATTATCCTTTAATCTTCAAACTTACGGCTTTTCTAAGCCTACAGGCGGCCAAGCTTCTAATTTGGAACCTAATGTCAGACCTTTAGAGGCCAACACTTCTTTGATCTCATTCAAAGATTTACGACCCAAATTAGGGGTCTTGAGAAGCTCGGTTTCAGTACGTTGAATCAAATCGCCAATATAGTAAATATCTTCAGCTTTCAGACAATTAGCTGAACGTACGGTTAATTCCAAATCATCTACAGGACGCAGCAAGATAGGATCGATAGGAGGCGCTTTTTCTTCAACCTCTTCAACCGGAGTACCTTGCAGATCTGCAAAAATAGACATTTGGTCAATTAAGATACGTGCGGCACTACGTACAGCTTCTTCTGGATCAATAGAACCATTGGTTTCAATATCCAAAACCAATTTATCCAAATCCGTGCGTTGCTCTACGCGTGCAGGTTCAACTTCAAAGCTAACACGACTGATGGGCGAAAAGCTCGCATCCAACTGAATCGCACCAATCTGTTTGTTCTCATCACGCAAAACACGACGGCCTGAAACAGATTGATAACCACGACCTTGCTCTACTTTAATTTCCATGTCGATTTGGCCATTGTCAGCCAAGTGGCAAATAACATGTTCAGGATTGATGATTTCCACATCGTGTGGCAAATCAATATCACCAGCTACAACAGCACCGGCACCTGTTTTTTTCAAAGTCAACTGAACTTGGTTACGACCGTGAAGCTTGAATACGATACCTTTAATGTTCAAGAGAACGTCAACAACATCCTCTTGAACACCATCAATAGTAGAGTATTCGTGCAATACGCCGGAAATAACTACTTCAGTTGGGGCAAAGCCATTCATGGATGACAGTAAGATACGACGCAAAGCATTACCTAAAGTATGACCAAAACCACGTTCAAATGGCTGCATAGACACCTTGGCCCGAGTGGAAGACAAAGTATCTACATCGATTTGACGAGGTTTCAAAAATTCGGTTGTGCTATTTTGCATTTAACTGTCCCTCATTGAGCTAGCATTATTTAGAGTAGAACTCTACCACCAGCTGTTCATTAATATCGCCAGACAATTCTGAGCGATCCGGCATATTTTTGAATACACCTTCCAATTTGTCGGCATCAACAGATACCCAGCTTGGCAAGCCAATTTGAGTAGCCAGGCTCAATGCTTCTTGGATACGTACTTGTTTCTTAGCTTTTTCACGAACAGCTACAACATCACCTGCTTTAACTTGGAAAGAAGGGATATTAACAACTTGACCGTTTACGACGATAGCTTTGTGAGAAACCAATTGACGTGCTTCGGCGCGAGTAGAGCCAAAACCCATGCGGTAAACGACATTGTCCAAACGAGACTCCAGCAATTGCAGCAGCAATTCACCGGTAGAGCCTTTACGACGATCTGCTTCCGCGAAGTAACGACGGAATTGACGCTCTAATACGCCATAAATACGACGGATTTTTTGTTTTTCACGCAATTGCAAACCGTAGTCTGACAAACGTGGTTTTTTCGCACCGTGTTGACCAGGTGCAGAATCCATTTTACATTTGGAATCCAAAGAGCGACGTGCACTCTTCAAAAACAGATCCGTACCTTCGCGACGTGCTAATTTACATTTAGGGCCAATATAACGTGCCATGTTTTAAATCACTCCAATATTAAATACGACGTTTTTTAGGCGGACGGCAACCGTTATGAGGCAACGGGGTAACGTCAGTAATGCTGGTAATCTTGAAACCAAGAGCGTTTAAAGCACGTACAGAAGATTCGCGACCAGGGCCAGGGCCTTTAATGCGGACTTCTAAATTTTTAACGCCATACTCTTGGGCAACTTTACCAGCTGCTTCTGCTGCAACTTGTGCTGCAAATGGTGTACTTTTACGAGAACCTTTAAAACCAGCGCCGCCAGAGGTAGCCCAAGACAATGCATTGCCTTGACGGTCAGTGATTGTAATGATGGTATTGTTGAAAGATGCATGAACGTGCACAATACCTTCGCTTACGGTTTTACGTACTTTTTTACGTACACGCGAAGCTGTGTTTGCTTTAGCCATTAATCAAATTCCTTAAAATTTATTTCTTACCGGCAATCGCTTTGCGCGGACCTTTACGGGTACGAGCATTTGTGCGAGTGCGTTGACCACGACAAGGCAAGCCACGACGATGACGGAAGCCGCGATAGCAACCCATATCCATCAGTCGTTTAATGCTCATCGTTACTTCACGACGCAAATCGCCTTCAACTTCATATTTAGCAACTTGCTCACGCAAAGCGTCTAATTGAGCCTCGTCCAAATCTTTTGCTTTAGTAGTAGGAGCAATATTTGCTGCCTCACAAATCAATTTAGCACGAGTCGCACCAATACCATAAATAGCCTGAAGGCCAATTACGATATGGGCATTATTAGGGATATTTACCCCTGCAATACGAGCCATATTTTTTCCTTTTTAGGGCAAAGTATGTCACTATACCACAAAATCAATAGTTAAGAAAACTAGCTTCTTAACCTTGACGTTGTTTGTGACGTGGGTCAGTACAAATTACGCGAACTACACGATTACGACGAATAATCTTGCAATTGCGACAAATTTTCTTTACAGAAGGTTGTACACGCATTTTATTTCCTTTTATCGTTTATCTTGCTCGGAAAACAATCCGAGCACGGGTTAAATCATAAGGAGTTAATTCAACTGTTACCTTATCACCTGGAGAAATACGGATATAGTGCATCCGCATTTTGCCAGATATATGACCAAGTACTACATGATCATTTTCCAGTTTTACTTTAAATGTTGCATTGGGCAAAGTCTCAAGGATTTCGCCCTGCATCTGTATGGTATCTTCTTTAGCCATAAGCCTACTTACGTGACAAAGATTTCATATCTGGACGACTCATCAAGTCTTCATACTGACTACTCATTCGATATGAATTGATTTGTGTCCTAAAATCCATTGTAACGACAACCAAAATAAGCAAAGATGTTCCACCTAAATAGAAAGGAACCTTCAATGCTGTCGTTAAAAATTCAGGTATCAGACAGATTGTAGTGATATACAAAGCACCAAATAATGTCAGTCTCAGTACAACTTTTTCCAAATATCTAGAAGTTTGCTCACCCGGGCGAATACCAGGTACAAATGCACCACTTTTCTTCAAATTCTCAGCCATTTCTTTAGGGCTAAATACTAAAGCAGTATAGAAATAGCAGAAGAAGATAATAGTTGTTGCAAATAATACAATATACAAAGGCTGCCCATGTTGCAGCATTGCAGCAACCTTGTGAAGAATAGAATTCGTACTATTTGAACCAAACCAACCTAAAAGAGTAGATGGAAAGAGAATAATACTGGAAGCAAAAATAGGAGGAATAACACCGGCCATATTTAGCTTGAACGGCATATGAATGCTTTGTCCTGGCATCATTCCAGAGCCAAATTGCCTTTTAGCATAATGCACAGGAACCTTACGCTGAGCACTTTCAAAATATACTACAGCATAGATCAACAGCAAAATACCAATAACAATGGATACCGCCATTAACATACTCATAGAGCCTTGTTCAGTCAAAGTCAACAACCGAACAATACCAGATGGAATACCCGATACAATACCTGCTGTAATAATTAAGGAAATACCATTACCGATACCACGCTCGGTAATCTGCTCCCCCAACCACATCAAAAACATCGTACCTGTAACCAAACAGACTACTGTAGAAATATGAAACTCAAGCGAACTTGTTACAACAACTCCTTGTTGATAAACAAATGTTGCAACACCAAAGCTTTGTAATACAGCCAATAATACCGTCCCATACCTAGTATATTTCGTAATTATTTTCCGACCAGCCTCACCTTCCTTTTTTAAAGCTTTTAAAGAAGGAATGATCTCCGAAGCAAGCTGAACAATAATCGACGATGAAATATAAGGCATGATACCGATTGCAAATATACTAAAGCGCTCCAACGAACCACCCGAGAACATATTTAACATTCCGAATATGCCGTTTGCAGCGCCTTCGTATAACTTAGCTAATGCAACAGCATCTACGCCCGGTACCGGTATATGAGCACCAATACGGAAAACGACTAAAGCTCCTAATAGAAACACTAGACGTTTTTTCAGATCTCCAAATTTGGATAATCCTGATAAAGATTGTTGATTAGCCACTATAGTGCAAGCCTTATTCTTCTACTTTGCCACCAGCAGCTTCAATTGCAGCTTTAGCACCTTTAGTAGCTTTTACACCTTTCAAGGTAACCGCTTTTGAAATTTCACCAGAAGCAATAACTTTTACATTAGAAGCAGTCGCAGGAATCAGACCAGCTTGTTTAAGAACCAAAACATCAATTTCGTTTACAGCAATCAGATTCAACTCACTTAAACGAACTTCAGCATTAGCGGCAGCAGTCAAAGATTTGAAACCACGCTTAGGCAAGCGACGTTGCAAAGGCATTTGACCACCTTCAAAACCTACCTTGTGGAAACCGCCAGTACGGCTTTTTTGACCTTTATGGCCACGACCACCTGTCTTACCCAGGCCACTACCAATACCACGGCCTACACGACGACTAGCGTGAGTAGCACCCTCAGCAGGTTGAATAGTATTCAAAAACATATTAAGACTCCAC
>ERZ773007.1454-NODE-1454-length-11129-cov-4.035850_pt1 | contig 11129 bp, 8 predicted proteins | sample MGYA00580665_ERZ773007 | MGnify/ENA primary metagenome ERZ773007 (study PRJEB29015, sample SAMEA2738122) | human oral metagenome | biome: human oral; feature: human-associated habitat; material: saliva | place: China | collected 2167 ... | reverse complement strand
ACCTGACCTCGCAGGACTCCACCAACCATCACGCAGCCACAACGAGGCACCCGCGGGGGCGGCCTGGGCGTCCCAGGCGAGACCCCGAGGACCGGCTCCGGTCAGCGAACCACGGGGCGGTTCCAGACTCACACGCCGCTTCAGGGCGGAACGGGCCACCCAGGTGAAGCCCCCGTCCGGCAACCACCGGACACGTTGACTCCCGGTGGGTCGTCACCGCGGAGATGGTTGAGGAGGTCTTCGGCCTGAAGGTCCAGGTCATTTCCGACCCACTCACCGGGACCCCGCTGGTTCTGCCTCTTCCGCGCAAGACCCGGGACACGGCGTCGGGCAGCAAGACCGGGTAGGGAACGGCGCTGCCCGCGCCCCGGCTTCGGCCGAGCGCGATCACCCGCGACCGCCCGCGAGCATCGCTGCCCGCTCGCCGGCACCGGTCTTCGCCTGCTCTCGGGCCGATACACACCAACCTCACCAACCAGGACCGGTCCCCCGCGGCCCCGCAGGGTCGTCCTGACAGAACCTGCGGGGCGGTGGACCCGCGCCGAGGCCCGCACCTAGTCTTCACATATCAACCAGAACTGATGTGAGGACATACCTGTGACTGCTTCTGCTCCCGCCCTGCCCACCACCATGCGTGGCGTCGTCATGCACGCCGCCGGCGACGTCCGTGTCGAGGACCGCGAGGTCCCCCACGTCATCGAGCCCACCGACGCCGTCGTCAAGCTCGAGGCCGCCTGCGTGTGCGGCTCGGACCTGTGGCGTTACCGGGGTATCTCCCCGGTGGAGGAGGCACGCCCCATGGGCCACGAGTACGTGGGCACCGTCGTCGAGGTCGGCGACGACGTCACCAGCGTCAAGGTCGGCGACTTCGTCGTCGGTTCCTTCTGCATCAGCGACAACACCTGCGAGATCTGCGAGGACGGCTTCCAGTCCCGCTGCGCCAACGGTGGCTTCATGGGCGACACCCAGGCCGAGTACACGCGCGTGGCCCTGGCCGACGGGACCCTCGTCGTCGTTCCCGGCGGCAAGCCCGAGGACCCCGAGATCATCGCCTCACTGCTGGCCGCCTCCGACGTCCTGGGAACCGGCTGGTTCGGGGCCGTCGCAGCCCAGGCCGGCCCCGGCAAGACCATCGCGGTGGTCGGCGACGGCGCCGTGGGCCTGTCCGCCGTCCTGGCCGCCAAGGCCCTGGGGGCTGAGAAGGTCATCGTCTTCTCCCGCCACGAGGACCGGGCGGCGCTCGCCCGCGAGTTCGGCGCCGACATCGTCATCGCCGAGCGCGGCGACGAGGGCGCCGCGAAGGTCAAGGAGGTCACCGGCGGCTACGGTGCTCACGGCGTCGTCGAGGCCGTGGGCAACCAGACCTCGATGATGCAGGCCATCGCCTCCTGCCGCCCCGGCGGGCACCTCGGCTACGTGGGCGTCGCCCACGGCGTCTCCCTGCCCGGCGACCAGCTCTTCTTCGCCGAGATCCACATGCTGGGCGGCCCCGCACCCGTGCGCCGCTTCCTGCCCGACCTCATCGACCGCATCCTCAAGCGCGAGATCAACCCCGGCAAGGTCTTCACCCTGCGCCTGCCCCTGGAGGAGGCCCCCGAGGCATACAAGGCCATGGACGAGCGCCGCGCCATCAAGGTGCTCCTGGAGCCCTGAGCCGATCCGCACACCCCACCATCATCGTCTGACAACAGGAGCATTCATGAAGACCCTCGTTCTCGTCTTCCACCCCGACATGTCCACCTCGCGCGCCAACCGACCCCTGGCGGCCAAGGCCGAGGCCCTCGGTAACGACGTCACCGTGCGCTACATGTACGACCTCTACCCCGACCAGAAGGTCGACGTCGCCGCCGAGCAGACCGCCCTGGAGGCCGCCGACAGGGTCGTCCTCCAGTTCCCCATGTACTGGTACTCCACCCCCGCCCTGCTCAAGCAGTGGCTCGACGACGTGCTCCTCTACGGCTGGGCCTACGGCTCGACCGGTAAGGCCCTGGCCGGCAAGGAGCTGCTGGTGGCCGTCAGCACCGGTGGCCCCGGTGACGCCTACAGCCATGAGTCCTCCTACGGCTACACGCTCACCGAGCTGCTGCGGCCCCTCCAGGCGACGGCCAACATGGTCCAGATGACCTACCTGGCACCTTTCACCACCACCGGGATCCTCACCATCACCGATGAGGCCCTGACTCAGCGGGCTGAGGACTACGCCGCCACCCTGCAGTCCACGGACCTGCCGGTTCTGGACCTCCGCGGCTGAGTCCGCCAGCAGGCAGCGTCCACATGCCCGAGGGCCCAGGCCGGTTCGCCGGTCTGGGCCCTCGGGGCGTCTCACGGGTGTCTCAGTCGCCGTCGGCCAGGTCCTTGAAGTAGCGCGCCACCGGCCAGCGCTGGAAGCCGAGTCCCTCGTAGGTGGCGCGGGCCGGGGCGTGCCCCAGGTCCCCGCCGGTCTCCACCATCACCATGGCCATCCCGGCGGCCCGGGCCCGCTCCATGGAGTGGTTCATGAGGGCACGGCCAATGCCGCGACGCTGGTAGTCGGGGTCGACGACGACGATATAGACCTCCCCCATCCTGTCCTCGGGATGCAGACGGGTGCACACCCAGCCCACCGGGCGACCGTCGACAACGGCGACGTCGACGCCGTCGGGCTCGCCGTCGAGGACCTCGGCAAGATCGGAGGACTGTCGCTGCCGCCAGCCCTCGGGGTAGAAGGAGCGGTAGACGAAGGCGGGCACGTCCTGCTCCATGAGTGGGAAGACCGGAGTCCAGGCGCGCAGGGACAGGTCCAGCAGCGCCTGACGCTGCTCCGGCCGGTACGCAACGATCTCAACCATGCTGAAATCCTACGGCGCTCCCCACAGATATGCCGGGTCCCCGCCGGTCATTACGCCGACGGGGACCCAGTAGCTCAGGACCGCTGAAGGACCTCAGCCGAAGATGTCGAGCAGCGGGAGCTCGGGGGTCTGGAGGACCGCGGCGTAGTCCTGCGCCCGGCGGGCGATGGCCTCATCGGTGATCTCCAGGGCGCCCACCGACAGGAAGGGCACCGCGTACTTGGTGCCGATGACTCGCGAGGTTCCCTGCATGGGCCGCAGGAACTCGTGGATCGTGTAGATGTGCGCGCCCTCGCGGCCGTAGGCGCTGCCGGCGCCGCCGACGCTGACGGCCAGGAGCAGCTCCTTGCCGTGCAGGGCCGTGCCGGTCGAGCCGTAGGCCCAGCCGAAGGTGAGGACGTCGTCGAGCCACTTCTTGAGCAGGGGCGGGCAGGAGAGCCAGTACATGGGGTACTGCAGCACGATGCGGTCGGCGCCCAGCAGGGCCGCCTGCTCGGTGGCCACATCGATGTTGAAGTCGGGGTAGATGTCGTACATGTAGCGCACGGTGATGTTGCCGCCGAGCGACTCCGCCGCGGCCCCGAGGGCCTTGTTGACCCGGGACTCGGAGATGTTGGGGTGGAAGACGAGAACGAGAGTGTTCACGGAGGACTCCCTGGTGTCGTTGGACTGTGAAGCGGGGGATGGCCCCCGTGAGGCGCCGGGGCTCCCGGCGCCGGACAGGACGTCGCTCAGGCCGGAGAAGCCGCCGATGATGACCTCCAGCTTGGGAGCCATCGCACCGCGGTCCAGCCAGGACTCCTTGGGGCGGAAGGGGACGCGGTCGGCGTCGTCGCCACTGTGCAGCTCATGGGGCCCACGCATACCCAGGGCGGCGTTCGAGTCGCCGAAGCGCTCGTCCCACATGCGGGTGGCGACGTCGATGCCGCGCTCGCTCCGGCCCGGCTGACGGTCGGACTCGACGGTCTCGGCCATGGCGACCGCTTGCTGGTGGGCGGTCAGAACCGTTGAGAGGGTGTAGTTGAGCGCCAGGTAGGCGTCCTCGCTGCGCAGGCCCCCGGAGACGAGGGCGTTGTGGGCGCGCTTGGCCACGGACATGAAGGGCACGTAGGCCCAGGCCAGGTTGATGAGGGTGTGGTCCAGGCCGGGATGGGCGTCGAGCACGTCCCACAGCGAGTCGGAGAGCTGGCGCAGGTAGTCCTGCCAGCTCAGGCCGGTGGGGGGCAGTGTGACGTCGGCGGACACGCGCTCCAGGCAAGCCACGAGCAGGTCGTCGCGAGAGCTGACGGTGCGTCCCAGATCAGCCGCACTCACCCCGAGCCGACGCGCCACCTTGCCCATCGTGAACCGGTCCACACCGATCTCGAGGGCCGCTGTGACGACGTCATCCCTGGTAAAACCGGCATTATGCTGCATTGAGCCTCCCGGGTTGGGTCATACTCGTCAGCGTAACGAACCAATAACAGCCCGCCAAATCGAAGGCACCTATCCGCGCGATGACCGACGCCGTTCTTCCGCAATATAACGGGAAATTAACCATCCCTCCCCTACGCCTCCCGCACACCTCTGACGCCGCCAGGAATCTCACGGCGAGATAACGACTCGGCACACGCCGGGCGGCCTGCCGGGTGGCGCGCCCGACGACGGTGGGGTCTCGCCGAGCCCGCTCCCCCGTTACCGTGGTGCCATGAGCGAGACTCCCCGCCCACAGCGCCCCGTCTTTCCGGAACCGCCCGCGGCGCCCTCACCGGCAGCGGCGCAGCCCGCGCTGACGGCTCCCCCGGCCAAGCAGCGGCGCTGGCGCGATGACCTGCACCTGGCGCACACGATCGCCAACAAGGTGGACAGCCTCACCCTGGCCCGTTTCGACGCCGGCAACTTCACCGTGGAGACCAAGTCGGACCTCACACCGGTCACCGAGGCCGACAAGGAGGCCGAGCGCGTCATCCGCGAGCAGCTGGGGCGGGCGCGCGGGCGCGACTCCGTCCTGGGCGAGGAGCTGCCCACCACCGGGCACTCCTCGCGCCAGTGGGTCATCGACCCGATCGACGGGACCAAGAACTTCGTGCGGGGCGTGCCGGTGTGGGCCACGCTCATCGGCCTCATCGAGGACGGCCAGTGCGTCGTCGGGCTGGTCTCGGCCCCCGCGCTGGGGAGGCGCTGGTGGGCCGTGTCCGGCGGCGGGGCCTGGACCGGGCGCTCGCTGAGCTCGGCGCGGCGGCTGTCGGTGTCCGGCGTCGACGACCTCACCCGGGCCTCGATGTCCTACTCCTCACTGTCGGGGTGGGCGCAGACCAAGCGACTGCGCGGGATGCTGGGGCTCATGCAGTCGTGCTGGCGCACCCGCGCCTACGGCGACTTCTGGTCCTACATGCTCGTGGCCGAGGGCGCCGTGGACCTGGCCGCCGAGCCCGAGCTCGAGCTCTATGACATGGCGGCGCTCGTGCCCGTGGTCACCGAGGCGGGCGGGCGCTTCACCTCCCTGGACGGCGAGCCCGGCCCCTTCGGGGGCAACGCGGTGGCCACGAACTCACTGCTGCACGACGTCGCCCTGCACCACCTGAGCGCCGAGACGGACTGAGCCGGGCCCGGGTTGAGCCGACGTTCCCTTCTGCTGGACATCAGTGCACCCCGAAGTTATAAAAGATCTAAAAGATCTAAAACGCGCAAAAGTGGAGACGATCACACATGGCCAACCCCTTCAAACCGACAGCGGGAGCAACGCCTCCGTTGCTTGTTGGCCGCAACCGTGTCATTGAGGAGTTTCTGGAAAGCCTCGACGACGGCCCCGGAGCGCCTGGGCTCCTGGAGCTCATCACTGGCGCCAGGGGCGTCGGGAAGACCGTCATGCTCACCGCTCTGGGAGACTCGGCACGAGAGCGCGGCTGGGTGGTCGTTGATGAGACCGCACGCGAGGGGCTCATGGACCGACTCGCCGCCGAGTTCACTCGCCAGCTGTCGCAGCTCGCCGGCAAGGAGCGCTCACGGCTGACCTCCTTGAGCCTGAGCACACCGCTTGGTGGCGGTAGCGCGACACTCGAGCACGCACCTACTCCTGAGCCCTCCTGGCGGCAGAAAGCGCGAGCACTGACCCAGTGGCTCGCGGAACACGGCACCGGTCTGCTGCTCACGATCGACGAAGTGCATGCCATTCCGCGCGAGGAGCTGCGAGCCCTGTCCGCAGAGGTACAGCACCTCATTCGCGAGGGGGCTCCTATCGGCCTGCTCATGGCGGGCCTCCCCAAGGCCGTTGAGGAGCTCCTCAATGACGACATCACCACCTTCCTGCGCCGGGCCGAGCGGATCGAGCTCGGCGAGGTGGCCATCGACGACGTCTGTGACGCCTTGAAGTCGACCTTCGACGCGGGCGAGAAGGCGCTGAGCAACGACCTGGCTCAGGAGTGCGCGAACGCGACCGGCGGCTACCCATTCATGATCCAGCTCGTGGGGTACCAGGTGTGGAAGCACAGTGGCGATGGCCCAGTGACCCAGCCAGCAGTCGCCGCAGGAACGACCGCCGCCCGACTGCGCCTCGGCAACCTGGTGCACGCTCCAGCGCTGCGCGACCTGTCCGACGTCGACCGCACGATGCTCGTGTGCATGGCCAAGGACGACGGCCCGTCACAGATCGCCGACATCGCCGAACGCATGGACCGCCCCGTCAACTACGTGTCGGTCTACCGCAACCGGCTGCTCGCCGCCGGAATCATCAAGACCGCCGGCTACGGCAAAGTCGACTTCGCCGCTCCCTATCTGCGCGAGTACCTGCGCGAGCACGCAGCACACCTCGTCATGGAGTGAGTCGCAACCGCCGACCGACACCCCTCGGCCACACGCCGAGGCCGCACGGGCTGGACTTGTCCCGCATCCGACGTTATAAAAGGGATACAAACCGATATGCGGCCGCAGAATCGGGCCTTTGCCCCGGTGTCGCCGCGCGGCTGAACCGCCACCGCTGCGGCGGGTACCACAGTGACCCGGCCGTTTCCCCACCCCGTGCGCCGGTAACCTGCCGTGAGTCCACCATCCATCCACCCCAGGAGTCCCTTTGAACTGGCTGCACGCCATCCTCCTCGGCATCGTCGAGGGCATCACCGAGTTCCTCCCGGTGTCCTCCACAGGTCACCTCAACATCGTCGAGAAGCTGCTCGGCTACGAGATCAACTCCGCCGGCATGACCGCCTTCACCGCCGTCATCCAGGTCGGTGCGATCATCGCCGCCATCATCTACTTCTGGGCCGACATCGTCCGCATCGTCACCGCCTGGTTCAGGGGACTGAGCAACCAGCAGGCCCGCCAGGACCCCGACTACACGCTCGGCTGGGGCATTATCCTGGGATCGATCCCGGTGGCCGCCGTCGGACTGCTGTTCAAGGACTTCATCGAGGGGCCGGTCCGCTCCCTGTGGGTGATCGCCGGAGCCCTCATCATCTGGTCGGGGGCCATGTGGCTGGCCGACCACCAGCAGAACCTCACCAAGGGCATGAAGGACGTAACCGTCAAGGACGCCCTCATCATCGGCGCATTCCAGGCCCTGGCCCCGGTGTTCCCCGGTATCTCCCGCTCCGGGGCGACGATCTCCGCCGGCCTGTTCCTCAAGTTCGACCGGGTGACGGCCACGCGCCTGTCCTTCTACATGGGTATTCCATCCCTGGTCGCGGCCGGACTGCTGGAGGCCGCAACGGAGGCCAGCACCATCAGCAACACCGTGGGCTGGACGCCCACCATTATCGCGACCGTCGTCTCCGGCATCGTCGCGTACGCGACCATCGCCTGGCTGCTGCGCTTCGTGTCCTCCAACAAGTTCACGTCCTTCCTCGTCTACCGCGTGCTGCTGGGCCTCATCATCATCGCCCTGGTAGCCGCCGGCACCATCGCCGCCTGACGGTGTTCATTTTGCCGACGTCGGTGTTCCTCGCGTGGGCATGATGTCTCTGACACTAGATATAGGTTCTATGTCAGGACATGAGTGGCACATTGTGAAACCCGAGAGTGACACGCACAACCCGGATTCGAGGGGCGACTCCCCCCAATGCACATCACATATTCGCCGCATTCCCCACACACTATCCTCGCGATAGGATAAAACAAGAGAGTCACTCACAGGCGCGACGGTCACCCAAGCCAACATCCTCAGCCCCTTATTTCGTCCTGCGATCGGCCCCCTCATTCCCACAAACCAGCCGTACAAGAAGGGACGCACAATGGCAGAGGAACGCGCACAAACTAAAGAGAAGCGCATGCAGACTCTCGGATGGGTCGCAACTGCGATGTCAGTGATGATGTACGTGTCGTACATTCCACAAATTATCGGCAACTTGCACGGTAACAAGGGAGATTTCATCCAGCCATCCGTAGCGGCAGTGAACTGCACATTGTGGGTCATTTATGGACTGTGCAAAGAGAAGCGCGACCTACCTCTGGCTGCAGCCAACTTTCCCGGGGTCATCTTCGGGTTGATTGCAGCCAGCACAGCCCTTATCTAGCACTTCTTGTGAGGCGCCCGCTTTCCGCCAGCTTCCAGGATGCTGACGACTGACGCCGCAGGGCGCCGTCATGGATGTCAGTAGGCTGTGAAACAGTGCCCGCAGGCGGGTCTCCCCCACGCCTCCGACTGGCACCTGGGGCGCACCTTTCACGGGTGGCGTGCTCAATGACGCGCACGCCGCCTTCGACATCACGCCACTCAAGCAGCTCATGGCCGAGTAGGACCAGTTGCCCCTGAGGTCAGCGTAGACTCGCGAGCCACTGAGGACGACGACGAAGGACATCGGGGAGATCCGCAGCATGACCACTCGCCACCCACCCGCTTCTCCCACGCACATTCGATTCGGAAGTCGTCCCGCAATCGCCCCAGGTTTCGTCAAGCGGCAGGAGCAGGATGAGCTTTTCAAGGCCGTCTTCACTCGCGCCGAGCCTCGCACGGTTCTGACGGGGATGCGGGGAAGCGGCAAGACGCAGCTGGCCGCTGCGGTTGCGGCCAGGTGCGAGGAGGACGGCTGGCCCCTGGTGGCGTCGATTCATGCGGCCTCACGCAAGGAGATCCTTGCCGGTCTCTACAAGCTCGCGCTACGGGCAGGTATCGACGCACCGAAGAACATTCCTCTGGAGGTCATTGTTCGGCACCTCCTGGATCGGCTGCGCTCAGCAGAGGCGGCGGACCGCCTCTTCGTCTTCGACAACGCGGAGAACCTCGACGACCTGAGAGACCTCATCCCCGAGGGTGCTGGAGTCCGGACCCTCATCACCGCCACACGCCACCTCGACTGGGACGGCCCGGGGTGGCTGCAGTTGACGGTGGGCGCCTTCGATCGGGAGCAGTCGATCTCCCTCCTGTGCGAGCACACTGGCGACACTCACCGCGAAGCTGCTGACCAGATCGCGGATGCGCTCGGCGACCTGCCCGTCGCCATCACCCAAGCCGCCGCGACAGCACAACAGGGTGGATACTCCTTATCCGGCTACCTCGACAGGCTCAGTCATCACCCGCTCGAGTCAAACATCAGTCGCCTCGAGGGTACCCACTACCCCGACGCCGTCGGCATCGCACTGCTCATGGCCTATGAACAGGTCTTGGAGCAGCTCAGAACCAAGCACCCTCAGCAGGAGAGGATCGCCGTATCGCTCCTCGGCGCACTGTCCCTCCTGGCTGCTTCCGGAGTGCCGACTCACTGGCTCTTGAGGCTCGACGGCGACTCCGATGCAGTACGCGACACCTTGTCTTTCCTGAAGAGCGCCGCTATCCTCCAAGAATCCAGCGACGGCAACAAGACCATTATTCACTGGCTCCAGGGACACGTGTACCGGGAAACCTACCTGAATGACCAGAAGAAGCTCGGCGAGGCGCGTACGTGCGCCACATCAGTTCTCAGCGGAATTGACGTTGACCGCCTAGAGAATGGTGAACAGCGGCGAGACGAGACCCACCATCTCATCGAGCAGCTACTCGCAGTCACATCACAGGACTTCTCTCAGTCATTGTTTTCTGAGCCGCACGTGTCTTCAACGCTCACCGAGACATTGCACGACGCGACCAGCCTTGGGATGTCGCAGCTAGCCCTTGGTCTCACTGACGCCGTGACCCAGGCCTGCGACGTCTTGGGCCCCCACCACCCCGACACCCTGGCTTCACGCAACAACCTCGCCGGCACCTACCGGGACGCGGGCAGGCTCGACAAAGCCATCGCCCTGTACGAGCAGAACCTCGAGGACTCCATCCACGTCCTGGGCACCGACCATCCCAGCACCCTGACCTCACGTCTCAACCTCGCCGGCGCCTACCAGGCAGCCGGCAGGCTCAGTGAGGCCATCACCCTGTACGAGCAGGTTTTCAGCGGCCGCAGCCGCGTCTTGGGCCCCGACCACCGCAGCACCCTCATGTCACGCGACGAACTGGCCGGAGCCTACCGGGAGGCGGGCAGATTCGACGAGGCCATCACCCTGAAGAAGCAGATCCTCGCAGACGCCATGCGCATCATGGGTCCCGACAGCCCCGGCGCCTCGGCCGTACGTCTCAACCTCGCCGCCATCTACCGGGATGCGGGCAGGCTCGACGAAGCCATCACCCTGTACAAGGAGAACCTCGACGAGGTTAGCCGCGCCCTGGGCCTCGACCATCCTGAAACCTTGGCCTCACGGTACCGCCTCGCCGGCGCCTACCGGGATACGGGCAGGCTCGACGAGGCCATCCCCCTGTTCGAGCAGAACCTCACCGACTTCACCCGCCTCGCTGGGCCCGACCATCCCGAAACCTTGGCCTCGCGCGGCACGCTCGCCGGCGCCTACCGGGACGCCGGCAGGCTCGACGAGGCCATCCGTCTGTTCGAGCAGAACATCGACGACGTCGCTCGTACCCTGGGCCTTGACCATCCGGAAACCTTGGCTTCACGCCACAGTCTCGCTGGCGCCTACCGGGATGCCGGCAGACTGGACGAAGCGATCCCCCTGTTCGAGCAGAACCTCACCGACTTCATCCGCATTCTGGGTCCCGACCGCCCCGACACCTTCACCTCACGTAGCACGCTCGCCAGCGCCTACCAGGCAGCCGGCAGGCTCGATCAGGCCATTCCCCTGTTCGAGCAGAACCTCGAGGACCGCACCCGCACCCTGGGACCTGTTCACCCTGTCACTCTCACCTCGCGCAACAACCTCGCCAATGCCTACCGGGAAGCCGGCAGGCTCGACGAAGCCATCCGTCTGTTAGAGCAGAACCTCGAGGACTCCATTCGCGTCCTGGGCCCCCACGACCCCCGTACCCTCACTTCACGCGACCATCTCGCCGGCGCCTACCGGGAAGCCGGC
>ERZ773007.1452-NODE-1452-length-11137-cov-12.523371_pt1 | contig 11137 bp, 7 predicted proteins | sample MGYA00580665_ERZ773007 | MGnify/ENA primary metagenome ERZ773007 (study PRJEB29015, sample SAMEA2738122) | human oral metagenome | biome: human oral; feature: human-associated habitat; material: saliva | place: China | collected 2167 ... | reverse complement strand
GCGGGTCAAGAATTTCGGGCTTGAGCATAACATCAACAACAATACGGGCCATGTGCGGGCACTCCTTGGGTGCATGAGTTCTGATTGAGCCGTCTTAATGTTACCGCAAGCACGCTTCTTGACGCCCGCTCGGCGAGCGAATTTTGACCGCAGTATTCAGTGAAAGAGCGGCGGGTACGGGAACGTGAAACTAGATGTGCAGAAATATGAAGATACCCATGGTGAGCTATGCCTTACCAAGAAGAAAGTGTGGAATCAAAACTCCTTGTAGAAAAGCGTAATAATTCTTCTCAAAAATCGTTCTCTGTGAGCGAACATCGGAATTTTGAAGTCTCTAGCAGGTGATGTTTCAGAATTGCGGATTAAAGAATAATTTTGGAGATTATGCATATCAGGATGCGTGCCTCAGCTAGTTTTCAAGCGTCGTGTCAATGTTTAAAGTATGCTTGAGTGGTAAACTAATCTCAAAGTTGCTGATTTCACATAAACTATTTACATGTAAATTATAAAAACCAATCTCGCATGCTGTATAGTATATTTCCGTTGTAAACTTTTGCTCCAGAAAAGTGACATCAACGATTCATTTTGCTCACATTTTGTTTAAAGTGATTATGTTCACAGAGAATATATGATTACAAATTCTCTAAGAACGTGTATGATGTCGCGCCAGTTTTCCAATGGCGCCTCATCGCACTCCTGCCATCACCACTGGCAGAAAACAAAACGGGCAAACCTGAGCTGCATCAACCGCATAACCACCGTGGCTTGAAGAGGCATAGCGCGCGGCTATGTTAATTCACTCCGTTCCACCGAGCGGAATGAGCCATTATTTCCGGGGTGGGCGGTGATGCACCGCGCTGAGTCACCGCACAAGCCGTGCAGGACAATCACCACTAAGTAAATAACGATCGCTGAAAATATTCACCGAATACATGCGAGCTTGAAAAGTTTGGCACTTCAGAAAAGCTCGAAGATGCTCCTCGGGATGAAAAAGACAGGCTATCGCGATAGATAAACTCAACCACAAGTATTTCTCCCTCGTTTTCCGGCGGGGGAGAAATTAGTTTAAGCCACGGCGGCGCGATCGAGAGCGCCCTCAACCCGGCTCAAGACGCGACGGCGCAGCGTTACCGAGCGCTCCGAAAGCTCGCGTTGATACCGCACATACTCGGCTTTACCCTCGGGGGTCTCTACCTTAATAGGCTCATAGCCCCAATCGAGAAGGTCGTACGGTGCGGCGCGCATATCGAGTTCGCGCGCATCCCAGGCAAGCTCAAAACAGTCCATCACGAGCGCCGAATCGATGAGCGGGATCAGCTTGTATGCCCACTTGTAGACGTCCATATTGGCGTGCAGGCAAGCGGGCTGTTCTAGTGTGCGCTGCGATTCACGGGTGGGCTGCAGCTCGTTCATGGGTGCCGCCTGAGGCATGAAAAACCGGAACGCATCGAAATGCGAGCAGCGGATGCGGTGCGACTCAACCACCCGGTCGGTGCCTTCAGCACCCAAGCGCAAATCCAGGTAGTCGTGACGAATATTGTTCTGAACTGATTTATACGCCATAGCCCATTCGTGCATACCAAAGCACCCAAAAAACGCTTTTTTATCGGCTGTATTTGACAGAATTTCGCGGGTGAACGTGAGGGCGGTGCCACGTTTGTCCACGAATTGGGGTACATCCACGAGAACCGCATCGCCGCGTTCGGCATGGGTGTGTGCATCGTCGGGGGAGAGCCCAGCTGAAAGGAGCTCGTCCTCGGTTGCAGCGCGGTAGAATTTCCAGCTGGTGCGCTCGGCGGCATCCAGCAGAATGACACCAGCCCCCGGATGCCAGCGCTTGAACTGACCGGGCTTGAGCGTGTAGTACGTAAACAGAAAATCCTCGACCGGATGCGCCTGCCCCCGCTCGCGCCGCCACACAAACGGGTCAGCAAAACGACCCGCCCAGCGCTCATGCTCCTTCGCATAAGCACGCCAGAGCGAGCCGTCAAGTACCTGTAGCACTTTGGGAGTCATCCTTCTAGACTAAACTATCTGCTGCGTGGGACATAAGGGAGCGCAAGATCATGGGGACGGAGGGAACGGAACATCGGCGCTTTCCGTAAGAATTCGGTCGATAGCAGAGGCGACATCTGGGCGGTTAATAATATTTGTTCGTAGGAATCGGGCAAACGTAGGAGCGAGAGGTCTCTGAATATTCCCTCGTCTATCTTTTGTGCGGTCTAGCGCCTTACATACATCGATATCTTTATAGCCGCGACTAAGGGCGTACTTTACATGTTTAACGTACACCTGAGCGAAGAGGGAAAGGGACGAGAGCTCTGTGAGGTGCATGAGAAAATCGTCGGCGCTGAAGGTCTCATAGTTTTGTGTTAGCTCTGATTCTGTGGTGCTCGCATAGGCAAGGAGCTTTACGTCGTCAGTGACGAGAATATGCATACCGCAGTACTGGGCTGCGGCATGTACATGAAGATCATCTTGGTCGGGGTACCCCTCGACAGAGCCTACAGGAAAACCTTCGAGTGGCTGACCGGTTACTTTGAGAATCTGCTTTCGCCATGTGGATATTACTCCGTCATCAAGCGTTGGCTCATTGCGGCGCACTCTGTACCCAAACTCATCAAGAATTCCCCATGAGATATATGGCGTGAAGAGTTGATATTTGGACTCTTTTGCGAGCATTAAGATCCAGTCCCGCAGGGTCTTGCTCATCAGGATATTGGTATCGAGCAGGACGGAATAATCACGTGTTACCACGCAGGGCCCCCGAGTACATCTACAAGGTTATTTTCTTCTTCGAACGCCCAGAGGTCTTGGAGTGCTTGTTTGCTTTCGGCAACCTTTTTTTCCAGTAGTTTCTTGCGGAACCTATCGGCATCTTCGGTACGAACGCGGAAATGGGATCCAACCTTGTGAGCTGGCAGCTCTCCCGAGCGGATTGCCTTCATGAGCGTAGGGCGAGAAATGCCGATGCGCTGTGCGGCCATTGTGGTCGTCAGATCGTGCGGGATGGTCTGAATGTCGATGTGCTGTCCTTGAGCCAAAGCATGCAAAACCTGAGAGATGACCTGATTGAGCGCATCCCCGATTTGTCCACTTTCCGCTCCGGAAACGCTGAGTGAAATCGTGGTTTCCTTCGCTTGGGCAAGGAGGTGCTGTGCCTCGGCACGAGCCTGAGAAATAGTTTCATCACGCAGATTGGGAATAGTTACAGACATAAGCTTTCCTTTCGTGCGCAGACAGTCGGTGACCATGAAGAATAAGAGTTTCGACGGGAACCAGCTGCAATGGTGCGCTAGCGTTACAAATACCAGCGTATCAAATATCTGAAATAAGTGAAGCACATAAATCGATATTTCACATAAAGAAGGTAGATGAGTTTAAGAAGTAGGGGCGTCGGAAAGACAAAAATGTCCTTCCGACACCCCTAACCCTTCTTGGAAGATAAGAAGTTTAGCGGCCTGTTCCGCCGTATACGGTGGCCTCGCCTTCGGCGTCGAGCTCGAAGGCGGTGTGTACCGCGCGAACCGCTTCATCAAGCTTTGAAAGCTCGGTGATAACCGAGATACGAATCTCGGAGGTCGAAATCATCTCGACGTTCACGCCCGCATTGCTCAGCGCCTCAAAGAAGGTAAACGAAACACCCGGGTTGGTCTTCATTCCCGCGCCCACAAGCGAAAGCTTACCCACTGCCTCGTTATAAATAACCTCTTCAAAACCGATCTCGGACTGGGTCTTCTCAAGCACCTGCAACGCCTGCGGACCCTGCGCCTGGTTGAGCGTAAAGGAAATATCGGTCACGTTCGGGCGGTCGGTCGAGACGTTCTGCACGATCATATCGATGTTAATCTTGGCCTCATTGAGCAGACCGAAAACCTTAGCGGCAGATCCGGGGATATCGGGCACGCCCACCACGGTAATTTTTGCCTGTCCACGGTCGTGCGCAACGCCAGAAATCAGGGGCTGTTCCAAGGGAATCTCCTTCACATGGGTGGGGGTCAGTTCCGCGGAATTTTCCGGGATAACAAGAGTGCCTTCAAGATTCGAGAATGACGAACGCACATGCAGTTTCAGATTGAAACGGCGGGCGTACTCCACGCTGCGCAGATGCAGAATCTTTGCGCCATTCGCCGCCATCTCAAGCATTTCTTCACTTGTGACAGTATCGAGCTTATGCGCGGTTGATACGATGCGCGGGTCGGCTGTGAACACGCCGTCCACATCCGAATAAATCTCGCACACATCCGCATGAAGCGCCGCCGCAAGAGCGACCGCCGTGGTATCTGAACCGCCGCGACCGAGGGTCGTAATGTCACCGCTCTGGCGGTTAACACCCTGGAACCCCGCTACAATCGCGATGTTTCCGGCCTCAACAGAGCGGCGAATACGGTCTGGATTGACCTCCACAAGCCGCGCCGCGCCATGCACGCCGTCAGTAATCATGCCCGCCTGAGAACCCGTGAAAGACTGCGCCTTCGCACCTAGATCGTTGACCGCCATCGACAGAATAGCCGTCGAGATACGCTCGCCCGCAGTCAGGAGCATGTCGAGCTCGCGCGAGGGGGTAACGGTAGCGGTTACTTCAGCGGCAAGGTCGAGTAGTTCATCGGTGGTGTCGCCCATCGCGGAGACAACCACGACCACATCATTGCCCGCTTTTTGGGTGTCCACGATGCGCTGGGCGACGCGTTTGATACCCTCGGCATCCGCGACGGAAGAACCGCCGAACTTTTGGACGATCAGGCTCATTGAATTCTCCAGGTCAGTATTGAGTATGCCACCGGCTAGTTTACCGGCTCTTTACATAGTAGGCGGGTGCGGCGCGCGGTGGGAATTGTGCACGTATGTGTATTAGAACGTGAAATATGAAGAACTGTTACGGATGACTCAGCGGAACCGAGCGGTGCACATCCCACTTTTATAGAACGGCAGGGCTTATTAGCTCCACGGGTTAACGTATTTGGCACCGGGCAGAGGCGGAACCTCCGGGGTGGGCGTGCGTAAGGGCCCCTCCTGGATTTTACGGATGCGCGCCTCATAATCCTCCGACCGGTGCGCGTGGGTGCGGTAGGCGTCAGCGCGCGTAATATCCACCGGAATCTGCTCAGCCTGAGCCGCAGATTTATGGGTCTCGGGCTGGGCTTCTTTCGGGGAATTTGGCGAGTCTTCGGAACTCGGAGCGTCTGCATGGGCAGAATCATCGAGTGCCTGCTCGATAAGCGCCTCATCCACAGTGGTCTGCGTGCCAGGTGAGGGGGAACTATCCGCATGAGAGTTATCGTTTTCCGCGTCGCGCGGGTTGTCAGAGGGAGAGCCTTCGGGCTCACCCTGGGAATCGTCAAGGTCGTCGAACATGCTCCCGCTCCAGCGTTTACGCGGCGCCTTTGGCTCAGTATCTGTGCGCTCACGTTCCGCCTGCTCTTCGTCAACCACCTGCTCAAAATCTTCGGCGGCATTCCCCTGAGCGATACCCGCGCCTTCGCTGATCACGCGGCGCCCCTCAAGCGCGCGCCCGAGCGTAATTTCGTCCGCATATTCCAGGTCGCCTCCGACGGGCAGACCGGACGCCAGCCGTGAGAGGCGAATGCCCAGTGGAACCAGCATTCGCGAAAGATAGGTTGCGGTAGCTTCGCCCTCAAGGTTAGGGTCCATCGCCAGAATAATCTCTTGAATACGCTCATCTGCCAGGCGCGAAACCAGCTCACGAATGCGCAGCTGCTCGGGGCCAAGCCCCGCCAACGGGTTAATAGCTCCGCCCAGCACATGGTAACGCCCGGTGAAGGAACGGGTGCGCTCAATCGCCACCACATCCTTGGACTCCTCGACCACGCAAATCAGACCCGGGTCACGCCGATCATCGCGGCAGATAACGCACTGCTTCGTCTCCGAAACGTTGCCGCATATTTCGCAAAAGCTCACACTCGATTTGACTGTTGAAATCGCCGTAGTCAGGCGCGCCATGTCTGAGGCGTCAGAGTTGAGAATATAGAAGGCGATGCGCTGCGCCGACTTGGGGCCCACCCCCGGTAGGCGACCCAGTTCATCGATGAGGTTTTGGACTGCGCCCTCGTACATGCTTCTCCTCTTATGACGCGCGTAGCAGGGGCAAAAACGTGCCCCGTAAACCCGTACCCGTACAGCATAGGGGATATGCTGCTGCTGGTGCCCGCTTAACCGTCATTCTTCGCCGCAAGCTTTCCCTATCGTGCGGGAGCGGCCACCGCTTTCATCTGGTCAGTTTGCGGGCTTTTGCAAGCTGGGTGCATCTATAGCGGCGTTTCGTCGATTAGCTTACCGCCCAAGATTTTTTCAACCGCCTTGAGGCCCACATGCACACTGGACTCTACCTGCTCATCATCCGCTGAGGTTTCAAAGTTTTCTTCCTCCTCAAAGGCGGCCGCAAATACGCTTTTAGATGCCGGGGCCGTCGAATGCTCAGGCTCGCTGGGCTGCCCGTTGGTGGTTTCATCCTCTGAAGACTCGGAGGCCGCCCCGCCGGGGAGGGTCTCGGCACCTACAGGAGCCCAACCCTGCCCGGGCTCGGGGGTGGAAAAAGAACCGAATGCTTCTTCTTTTTCTTCCTCTTCTGCGGCGCTGGTCTGCGATTCACCGGCTTTCTCGGTGTGCACACCAGCAGGGGTGGAAGAGGCGAAAGAATCACGCTCCCCGAACGGCTGCTGCGGCTCTTGCTCGGTATCCTCGGGCGGGGTTTCAGCCGATTCCTGCGGCCCCTGTTCTTCAGAGGGGCCTGAGAGCGGGGGTGCTGCGGCATCGCCTGCGCTGTGAGCGCCTGCACCATGCGCGTCAGGGTCGGGGGCTGACGGAAAGTAAGGGTCTTCGGGGGGAACATCGTGATCGTTGGGTGCGGAATATTCCGCCGGGGAATCAGCGTAAGCTGACTCGGCGAAACTCTGAGAGGCCCCTTGTGCAGCCTGTTGGGGAGTAGTTCCCTTAGCGGGGGTTTGAGTCTCTTCGCCCCGCGTACTCGTGGAGGCTGCGGTGGTAGGGGCCTGCGTATGTGCTGCCCGGTTTGGCGCGGTATTGCCCGTATTCTTGGGGTGTCCCTCTGCCGCACCGGGCTCTTTAGGGTTCTCAGGTTCGGGGGTGGGGCTCGCCGGATCCTCCTGTGGGATGGGCGCCACCTGCCATGCCGATAGAGGGTCGTCTACGCTGGTTGCCGCCGGCTGGTCTTGTCCGCTGCCCTGCGGCTGCACGGGCTGGCCGTGGCGGCGCCAGGCATCTTCACCCCCGCGCGGGCCGTCAGCAATCGCAGAGGTATCAGTACTTGTGGGCGTCGCAGACGGCACAGCGCCTTGGCTGCTGGGCGCAGCAGGGCTGTTCCCCGTTTGGTTGCCAGCTGGCTTTACATCGTCACGCGGCGTTTTCTTGGCGACCTCAGCCCGCACCCGTACTTTCACGCGAAGGAAATCGCTCACGCGCTCACTGAGCTCAGCGACCGAAGCTTTGACGGCACGCAGAGTGGGCATATCGGCGCGCACATACAGCTCCCCATTGGTGTAGCGCACCGGTTCGAGGCGCAGCAGCTGTTCGGTTACGGAGCGGTCACTCACACGCCCCACGATCACGCGCCAGTTGCCGCGGACCGATAGTAACGGGTCAGATGCACCCTCACCGTTACGGGTGGTCTGACGCTGCTGGGAGGCACCCGCGGTGCGGTGGGCGGTTCCTTGATCACCCTGCGCCTGCATAGGACGTGGGGGTTGTGGGGTATGCGTAGTCTGTTGCTGATGCTGCCCGTGGGATGGGGCGCTACCCGCCGTGCCTGCACCATCATGTGATGTGCTGGGCTGGGGCTGTTCATCGCTCGGGGTGGGGCTGCTAAAGACCGGGCCGGTGTGAACCGGTGCCTGCGGAGTGGCGGGCTGAGGGTTCGTGCCAGATGGGCTGTTTGCTTGCTGGTCGGCGGAACCTGCGGCGCGTCCTGTGCTGTTCTGCCCGGGGGCCATAGCCCGGTTGGGTGAAGGGACAACGCCCCGCGGCGCGGCCGGGGAGCTGCCGGTACCGCCTGCTGCTATGCGCTGTTCCAGGGATTCAAGACGTGCTATGAGCCCGGTGGTATCTTCTGCAGGAACCAGCAGCCGCGCGCATAGCAGTTCAAGCTGCAGCTGCGGGTTGGTGGCACCGGTCATAGAGTTAAGCACTTCGTTTACGGTGCTCGCCGCGCCGGTCAGCTGGGCCGTGGCGAAGGCTTGCGCCTGCGCTTTGAGGCGTTCTATCTGATCGGCGGGAACGCCTTGCAGAATCTGCGCGGCATTCTGCGGTACCGCCTGCACCACAATCAAATCGCGCAGGCGTTCGAGCAGGTCTTCGACGAAACGGCGGGGGTCTTGCCCGGTCGCCACCACCCGCGAGACCGCCTCGAAGAGGGAGGGCGCATCCTGGGCGGAAAACGCATCAATCACGTTGTCGAGAAGTTGGGCGTGCGTATACCCAAGCAGGGCGACCGCGCGGTCGTAGCTAATGCCGGATTCGGTGTTGGCACCGGCGATAAGCTGGTCAAGAATGGAGAGCGAGTCGCGCACGGAGCCGCCGCCAGCACGGATGACGAGTTGAAGCACGCCGGATTCGACGGGTACGTTCTCTTCGCTGCAGAGCTTTTCGAGATAAGGCAGAAGAACTTCGGGCGGTACCAGCCGGAACGGGTAGTGGTGGGTGCGTGAGCGGATGGTTCCGAGAACCTTATTTGGCTCTGTGGTGGCGAAGATGAATTTGATGTGCTCGGGCGGTTCTTCGACGATTTTGAGTAGGGCGTTGAACCCTTCGCGGGTGACCATGTGTGCTTCGTCGATGATGAAGATTTTGTAGCGGTCGCGCACGGGTGCGAGGGTTGCACGTTCACGCAGGTCGCGGGCGTGGTCTACGCCGCCGTGGGATGCCGCATCCATTTCGATGACGTCGAGGGAGCCGCCGCCGTCGCGGGAGAGTTCGCGGCAGGAGTCGCATACGCCGCAGGGGGTGGGGGTTGGTCCTTGGGCACAGTTGAGGCAGCGTGCCAGGATTCGTGCGGAGGTGGTTTTGCCGCATCCGCGCGGGCCTGAGAAGAGGTAGGCGTGATTGACGCGGTTGTTGGTGAGTGCGGTAATGAGCGGTTCGGTGACGTGTTCTTGCCCGATGACTTCGGCGAAGGTCTCGGGGCGGTAACGGCGGTAGAGTGCTGTGCTCACGGGTGACCTTCTGGTTGACGATGCGGGGTTCTACACTATTTTAGTTCACGGATGCACGCTTGGGGCTTGGTTTCGTCATCGGCGTGGGATGGTTTATGCCTAAATTCTCGCCTGTGAGAAATGGTGGGCAGGTTATCTCAGATAAAAGTCTCTTGAAGGCATAAAGCGGGAGCGTTTTCTTCATTCGGGAGTGGAAAACATCATTTTGCCAAAAAACACTAAAATCCCAGAGACACTTGCCCCTCCGCCCCAAGGGAAACGAGATATTGGGTTCATCGGAGAAGGTTGATGATGCGAGTGCCTAGGGATGTCAGCAAGCGAGGAACGAGCGTAGCTGACAGGGGCCCTGTAAAGCGAGCGCATCAAACTGATGCGATGAACTTTGCAACGATATGCGAAGTTTAACGTAAAAACCTCTTACGCAACCGCTGAAGCCTCAGATTCCGAGCGCGCGAGGAAATAAATCTGAGGTTGAAGCCGCGAAGCGGGCGCGTGAGCGCACTATGACGGTGTGTTTCTGCTGCGAATGTTTTTGGATATAAAAAACCTCTTACGCACCCGTCATAGCTCGAATACCCTTGCTACCTTCCGGTCCTGGGGGAGTTTTCCAAGATAACGCCACGTAAGAGGCACGTACCAGTCTACCTGATTTTGTGGTGGTTGTGAACTTGGTGTCGGGGCCTTGGGGTGCCTAGTGGCATTGGGCACTTTCGTTGGGGCAGAATTGCCTTAGTGTTGGGTTCCCTGTATAGTTTTATCCGTTCGCCCTTTTGGGTGTTTTGTTGGAGGATTCGCCTAGCGGCCTATGGCGCACGCCTGGAACGCGTGTTGGGTTCACGCCCTCGGGGGTTCAAATCCCCCATCCTCCGCTCTTCCCCCGGTCTCGGTTTTCTCGAGGCCGGGGATTTTTCTTTCTGGTGTTTGGGCGCGGCAGCTGTAGGAACCGCAGCTTTTCCTTGTGAGTCTTTGTCGTGGGCCGGTGCGGGTTGCCATGCTTGTTGCGGGGCAGTTAGGGGGAGAACGAAAACGGACTGCTGTTCCGTGCCATTGGCGTAACGCACAGCGAACACACAGTATTTCCCCGTAAAATAGTGGGTATGATTTTCAAGAAAGTGGGTGCCCACCGGCCTTACCCCCAGCACGGTATGTCGAATGCCGACTGGGGGAGTATTCCGCCGCAGCAGGTGAGATTGGATTGGCTGACCACTACTCAGAAAACACTTGATCTTGAGACTCTGCTGGCGGAGGATTCCACCTATTTCGGTGACTTGTTCCCGCACGTGGTTAAATGGCAGCAGGAGCTCTACTTGGAGGATGGCCTGCATCGTGCTTTGCGCACTGCGTTGCACAGCCGGTCTGTTATGTACGCGCGTATCCTTGACTTGGATACGCTTGACCCCAGGCTGTTGCCGCAGGGTGCTAATGCGCAGAACGGCTAGGCGACTAGCTTCCCTATAGACTCAAAGAACCCCCGAGACCTTGCGGCGGGGGTTCTTTGCTATCTGCTGTCAGTAGGCCGGAAACCTGCGAGGGGTTTACAGCTCACGGTTCGGCTAGGCTAGGCAATACTGAGGTGTATCGACTCACTGCTTGGCTCGTCGTCAGAGTGAGCGTTGGCGGGTGCCTGGGGTGCACCGTCTAGCTTGATGGGTCGGCCGTCTGTGTCGAATCGTGCACCCAAACCCATCTGGATGAAGCGGATGGTGCTTTGGATCTGCCGTTCACGGGTGTCTTCGTCGGGGGCGTCTTCGGTGCGCCCTGCACTGGAGGAGAGCGAACCGTGTACGAGCATCGCTAGTTCCCTGATATCGTTTTCGGGGATGTAGTGTTCGGCGATGGCCGCTGAGAGGATATTTGCCAGTACCATCTGCAGCTCCCGCACGTGCTTGCCGAGTTTCGCGTAGGATTCGGGGGAAAGCATGGAACGCATGGCCGGCCCGGGGGGTAGGTGG
>ERZ773007.1448-NODE-1448-length-11152-cov-21.539335_pt1 | contig 11152 bp, 8 predicted proteins | sample MGYA00580665_ERZ773007 | MGnify/ENA primary metagenome ERZ773007 (study PRJEB29015, sample SAMEA2738122) | human oral metagenome | biome: human oral; feature: human-associated habitat; material: saliva | place: China | collected 2167 ... | reverse complement strand
GTTCGGTACCGTCGGCGTCAATGATCGCGTCCACAATGCGCGGCTTCAGACGAACACCCTTATTACCCAGCGCCTGGAAAATCAGCGCGGTCTGCAAAGGAGTCTGCGCCACACCCTGACCGAAGAGCACGGTGTACTGCGTGCGGCCGTCCCAATCGCGCCAATCGCTGATCAGGCCCTGCTGCTCACCGGTCAGCTCGATGCCGGTGAACTCGCCCACGCCGTACTTCTTGAGCCAGTTGTAGCGCTCCTCCTTGGTGAGCTTCTGACCCACGAGCACGGTGCCGGTGTTCATCGAGTCGGTAATAATGCCCGAGAAGGTACGGCGTTGCGCCGGGTGCTCGAACGCGTCCTTGAAGGTCTGGCCGTCAATCGTGAGGGTCGAGGGCACGTCATACACGCTAGTCGGGGTGGTCAGGCCCTGCTCAATCAGAGCCGAAGCAGTTAGCATCTTCTCGGTCGAACCGGGCTCCACGTTCTGCGAAATAGCGCGCGGGGTCATATCCGCGGCGTCCTCGATGGTCTTCGCCCCGGGGTCCATGGTCGAGGAATCCGCCAGCGCCAGCAGGGAGCCGTCCCGCACGTCCATGACGATTGCGGTACACCACTCCGCTTTGAGCTCCTCGGCGCGGGCGCGCACAACCTGCTGGGCGAAGTACTGGATGTCTCGGTTAATGGTCAGACGCACGTTCTTACCGTCAACCGCGAGGCGCTGCTCCTCCTTGGCCACGGGGATGCGCACACCGTCCGCGCTGATCTCGTAGGTGCGCTCGCCGGGGGTTCCGGCCAGCTCCTTTTCGAAGACGCGCTCAATACCCACGGAGTAGTTACGGGACACCGTACCGCCCGTACCGTTGCCGTCTGCCTCTTCAACAATGTTGTACTTACCGACCACGGAACCGCCCACACTACCGTTGGGGTACAGGCGCTGAGAGAACGCCTCGCCGTAGATGAAGGGCGCGCCGAGGTCGTCAATTTTATGGAAAATCTCGGGGGAAACATCGGTCTTAATGACCGAGTACTTGGAGGTGCCGTCCAGCTTCGACTTGATGAATTCGTCGGTGATGCCCGGGTCCACGCTCTTGAGGATATCGGTTATCTCGTAGACCAGCTGGCTCGGGGTCACCTCAATCTTCTCGGTGCGGTCCTCGTTGTAACGCTTAAAGGTGGCGACGGCCGTCTGGTCCGCGGTGAGGTTGTAGCGCTGCACCGAGCGGGCCATGACGTTGCCGTTAATATCGAGAATCTGCCCGCGCACTGCGGGAAGCACCTGCGAGCGCAGACGCTTCTGGCGCGAGGCGTTGGCAACCCCGCCGGGGTCGAAGCCCTGGCGCACGAAAAGGTTTACGCCGATGACGCCCAGGGCACCGGTGGCGGCCGCGCCGGCCAGAAAGCCTCGGCGGGTCAGGTCCGGCTTCCCGGATGCCGGTTCGTTCGCGTGATGGCGCGCGTCGAAGCTCATTCGGGGATATCCTTTCGCGGTTCTCGTGCTGTGTGGGGTGTCGGTTGGGGGTGGCTAGCGGGTGGTCTGGCCGTTCTGTGCGGTGCCGTTAGCGGCACCGTTGTTCGTATTGGTGTTCGTGTTGGCGGCGTTCGCGCCGTTCGCAGCGGCGGAGGCGCTCGGCTGGGCGGGCTGCTGCGCCGCGCCGTTGTTTGTAGCGCTGTTCTGCGAGGTCCCGCTGTTCGCGGCGTTATTGGCCGCGGCAGGGCTGGCCGTTGCGCTCGCGGCCGCGCTTGCGTGACGTTGCTGGGTGGTCTTATCCGCATCCACCACGCTCTTGGCGTAGCTTTCCTCGGAGCCTGCGGCCGGGGGCGCAATTAGGTTTTGTTCCTTGGTCGCGGCCTTGCCGGTGGGGCTGGCCACGGGCGCGGGGGTTCCCTCAATCTTGGAGGTCTGCAGGTTCAGGGTGGCCTGCGAGGAGCTGGCGAACATGCCCAGGGCGCTCGCGCGCACCGCCAGGTCCTGGGGCGCTTCCTTGAAACCGATCTCCTGCTGCAGGGCCTGGTTCTCCTGCACGAGACGCTGTTCCTGCGCGCGCAGGTCCACCATGTCGTACTGTCGGGTCACGATTAGCACGTTGAGCAGCAGGATAAAAATCAGGGTCAGCGGGATAGCGGCAAAAACGGCCAGCATGGTCGGCGGGCTCAATCGGCGGGCGCGGCGGGTCACCGCGGACAGCGGCGTGCGTCGGGTGACGACCTCTTCCTCGCGCGGTTCCTCGGTTCGGGCCGCGGCACGCACCGGTCCGGGAACGTGGCCCGCGGTGCGCTTACCCCCGTGGGAGGCGGCGGTGCTTGCCGGGCGAACCACGGGCTGAGAAGCGGTAACCGGATCCACCCGCGCGCTACGGGTACGGCCGGAATGTACACCCTTGGAGGTGCGGGTCACGCCCGCGCTGTGCGAGGCGTTCGAGGAGCCCAGGCTCGAGCTCAGAGCACCGGATGCACCCGCCGAGGGGCGCGAAGAACCGGCGCGTCGAGTCCGCGGGGTACCCTGGGCGCGGGTGGGGCGCTGGGATGCGTGCTGGGTGCTCATTCGCTCTCTAATCTTCGTCTTAGGTGGTTTACTAGCGTCTGTCGCCTGCGGGCGGGCAAATCGCTACTGGGAGGGGATTCGAATCTTCTCGGCGGCGCGCAGCTTGGCGCTGGCGGCGCGAGAGTTTTGCGTAATCTCTTCCTCGGTGGGCGGCTCCGCGCCGCGGGTAATGATCTTGATCGTGGGCTTATGCTCCTCGAGTTCCACGGGGAATCCCTTCGGCGCCTTGGAGGTCGCCTCGGCCGTGAGGGCGCGCTTCACGATTTTGTCTTCCAGGCTGTGGTAGCTCATCGCAACGAATCGGCCGCCCAGGTTCAGCGCATCCAGGGCCGCGGGAACGGCCCGTTCGAGCGCCTCCAGCTCGTGGTTGACCTCGATGCGCAGCGCCTGGAAGGTGCGCTTGGCGGGGTGGCCGCCGGTACGCTGGGCCGCGACGGGAACCGCCTTCTGAATAATGCGCACGAGCTCGCCGGTGGTCTCCAGGGGCGCGTTGGCGCGGGCAGTGCAGATGGCGCGGGCGATGCGCGAGGCGAACTTCTCCTCGCCCCAATTGCGGATAATGCGGCGCAGCTGGTCCTCGCTGTACTCGTTGACCACGATGCGCGCGGTGAGCTCGTCCTCGGAGTTCATGCGCATGTCCAGGGGCGCGTCGTAGGAGTACGCGAAGCCACGGGCGCGTTCGTCCAGCTGCATGGAGGAGACGCCCAGGTCCAGCAGGACGCCGTCAATTCCCCGTACCCCGGCGGTTTCCATGGCGCGGTCGATTTCGTCGTAAACCGCATGCACGGGGACAAAACGCTCGCCGAAGCGTGCCAGACGCTCCCCCGCGATGGAGTGGGCCTGCAGGTCCCGGTCGATACCGATGAGCACCAGGTTCTCGAACCGCTCCAGCAGCGCCTCGGAGTGGCCGCCCATGCCCAGGGTTCCGTCAATCACGTAGGCGGTTCCGCGTTCCTCCACGGCACGCTCAATGCCGGGTGCCAGCAGGTTGATGCAGCGGTCCAGCATAACAGGCACGTGGCGCTCGCTGGCGTCACGCTCGGAAAGATTGTCGATGGAGGCGCCGGTGACCTTCACCGAGGAGCCGGAGGTGCCGGCTTCGGGGGCGCGTTCTACGCTCATGGGTGCTCCTGTGTGAGGTAATCCTGCGTGGTGGTGAGTGGTGTATCGATAAGGTTAGGGGGGCAGACCGTGCGTCGGGTCTGCACCGATTTACCGCCCTGTCGAATCGGCGTTCCTGTCGAATCGGCGTTCCTGTCGAATCGTTAGAGCAGGGGGCTGAAGGGGTCTTCATCCAGGGCCGCGAACTCGGCCTCCGTGCGGGCCAGGTACTCCTCCCAGGCGGAGGCGTCCCAGATTTCCGCACGGGTTCCGGATCCGATGACCACGAGCTGGTCGCCAAGCCCGGCGTACTGCCGAAGAATCGGAGGGATGGTGATGCGCCCCTGTTTATCGGGTAGCTCATCCGAGGCTCCCGAGAGGAATACTCGCAGGAAGTCGCGGGCGGCTCGCCCCGGCAGGGGTGCGCTGCGCATCCGCTCGTGGATGCGCTCGAATTCCGCGGAGGGGAAAACGTACAGGCATCGTTCCTGACCGCGGGTCAGAACGAGGCCTGCTGAGAGTTCCTCACGGAATTTGGCGGGGAGGATGATGCGCCCTTTGGCGTCCATCCGTGGCGAATAGGTTCCCAGGAACATTCGCGTCACCTCCCCCGTGTGTGCCTGATGCTGAGCCTGTCGTGCGCCCTCGCCTCACGTCCCTTCCGATGGCGCTTGCGGAGCGAGCGGAAGAATACGACGTGCGCCCTGCACCACAGTGGAAACGGGTGCGGAGCATGGCTGAGGGAGGGGACTTCAGCCTTCTCCTCCACTTTACCCCACTTTCCACCACCTCCCCCACCTCGAGGAAGGTCTTTTAGGGTTTTTATTCCTTCTTTTGCATTTTTTATCTCAGCGCACAGCTTCTACACAGGTTAGAGCCGTTTAGCGGCAGAGCTTAGATACACAGCAGCAGAGTGGCGCGAGGCACACACAAAAGGAGTTAGCGCCTATTCCGGGCGGGCTATATATGCCTTCACCCGGGGCAACCAGCTTGCCGTACGCAGAAGGATTGAAAGCAAAGCCCACAAGCCCCCAAGCAAGAAAAGGCCACTTGGAGAAAGACACCGGGCACGAAAAAGCGGAGGCGAGACATACGTCTCGCCTCCGCTTGGGAAAGTCATTATGAGTTCCGGCTTGAACCCTTCAATTCGGCATCCTTAGCCAGGTATTTTCACCTCGGTATTTTCACCTCGGTATCTTCGGTCCGAAACCTGCTGTCCCGGGCCATCAGCGGGTTTTAGTTCTGACCGTTGTTGCGCTCGTCCCAGCGCTCCTCCAGGCGGTTCATGAAGGCCGAGCGCTCCTTCTGTTCGCGGGAGCGGGCGCGGGCTGCACCGCTAGCCTTGCCTCCCAGGAAGGAATCCACGGGGGTCTTCTTGCTGGTGCTGGCGAAGTACACACCGAAGGCCGCAAAGAGGAAGCCGAGCACGCCCACCCAGATGAGGTGAGAGGCGACGGCACCAATGATAATGCCCAGACCGATTAGCACGCAGAGAATTCCGAGCGCCAACTGTCGAGCGCTAAACACGGGGGCGGTATTGCCGGTGGAGGACATGGACGAGGCAAAGTTCGGATCCTCATTGCTCATGAGTTCTTCGAGCTGCTCAAGAACTTTCTGTTCACGCTCGGACAGTGCCATCGTGTTCTCCTTTGTCTTTCTGACAACGCGTTCGCGCCGGTATCCACAGCGGGTTGAACCGTACCTCGTGGCGCGCACGCACTCTTTGGTTCCATCCTACCGCGCAAGGCGCGAGCAACGCACTATTTTTAGCCTCTCAGCTACTTATTTTACGAACCATTTTGGGGCTATTTCGACACGTGGATGCGACAGGGCCGGGGAACTCACCAGCCGCCCGTTTCTTTCAGCCTTCGCTGCTGCGATGGTCCACCGATTCTCCTGTCCCTCTATCCGTCATGAGCCTCTTCCGCGGAACCTGCCTCGGCCCCTCCCGAGCGGCCGTCGGCCTTCCGGTCGGGTAGCGCAACCCTCGAGGCCGGTTTGATGCTCTCGGCCGAGTACTTCCGCTGAATCGCGTCCATGACGTGCTCAACCTCGGACCAGCGACCGGCCTTCACTAGCACCGCCTCGGTAGCCTCCGGCGCGAGCTTCGACGATCGGGAGTTCAGATCCCCGAGGTTCACCGCGCCTCCGCTCCCCCGGTTCCTCGACCCCCGCCCGGCGGGCTTGTACTCGATGGATTCGAAGAGAGCCTGCTGCACCCCGTCCTCGGCGCGAGCCAGATTCTCGGCCCGCACGCCAACCAGGCGGATGGGTCGCGGTGCCTCGTCCCCGGTCAGGATTCCGTCGGCCCGCAGCGCCTCCAGCGTCAGCTCGGCGATGCGCATCCCCGAATCCAGGGGCGAGCTGAGGGGCACGGATCGAGTGTGGGTCTCGAAACCCGCATAGCGAATTTTCAGGCTCAGCCGCCCCGCGAGGCGACCGGATTCGCGCAGACGCCGCCCGAGCTTGAGACTCAGCTCGCGCACAATCCCGCTGATGGCGGCGGCATCGGCGGTATCTTCGGAGAAGGTATGCTCGCCACCCATGCTCTTCTCATCGCGTTCGGTCAGGACGGGCCGGTCATCAATGCCCCTCGCAACAGCCCAGAGGTATTCCCCGTGGGAGGTGCCGAAACGGTCCCGAAGCCACTCGATGCTCATGGACCGCAATTGCGCAATGGTCTGGATTCCGTAGCCGGCCAAAAGCTTTGTGCTTTTCGAGCCCACACCCCACAGCGCCGAGACAGGGCGCGGGTCGAGGAATTCCTGCACGCGGTCGGGCGGCACGACCCATAGGCCGTTGGGCTTACTGCCGGTCGAGGCCATTTTGGCCAGCAGTTTATTGGGGGCCACCCCCGCCGAGGAGGGCAGGGAGAGTTCCCCTGCGATGCGCTCACGCGCCCGCTGCGCCAATTGCACGGGGTCCTGCCCGTGCCGGTAGGCGCCCGTAAGATCCACGAAGGCCTCGTCCACGCTCACCTGCTCTACCAGCGGGCTAAGGTCACGCAGAATACCCATGACGGCTCGGGAATAGTACCGGTAATCCGCGCGCAGGGGAAGGACCGTAGCGTGCGGAACCTCGGAGAGGGCACAGCTGAGAGGCATGCCCGAATGAACCCCGTGGGCGCGCGCCTCATAGGAGGCCGAGCATACCACTGAGCGAGGGCTCGTCGGCGCAACGATAATGGGCTTACCCCGAAGCGAGGGGTTCTCGAGGAGTTCGACGTTGACAAAGAAGGCATCCATATCGAGATGCATAATGACGCGCGCATTATCGCGGCCCGGCTTACTCACCCCTCAACCTCCCTTCGACAGCTTTCACCACACCCCAAATATAGCACACGTCTACGAATTAAGCTCCCAAATATTAGTAAACATATTCGTAAATACCCCGTGTGACGCGTTTCTCCACTAAGCTAGAGGGGTGCACACCGCACCCATGCCCATCGTCCCCACGTACACCGAGGATAGTATGACGACCTCTTCCCCCGCCGGAGGCTCCGCAGAGCTGCCCGCAGGCATCGCCGAGGCTCTCGAACATGAGCAGAGCGCCTACCTGAACGCTTTCAATACCCTGATGGCCGAGTTCTTTGCCGCGCAGCGCGAACTATTGGAGGGCATCTCCTCCGAGACCCTCCCCCTGCTGGAGGCCATCGAATCCCTTTCTACCGGCGGCAAGCGTCTGCGTGCCCTGCTGAGCTATTGGGGTTGGCGCGGGGCGGGAGGCGCACCCGTGACCGAGAACCGCGGCACCTGGTCCATCGTGAAGGCCGGCATGGCGGTGGAGCTATTCCAGACCTCCGCACTCATTCACGACGACATCATCGACCGCTCCGACACCCGCCGCGGCGCCCCCTCCGTGCACAAGCGTTTTGAGGCCGCGCACGAGCAGAATAACTGGCGCGGCGACGCCTTCAACTACGGTCTGACCGGCGGCATCCTGGCCGGCGACCTGACCCTCGCCTGGTCGGCGGAGGTCTTTGCGTCCCTGGGCGAGGGCGCACTATACGGTTCCCCGGCGCGCACCATTTTTGACCGTATGCGTTCTGAAGTTCTGGCCGGGCAGTACCTGGACGTCTACTCCGAGGTGCTCGACACCGAAGATGCCGCTTCGGCCCTGCAGCGAGCGCTCAACGTGATTCGCTTCAAGTCCGCCAAGTACTCGTGCGAGCACCCCTTCACGATCGGTGGGGCCCTGGCCCTGCAGGCGCGGGCTTTGGAGAGCGGGGCCGGCGCAATCAGCGAGGAGCATCCGGTACTGGCAGGCTACCGGGCCTTCGGTCTGCCGCTCGGTGAGGGCTTCCAGCTGCGCGACGACGAGCTGGGCGTTTTCGGTCGTCCCGAGGTGACCGGCAAGCCCGCCGGTGACGACCTGCGCGAGGGTAAGCGCACCGTCCTGGTGGCGCTGACCTCCGCGGCCCTCAGCGAGCAGGAGGCAGCGCTCCTGCACGACAGCCTGGGCAACCCCAACCTGAGCGATGAGCAAGTGGAGCGCATCCGTGAGCTCATGGTGTCCTCGGGTGCTTTCGCTGAGCACGAGCGGCTGATTGAGCAGAAGTCCCATGCGGTCTTTGAGGCTCTGGATGCGCTGGAGCTCGACGAGCTCGTGCGCGCGGCGCTGAGCGATATCGTGGACCGCGCGCTGCGCCGCAAGTCCTAAACGGGCGTGCCTTCAGCGCCGCGGGGCCTTCACCGCGGGGCGTGAAAAAGACGTAGGAATAGCGGCGAGGTGCAGCGAAGGAATCGTTAAACGACAGCGGATGGGGTAGCGTGAACGCTACCCCATCCGCTGTTTTATCAGTTGAGTTCCCGCCGTGCGAAGAGCACCCGGGCCGGAGTGTTTACCGGCCCCCTGCGCCTCCGCGTTGCGGCACTATCCTCCGGTGCTACCAGGCCAGGGCCTGGGCGCGGCGACGAATCTCGGTCTTGCGGCCGTCAATCAGTGCGTCGATCGGGCGGCCGGGCAGGGATTCGTCCTCGGTGTACAGCCAGACGATAGCTTCCTCATCGCTGAAGCCGGAGTCCTTCAGCACTACGAGGGTGCCCTTGAGGGATTCCAGCACGCGCGAACCGTTCAGGAACAGCGCGGGAACCTTGCGCACATTGGTTTCGGGGTCGCGCAGGGCGATGAGCGTACCGTCAGAAATCAGGTTGTGCACGCGGGTCACCTTCAGATCGAGGGCCTGCGCAATATCGGGAATAGTGACCCAATCGCCGACGAGGGCGAAGGTCTGAGCAATATTTTCGTTAGTCACCTTTTAAGAGTGCCAGAGCCAACTCATATTTACCACTTTCGACCCGCTCAGCCGCGCGGAGCGTCACATTCTGCTCGGCCGGTTGCCTTAGAATCAGCTGAGTATTACCCTCCCGATAACCTTTTCCCCGCCGCGCGATTGGGCCGAGCGATAAGATAGAGGCCGTATGAATACTCCTCTCCCGCGCCCCCGTTCTTCCGCGCACACTCACTCATCGCCCTCGCATTCTCCCGCCTCTTCTACGGTTCCTCCGGCCACCACCGCGCCCGCACAGGGTGCCACGGTCGGCTCTTCGGAGTGGCTGAGTGGCGCCATTATCGAGGGACACTACCAGGTGGGCTCGCTGATTGGGCGGGGCGGCATGAGCGAGGTCTACTACGCGCTGGATTTGTGGTCGAACAATCCTGTGGCGCTCAAGATCCTCTCCCCTTCCCTGGCGCAGGACGCCGCCAACCGGCAGAAATTCCACCGCGAGGAACGCTCGATGCGCCAGGTGGGCGGCGGACATACGGTGGGTGTCATCTCTTCGGGCACCGAGTACGTGGCCGGGCAGATGGTCATGTACATCGTGCTCGAATACGTGCACGGTTGCACACTTAGCCAGCTATTGCGCACGCGGCGCGCACTGAGCCTGGGCGAGGCGCTGGAGGTTCTGTTACCGGTGGTTGATGCTCTCTCGGAGGTGCACGCCAACCGCTACCTGCACGGCGATATTAAGCCGGGCAATATTCTTCTGGACGCCAACGGCCAGGTGAAGCTGACGGACTTCGGCCTGTCACGCCGCGACGATCAGGTGGATTCCGGCGCCCCCATGGGTACTCCCGCCTACGTGGCGCCGGAGGTCCTGGACCCGCAGGTGAAGGTGGGCGCGCAGGCCGATATCTTCGCGCTCGGCGTCATGATGTACCGCATGCTGGCGGGGCGACTGCCCTTCGTGGGTTTGGAGAACGACCAGCAGGTGCTGTACCACAATGCCAATATTGAGATGCCCCCGCTCGGCGATATCGCCCCGGGCATCGACCGCGACGTGGCCGGAATTATTGCCTGGTGCACCCGCAAGCAGCCGCAGGCCCGCCCCGAGGACGCCACCGAGCTTTTCGCCTCTCTCAAGGAGGTCGCCGAGTCTCTCGGCGAGTCCGAGCTGTCCTGGCGCGCTCCGAGCGTCCCGGAGCCTACCTCAAGCCTGTGGGAGGCGGTGGCCGAGATCGCCGAGCGTAGCGGCGCGGGGCAGATGGTGCGCAACACCCCTATCAGCGCGTTTAGCGATGCCGGGGACCTGCTCGCCTACGATGTTTATTCTCCGGATAGCCTGCTCACCGGTTCCCGAGAGGAGGTGCACCTGGCCGACGTGGACGCGGAGGACTCGGTGCTCACCCCCGAGGGTATTCCCCCGCTCAAGAGTTCGGCCCCCGAGGCTTCAGCTGCCTCCGATGCCGCCAAGTCCAACGAGGCCGATGACTCGCGGGGGTCGGAGGGGCTTCAAAGCTCCGGCGCCTCATCCGATGCATCCGATGCACCGTCCGTCGGCATCGGGCCGCAGACCGAGCAGGAGTTTATCTCGACCTTCGGTGAGTACGCCCCCATCTACGCCGAGCGCGCGCTCAACGCCTACCCCGACTACTCCGATGCCGCGCAAAGCCCGGACGGAGCGCGCACCCCTGATACTTCTCGGCGGGATTCCGGCGGGAGCACCGGCTCCACCGATGCCTCCGGCTTCACGTCGCGGGATGCTCTCCACCGCGACCGCCGACTGCCGGTACGTGAGCTCACCCCTCCCCCCTCAGGCGCGGCGATGGGTGTGTGGGCGCTGACGGTGATTCTGCTGGGCATGAGCGCCAGCTTCAGTGGGTGGTGGCTCGCGACCTCCATCCTGCAGTCGGAGTGGTGGAAGGACTTCGCAAGCTTCTTCGGCCTGGGCTATTAGACGCTCAGCCGCCGGGATTCATCGGGAATCGGGGTTCATCGGGATCCCGCCGGGGACCAAACCGTTAGGAGCCCAGAATCTCTCCTCACCCCAGGACGCTCCAAGCACCCTCGCCGCTAAACGCTGTCTTCGCTAAGCGCCGTCTTCGCGCAACACTATCTTCGCTAAACGATACGGGCCCGGCCCCTCACTCTTGAGGGGCCGGGCCCGTTAGTACGTCACGACGACGTACGAGAAGCGATGACGCGAAAGCGTCCTTAGCCGCGACTGCTGCGGTTCTTGAGGTACTCGGAGACCAGGAACGCGATTTCCAGGGACTGCGAGTGGTTCAGACGCG
>ERZ773007.1446-NODE-1446-length-11159-cov-5.196416_pt1 | contig 11159 bp, 9 predicted proteins | sample MGYA00580665_ERZ773007 | MGnify/ENA primary metagenome ERZ773007 (study PRJEB29015, sample SAMEA2738122) | human oral metagenome | biome: human oral; feature: human-associated habitat; material: saliva | place: China | collected 2167 ... | reverse complement strand
TCTCTCGCGTGGAATCATACGATAATATGTTGTGGGCTTCGTCGATGATAATGTTGAGCGAGCTCGTGACCACTGCAGATTTCTTATCCTTATGCTCTTGGTAGTACTTATATGATAGAAGTAGCGGGATCAGCTTCTTCATCGAGGTAGACACCTTATCCATATTGATCACAGCTAATGGCTTGCCCTCCTCCCACAGATGAGCTTTATCTTTATCAGGAAAGATTGAAAACACCTTTGAAAACTCCTTACTCAAGCTTTTCAACTTATTGATAGCGGGAGCGACATGCTCATTCTGCGCACGATTCTCAATAAGATCCTTGATCAATTGGATATATAAAAACTTGATTGCCCTATCAATAAAGTCATCTCCTTCCTTATACTTCCCTATTGCTTTATAGAAGCTCGTTTTCTCTAGAACCCCCTTCGTTTCATCTGTAAAATGCCCCCATGGTTTTCCCTCTAATTGATAATAGAAATACTTGTCTCTCACATGCCATTTAATATCATTAAAATTAGCCCCTTCTGTATCCTCATCTACCAAGATCGCTTTCATATAATCTAAAATAAGCGCTCCATTCTGGGAGTCTGTCATTACGACCATACGTCTCAGAAGACTTTTAAGTATCCCTTGAGTATATGACGTAGGATTATCCTTCGAGTACACGTCTTTATAAAGCCGTAACATCCTTTTAATGAAAGGTTGCTGTGTCTTCTCCGTAGCACTGGAAAGTATAAAGAAGAGTTCTGGTGTAAGGATATCCTGAGAGGATAACTGAATCTTATCTCCTTCATCTCCACGAGTCGATAGGGTATACACCTTCTTTAGTGGAGTTACATTGGTTTCATTAGAGTACTCTCCATTGAAGTCAAAGAGAATAAATCGGGCATTCTCCCGAAATGCCTTTTGATTTCCAAACTTCTGGAATAGGTTCTTGTAGAGTGTCGCTAATGTATGGCTCTTACCGCTACCCGTATTCCCAAAGATACCTATATGGCTTGCAAAGAGTCGATCAATGGAGACGTCAATGGAGACACGCTCATCGGTCATCAGTGCTCCTAGGCGTATCGTAGACTCTCCTTTTTGTGCAAAGCTATGAATCTTCTGATATTCCTCTGCATCTAAGAGTATGCACTCATTGCCAATCAAGGGAAGCTCCTTGATTCCTTTACGATACTTATCCCCCGAGAAGTAGCCAAGCATCTTGACCAATAGGAAACGAACAAATCGCTCTTCAGGCTGAGTATACCCAGGAGAATGGGAATCCATCTTGTCTTCTTTGACATACTCTTTCTCTATCTTACCGATCAGGCTATTGAATCCCTTGATGAGCTTGACATACCCACCCACAGATACATTAGATAGTAGGTCTCCCCGATAGAGGATGTGCGAGCGATTTTTCTCCTGATCTACACGAACGGAAACCTCTCTACCATCGACGCTGGAGACCTCCCCAATACGAAAGATCGATTTCTTAAGTAGATAATCGTCGTGATCCATTGTGGTCTTCTCCATATTCAATTGATACGATTCTTGATCTGCCCAAAGACATACTTATTGATAGATGCCAAATCGAACACCTTCAACTCCTCGACTGCCTTTTTCCCTTCTTCATCTTGATCTCTTTTAAACTTTGATGGCGATAAGATAATGATATTATCATGGTTGCTCTTTCCTATACATTCCTGTATAGCTTCCTTTGCCTCATCATCATAGGCAAAGATAATGACGAGTAGAGTTGGGTTAGACGCTACTGCTCGACGCGTGATCTGAGCTATATGTTCATCCGCAAAGGAAAAGCCCATCACAAAGAGACAGGTAGTTGGTTTCTCTAAGGCATTTGCATACAAGCGCATCAACTCGTAGAAATGTAAGTCCAGGACCGTCTCTCTAAACTTTGCCTTTCTTGGGTTAATCATCACCAACTTAGCGTATGCCTCTTGAAATGGTTGCATCAGCTCACTAGAGACGGAGTCGATGCTTAGAGATTCGGTAGGTATTTCTTCCTCTACAAGACTTTCCTCTACAGGCACAGACTGGGATTTACCAACAGCATCTTCCACAGCGTTCACTAGATCATCAAACTGCAGTTCCCTTTTCTGGGCATCATCCTTTCCTTCATTCTCCTTATCAAGTTCATACTGTAGTCGCTTTATAACCTGGAATTGATCTGGATACTCCTTGATACAATCGACGACTTTCTTCAATACATCCAAACTCCCATCATAGAAAATCTCAGCACTATTCTCCTTATGCCGCCAGTTAACCGAGCCGTGCATCTTAAGATAGTTGAATGTAGGTAGCTCCGAGGTTCGCTGATAGAGTGGACTCACCTTAGAAACTATCGTACTGAACGCTTCTTCTCGAAAGACAGGTCTCATCACGCCCTTGAAGCCATTATTGAACTCTATCCCCAGATCTTCAGCCACCCCCTCAAGCAATGGATCTATATTGGTCGTGAAGATATTGACTTGCTTACTCAAGAGAGTACTACCTCGGCGAGAGATGATATGATTCCAGATCCTCAGGAAGTCACGATAGGCAGCCTCTACCCCTTCGAGCTCCTCAGGCTTTTTGTCCATAGAGATGGCGTCGAGACAAGGCTTCATGACACCTTCCACATAGGTAATCTTTAGATTATCCTCGGTGATTTTCCTTACGCTCTCATTCTCAATCGTCGCACATTCTGTTAGCCACGTCTCAATGTTACCCAAAGCTTTCAGGTAGGGAAGTGAAAGCCCAGCTCCAAATAAGAAGTTGATGTGGCTTGATTGTATGATATTCTTCAGCTTGTCTAATGTCATGGGGTGTCTAGTATCTAGGAAGGTCCTTACGGGAAGGATTTACACACATAAAAGTAGAGAAATCAATCGTTACAGACAAGGATCTATAATCAGTAGGAACACAGCCGAGATAAGGTAGCATAAAAAGCCATGTGGCTGCACACCTCGAGCGAGGAGTGCAGCCACATGGGGAGATAAGTGATTAGCGCGGGGACGCGCCGATAGCTTAGAGAGAGTCGGGCTGTGCAGCGCTAGCAGCAGAGACCTTCAGCAGCTCGATTTCGAAGACCAGCGTGCTGAAAGGAGGGATCTTTTCGCCAGCGAAGCGAGCACCATAAGCCAGCTCCTGTGGGATGACGACCTTAACCTTCTCACCGACCTTCATCAGCTGAAGCATTTCCGTCCAGCCCTTGATGACCTGGTCAACACGGAACTCAGCAGGCGTACCCTTTGATTCGTCGAAGACCGTACCATCGATGAGCTTACCGACATAGTTCACCTGGACCATATCCGTAGCCTTAGGCGTAGCACCGTTACCTTCCTTGAGGACCTGGTAAGCCAGACCAGAAGCAGTCGTCTTCACGCCAGCTTCCTTCTTGAAGTTAGCGATGAATTCAGCACCCTTCTTCTTGTTCTCACCGTACTGCTCTTCCATCTGCTTTTCCATTTCAGCTTCGTACTTAGCGCGCTCTACTTCCTGCTTCTTTTCGTAGTAGGACTGAGCGATAGCGCCGAGGCTGTCAGCCTGCTTAGCACGAGCAGCAGAGTCGAGGCCGAGAGCCTTCTTGAAGCCAGCCATAAAGGCAGCCTTCTTCAGCGTAGAGTCGTCCTTGAAGCGCATAGCAGCCTGGACGCCCTGCATCTGACCGACGTAGTACCACAGCTTGGTCGTGTCGCTGTTGAAGCCTTCTTCGAAGCCCTTGAAGAAGAGTGCAGAGTCTACGTTTTCACCCTGAGCCTTTGCGCCCTGGATAGCGTTGACGAGCTCGGTAGCATTACCGAAACCGACAGCGAAAGATACGCTATCAGCACCATCCTTAAGGTCAGCAGAGCCACTCTTAGAGCAAGAGAAGATACCGAGAGCCATAGCTGAAGCAGCCAGGAGCATTGAGATCTTTTTCATTTTTCTTTTGATAGATATTGGATTGATATTCTGTTGTTACTTCTTACGCTTGACTGCCTTGCGAGGCTTAGCAGCCTTGGGGGTAGTAGAGGAGGAAGCCTCTGAGACGTGCTCTTCGCTCGAGGGAAGAGCCTTGAAGGGACGCACGTCGATCAGCTCGACCTCAAAGAAGAGGGGCGAGCCAGCTGGGATGACTCCGCTGACACCACGATCGCCATAGGCGAGGGAGGCAGGGATGAGGAACTCGTACTTCGAGCCCTTCGTCATCAGACAGATACCTTCTGTCCAGCCAGCGATGACCTGAGAGAGGGGGAAGACGGCGGGCTCACCACGCTTGTAGGAGCTGTCGAACTCCTTCCCCGAGGGAAGCGTCCCCTTGTAGTGGACGACGACCGTATCCTGTGCCATAGGGCGCGTGCCCTGTGCGGCACGGAGCACGCGGTACTGCAGACCGCTCTCGGTGACCTTCACACCCTCCTTAGCCTTGTTGGCTGCGAGGACGGAGTCTGCCGAAGCTGCCGTGCGACGTGTCTCGGCCTGCTGCAGACCCGCTGCATACTCGTCGAAGATCGCCTTAGCAGCGGATGCCGAGACCTTCGTCGAGCGCCCAAGGAGGACATCACCGAAGGCCGCGAGGATCTGCTGACGGTTCAGCGTATCGCCAGGCATACGGGAGAGGACTTCGGAGAAGGCCTGCCCATTGAGGACGCCGAAGGCATAGGCGACACTATCCTGACGGGTAGTGAGAGCACCACTCTTCTGCTTGCTCAGCTTGGGCGAGCAGGAGGCGAGTGCTACGAGAAGGCCTGCCGACAGGGCAAGGTGCTTGGTAAGCTGCTTCATCCCTTACTTACCGACGATAGCGATGAGCTCGATGATGAAGATGAGCGTGCTACCGGGCTGGATCATCTCACCTGCTCCGCGGTCGCCGTAAGCCAGATCCGAGGGGATCGTGACCTTCCACTTCGAGCCTACGGGCATAAGCTGGAGGATCTCCGTCCAACCCTTGATGACGCCCTGCAGGGGGAACTTAGCCGTCTGACCACGATCCATCGAGCTGTCGAAGACCTGACCATTGATCAGCGTACCATGGTAGTGGCACTCGACCGTATCGGTGAGCTCGGGCTTGGGGCCGTCACCCATCTTGATGACCTCATACTGCAGGCCGCTGGGCAGGGTGACGACACCCGTCTTGTGGCCGTTGATCTTGAGGAATTCTTCGCCTGCTTCCTTGTTCTGCTCGACGGCCTTGCGACGTACTTCCTGAAAGTAGTCGTTGATGACGACCTTAGCTTCGTCGTAGGTCATCTGAGGCTCTGCGCCTTCGAGTACGTCACGTACACCAGCGAGGAAGTCATCCAGATTGATCTCATCGAAGCCAGAGGCACGGAAGTTCTGGCCGATGCTCAGCCCGAGGGCATAGCTTACTTTATTCATTGTACTTAATAGTTGTTGTCTGTGATGTGGGGAGTGCATCTCGTAGCGAGATACAAATGCATATCAGAGGACAAAGTTAGTCATTTTTGCATGGTTGCAAAGCAGGCAGAGAGCTGAAGGAAGCAGGGGGATGAAGCAAGCTCTACGGCAGTCTCCAGCACAGGGTCATACGGCACGCTCCCGAGCGACTGCACGAGGCGGGCAAATCAACCTATATAGGTCACTGCTCGGACCAATATAGGTCCCCCTATGCGACCTATATTGCTTCGCGTCGTGACCTATATTGGTCAACCCATCGACCTATATTGGTCGCAGCACCGCCCTATATTCCCCCACTCTATCCCGCCCTATACAGAAGTACTTCGGCCCCGCCACATACTACGCCATAGAGCGGTAGATATGTGGCGGGGCCGAAGGCTATATCGGGGAGTCTTTACTCCAAGGGAGTCGGACTACATCAGTGCCGTGATGGCAGCTGCCAGACCGAAGACAATACCGGGAGCGTTAGCGACCACGATAGGCCAGTCACGCTTAGGCTGCTGGAGCAGGCCGTAGAAGACCCAGAGGGTACAGTTGATCGCTGCGACAAGAGGCTGGATCCAGTCCCCCTTTTGACCATTGAGGTTGCCCTGGATCGTGCTGATATAAGAGACATACATAAGGATAGCGGCCACCGAAGCGACGGTACCCAGGATGGTGAGGAACTTACTCTTTGCCATATACTTCTTAGGATTAATGAATATGATCTTATCGAATGCGAAGGTATAAAAACCATACAAACTCGTCCCCCACTCGCTCTGCCAAGCCACTTCTCCAGCAAGATCACCGACCACGACAGGGCACAAAAGAGCAGGGGCTACGCCCGCACAGCTTGCGCTGTAGGCATAGCCCCTGAGGGTTATTCCCGCACAAGAGGCGGGTATCGGTTGGTGACTTACTTCTTTGCGAGGTCGTACTGGGCAGCGAGCTCACCTTCGGGGAGCTGCTTGGTCGTCTGGTCGAGCAGCGTGATCTTGCCTTCACCTACCTTGTAGTAGGTTTCGAGGTTGGACGAAGGCGTGATGAGCGTCAGCAGACCATCAGCAGCGAGCTTGTAGGTCCCGTTCTCATCGATGGGCTCAGCGCCTGCCTTAGAGAACTCTTCGTGCTTGCTGTACGTGCCGTCTGCGTTGAGGACGATGGTCGTCTTCACCGAGCCGTCAGCACCTGGGATCGTACCTTCGTAGGTACCCAGTGCAGCTTCGTTAGCTACGTTAGCGGTAGAGTCTACTACTGCAGCAGCTACAGAGTCCTGATTCAGGCTATCGCTCTGCGATGCCTCCGTGTTACCTTGGCAAGAGGCAAGAGCCAGTGCCAGTACTGCGAATGAAACAAATACTTTCTTCATAATCGTACTATGTGTGTTGGTTAGTCGAGCGCCCCGCCAGCGTCATACCGGCTTATCAGACACTCGAACTGGCTACAAACGTACAAAAAAATACTAATCAATGTACAATACCCTCTGACTACTCTTCGGACAAGGCATCGACCTCAGCGAGCCAAGCATTCGAGGACACGTCACTGGGCATACGCCAGTAGCCACGTGGCGAGAGGCTCACAGCCGTCACCTTAGGCCCATCAGGCAGGCAGTTGCGCTTATACTGCTGGGCGAAGAAGCGGCGATAGAACTCACGGAGCCAGCGCTTGATGGACTTCGCATCGTACTTATCCTTGAAGGCCACCTTCGCCATATAGAAGATCTTCTGAGGAGGATAAGCGTAGCCGAGGAAGTTGTAGAGGAAGAAGTCATGCAGCTCGTAGGGGCCGACGACATCCTCGGTCTTCTGGTCGATATCACCCTTAGCATTGACGGGCTTCAGCTCGGGAGAGATAGGCGTATCGACGACGGAGCGCAGGACCTTCGAGAGCTCAGCACCGAACTTCTCGATCTCAGCCATACGCGAGACGATGATCTGGATAGCTGTCTTGGGGATACCCGCATTGACCGAGTACATCGACATGTGGTCGCCGTTGAAGGTACACCAGCCGAGAGCCAGCTCGGAGAGGTCACCCGTACCGATGACGGGAGCGTTATACTTATTCGCCAAGTCCATAAGGATCTGCGTGCGCTCACGAGCCTGCGTATTCTCGTAGACGACGTCCTGCACCTCGGGATCGTGCCCGATAGCAGCGAAGTGCTGCATACAGGCCTCCGTGATATCGATGGTGCGTGACGTGACGCCAAGTCCCTGCATCAGCTCAATAGCATTGTTCTTCGTATGGTCGCTCGTACCCAGCCCAGGCATCGTCACAGCGATGATACCCTCACGGGGAAGGCCCAGCGCATCGAAGGCAGCGACGGTGACCAGAAGTGCCAGCGTCGAGTCAAGGCCACCCGAGATACCGAGGACGGCATAACGTGCCCCGATGAAGCGCAGGCGCTGTGAGAGACCACACACCTGAATGTCGAACATCTCTTCGGCGCGCTCGTCACGCTTGCGGCTCTCGGGGAGGAAGGGATTCTGCTCGATCTGACGGTCTACATCGTGTGACTCCTCGTGGGTACGCAGACGGAAGGGGATCTCCGTCAGGAGACCACGCTCCGTGTGGTCGACGATCGAGTCATTGAAGCTATTGGTCGTCAAGCGATCGTTGTCGATACGCATCACATCGATATCACTGATGATCAGGCGCTCTTCGTAGGTGAAGCGCGGAGTCTCGACGAGGAGCTTACCGACCTCAGCGATGAAGCCCTTACCCGTGAAGACGGTATCCGTGGAGCTCTCACCATAGCCAGCGGAGGCATAGACATAGCCGCAGAGGTTCTGCGAGGAGAGCCCGCTGATGAGGCTACGCAGGTAGGTATTCTTCCCCGCCAGCTCGTTGCTCGCCGAGAGGTTGAAGATGATCTGTGCCCCGTAGAGTGCCAGGCGCGTCCCTGGGGTGTAGGGCGTCCACATATCTTCGCAGATCTCGATACCGATGGTGAGCTTGCCTGAGCGGAAGAGGACGTTGTGCCCGATAGGCACCTGGAAGCGGCCGATCTGTACGTGAGCCAGCTTGAGGTCACGCGCAGCGGCAAACCAACGGGCTTCCTGGAACTCACGGTAGTTCGGCAGATAAGTCTTGGGGATAGCCCCGAGGATCTGCCCCGACTGAAGGGCGACAGCCGCATTGAAGAGCTGTGACTGAATGCGAATAGGCATACCGACGATGATGAGCACCGAGGTATGTGCCGTACGCTCTGCAAGGCGAAGCAGTGCAGCCTCAGCCTGATCGTTGAGGAAAGGACGGAGGAAAAGGTCTCCACACGTATAGCCCGTGATGGAGAGCTCTGGGAAGGTGATGATCTCTACGCCCTTGGCGTCAGCCTCCAGTACCAGAGCCTCTATTCGCTCGACATTGTACTCGCAGTCAGCGACCCGCACGAAGGGGACAGCGGCTGCGACCTTGACAAATCCATGCTTCATATTACATTGCTTTTATAGAGTCGATATGCGTGCAGCCCCTGCCGAGGATACACGCATGTCGCCTATGAGGCCTCCCCACTTGCGCGGGGAGGATGGTGATTACTATTGTCCGAGAGCAGCCACCCCATGCTGTACCATAGCGATGACTTCGATCAGATTCTTTGTGATGAACTTCACCGAGATCGCCAGAAGGACAACCCCGAAGAACTTACGTAGGATGTAGACCCCATTCTTACCGAGGATACGGTCGAGGAGCGAGACATAGCGCAGGACGAGGTAGACGAGGACCATATTCAGCACGATACTCAGCGCCAGATTGATCATCGCGATCCCAGCCGAGCGGAGCGTCAGGAGCGTCGTGAATGAGGCTGCTCCAGCGAAGAGCGGGAAGACCAGCGGTACGAAGGTCGTATTGCCACTCGAGTCATCCTCAGACTTGAAGATCTCGATACCGAAGATCATCTCGACGGCCATCACAAAGAGCACGATACCCCCAGCGACCCCGAAGGTCGAGATATCTGCGCCGAAAGACCCTAAGAGCGGCTCCCCTACGAGCAGGAAGGCGATCAGGATAATCCCCGAATAGATACCAACCTGTGCGGAGTGGTAGGTCTTCCCCTTGGACTTAAGTGAGAGGATAATGGGGATAGCCCCGATGATGTCGATGGTGACGAAGAGCGTGAAGAACGCTTTGTAGAGCTCGTCGAGGCTGAAGAGGGTAAACTCATGCCCTATCGCTGAGGCGATCTGACCGAGGTCTACCCCGAGAAGTGGAGTAGTCATCATTACGTGAATGAGCTTAGAGAGTAGTGTATGTAGCAAATAGCGAGGGGATATCCCTCCTCTGGAAAGAAGGATACCCCCTCACATGGTGAGCGGTAGGCGAGGCTCGAACTCGTGACCCTCAGCTTGGGAAGCTGATGCTCTACCAACTGAGCTACTACCGCAGGGTTAAGACCCCTCAAGGGGTTTTCTTGTCCGCAAAGATAGGAAGAACTTTTGATTCTGCAAGAGGATTTCACCTGTGCTTCCGCCTCCAAATCCGAGGCTCATACTAAGGCAACATCCACCCTCTTTCTGTAAGACGGCTCCCAGTCAAGAGCCCTTGTAGCCTTACCTCTGCACCCTACAGCGCGCGACTTCATAATTAGAGTGCGTCATAGGAGAAGCTCAGAGAGTCCGACTACTCGTTATTATCCTTGTCTTCTACCGCTTTGCTCCGTACCCTCAGAGAGAGGCAGAATAGAGATCGCTATTCGTGCTCCAGTGGATTGTATGAGCGAGGCTTCATCCGACGAAGCGTCTCCTTGGAGTAAATCACTCCAGGGATTTGTCGCATATAAGCAGCTGGATCACGGGCATAGGCCGCCTTGGCCTTGAGATAATCCTGTCGGCTCACCCGCTGCTCGCTGGAGCGAGGACTGAGGTAAATCAGTTCGCCCGCCTTAGCATACTCCAGCCCCACGGCTTCGTACACATAGTGACGCTGCGTATCATAGACACAGAGGATCAGTCCCGGAAGACCCGAGAACTTCCAAGGCCCGACACTAAAGGGTAACTCATCGGTATACCAAGCGATGAAGTCACGGCCTCGAAAGTGGGTCTTTGCTCGACGACAAGGGTAGTCGAGTAGGGTCGTATCTCCAGGAAGCGACTCCCACCGTTGTGTAGGAATAGGCTCCTCATAGAGGTACTCATCTACGACTATGTTGTTCTGCTCCGTAAGCACACCGCTCCTCATATCCGCAAGGATCATCTGATGGTCCCGCGCCTGCTGAGAGAGTGCACCCATGTAGAGCGGTAAGATCTCCATCCAAGTCCTCCTTTGAGCGGCTGAGGCATCACGCAGGGAATCGATACGCTCTGCCCCCATCGCCCACTCTTTCGTCGCATGCGCCCCCACCTGCAGAAGACGCCAAGCCTCACCCTCTCGCTTCAGGTTGGCCGTGTCGGGGTGGTAGGTACACTTATATAGTAGTCGAAGTTTCGCAGTATCGATGACCATCTTCTTCACGGAGTCGACTCGATCCGTACCAAGCTTACCCAGTGAGGACAATTCCTGAGCAAAGGCCGTAGGGCAAGAGATAAGGACAAATAAAATGCTTGCCAATAGGATACTGGCTTCAGCACATTTATGACGAAGGGACGTACAGGTGCGTGGGGGTACTGCCAAGTCTCGTGGACGAGGGAGCAAAGAAAAGAGGAGTTTCTTCATACGATGATTTAGATTCTGCGGCTGCATAGTATGTGTCTTAATGGAGATTGCGTACTCCACTACAAGTATAGAAAAAAACTAACACCCACACCAACAACATAAGGATACCCCATCAAGCCCCGAGGTTCAGATGGAGGGGTACGTGGGAATA
>ERZ773007.1443-NODE-1443-length-11170-cov-11.369591_pt1 | contig 11170 bp, 9 predicted proteins | sample MGYA00580665_ERZ773007 | MGnify/ENA primary metagenome ERZ773007 (study PRJEB29015, sample SAMEA2738122) | human oral metagenome | biome: human oral; feature: human-associated habitat; material: saliva | place: China | collected 2167 ... | reverse complement strand
CGCCCCAAGACCTGCTTGAATAGGGCAGGTACATGCGCGGTGTGCGCGCCCCAATCCGCGACAGCGTCTGCTGAACCTCTTCAAGAAACGCCGGCCCGTTGGCGTGCTTCGAGAGAGATTCAACCGCGTTATCCGTGTCCACGAGAACGTCGTCGAGACCGAGCTCGCGGGCGCGCTCGCAGAGACGCGAAATTTCGCGGTCGATATGCGCCGTCACAAAATCGAGGTTCGCGAATAAATCCTCGGTGGTGACGCTCGGACCGAGCCGCGCAATTTTCATCATCATATCCGCCTCGGCACGTTTGAACATTAGCGGCATGAGGTAGCGTGAGAAGCGAGCACGCGTAAGCTCAGCCGCCGCATCAACCGCACGGTGACTGCGCGTAATCAGATCCCGGTCGGTGATACTCTCAAGCGCCCGATTATCCGCCTGGAATGCTTCAAGTTCACGTTTCCAATCCAGCGAGTCTGCGTCCCAGTCGGGGTTCGCCGCCGAAAAAGCTTGTCGGATCGTGCGCGGCAAGTGCGTTACGATGCGCGGCGAAACACGCGGCCACGTTGCGTGGATGCTCGCAATCCCGTCATCGCTGATACGGATAACACGATCAACGGGCGGCGTATCCACGCCGAAAGAACCGAGAACCTGCTGAACTTCCCGCTGCACCTTGCGCACGGGCATGATGTCCAGGGGATACGGAGCGGGATAATGCTCGATCAGGTCATCACGCATCATCTGCAGAATCTTTGACTGTGCAGGTCCGTGTCCCGGGTCGGTTTTCGACAGATTCGATAAAGATGTAATCGGTCGAGTCTGCAAGAGGTAGAGCTCATCGCCGCATATACCCCACTCGATATCTTGGGGTGCGTTGTAATAGGCGGATACCTGCCGCCCGAGAGCGTGGAGCCGTCGAAGATCGGAGTCTGACAGGCACGAAGCCGCGCGATCATTCGGTGGAACCGGGCTGGTACTAGTCCCACCGGTGTGGTCGAGGTCGATGCGCGTTTCTTTATCCCCGATGATCGTCTCGACAGCGTACCCCTGTGAGTCTAGCGTAAATGTATCCGGGTTGACGTGGGCGGCGACGACGGATTCACCAAGACCGTAGGAGGCACTGACGAGCATCCGGTCTGTCATGCCAGAGATAGGATCTGCCGTAAATAAGACGCCCGCCACGTCTGCAGCGACCATTTCCTGCACCACCACGGCAAGTTCTGCCGATTCGTGGGAGAACCCGGCTTCTGTACGGTATGCCACTGCCCGATCCGTCCAGAGTGAAGCCCAGCATCGCCTTAGAGCATCGACAACAGAGTCTTCTCCCTGCACACCGAGATAGGTATCCTGCTGCCCCGCGAAACTCGCACTGTCCAGGTCTTCCGTTGTCGCTGATGAACGTACCGCCACAACCGGCGATCCCAGCGCCCGGTAAGCCTCGACGACGGCATCTCGCACGGCGCGGGGGACTTCCTGCTTCAGGATCAGCTCTCGTGCAGCGTGAGAGTTCGTACCGGTTGCCTCATGAATAATATCCTCGGCAATCGGCGTGACGGCGGCTCTATAGGCGTCGGTTGTCACGCAAAATCCTGGCGGCACGTTCAGACCGGCGCGATGCATCGTTATAAGGTTGGCTCCCTTGCCGCCGACGCTGACTACCTGAGCGTCCCCGGAGGGATGACCTCGCCGGAACCAGGATATGAACGCGGTCGTCTCTTGTTCGTGTGGGGTAGTCATCGCCCGATCACTGCCTTAATTGTGCTTCGTGCTGATTGTCGCCTTATCCAGTCTCAGCGGCAAAGTGCTCCTCTATCTTCTTAGAATATCTGCCGCGGCCGTGTTTGGACATAGATTGCTGCCATCGAATTCGCCCTGACATGCAGGTTCACGCATAACCGTCTTCGCATATTCGGGGTTCTCTCACCGATAATAGGAGTGTGTACATTCTCGTTGTTCCCCTCGATGCGCCCACCGGCGGTTCGGTCATTCCGCTGGATGCACATCCCGCGCGCACCCACACGGGGACATCGGGGTATGGTTCCCCATCCTCCCCCGCTTTTTGGGGAGTTTTTCACGTCGAATCTCTCGCCCCGGCGCAGCTGACCGGCACGCACACGAAGCTCAATATTCTGCGCGCCGACCGCGTGAGTACCGGGAATCTGCCCGCCTATGTGCGCGAAGTCGAACGTCGCTCTGACCCGCGCATTAACCCCGAGTCGAAGCAACCGCACGCACGCTGGATATGGGCTGACACCCGCACAATTGCACCTATTCTGCTGCGCAAAGGAGTGCGGGTTCAGCTGTGCCACGATATGCGCCTGGTACAGCGAATTCTGCGCACCGCAAGCACTCACCCGAGCGGTCATGTTCGTTATGAACCCGTTCTCGACCTGGCGCAGAATACTGTCGAAAAACCTGCGGGTAAGCTGCCCGTCGCACGCCAAATTGCCGGTCAGGGCGAGCTTTTCGGGGAAGATTTTTTGACGGAGACAGAAGAAAATACTGCGTCCGGTCATGAGGTGTCACCACCAACACTGACATCGGCAGATACCGAGTTGGTGCACCGACATCTCGACGAATTTACCGCGCAGCTGCGGGCGATCGCCACCGGTGCGCATCCTGAAAGGCTGCGGTTATTGGCGGCGGCGGAATCGGCTGGGTCCCTGGTTGCGGCAGAAATCGAATACTACGGCATTCCCTTTGATACCGACGCACATGACGCACATCTGACTGAAATTTTAGGCCCGCGCCCGCCTGAAGGCGAGCATCCCGCCAAGCTGATGGAGCTTGCCGAGCAGATTCGCGCCGACCTTTTCGCGCCCCATCTGAACCCGGATTCCCCGCAGGAACTTTTACGCGCGCTTCACGCCGCCGGGGTGAACGTGCCCAGTACCCGCTCCTATGTGCTCAAGGGCTGGGCTGAGGAGACTGCCACGCAGCGGGAACGGCGGTGGGCACTCATCGAACCCATTCTCAGGTACAAGAAGTTGTACCGTATCTTTACGGCGAACGGGTGGTCTTGGGCGGATTCCTGGGTGCGCAACGGTCGTTTTCGCCCGCATCTTGAAGTTGGAGGCGCCGCGACCGGGCGGTGGGGCGCATCCGGCGGCGGGGCTCTGCAGCTTCCCGCCGAGATCCGTTCGGCAATTCTAGCGCCCGAAGGCGAGGTTTTTCTCGTTTCTGACGGTTCGCAGATTGAGCCGCGCATCCTGGCGGCGCTCAGCCACGACGAGGCGCTGGCATCGGCGGGCCGCGGCACCGATATGTATGCGGGAATCGCCGAACTCGCCCGGCTTGAGGGCGTGGCGCTCACCGAACGCGCACAGGCTAAGGTGGGGCTTCTCGCCATTATGTACGGCGGGCGCAGCGGAGAGATTGGGGCGCTGCTGCCGCATGTCGCCAAGCTTTTTCCGCGTGCGATGGAGTTTACGGAACGTGCGGCGCGCATCGGCGAGGTGGGCGGGCAGGTCACCACCTTTTTGGGGCGCACCTCACCCGCGCCAGACGAACGTTTCAAACGGACGGTCGCAGACCGTTCTACCCCTGCGGCGGAGTCGCGTGCTGTCTCCCTTTCGCGCTCTTACGGGCGTATGACCCGCAATTTTGTGGTGCAGGGAACGGCTGCGGAATGGGCGCTGTGCTGGATGGGCAGGGTACGTTCACGTCTGCTGACTGAGACGGTTTTCGGCATGCCCATGCGCACCAAAATTGTCTACTTTCTGCACGATGAGCTGCTGCTGTGCGGCCCCAAGCTTGAGGCGGAGCGGGTCGAGAGGATTCTGCGGGAGTCTGCTGCAGAGGCGGCGCGCCTGCTTTTCGGGACGGTGCCGGTGGAATTCCCGGTCTCGGTGACGGTCACAACCAACTATGCCGAAGGTAAATAGGTCCACGCCGCCTACGCTCGTTTCTCTTCCCTCCCGCGAGCCTTTAGACACCCGCCAACGGCTGCTTACCCAGATGCGGGCGCAGGTTTAAGTACCGAAGCATCCCACGGTACTGTCCAAGTGAGCGCATCAAAAATCTTATCGAGCACGATCGCGGTGAATCCCCACACGGTGAACTCGACCCGCGCATCGCTGCCAGAGTGCGCAACCTCAAACGCCGGGGTTTTATGGGTTATGCGCCCGCGCTTCACATATGCCGTATGCCGGTTGGCGGGGTTGAGCAAATCTCGCACGGGCACCCGCGCAATCAGGGCAGACTCGTTCGTATCGACCACGCCAACCCGCGTGGGTGAAGCCCACCACCCCAGCACCGGGGTCACCCTGAAATCGCTCACGGCAAGCGGCAGGGTCGGCAGCTCCCCCAGAATTTCAACGCCCGCAGGGTCAAGCCCGGTCTCTTCCACGGCCTCGCGCAGGGCGGCGATGCGCCCTACCGGAACTCCCTGCTGGCGCGCCAGTTCGTAATCCTCGGGGTCGATTTTGCCGCCCGGGAATGCAGGCTGACCGGCGTGTGAGCGCAGAGTATCCGCCCGCACCAAAAGCAGAACGTCCAGGTTCTCGCCCACGCACTCTGGGCATCCGTCAAAGTCTGCGGATGCGCTCGGTTCATCATCGAGTACTCCGAAGAGAACGAGCACTGCTGCCTCTTTGGAGAGCGTACTGTTGGGCGCGTACCGCATGAGGGAGTCTATCTTGAAATCGAGTTTTCCTGCGGCAAGGTTCGCGAGTGCATCGCGGGCTTGTTCGGCGGCGGTGTTCAGGGTGTTAGGCACTCAGCGGGTATCCTTCGGCGTGCAGTTGGCGGCGTGTGGCACCGGTGAGGAAGCGCAGGTGCAGGCGTTCACGACCGGGTGCCATTTCATATTTCATGAGTTTACGCGCTTTGATTTCGTCCGTCTCGCCTTCACCCCAGGACGGGCACAGGTCGGCGATGGGGCAGACTCCGCAGGCGGGTTTGCGGGCGTGGCAGATGCGCCGCCCGTGGTAGACCATGCGGTGTGAGAAGTCGGTCCATTCGCGCGGTTCGATAAGCTCGGCAACGTCGTGTTCGACTTTGACGGGGTCGTCTTCGGTGGTGAATCCCATGCGGCGCGCGAGCCTGCCGAAATGGGTATCGACGGTTAGCCCGGGTACTCCGAAAGCGTTGCCGAGTACCACGTTTGCGGTTTTGCGCCCGACTCCTGCCAGTTTCACCAGTTTATCGAGGGTTCCGGGCACTTCTCCGTCGTAGTCGTCGGTGAGCTGGCGGGCGAGTTTGACGATAGATTTCGCTTTGGCGCGGTAGAACCCGAGGGATTGAATATAGGGTTCGACCTCTTCTTCGGTGGCGGCGGCGAGGGCGGGCGCATCCGGGTAGCGGGCGAAGAGCGCCGGGGTTACCTGATTGACGCGCACATCGGTGGTTTGCGCCGAGAGCACTGTGGCGATCAGCAGTTCAAAGGCGTTGGTGAAGTCGAGTTCAGCCACGGCGTAGGGGTAGGTTTCGCCCAGGATGCGGTTGATTTTGCGGGCGCGGCGCACGGTGGCAAGGTGACTTTCGGGGGCTTTGGCGAGTGCTTTCGCGCGGCGGCGTGCCGCCTGTGCTGCCTCAAACTCGGGCACGGTGCGGATGCTTAGCAGTTCACGTTCTTCTTCGGTGAGCTGTAGCTCTGGGGCTGTGTCGGTGGTGCTTTTCGGTGCGGATGCGCTCATAGCGCGAGCCTACCGGTTTTTGTCTGCTTTTCCCAGCTAGGGGTACCGAAGTTCGCCGTTACCGCACAGTTTCTGCCGCTTTTGAGCGGGTAAATATGCCACACTAGGGGTATGTCTGCAACGATTTTTATTCTGAACAATTCTTAGAATTCCTGGCGCGGCATCTAGAGCCGGAACAGGTATCTGCGTTATTTTGATAATACTAATGCGCCCCAGATGAGTCATGCTCGACTCTGGGAGGGTAACTACGATTAATCGATCTACATTAACAATTTCATAGTGGGAGTTGTACCCACCTCTGAAAGATTTCCTCAGGAGGACACATGAAGATCGCTCTTGTAGGTGCCACCGGAACAGCTGGTCGCGCCACCGCTCACGCCGCCCAGCAAGCAGGTCACGAGGTCATTGCTCTCTCTCGTGCCACAGGCATCGATCTGCATACCGGAGAAGGACTAGCTGAGGCTCTGAACGGCGCCCAGGTGGTCATTGACACGTCCAATGCTTTTCCTGCAGACCCCGCGGCCAGCCTGGTTGATACTTTCTCAGACGTTACCAAAACCCTGGAGAAAGCCTGCCAGCATGCTGGGGTACAGCATCTGGTTCACCTTTCCATCTGCAATATTGACCACCCCGCATTCGACGATTTTGACTACTATCTCGCCAAGCGAGCGCAGGAGAAGGTTTTAGAGGACAGTTCCCTTCCGCACTCCATCGTCCGTTCTGCGCAGTGGATGGAGTTTGCTCTTAACCCTGCAGCCGTCACACAGACCGAGACCAACGTGAAGGTTCAAAACTGGCTGATTCAACCCATCGCTGTGGAGACTGTGGCTAAGGTACTTGTTCAAGCTGCAGCAGAAAGCCCGCGTAACCGGCAGATCGCTGGGCCCGAGCAGATTTGGCTTCCAGAACTGACCCAAACCTACCTGCACGCCATAGGTGATCGTCGAAAAGTAAGCGTTGCAGATCCTGTCTTAGATGCGCTCGCTGAGGGTGTTCTGCGTGCCCCCAAGAATGCAGAGTTACTTGGGCCCACGGTCGCTCAGTGGGCGGAGGAGCAGACACCCGCACATGGGTGATGGCGGCAGACTTCTTGGCTCAGTGTCTGGGGTCAGACTAGTTTTTATGCTAAACCGCTTGGTGCTTCCATTTCTCAGCACTTCATGCCTGAGGGTTTTCCACCCCAAACACGTGCAAGCAAACGCGGGAAAACCGAAATTTTCCGGTTTTCCCGCGTTTGCCGCTGCTAATGAGAATATACTGATGGTTTCTCAATACTAGTTACACGGTCACTGCCAGAAACAGTGTTGCTGCCGCCAGTCTCAAGCGGCTGGTTCACGAACCTAAATAGTGGTGGCGGGGTGGTTTTGGTGGGCGTGCATCCTGCGCGGGGACGCTTCAATGTGCCACACTAAAAGTATGTCTGCAACTATTTTTGTGCTGAATGGCCCTAACCTGAACCTGCTGGGGCACCGCCGCCCCGAAATCTACGGGCACACCACCCTGGTTGATATTGAGTTGTCGGTGCGTGAGCGTGCCGCCCTGCACGGGTTTGATGTTGAGTTTATGCAAACAAACTATGAGGGGAAGCTGGTGGATGAGATTCAGCGGGCCCGCACCCGTGGGGCTGCGATTGTGATTAACCCGGCAGCGTACACGCACACGTCGGTGGCGCTTCACGATGCGCTGGAGGCCGCCGAGCTGCCCGTCGTTGAGGTTCATCTCTCGAATGTGCACCGGCGCGAGGAGTTTAGGCATCATTCGTATGTGTCCCCGCAGGCTACGGCGGTGATCGCCGGAGCAGGCGCCTACGGGTACGTGATGGCGGTAGATTTCTTGGCACAGCATCTAGAGTCGGAGTAGAGCCGAGAAGTATCGGTCGCAGAGCCTCAGCGCCGTGCGGTGAGGCGGGCACACAAAGGTGCCTCACGCATCCAATGGTAGGGATACGTGAGGCACCTTATATCTTGATTGTCATCGCACGGTTACCCAGCGATAACATCATGCGTTTATCGTGTTACAGCAATTAGTTCTTGCAGGTTCCGGTCGCCACGGAAGCGGTGTTGCTGCCGCCAGCCTCAAGCGCCTGCTTCAGGGTGGATGCGGTTATCGCATAGCCGGTCTGTCCTGTGCTGCTTTCACCGTCGGGAGCTTTACCGAAGACCACGCCCACAACGTTACCGTTCTCGTCAAGAACAGGCCCGCCGGAGTTACCGTGCTGCACATCTGCGGCAAGCTGGTAGACCTGGCGCATCGGGTTAGGCTTACCGGTCTCTACGTCAATGGTCTGGGTATTGCCCACACCCTGCACGGTCGCAGGGAGCGCCTTGAACGGTCCGCCCTGGGGGTAACCCATGAAGGTTACGGTCTCGCCGGGGTTTGCGTTCCTGCCGATCGGCAACGGGTCCAGGTTCATCCCAGGCACGCGGATAAAGGCAATATCCTGGGCGGTATCCATATAGACGACCTCGCCCTGCCAGGTGCGCCCGCGCTGATCCCTCACCATAGGCGAGTTCACGCCCGAAAGCACGTGTGCGTTCGTCGCGATAAGCCCATGATCCACCACGAACCCGGAACCGGTTGAAGTGTATCCGCACTGTTCGGCGGCGCCAAGAATCTGCACAACAGAGGCAGATGCGTTATTGAGCGCCTCCGTCTCTACGCCCTGGGTTGGTGCGCTGGTTTCCGGGGCGATCAGCTGGCGCACCTCGGGAATAGTGCCGGATGCGAGCACATCGTTACGAATATTTTCAATACCGTTGCGCAGACCATCCGGGGTGTTCTCGACCATCCATGAGAGGGTCTTTGAGTTGTTCAACGCGGCGTTGAACTGCGGCAGAGGTACGGTGCGCATCGTGAGCGTTAAGACCACGAGCACAAGCGCGCAGGCGGCAACATTGAGCACGCCGCCAAAGAAACGTTCTACGCCTTTAAGCGGGGTTATATCCGTGACACGGCGCAGGCTGCGGCCGCCGATGAGTCCCAACCACTGCCCCAGCGTTAGGCAGAGGATCAGGATACCGATAGCGGTAATCAGCCCCCATTTGGATCCCACAGCCGCAACGGCAAGCGGGATGAGCCACGCGGCGGCGCATACGCCTAGAGCAAGACCGATGAAGGTACCTAGCGTGGTGAAGAAACCGCTACGCAGACCGGCAATGAAATAAAGCACGAGAATGACAGGAATAATAATGTCAAGGGGGCTAAAAGTTGCTGACATGAGCGTCCTCCTTGGTGAATACATAAAATGCGGTGAATCCGCACGGCGCGTCCGGAAGGCACACCTGAGCATGAGAGAAATCGAAGAGTTCGTGCGCTGCTCAAAGCCCTCTCACACTGTACATGCTGATGCTAGAGTGCGAAGCTGTGAATTTCTTAAGTTTTCCCCGTAAGCGCAGAAAACTTTTCCCCCTCAAGGCAGTTTTTTAGATGCGGAAATAGAAAATATGAGGTACGCTCAGTATTAGTATTAGTTGAATATGTCACACACCAGCGATGCGGTTCACATCGTATCCGTCTCGCAGACGCGACCGTGTGACGCACAGATTTTCGAGCGAAAGAATCGCCCGCTATCCCACTCAAGGAGTAACTATGGATCTCGATATCCTTCGTCGTTCCCCGCTTTTCGCGACCCTCGATGACGCCGCTTTCAAGCTGCTCACAGACGATATCCAAGAAATTGATTTGTCCCGCAACGCCGTGCTCTTCTACGAGGGTGACCAGGGCGACCAGCTCTTCGCTGTGCTCTCCGGCAAGGTCAAGCTCGGGCGCACCGCCGCAGATGGGCGCGAAAATATGGTCGCTCTTATGGGACCCGGTGACGTCTTCGGTGAGATGGCGCTCTTCGACCCCTCTCCCCGATCCACCAACGCCGTAGCGGTTTCCGAAACACGCCTGGCTGCTATTAAGCACGAGTCCTTCAAACGTGCACAGCGACAGGACCCCAGCATCTCCGACCAGGTTATCAAGACCCTGGCACGCCGCCTGCGCCACTCCAACGAAGCGCTGGCAGATCTCGTCTTCTCCGACGTCCCCGGTCGCCTCGCTAAGGCTCTCCTCGACCTTGCAGACCGCTTTGGGCGCCCCGCAACCGACGGCGTCCTCGTTGCCCACGAACTCACCCAGGAAGAGCTGGCACAGCTTGTCGGTGCATCCCGCGAGACCGTTAATAAGGCACTGGCAGAGTTCGTTTCCCGCGGTTGGATTCGCCTAGAGGCTCGCGCAGTTGTGATTCTCGATTTGCCGCGGCTGCGCCAACGCTCGCGCTAAGCTCTCTGACGGCACCCAAAGTCTTCGTACGAAACCGCATCCGATACGTCGTGTTATTCAACGATTTCGGATGCGGTTTTTGCGTGCTCTGCATCGAATCAGTTCCAAGGCTCAGGAGGATACTCCACACTCGCTTGACAAGGCGACCAGTCATCCCCGGTGCCGCTTCGCTTTGCCGTGGATGACAGCCTTAGGCGCTCGTTGCGGATATCCTCCTGAGCCCAAGCAAGAGTACGGGAAGCCAGACGTTTCCGATGGGATACTCGTCATAAGCGCCTAAGGGTGGATCGCCTCCAGGCGATACGGGTCCCCTTGTAAAGCGAGTGCGGATAACTCTAGCAAGACGAAAGTTCTTATGACATTTATCAAGAATAAGGCGCGATCGCGCTTGCTTAGAATGACGAACGTTGTGTAGAGTGTTTATCACCACGACCGGTTCCGCCTACTACTTTGATAGTTAGGTCCAGGGCCGGTCTTCATCATGCAGAGGGTACTCATGGGCGAGGACATCAAAGAATTTAAAACTTACAATGAGCAAGTAGATATCCTAGTCAGACGTGGTATGGACATAGGAGATCGCGACGAAGCGATATTTTTGCTTCAGCAGGTTAGTTATTATCGTTTGAGCGGTTATTGCTACCCGTTTCGAGAGTTTAAAAATAGCAGCCGTGCAGATACTTTCTTTCCAGGTACGCGGTTGAGAGATGTAGTTGACTTATATAGATTTGATTCTCGACTTCGTACTGCAACATTTACAGCCCTTACACCTATTGAGCTTGCAATACGTGCGCATCTTGGTCATGAACTAGGGCGTCTCGACCCTTTGATTCACCTTGATCCTTACAAGCTAGGGGCTACCGCTCGTAGTACTAAGTATGAATACTGGCGTAGACGTTATGAACATGAGCTTAAATCATCACGTGAAGACTTTGTTAAACACCACAAACAGAAATATGGCGGGAAGCTCCCAGTATGGGCTGCCACGGAGATTATGGACTGGGGAAGCTTGACCTATCTTTACGAGCTTTCACCCACTAGCGTGCAGAATACTATATCTAGTCAGTGCGACCTCACTGCGCCTCAATTGCGTAGCTGGCTTAAGGCTCTTAACATCGTGCGGAATATCTGCGCTCATCATGGGCGCCTTCTCACATCTAGTTAGCAACGTAGACGTGCTGCCGGTTCAGGTCCTCACGTTCGGCAATATCGAGTAACGCAGTCGCCATATCCGCTGGGGTAATCATCCAGCCGCGTCGAAGCGGCTTGTGGGCATCTA
>ERZ773007.1438-NODE-1438-length-11176-cov-3.988400_pt1 | contig 11176 bp, 9 predicted proteins | sample MGYA00580665_ERZ773007 | MGnify/ENA primary metagenome ERZ773007 (study PRJEB29015, sample SAMEA2738122) | human oral metagenome | biome: human oral; feature: human-associated habitat; material: saliva | place: China | collected 2167 ... | reverse complement strand
TAGGGTTTAAAGCGTTTTAAGTTCCCATCCTGCTGCAAGATTCTCTTAAACTGCCGGATGTCGTGCTGGATGAGCTGGGCATAGGTATAGGTCGAGCCTCCCATGACTAGCCTCGTCTGTAGCTTTTCCTCAAAACTTCGCAAGACGATATACTTCCCTTCACGATTCAGATAAACCGATCCGTCTTCCCTTTCTTCAAAATGATCTGTAGTATTGATTTGATGTTTATTGATCAAGCTCAAAATCACTCGATCCACGATAACTGGCTTCATATAATCCGCAAAATCCAGATGCAAACTATAAGGACGATTATTTGAAGCATGCAGCACTCCGATTTTAGGATCTAGTCTAGCCTGCCAGATCAAGCGCAGAACACGACTATACAAAATCGTATTGCAAAAGCTAATCAAAGCATTTAGTGGATCTCGAGGTGGCCGCTTGGTTCGCTTAACAAAAGAAAAACTACTTTGATTCAGAATCTCATTGAACATAGGGTAGTATATCTGCTTGACCCGTGCCTCTAAAAGCATCAAATCATCGACCGACTTTTTGCGATGAACTTCCTTAATCGCCATCGTCAAGTCTTTCTCAATCTCTAAAAGAAGCTTATTGGACTTATATCTTTTAAGATAATAGCGACAGTTTGCCCGCAAATTATGAAAATGTGATAATTCAAACTGCTTGGACAACAGCAAACGCTTTTCCTCGTCCAGATACACTTGGCACTGCTTCAATAAAAGCGGAGCTGGACTCTTCATGGTCTCAGGAATAACGAAAACATCTCACTCACCAAGCAGTCTTTGGATGATACGACTTGATAGTCTGACATCATCTAGCGCATTATGTAGTCTTCCTTCGAAATGCGAAACTAAATCCAGTCGGTTTCCAATGGGTTCAAATCCTCTTGCGTACAAAAGACTAGCAACATCAATAATAGGGAAAGGAGCCAAAAATGCTCTATTTTTCCTATCCTTTTCTACCATCTTATGGAAAAGCCGACTCTCTACAGGAAAGGGTACATCTGCAAAGCAACGCGCGGAAGGCCGATAAGTACACCAGAGCTGCCAGACCTCTTCCAAAAGTTCCTCTTCTGTAGCAAAGGCTTGGTAAGCTCCGATGTAGGGAATGACATGTTCCAACACCCAGGCTTCTTTGGTCTCTGCAATCTGCCTAGGTACACCACCGTAGAAAGAAGCTACTTCCGTTCCATCTAGCTTTGTGACTATGACAGCCATCGTCAGCAGAGGACCATAAAGACCATCCACCTCAGCATCTACAATAAAACGATACTCCATTTAATATCTCCATTTCTGAGAAAAAGACCAAAGCTTATCAGAAATAGTCTCCGATTTTTGATCAAGATTATCAAAAAAGTTTTCCCATTCCCTCAGCAATTCCTGCGTTTCTGAAAAACCAACATCGTTTTTGCCAGTATAGCCCTTCACCATTGTTTCCAATTGATGAAGGGTAGATTTTAATTTTTCGTAAGTATTAGATTTTTTCTTCTGCAACTTCTCACAGCTAATTTTAGCTGCATAGATTGGAATGGAGCGTAGTTTTAACGTGAAACTATCTTGGTTTCTCATGCATACTTTAATAGCCTTATCATAGCAATTCAGGCTGTCTTCCATTTGTCCCTCAAATCGATAATAATTAGCAAAATTCCAGTACACGATTTCCATGGGATGGTAGAAAATTTTCTCCGTATTGACTAACTTTGTTAACTTATTTCGCTTGTGAAATGAAAAGAACTCTTGATAGATTGGATGTTTGACAAAGGCAGTATAAAGTAGTTTAGCAAATTCTATATCCTGCTGATAAGCCTCAGTCATGATTAAAGAGTAATACATGGCATAGAACTGTTGACTAATGGTTGTCTCTTGTCGCTCAACCCTATCCCAAAAATCTTGAATCACAACCTCATCTATCTCACTATCCATCCTATGATCATAGTCAATCGCTAAAATCAACCAATGAAGCGCAACTTTAGCATCCTTTCTCAGAAGTTCAATTCTACTACGATATTGCCGATGACGTTCCAATTCTCCTGGGAAACTCGGATACTGTTGCAAGCCCTCATCAGATAAACGGATGATAGTCTCTAATTTAAAATCTTCCTGCTGGGCTTGAAATAAGAGACTATAGATTTCCATACAGAGAACATCCCCATAGTATTCGGACTTCAAGGATTGAAAATAATTTGAAATTGAATCATAAGCTAACAATAAATCTAGCAGCTCTTTAAAAATAACGTGGAGATCTGCCATTAAGTGAGAAGCTTTTTTATACTGACCACTGTCAATATAAAATACAGCGAGTTTTTCCTTGATGCGATAGAGGCTAAAAAGATTTTCTAAGCTATTTTCAGAAATCTTTACCAATTCCAAACTTTGAGAAATGACTTGACCTGCTTGACAAGAACGGCCAGAACGCAGGTAGACATCGCTTAGTTGCAGGAATACTTCAAAGGCAAACAACTCATATGGATACTTTTTATCTCTCAAAAGTGGCAGTAGTTGATCACAAATCTCTGTAAATATCACGATAGATTTCTCATAATCATCCTGTCTCGCCGTATAAGCTAAAATCTCTGAAGCAAACTGTTTTAATTGCGACTTCAACACTCTGTAACTCAGATACTCCATTCGATCGACAATCAGATACAAATAAGTTTCCTTACTTTTTATAGCTTGAGATGTATAGTATTCCATCAGAGCTTCTGATACATCATTTTGAGCAAGTAAAAAGCGGATGCGACTGTCTGAAGACAGTGTTGACAGAGAAAATACATAAGAATCCTCAAATAAATTGCGCAAGACTGCTCTCTGATCTCGAAAAACTGGAAGGTCTCGCAAATACATCCGCCGAATATTCGAAGCAAAATCCGCCAAAATTAACCTTTGTGATTCCGTCGCTTTTTTTAACTGAAATTGAACATCTGTCCCAGAACGATAGCTGACTTCACTTGTTTTTAAACTCGTTGTAAAGGCACGCTTATATTCAGACTCCTGAATATGGACACGCTCCTCTACACCTTTTCGAGCTACACGACTGGCAATGATAATATTCAATCTAATATCACCATATTTTGCCTCTAATAGCTGCGTGAGTTGCACGAGACCCTCGGATAAGATTTGTAAATACAGTTGTCGATTGAGCTCTACTACTCTAACTGTCCAAAACCAACATTCGTTTTGGCGCCAATGCCTACATCAGTTAAGATGGTTTTAAATAACTCTATTTTGTCTTTAACCGTAATTTGAACTCCGTCTGAAAGCTGACACTCATTCAGACAAAAGCCAAACTCAAAAGAGATCCCAGGCTTAACTTTCAGACAGTTGATTGGAATAGGATTCTTGATGATGTCACTATGAGGTGTAATGAATTCCAACGCTAAACACTGCTGCTTCGTTTTATTTTTAGAAGTTGGATAAGCATCTAAAAAGACATCATTATCTTCAAAAATATTATCTTTCAAGCCATAAATTTCTTTATCAGAAAGTCCTGGTTTAAGAAGTGACTTAATATACTCCATCTTTTGTTGATTAATATCATCTTTGGTATCTTCTTTCCTAGGAAAGACGCTTTTTAGTACCCCTTTGACTGAGGAGCCAGGTATATAGGGCAGTCCAGTCACATAATCAAAAGAAAAACCAGAATAAATAGAACCCTTTGATTTCAAATCATGGGGATTGCCAGTTCCTATCATGAGGCCAGGATAAATAGTTTCCAAAGAAAAGGTTTGGAAACTTGCTACACCTTTTGAAGCATTTTTCAAATGCTCCAGAGGTGATAGAGAAAGGTCAAATTTAAAATCCTGCAAAGCCTTATTTCTCTCACGAAATTGCTCTTCACTAGATTTTGAATTACCCAGTTCATAAACTAAACCTGATGCTCCTTTTCGCTCCTCTAATCCTTCAAAATATTCATGATAGTAGATATAAGACATGTTTTTTGAACTAAACATCATCCTTACCCTCCATTTTTCTCATCTTCCTTGACTTTTTGATCTTTTGACTCAATTTCAAACAAGTTTAACCCTAGTTTGATCGCAATGGCTGCATGCAATACATCCTCTTTAATAGCGAAACTCTCATTATCATTTTTGAACGATGTAACATACTCAAACAAGGTGGTTTCTTTAATGTCTGTGTTTTCTTTCTTCAATACTTCCAAAATCATAACAGGTAGCTTGGTACGATCTTCTTTGGCATTTTTTGATGCAGCCGAATAGTAGGCAACTGCTGCAGGGAGACTTCCCATAGTAACCGCCGCTCCAAAAGAAGCGATATATCCTCGAAACTCATTTGGAATTGGCTCCGAAAGCTCTTTTTTAATCACCTCAACAGCAATAGGAAGCAACCGATTAATTCTGTTCTTATCCATTGTTTGCTCCTTCTTCATTTCCTGAAATCACTTTAATAACCTTGCAAAGTCCATAACCTACAGAAGCATTTGCACCAAACTGGATGATTTTCTCTCTCACCGAATCTGTAAAAATCTCTAAAAGGTTTTCTGACTCATTGGTTGAAGCCACCACTGCAAAATAGAAAATCGATTTGTGGGGCACAACCTCCTCATACCACAAATTAGTTTGTTCTCCGACACTATTTCGAGCAATTACTGGTAAACCATATTTTTCAAAGCAAGAATTATCTGCGTCTAGAGTTATCACCTCATCTCCACCCTTTATATCTTCTATTGAAACATCTTCTAATTGAAAATTTGCAATCATTTGGTTAAAATCTTCACAGGCTGTTTTCGGAGCATGTATTGAATAGGGTTTATCATCGCCACTTATTGAACGAATTGGCAGGGCTAGTAGATTCGCGCTAAGAAATTTTAATGCGCCTGAAGTAGTAACCTTACTATTTTCCGAACCGAATATTTCATCAATGTTCGACAAGTCGTTTTCTTCAAAGAAGGCCCTCAGAGCACCTTTAACGCCTGAGGAGTTAATCGTCGGAAATCCCGTCACAACATCGCGCTCCACTTCGTTATCAATGATGTTAAAATTAACATCCCCATTTCCTACATGCAAATTTGTTAAACATTCAATGACAAAAATTTTTGCTTTCATTTTTTACACCTTACTTCCTTCAATTTTGCAAATAACATTATAGCCTGCTGCTTCTATGCCAGATTTTAACGGAATTTTATGATCACCATAAAAGACACTGCCCGCCTTGTATAGAAGGTGATGGCCTTGCAGACTGAGACCTTTCAGACGATTTTCCTTAAGGTCTGTATGAAGCTGACGAACTAGTTTTTCCTCTAAGATCGCAAAGCCTGTCACATCATTTAAGAGGCACACATCTGATAGGCAGTATTGCCAAGTCCGACCTTGTGGAGTATGCTTCTGAAAATGCTCTGTGATTTCACTTTCTAAATTATTTTCCGATTCTTCTACAGAAATCTTGAAGAGTGTACCTTTCTGCCCCATAGGAACAATACTGTCTTTCAATGTAATATCACCATTAACCTTTACATAGACTCCAAACTCGTAGTCCTTATGTAGCTGATGTACCTCTCGCTTAAATAGACGATCAGCATCAAAATTTTGGGATAGTTTTTCTAATTCTTCTTGAAAGTGATTTTTTTCCCCTTTGTTGTACTTTTCTAACAAATCCATAAAATTATTGATAAACTCAGTTAAACTAAGATTGCTATTCTTATCTAAATTAGAAACTTCCTGTTTCATATCTTCATTCACAAACAACTTACACAAATCTAGAAGATTTTGCTTCAGTTTCACCAGATCATTCTGCGTAACACGCCTTACACCAGTCGCTACCTTAGTCATAAAAATATCTTCGATTCCTTCTAGACAGCCTGTATTAATATTATAATAGCCATCCCCATACCCTTCTTTAGGATTATATTCCTTAGATTTGGGCAGAGCGATTTCACCAAAACTAGTTGGCAGTGTAATTTCTTCCTCTAGTATTATTGGTTCAAACTGATCAATCCCCTCTCTCCCCTGCTTGTTGTTAAAAGGATTTGGTATGACGACTTCCTTACTATTTTTACGCAAAAAGATTGGAGAGATTTTTTCTAATTTTCCGAAACTTTGTACACCTCCATTTAGAGAAAAGCTCTTCTCTCCGATTAGAGCTTTGATTTTATCTCGCGTATTCTCATCATACTGAAAATCCTGGTTCAACTGAATCCCATTGCTGACTAAGATAAGATAGCGTATCATCCCAAAGACTGTGGACTGTTCAGGAACGCGATTAGTGCGGATAAAATAAGGAGCGTATTCATCCTCCGAATAGTTATTTTTACCGACAAAGCTAAAGCGTCTATCTGAACCAAAAGAATAGTCTCCTAGCGGTCTAAACGTCACAAGATAGTCTGTCATCACTTACCTCCCTGCCAAAACTTTACCAAAAATAAAATAGCCTGCAACTCCTTGGTATAGTATTCTCCTATACTCATCTTTCGCTTTGTACAAATTCCATCAACCTTTACTTTCGTATCTGGCTTATGATACTCTTTCAAGTAGTTGTCATAGAAACATTTAGCTATTTCGTTAAGATAACTATGATAAGACAACTGGTTTGGATTGTTAAAGTTATTCAGAAACCTCATTTTATATTCTTGAAAATCAAATATATCCTGTGCGGTTTTTTCAAACAACAACTTAAAAATAATTTCTGTATCTTGTAGATTATAGAGGACAGATTCCAGTGCTTGATCGTTCGTAGTCGCTCGATAGTTTATCAGATGATCAATGACATCCAACTTCTCGTTTTCTATCATCAATTGAACAGTTTTCCCACTGTGCTTGACTAACTCTATCCCCAGACGATTACCGCAACTTTCTTTAGCCTTATAAAGTTGAACTCTAGCTCTTTCCAGCGCTTCATATAGAGGATATTTGACATACTGAACAGCAACACCAAAAGACAAGCTGACATTGATGCTATCATCTGGCAGATCTACTTCTTCCAGACCTTTTTTCAAGGTTTTTTTGAACATTTCGTCCAATTCACTACATAAGGATAAAAGAGAATGAACAGGAGCAATAAACAGTAAATCATCCCCACCAGCATAAATAGTCATCCCCCCATATTTTCCGACAAGTTTAGCCGCTTCACCAGCATAGTCTAAACAAGCCCTTGAAAAAATGTTTATTCTATCAGACTGTTCAGAGATTTCTACATCTTTACATAAAGCTTTCAAAAGAGTTCCGACCTTATCCCCATCTGAATTAACGACTGCATAGTATTCGCTTCTGGTCGGTGCTACCTCACCATCAGGGACCTCTTCAGAAGAGTTTTCCTCTTTCTTTCGAGATAGAGCAATGTCTTCAATTGCTTTTAAATCAGAATCACGATCTGGATGTTTTATAACCAACTGACTATTTGGTTTGGTATCTGTAAATAGCTTGCTTTTTTTAATATAGATATTCCGATTGCCTTTCTGGCCTGCAAAGAATGGAGCAAATAAGTTCATATCTGTTCTTCCCTTACCTGCTGCCATTAGCTCCAGCGCATCCAAAGCATCATTCAGTATTATAGCTATGTTATTTCCAGCTTTTCCACTTTTTCCTATAATTTCGTTTATAGTTTCGTTTATAGTTTCGTTTATAGTTTCGTTTATAGTTTCGTTTATAGTTTCTTTATCAAAAATAACAAAATCAATTCTCAGATAGTTATCAACAAAGTGCATAATCTCCTTATCCGTCTTAAACTTTCCAAATTTCTCAGCCATTTCCTTCTTCACTGCTGAAATTATACTCGGTAATTCTCCCTCAATTACTGTATTATCATCAACTAAAAACAAAATCCGATCATGGTAACGACCAATACCATCTTCTTGTGGGTTTTGATTACTATTAGAGTCATAAAACGGTGAAAAAATCTTAACAGTTGGAATCTCAACAAGCTTTTCACAGAGTTTCTTTGTCACCGTTGAGAAAAAATAACTGCCAAACCACAAACCTGCCGGAGAGATCGCCTCTCCAATTGTTTTAAAAATCGGACCGATTGTTATACCTACGTATTTCATTTATTCATCTCCTTTGGTGTATGTTAGGATTTCTCAATCTTATATAAAATATCGACATTATGCAAATATCCATTGGAATTTTCTTTATTATAATATTGCACAGCAAAGTCTAAAAAATTTAGTAAATCAAACTCCTCTGGAGTTGTTAGATAAAGTCTTTCCCTCTTTAATTTCTTATCCATTTTTTCTATAAATTTAGCATATTCCTCTTTTCTTATTCTTATAAACTCTTTTTTCTTTGTTTTAGGCTTACTTATTAAAAATTTTTTATATTCTATGCCATTCGTCCAGCTTCTCGGGATTTTTTTAGATACCTTATATTTAAATTTAAATTTCTTGTTTAAAATATACTTACACCATCTCTGTTTAGGAATAATGTAAACAATATCGTTGATTACTTTAAAAGTTATTGGTGAAGAAAATCGTTCAATATTTGCTTCAATTTTATTTGCTTCATGCATAATGTCAATATTAACAGAAATATCTTTCTCTTCTTTTTTTGTGTTTTTTCTTATATCTGTAAATGATAAATAAGAAGATAGCCCCAGCAGTGCTCGAACATATTTTTCGTTATGTGTCTGTTTATTAAGGTGGTAGGGCCTAGTTCCAAAAGGTTTTTCTATTATTTTATCCTTTAAGGCAGCTTTTTCATTCCCTATATCTATTTTAAATAAATTTTTTTCTTTATCATGCATATACATAAATAAAGCACTTCTGGCATATTTACCTTTGTAATTATAGCCACTCTTAATTATTTTATAGAACTGCTCAATATTCTCAAAAATCACTTTTATCCTCTTTGAGAACCCCAACTTACTACATTGTTGCCTAAAATCCATTTTATAAAGAGTCTTTAATCCAAACTCCTCCTTTAGAACTGCTTCAATATTACTCTGATAATCCTGTTTATCTTGTTCCTTATCATTCACAGTAAAACTACCATATCCTTTTCCTTGCGCAGCTCCAAAATTTGTCACTATAAAAAAATTTTTAATATGATCTATAATCAAATTCTGAAGTTCTATATCAAAACAAGTAATAATCATTGTAGGATTTGTTTCTACTCTGCGTTTTCCATCTCTAGCAAAGTATAATTCGAAGTTACCTTCGTTATTATTTGTCCTCTTATCAAATTGATCTTTATTTTCTTTACTCTTATAAATGATGCTAGGACTATTGTCAATAAACTTCATTTTATAGGCTAAAGACTGATTTTTGAAACGTTTTTTCAGACTTGGAACTTTCTTTATCAAGTACCGATCAAATTTTGGCTTAACTTCACTAGCACGCAAAGTAGCTCCTTCTTCTTCCGGCTGGAAATGAATGATCGGCGCATGACATTTTAAGTCAAGTTCTAACTTACTATTCCTAAATTCCATATCCATTTTATCCTCCTATTCTTCAATCACAAACATTCCGAATCCCATCGAATTCTTCTCACCAAGCCCAACTTGATAGAGGAAATCCAACACCTCCGCATCTCCTCTTATCTCAAATTCTCCTTTCCAACCTGTTATGAGATAGTCTTTATATTTGGTAACAAATTTATTTTTTAAAGAAAAATTTATCGGCTCTATATCAAATCTACCTGTCGGTACTTTATGATAATAAGCTTGATATTTCCTCGCAAAATTCTCTATGATTCTGCTATGGAATTCCGTATCAAATGGATTATAATACAATGTTTTTTTAGTCTCAGCATCTGTAGAACGAACTACCAAGGGAGAAATCATCCGAATCTTATAAGAAGTCCCCGTTAATTTCTTCTGTTCAATTTTTACATTTAAAATTTTTACAAGGTTTCGACCAATTCGCAATTCATCTAGATTTGACAAAGCCTCTGCAATAGTGAATAAAATGGATTGATCAATCGTTCTAATTTCGAACCTCACCTTATCAAGAAACTCTATTCGTTTTCCTTGTATTTTATATTGACCTTGCAATAGTGAAAATGTAAAAAGCTTAAAATGTTTGTCCTCAAACTGATGACCTATCTCATGAAGTTGCGCAGACAAGTCTTCCTTATTTTTCAATAAATTATAAATCATCGATTGAAGAAGGTAATTATAGTTTACTGGCAAGATAAACTGATCAATTTTTTGCAGTTCAATTAATAATTGCATCCTACATTCCTCCCTGAATTAAAATACATCTTCTTATATTATAGATATTACAAAATTTTGTAATCGCTGTCAAATTATATTGTTACAGTTTATCATCTTAAATCAACTGTAAAATTACTGCTTGCTCTTCAAATCAAATAAATAGTGCTACAACTTGTTGACACCAATAATTCAGGATTCAAAAATCTTGCAGTAGATTTAGCTAATACAAAATTAAAATAGACGAGAATAACTTAGCAGTTATTTCAGATTGAAGAAAAAGTCTATTTTGGACAATTTGCTAGTGAGTCATCGTATTCAACATTCAAATGATGATAAAGACTTTCCACACGGTAATAGCAGTTTTGAATCATTTTATACAACAATCAGTATTGAGAATAAAGGCTTCAAAACTGATACGCTTACATTCTCCAATACATAGATGTTTTCTATAATTCACGAATAGACTTAGTAAATCGGATTATCCTCATCAGAGTTATTTTGAATAATAAATTGTTTAGTTACCTAAACTTCTTCATCAAAAGGTGATTAACTTTCCAAAAATGTGTTTAGAATATTGACAAAATGCATGTTTTGTTCTTGTTGCAAATGGAAGAATGAACGAACTAGTTTGTAAAGCTTTATATAATTTATTATAACAATAGGAGAATTGGACGTATTTCAGTAAGTTCTATTGGGGAAAATTTGGCTTTTCAATAGAGTTCAAAAATGATATAATCAACAATGTACTTCATGATACTGTCTCAACTAACCAAAGCTAGTGAGTTTATATTAGCCACGATTTTAGTAAACTGACAGGTGAGAGAATATGTCATAGAAAGCGAGGTAACCTCACAAGAGTAGAGTCCGAGTAATACGAATCCAAGTATAGACTTCATAGATTAACCAAGTAACGTTTAAAATATCTGTTGAGTATCTTTATGAGATTTCTACGTAAGAAGATATTTTAAAAGGAGATGATCGTAGTACTTTTTATACGTCGAATTTACATACATAAAGCATTCGTTCAAGAACTAACGGAATGGAAAGAAAAACAAGCT
>ERZ773007.1435-NODE-1435-length-11199-cov-3.824480_pt1 | contig 11199 bp, 10 predicted proteins | sample MGYA00580665_ERZ773007 | MGnify/ENA primary metagenome ERZ773007 (study PRJEB29015, sample SAMEA2738122) | human oral metagenome | biome: human oral; feature: human-associated habitat; material: saliva | place: China | collected 2167 ... | reverse complement strand
CATTATAGTACTTACGACTAGCGTAACATGGAACGAAGTTTGTGATAACGTCCAGACGTATTGTGTTATAACCAGATTGTTCAAATAAATTAAGAAGTTCTCCGATGTCTTTATATCTATCTTTCCTTACCTTTTCTTGCCATACTTTTTTGGGGGTAATCGTTATTCTTCCCCGATTAGCCATTGTAATGTGATGGTTGATTTGATCTACTATTTCATAATTTAGATTCTCGTCAGTATAGTTAATTCTCAATAGAATATTAACAGCCTTTGTATTGCTGAGCAATTGGTTGATGTTGTTTAGAACATGATCGAATGCAGAATCACAACCTTTCTGATATTTTACTTTATCATGGTTCTGTTTGGGTCCATCTAATGTAATATGAAACCGCGTCATGCCAAGTTTTTGAATTAATGGAATGTTTTTGGGGAAAATGAAGTAACCATTTGATGTAGCTGTTGTTGAATATTTTACACCTTTTTTCTCACATTCTTTTTGTGCGAATTCACATATTGGCTTTATAATTTGTTTTAAGTACATTAACGGTTCACCACCAAACCATTCGATTTGAAGTGATTCTATATTCTGTACATCAATCATATATTTGATGTGTGTCATCACATTCTCCATTGTACTCTTCGACATTCTTGAAGGTATATGATTTTGTATGCAATACCAACATTTAAAGTTGCAATCCAAGGTTGGTAGAATGATTAACAGATAGTTCTTCTTGTTTACTGAATCACAATATCTTTTCCTAATTATTGAAAGCTCATCAGTATTATCCGGCACAATGAAACCACTTGCTGATAGCTTGTCTTTTAGAACTTTAGGGATGAACTCAATTCTTTCTTTGTCTGTGAGTAGCCTCTCTATTTTTAACCCTAAATCCTTGGGAAGCTTAAAATAAGTGTGTTCAAGCCCATTGTACCAATAAGATTGGTTATTTTGGTATATTATATAGTTATAATTACTTGCTTTCATATATTACAATACTTAATTAACATCCCGTAAAAAAATAAAAGAGCCATATCAAGTATGGTAATGAACGATATGGCTCTTAAAGTGTTGAAGTTTCATTATCATCTACCACGAAATACCTTCAGGTACACGTTGAAATGATGTAGAACTGTTCATTAAGCATGTTGTACCCCCGGTTGAGATTGATCTGTCACAATAATAACATCACATCCGCATCCGGCAACATTGTTAGAACATCCTGTCTGAGAGGCTGCCATTTCAGAAGCTCCACCCTTGACTTCAAGCGACTCCATTAAGGATAATTCCTCAACTGAAAAAAGTTTTTGGTTTTTCATTTAATGTAACATTTAATCGCCTTCTTACTGCTTCAGGCATTGCATTCTTTTGTCGTCAAAATTAGAAAAATATATAGTTGAGTTCAAATAATTTCGATGTTTTCTTGCAGGTTTCCTTGCAAAATCATACTTTTGTATGATAATATATAATCTTTCATGTAACATTATATAGTCAAAAAACGTGAACACGTAAAAAACTCCATAGAATGACGATTTTCGATATTTTAAAAGGGTTAAAAGAGGCAGACGACAACACACAGAGTATCCGGAGTCAAGCCACCAGTGATTATTCTCCTTATATAAAAAGTGCCCAAGCTACTGATAGGCTTGGATATGGAAAAATAGTTCTGATTGATTTCTGTCAATATACTTTTCTATATATATCACCATCTATTTTTTCAACTCTACAACAAAAAAGATTTAGAGATAACGGAGGAAGAATTGATAATATACTTGATGAAAGGCAGTTAAGCTATTTGAGCAATATTCTTAAATCGTATTTCGCGTTACAAAAAAACTATGCCCGTATAGAGTCCTCTGTCTTGCATTTTGACTTTTCAATAAATACCTCTTTATGTAAGCAAATGATACATGCCTCGTTGACCCCTTGTTTAGTAATGATAAAAAAAAAACTTGGTATTTTTTTCTCTCTCTCCATGAAACCATATAGTTCCATTTCTGGAGTTTTTCATCAATTGAATACACTGCTCAAGACCGATGCCTCGGCTCCGAAAATGTACCAAGTTATTTTTTAATCATTACTAAAAACAAGCTGTGGCGCTTATTTTTTTGAGAAATCCTTGCATATCTCGAAGAATTTCCATATATTTGCCACACATTATATATGTGTATTTTGTAAATGAAATATATGAAACAGTCCTGGCTGTGTAAACAGGAGCGGATACCGAAAAGCTTACGAGTAGGTTTCTTTAAAATAATACAATTATGAAAACGAAAAAACTACTAAGCCACACAAATTATGCAGCTAAAGTTGTTGCTTCAGGTTGTTGCTGTAATTGCAATTCATGTTGCTGCTGCTGGTCACTTTTCTCCTCCAGTGCATCCATGGAACAGGCTGCTGTAGCCTAATAGTAGCCAAATGAGTGTAGCTCGTTTTGAGTCAGCTATTCTCTAAATCATTAAAAACGAGGTTGTTGTGAAATCACACACATATACTACGATTATTAGTTTATGGTACGATTATTCACATTTATCTGTTACGCAGAATGAGATTTTAGCAGTTATTCAAACAACTATCAAAAATCAACAAGTCTGTTTTTGAAGCCAGACTATCTTTCGATTCATCACGAAAGGAAGAAGCGGAAGATAGCTGGTTTCGATTTTACCCATTAAATTAAAAAACAATGAAACAATTTGATATATTCTTCGATAATGACAATAAACTGTATCAAGTAAGAACCAAAACAGATACAACAACCATAGAATTTACAGATTCCGAAAAAGAACTGATTTTTAAAGACTTGATCAGATTGTACGATACACGGGATAAAATATCTTTTTCAACAATCCAAAAACTATTAAATAAGGCTGACTATAACAAACTTTTGGATGTAGTAAAAGAGTTACAAGAATGTGGAATTCTAGATGAACTGAATTTCGAAGCAGAAGGTGCCACTGTTATTTCTGATATATATAATGAAGTCAATCACAAACCGGTTTCAGAAATGAAGATTGCTTATATTGGCAATACAGATTTTGGCAACCAAGTGAAAGAGAAATCATCCGAATATAACATAGAACATTTTGTTATCTACTCAATAGATGAATTGTCGGATGAAACAATTGAGTCAATCCTCTGTAACAGCGATTTTATCATTGTTGATTCTTTGACTTGGAATCCGTACAAAATGCACATTATCAACGAGAAGGCATTGAAACACAGCAAACCATGGTTATTGATTGAAGGACTGACTTTCTCTGGAAAATTCAGTATTGGGCCGATTTTCCACGGCAAATACACAGGATGTTATGATTGTTACAAAAATAGAATAAGGAGCAATGACGAATTCATCAACTTCAATGACTCTTACGTTAAATACCTTGAAACAGAGAAAGCATCAGCAAAACCAGACTTGAATATCCAACCGGTAGTAAAGGATATGGCTTCCGCTATTGTAATTGCAGATATGCTGAAGTTTCTTTATGCCTGGTATCCCCCGGAAACTTGGAAGTGTTGTATATTGATAAATCCGTCCAATTATGAAGTAGAAAAGCATACTTTTATAAAAGCTCCGATTTGTCATGTATGTAAACCAGCATTGGATTATAATCCGGCTCCGTGGCTCGAATCAGTAACTCTTTAACATAAAAAAACAATGGATGCAGTCAACAACTCTCTGATTAAAGGTACAATGCTGATTTCCAATCAGTTTGGAATCGTAAATCATGTATCCAAATTACCCAGGCTCAATTACGATCCTAAACTTGTAAGCTTTGGTATTTGGCCCAGCAACACTCTGGCTTTCGGAGCAGAAAAGTATGAAGGAAGAAGTAGCGGATGTAACTTTGATCTGCAAAAGTCATTTATGGGAACTTTAGGTGAAACGGTAGAAAGGTATTGCCCCGTATTCTACAATAAAGAGAATATGATCCTAAGTTCTTATAAAAATCTAAAAGTACACGCTATACCGCCCTCGGAATATGCCTTGTTCCATGAGAAGCAATATGCCCAGGAAAATTATCCTCTCCATCGGTTCGACGAGAATATCGAATTACATTGGGATAAATGCATGGATATTACTAATGGGAAAGAAACCTGGGTTCCCGGAGCATGCATCTATCTTCCCTGGTCATGTGAAAAGCAATGGATAAATGTAAGTACATCAACAGGCTTGGCAGCACATACGAATTGGGACAAGGCTTTGCTGGTTGCATTACATGAAGTCATTGAAAGAGATTCGTTTTCTCTCACTTGGTGGCAGAAAATAAGCGCTCCAAAAATTATTATAGACGAGGATATCAGCCATTTTATCCATGAGCGTTTTCCAGCAAGCTACGAGTGGCATTTTATGGATATAACTTACGATTTAGGTATTCCGACAGTTTATGGTATCTGTTTCGGTGAAGCCGAATATGGTAAATTTGTAGCCGTAGGCACTGCGACAAGAGACACCTATGGCGAAGCATTGAAGAAAGTTATTCTCGAAATGGGGCAAAGCGTCAGCTATTTCAGATATTTGTTAGGAGAGAAAAAGAATTGGCAGCCTTCTGAAAACTTTCATACATTACTGGATTTCGAAGACCATTCTATACTATATATAAAAAAACCAGAACTGTGCGAGGTCTTCAAAATCTGGACGGAAACAAAGCCGACCAGAAAGATTGATTTTCTTGAAGAGTCTGCACGCTCAACCAAAGAGAACATCCGGCACATTACCAGCGTACTGAAGTCCAAAGGTTACAATGTATTAGTAAAAGACATCACGACTCCTGATGTAAATCAGGCAGGCTTCTATTGTCTGAGGGTTATCGTTCCTCAATTAATACAAATGGGTGGTGCGTATTCCTTTTATTTCCTGGGCGGAAAAAGACTATATACGATACCGCAGGAACTAGGCTACAAATGCTATCCTTTTGAAGAATTAAATGTATATCCACATCCATTCCCTTAATAATATGAAAACAATAAAATCAAAAGCATTAATAGCAAGCTTAGATTCAGGACTATATGGAGCTAAAAATTTTGGTGAATCGTTGGCTTTGATTTTTAACGAGAATGTGAAATTTGATAAGTTTCTGATTCGCAAACAAGTTGAAAGTATCCAAAGTTTCTCCAATAAATACGTCCACCAACGCTCGTGCCAACCGTATAAAGTGTTTCCCACCAGCAAAGAGTATGATTTGAAACCTTATCTCAAAGAGATGCCTGGTAGTGAAAAAACCAATCTATTCAATATCCTTGCTAAGCGCCGTTCCGGAAGAGCCTATTCTCCTTACTCCATTTCGCTCAACGAGCTGGCGCTACTCTGCCATTATAGCTATGGAATTAGCGGAGAAGACTTTAATAAAGAATCAGAAGCTACGTTACGATTCAGAACGGTTCCATCTGCAGGTGCCTTATATCCACTTGAATTATACGTATATTTGAATACAAGTGTATTGCCTAAAGGAATTTACCATTATAGCCCCAATAAGTCAGTTCTCGAATTCATCAAAGAAGAAGATTATATGGAATATTTAAGAGAAAATCTCGTAGCAGAACCTTTCGTGGATTTGCAACATTGTAGTTGCGTGTTCTTCATCACGTCCTTCTTTGAGAGAGTACTTATCAAATATGGCGACAGAGGCTACCGATTTATACTTCAGGAAGTTGGATTTTTAACTCAGAACATCTCGTTACTCGCCGAATTTCTCGAACTTGGCTCTTGCGTTCTGGGAAGCTACGTTGATGACAACATCAACCAGATCCTCTCTGCTGACGGAACCTTTGAAACTGTGCAAAATGTGATTGTAATTGGAAAAAACAAGGAGGTTCAAGATGACAATGTTACAAGCAAATAATATTTCTTTTTCGATTCAGGGTACTTCCATCCTGCGCAATGTATCGCTGGAAGTTAATCCTGGAGAAATTGTAGCTCTATTAGGACAGAACGGTTCCGGAAAGACAACATTCATTGAGTTGTTGTGTAATATGATGAAATGTTCATCCGGCAATTTCGCATTTTTCGGAAAAGGCAACTTCGACCAGAACAAACAGAATATTGGTGTGCTTTGGGATAATCCGGTTATTTTCCCCATGTTAAAAGTCAAAGAAATAATCGGATTCACTCGAAGAATCTATAACATATCGGAATTGCCACGAGACATCTACGATTTCCTTGAATTAGATAAGATAAAGAATAGGTTCTTTTATCAACTTTCAAAAGGGGAAAGAAAAAGGGTTGCCATTTTTTTGTCCGTATTACATAACCCGTCATTGTTGATTCTGGATGAACCGACCGCCGATCTCGATCCGATGATAAGGGAGGTTATCTGGAGGAATATTTTCAAAAGCAAAAACCGGGGTGTCCTGTTCACGACACATCTTTGGGAAGAAGCCGGAAAATATGCAACCAAAATCTATTTTATCTACGAAGGGAAAATTATCTCGAAAGCATTGAGCCCGCAGGAATTGATAAATGAGTCGGCATATCAGCAAAAGATTGTCATCTCTAAAGAACTGTCCGGCACTGATCCTTTTGAAAATGATGAAAATGTATTGGTCATCCCAGATGATAAATTCCTCAAAATATACTTGAAGAGAGAAGATACCAAAACATTACAAAAGGTTCAGACCCGAACCTACAATTTTTCACTTATGCCTGTTGAGTTAGAGGATATATATCAAATTTTAGTAATGATAAAAAAATAACTTGGTATTTTTTTCTCTCTCTCCATGAAACCATATAGTTCCATTTCTGGAGTTTTTCATCAATTGAATACACTGCTCAAGACCGATGCCTCGGCTCCGAAAATGTACCAAGTTATTTTTTAATCATTACTTAACAAAATCAGAAAGATGAAAGTACTCATAGCTTCAATCTATTATCAATTGCTTTCTTCCATGAGAATCAAGCAAGCCGTATTTTTTACGGTGATATTTCCGGCATTTATTTTCCTTATATTTTCCAGTATATGGGGAATCAACAACAAAGAATATTGTGTATTCTTGCTGACGGGAATTTGCGCTATGACCATAGCCAGTGACGGATTATTCGCTATTGGCGGGGTTATCAAACAGTATTACACATCAGGAGTCATGAAGTTCATAAAAGTAATGCCTTACAACATCATTACTCATATTATCAGTTTGGTATTCAGCCGGATGATTTACATCCTGTTTTCTTTTGTAATACTGTTTATATTAGGTAGAGCCATATTTGGCGTGACATTAAACGTGCCGCAATACCTTTCCATACTGTCAGGATCAATATTGGGATTAATAGAGTTTTCTTTCTTGGGCTTACTGCTCTCTTTCACCAACATGAAAGCTGAAAGCGAAAAAGGATTAATCAACATCATCTATTTTGGACTGATATTTTTAAGTGACACATTTTATCCGATGACAGAAATAAATCCCGTATTCGAAGGCATTGTGGAATTCTCCCCGATTACGCCCGTGTTGAAAGTTCTCAGAGGTGATTATACCTATACATTGTATTTGGCTTTGTGGGCCGCGGCTTTCATGATAGCTTTCTATTTTTGTTTCAAAAGATTTCAAGTAAAAAGGAGTAAACAATGATCACATTTATAATTACTTTCATTATCCTGATGATGCTCCACGAACTGGCTCATGTATTGACAGCAAAGGCCGTAAATATGAAAATAGACAAAATAGGGGGCACTTGGAAACCTCTGCCTCATATTTATGTTTCTGTCATCAACGCACAAGTGTCTAATAAAAAGAATTTTTTATTCCTGATAAGCGGCAATGCTATGACATGGTTCTTATTCGTTATGCTAATGATTTACGGAAGTATGTTCAAAGTCCCTTATCCGGTTTATATGGCATTCGCCACTCAACTGATTTTCGAAACGAATCCATTCTTCTCGGATTACACAAAATTATTTTGCTATTACAAATACATGAAATGGTTAAAATTACAACTCAAAGTAGGTAACAAATTAACTTACAAAGAAATAGAGGCTAACCGTTCATTTATTATTCAAAAATATATGTATAGCAATATATGGTATTTGCAGTTCGTAGGCTGGGTATTTGTGGTGATTGCTCTATTATCACCTCACCTTTTACCTTCTATCATCCTGTGAATTGACATATATCTTTAATTTATCAACTCGTTAAAAAGAAAAAATATGAAAAAGTTTATCGTTTTGTTTGTTACTTTCTTTGCCATTGCAACTATCACTACAAGTACGCATGCAACCGGTATGAACCGTAATTCTTCTGTCGGAACTCCAGAGAATATATTAAATGGCATCCAAGACAAAATCGAGACAGCCATGAACAACTGTTTCGCCCGGAATTCCGTTTCTCCTCTTGACAGTATTTCCCAAAAGCTAAATAAACTGAAAAGTCAAAATAACATCGTACTTTATTGGAAATCTTACGTCAATTATTATAAAAGCGTCTTTTATGCAAAGCTGGGAGATAAAGACAAAAGCAAAAAAGCTATCAAAGAGGCATATATAACTCTGGAAAAAATGAATAACAAGAACTCGGAAGATTATGCATTGCTGGCTCTGACCCAAAGTTTTTATATACAATTCACTTCAGGAATGGCCGCCGGAGTCCTTTCATCTAAAATCACAAGAAATGCAGAGAAAGCTTTGAAGCTTGATTCAACGAATCTGAGAGGATGGTACGTTCTGGGCAGCAATGATTTCTATACACCCGCGAGTTTCGGTGGTGGGAAAAAAGTGGAGTATTATTTGAAAAAAGCTATTTCAACAGTGCCTAAAAGCATAAAAAACCCATATCTGCCTACTTGGGGAAGAGAATATGCTTTCGAACTATTAATCCGATATTACATCCAGAACAAAAAAATGAACGAAGCCAGGAAATATGTACAAATGGCGGAAAAAGAATACCCGAACAGTTACTTTATTGGTGAGTACAAAAAAATAATCAATAAATAAACCCTCCACCTACATAGGTAAGATAAAATCAAACGATTTATAAATAGCTAAATATCCGATCGAACATGAGAATAGACTTCCATTTATTCAGTTTGTTTCTCCTGTTTTTAATCAGGTCATCATATATATATGCGCAGGATGCGAATATACAGGGAAAAATAACAGATAAGAAAGGTGAACCTATATTGGCGGCCAATGTCTATCTGAAAAAAGAACCTGATAAGGGAACCATTTCTGATATAAATGGATATTTTATTCTCCGGTGTCAAAGCCATAGTTTCAACAATGATACGTTGATCATCTCTTTTTTAGGTCTGAAAACCAAAATCATTCCAACAGTGCACTTAGATACAAGCAAAGAGATATCAATCGTTATGGAAGAAGATCAACAGATGCTTGTAGAAGTAGTGATTATGGCTAATCCATCTTTATCAAGAGAATTCTCAATAAAAGAAGTTTCTAAATTTGATATTTATAATACCCCTTCTTCTGCCGGTGACGCATTGAAAATGGTCACTGTCCTTCCTGCATCCACCAATGTATCAGAAAGTGCCAATGTCGAATTGAGAGGAAGTGCCGGCGATATGTCAAGAGTGATGTTAAATGAAGTACCGGTATATAAACCCGTACGCAATTCCCAGATAAATGGAATCGGAAATTTCAGTCTGTTCAATACAGAAATGATAGAAGAGCAAAACGTCTATGCCAGTAATCCCCCATTGGTCTACAGCAATGCAACTGCGGGCCTGGTAGAGATAGGCACAATAAAGAAGTTGTCAGCAAGCGAAACGGCTCTCTCTCTATCACTTGCAAATATCGGTTTCCTCCACTCTCAGCCCATTAATAAAAAAAGTTTTCTTCAGATATATGGAAATTATCAATTTTCTAAACCTTATTTATGGGTCAATGCAAATAATAAGGATATTAATAAATTTTCATCAGAAGATACCGGTTTGAATTTTCATACAGAATTAACCAAAAGGTTAAGCATCAATCTTTATTCCTATTTTATTAATGAAAAGTATCTGGCTAATGATTATTCTTATACTTTTTCAGGGACAGTGGATGCAGGTAAAAGACGAAATTTCAATATTCTGAATTTCAAATACAAATTGGGCAAAGGATTTATCTCAATAAACAATGGCACAGACTTTTCAAACGAGGACTTTAAATTTGGCAATATTTTATCCAAGCAAAAGAACTGCTATGTATACAGTAACTTCGATTTCAAATATTATTTCACTCCGTCATGGAATTTACAATCCGGTTTTTCACATGAATATACCAAGCAAAATTACCGGAGCCGGTTTCCAAAGTATTATTTTGCGGTAAAACCTGAAAACCCAAGTTATTATTTTGAAAACAGTATATCAAACAACAACCTCGAATTTTATCTGTATAACAGAGTGCAGATCTTTAACGAATTAACTTTAGGTGTAGGAATCAGAAAAAATATACCTGTCAAGGAACAATCCGGATATTGGTCTTATCAAACGAACATAAAATATTCATTCAATAATTATAATTCTATATTGGCCTCTTTAGGGAAGTATAACGGATATGCAACCCCATATTACAACACACAGGAGTTTTCCTCCATATCAACGAGGCAGTATTCATTGGAGTATTCATTTTCGAGAAATGATTTCAATCTCCGGTTGGCTACATATCATAAGAAAGAAAATCTGAAGGAAAACTTTTCTGAAACAGATACTTCCGAAAGATTATTAAGAAAAATATGGGGAGCGGAAATCAGTATGAGTAAGAAATACGAAAATTTGACAGGTTCACTTGCATACACTTATCTCTATTCCAAATTCAGAAATGGGGGCAAATGGTATAACTCGTACAACCGGATGGACTATTTAATAAAAGCGTTTATTTCTTACTATCATAAGAAAGCAGGCACTGTCTCACTGTCTTGCTTAACCCGGCCCGGGCTTTATTATAGCCCGATAATAAATGCCGAGATAAATGAAACAGGGGCATACAAACCTTTATATGGCGATTATAATGTGAAACAATATTCAGGATATTGCAGCGTTGACTTCTCTTACAACAAAGTGCTGACCTTAAAATCATCCAATTTAATATTCTTTCTGACTGTCAACAACATCTTTGACATCAAGAATGAAAGCGCCATAATGTTCAGCGAAGACTATTCTACGATAACAGGATACAGACACTATAACAGACGTTCCATCTACACGGGAATGCAACTTCGTTTTTAAAACCATTTAGTAATGATAAAAAAATAACTTGGTATTTTTTTCTCTCTCTCCA
>ERZ773007.1432-NODE-1432-length-11209-cov-16.194728_pt1 | contig 11209 bp, 8 predicted proteins | sample MGYA00580665_ERZ773007 | MGnify/ENA primary metagenome ERZ773007 (study PRJEB29015, sample SAMEA2738122) | human oral metagenome | biome: human oral; feature: human-associated habitat; material: saliva | place: China | collected 2167 ... | reverse complement strand
AGGTGGCGACGGGCATCTACCGGGTGACGCGCACCCCCGCGTACACGCCGGCGGGCAAGAAGTCGCAGCGCAATTCGAAGTCGACGCTCACGCGGGTCGTAGAGGATCCGGACGCGCCAGACGGATGGCGCACGGTCGAAGCAATCGCGTCGGGGCCGCGCGACGTGGGCTACGAGATTCCGGCAATCGTGGGCCTGGATAAAGACCAGTTCCTCCAGACAATCGTGCTGCCGCAGGGCAAGTTCTCCCAGTTCCTCACCGCCACCTCGAATGATCGCGAGCAGATCCTGCGCGACATTTTCGACACGCAGATCTACTCCGACTTCACGAAGGCTCTCGTCGATGCGGCAGCCTCGTCGAAGCGCAGCATCGAGGAGCGGCGCGTGGCCGCCGTCGGAGCATGTGAGCGCATGCGGTCCCTGGGCAGTGCCCTGAGCGAGGACGCGCACACGGACGGGTCGGCTCCCGACGAGCGCGCAACCAGTGACCAGGATGCCGACCAGCTAGACGCGGGCGCGGAGGATTCGAGCGCGGTGCGGCGTTGGGCCAAGCAGGCCTGCGCTCGCGCGCGCGAAGCGCACGAGCAGGCCCTGCACGTCGCCCAGGTGTCCAGTGCGGCCGCTCGCGAGGCCTCCCACGCCCTGTCCGAGGGACGCGCTCTGGCGCAGGGCCAGGCCGAGCACGCTCGCCTGAGCGAGCGTCTGGAAGCACTCGTGGCAGCTGAGCAGAGCGTGCTCGCCGATGCTCAGCGCGCGGCCGACGCCCGCCGAGCGCTGGCTGTTGCTCCCTATGCCGCTGCCCAGGAGAAGGCACTCACGCGCCTGGAGAGAGCCTGCGACCAGGTCTTGGCGCTCTCCTCCGATCTCGGCGAGGCAGCCTCCGTCATCCCAGAGTCTCTCACGCCCGAGGCCGTGGTTGATCTCGGCGAGCGGGCGCAGGGTCTGCACGACGAGGCGACGCGCACGCGCGGCTCTCTCGAGGAGGCCCTGGCTGTCGAGCGCTCGCTGCCCGAGGCACGCGCGCAGATCGAGTCGCTGCGCTCCCAGCATGAGCTGGCGTCGGCGCGCGTCTCCTCGATCGAAGCCGAGCGCGAGGCGCTGCCCCTGCGCATCGAGCAAGCAACCGAGGCCCTGCGCCTCATGCGGGCGGACGCCGACACGCTACCTGAGGCCGCGTCTGCGCTGCGCGCCATCAACGAGCGCGTGGATGCCTCCATGCAGGCGGACCTGCTGCGCTCGGCCCTTCTCGGCGCATCGGACGAGCTTCGCGAGGCCACCGTCGCTGCGAAGCTCGCGAACGCCGCAGCAGCAGACGGCCATGACCTGTGGATTGCGCAAAGCGCATCGGCCCTCGCGCGCGAACTCGAGGAGGACACGCCGTGTCCCGTATGTGGATCCACCGTTCACCCCGCTCCCGCACCGACTACGGACGGGGAGATCACGCGCGAGCAGGTCGCCGAACTCGACCAGGTGCGCGACCGCGCGGAGAGCGCACTGCGGGACGTGCGGGCGCGCCACCAGGACCTCGTGCGGCGTATCGCCCAGCTCAACGAGGTGGCTGGTGCCCCCACGCCGACACTCGAGACTGAGCGGGATCGGGCCGTCGAACTCGTTGCGAAACTCGAGGCTCTCGGCCCGCAGATCACCGAGATCGAGGCGGCCCTCGCGCAAGAGCGCACCCGCCTCGACGGTCTGACGGATGCCCTCACGGCCGCCCGCGAAAAGGCTGCGTCACTGGCCTCGACGCTCGAAGAACGCAGGGCCGCGCTGGCGCAGGCGGTCGAGCGCGTGGAGGCGGAGCGTTCCACCTTCGAGTCTCTGGACGCGCGCGCCGCGCAGCTGACACAGGACGCGTCGCGCGCGTCTCAGGTCGTGCGTGCGTGCGCCGACTGGGAGCAGGCCAGCGAGTCTGATCGCGAGGCGCGCGCGGCCCTCACCCATGCCCTGGAAGCCCAGGGGCTAGAGGCCGACTCCTGGCGTTCTTTCCTGCTGCCAGAACGCGACGTCGCGGCGCTTGAAGCGCGCGTCAGCGCTCACGAACGCGAGATTTTCGCGGTACGCGAGGCCCTTGCGTCGGAGCGCCTGACCCGCGCGGCATCAGCCCCGGCACCGGACCTCCAGGCTCTCACCGATGCCTCCCGCAAGGCCGATGAGGATGCCGCTTCCGCCGCCCGGGCCTCGGGCAAGCTCGAGCAGCACTGCGTGCAGATCGAGGCCGCTCGTGTCTCCCTTGAACAGGCGTTGGACGCGCTCGCGCAGGCCCGAGAGCAGGCGGGTCCCATCCGTCGCCTCGCAGACATCGCGGCAGCATCCGGGCCGGACAACCTCGCGGCCACGCCGCTGTCAGCATGGGTGCTCATTTCTCGGCTCGAGGACGTGCTTGCGGCCGCGAATCCTCGCCTGGAGCGTATCTCGTCGGGACGCTACCAGCTCGTGGCCGTGCCCGACGACGGCACTTCCTCACGCAAGTCGGGTCTCGGCCTGGCTATCATCGACCATGACACGGAGGCCACGCGCAGCCCTCGCACGCTGTCGGGCGGGGAAACCTTCTACACGTCCCTGGCGCTCGCGCTCGGCCTGGCGGATGTCGTGACAGCCGAGGCCGGAGGGGTTGAGCTGCGCACAATGTTTATCGACGAGGGCTTCGGGTCGCTGGACTCGCACACCCTCGCGCTCGTCATGGAGCAGCTGCAGGCGCTGCGCAGCGCGGGGCGCACGGTCGGCGTCATCTCGCACGTTGAAGAGATGGCCACGCAGATCGCGGACCAAATCCAGGTGTGTCCCCTCGAGGAGGGCGGCTCGACGCTGCGGGTGCGCGCGTAGGGATCGGACGTCTGCAGGCATCGATCCGCGAGGCGACGGCTTCGCGCGGTCGACGCCGACGTAGCGCGCCGCGCGGGAAGGCCCCCGTGCGGCGGTCGTCAGCCCTTGTGCAGCGCCAGGACGTGCGGGCGCTCGGAGCGGTCGAACCACGCCAGGGAGAACTCCCACAGGGCGGCCACGGCCTCGTCGGCGTCCTCCTGTGTGTCAGCCTCCAGGACGGCGCTGACCGCCGAGGCCGCGTCGGGCAAGTCCACGAGGATCGCGGCTACGTCCGACCACGTGTACTCGAAGGAGGGTGCGGTGAAAATGTGGGCTTCGACCTCGTCGCCGGGGGTCAGCGTCGTCGACGTGGGCGTGTCCACCGCCAGGACGACGCGGGCGGGCAGCGCCCCGTCGGTCTCGCGGGCCAGCTCCAGGGAGGACAGAGCGGCCTCGGTGATGGCGTCGTCCTCGAGGACCTCAACGTCCTCGCCGCTCATCGCGGCGTCGGGCACGGCAATCACGCCACCGCGCACGGGCGGCAGAAGGACGGACAGCTCGGACAGGACGGCGGGAACGTAGACGCGCATGGTCACAGTGTAGGCACCCACTGGGCCACAATCGCTTCCAACGCGTCGGTTGCCTGGCAACGGGTGCCCTTTTCACCCAGGGCCTGGGCGCGCAGCGCGGCCCGGGCGACGCCGGGATCCTCGTTGACGGTGTGGAAGATGCGCCCGGGCATGAACGCTCCGATGGCGGCCTGGAGGGCGGCCACCGGGCGCGCCCCGATCGCGTCCGAGCTCACGCGGTTGACGATGACGTCAACGGGGATATCGCGCCCCTGCTCAGACCACCAGCGCGCCAGGAAGGACAGCCGGTTGATGCCGACGATGTCGCCGCGCGCCACGATGACAAGGCGGTCAGCCCTCTCCAGGACTCCCAGGGCCACGTCGTCGCGATTGACCCCGCGCGTCGCTTTCTCCAGGGAGGTGGCCGCGATATCGATGACGCTGTAGCGGGCGCACAGGCGGGCTGCCCCGACGATGGCTTCGATGCTCGTGCGGCTCACCTCGCGCCAGCGGTGCGGGGTGACCAAGCCGGTCACGACGGCAAGGTTGTCGGCTCGCCGCACGCTCGCCCCCGCAACGTCCTCGGGGGCCAAGGGCCCGCGCGAGGCCGTGCGCGCCAGGATCGACAGCCCGGAGGCGTGCACGGGCAGGCCGAGCAGGTGGGCGATGGTCGGGTTGGCAATATCGGCGTCGATGAGCAGGCTCGGCCCCACCTTGGCCAACGCCGTCGCGATTCCGGCTGCCAGGGTCGTGCGCCCGGGTGCCCCCGAGGTTCCCCAGACTGCGAGCACGGTTCCCGGGTCGGTGGGCATCGGCGGGGGCGGCGGGGCCGAGGCCGTGGCCGGGATAGGCCTGCGCGCGCGAGTCGCGGCGATGAGGGAGTTGACGACCTGCTCGGGGCTTGCGGGCGCGGCGACCGAGGCCACGCCCAGGCTGCGCAAGCGTGCGCGGTCCGCGTGCGGGGCCAGCGCCACGACCGACATGCCGACCGACTGGAGGGAGGCCACGGCCTCGGCGGTCAGGTCCGGGTCGGCCCCGTCGATGACCGCCAGGTCCGCGACGCCGGCCCTGGCCGCGGCGATCACCTCGGCGAGATCGGCGCAGCGTCGCACGATGGCCAGGGCGTCGGCGCGGGACTGGATCGCCTGGATGATCGGCGCTTCCCAGCGCTGATCGGCCAGGATCACGACTCCGTGGACGGCGCTCACGAGGCCCCCACGGGGACGGCGGCGAGCTGGTCAGTCGAGGTCTGCGAGGCCAGGAGGGCGGGCAGCGACTGCGCGTTGGCCATGATTTCGATGCGCGTGCCGCGCCGGGCTCCGGCGCTCGAGGCGTCGACGGAGCGAACGAAGGTGAAGGTGCCGTCGATCTCTCGGGCCTTCGTCTCGCCGCCCGCGGGCGAGCGAGCGGGCACGGACCACAGCCGGATCGGCGTGCCGTCAGCAACCCCGTCGGGCAGTCCCGCGTTCACGGTCAGGGCGACGCGAACCATCCCGTCGGGATCGGCGCCCGCCTGGTCGCCCGTGGCCAGGTCCGCGCGCATGACGAGCTGACCCGGGGTGAGCACGCGCGCGGCGCGGCTACCCAGGGGCGCCTCCGTCGTCGGAGCGTAGACGGAGGTATCGACGGAGAGCCAGACCTCTCGGACGTTGTCGGACGTCAGTTCCTCGCCGGGGGCGATGCTCGTCGTCACCGAGTAGACGCGGGTTCCTCCCCGGAGGAAGCCGCCAAGGACACTAAAGGCGATCACTGACGCGATGATGAGGACGACGCCGATGATGAATCGACGGTCCATCTTGCCGGGGGAGCGCGCAGGAATCGACGTTGAAGCTGAGACGCGTTTCACCCTTCCATGATGCACGCTTTCGAGCGAAAACGGTAGGTTGTCGGATATTCATCGAGATCAACCGACCCGATCAGCCGATCGAGATGCGGAAAAATTGCTGACTCAAACGATTTAAACGAAACGATCTCAACTGATATCATGTTGCCATGGCAACACGATTCCTCACTCTCGCTGACGTCGCCGAGACCCTGAACCTCACGATGTCAGCCACCCGCGCCCTCGTTTCCTCCGGTGAACTGCCCGCCATCCAGGTGGGCGGCAAGCACGTCTGGAGGATCGAAGAGTCCGTCCTGGAGCAGTTCATCCAGGACCAGTACGCCGCGACGCGCGAGCGTCAGAAGGCTGAGCACGCTCAGTAGTCGGCATACCAGCGCTGGCCCAGCACGCGGAGTCGACGAAGCCCCGCGAGAGCCAGCGACACGGTCTGCCCCTCCTGACCATCGCGGCCGTCATAGCCGACGACCGCACCGCTGAGGGCGACATCGACGTGGTCCGCATAGACCGCGTCGATGATCCCCCGGTGGTCACCACAGTCCGAGTCAATGGCGACGTCGACCCCGCGGGCACACAGCTCACGCAGCACGTGCCCAACGCCGACGCCGCCACGAACGGACGACTCGCGCGCGACGCTGCGCCCGAGCGGCCATGCGCCGACGAGCGCCGAGAGCATGACCAGACTGTCACCGCTCGCCTCGCGCACCAGCACCCACGAGCGGGTGGAGTCAAGCACCTGACCAACGAGGACGCTTCCGCCGCGCAGCGCCAGATTGACGAGGCCGTCAGCACCGGCGAGCCTCGCGGATAGGGTGACCGAGGCGCGCTCCGCATCGGTGAGCTCGTCGATGAGCTCTTCCAGCTCGCGACTGCGCACCTCGTCGAAGCGAGCCTCCAACTCATCCATGAACGCGTGCATATCCATACCTTTACAATGCCACACATACGTGCGTCGCACATCACATTTTAATCACATTGATTGATATCGATTGACATCTATTCGTACGAAGCGGATAGTAGTGGCTATCGAATCCGTCCACTCGATGAAGAGTTCCTCATGACCTACGATTCCGATTCTCGAACGGGTCAGGCATACCTGACCGACGCACTCCTGTGGATTGCGGGCGCGCCGCTTGCACTCCTCGACGCCGCCTACCTGGCCTACGCAGCTCCGCCGATCACCCCGAGCGCCCCCGAGACACTCGTCGTATGGGTCCTCGCCCTCGTCGGCCTCGCGCTGTTGGCCTGGGGCCTTCTATCCTCCGCCCTGGCACACCTGGCAACCCTGCGGCTGGCCCCCGCTGGCCTGCGCAGGGCCACCAGATTCCTCGTCACTCGATTCGGGACAAGCCTGTCGCGCTCCCTCCTTGCCCGCGCCAGCGCCAGCGCCCTCATCGGGTCGGCCATGCTCACGGCGGCACCGATCGGTGCCGCCCTGGCCTCGCCCCGCGACGCGGACGCGCCCGACATGTCCCTGACGTGGGCGGACACGCCCGACGCCTCCCCCAGCCCAGGGGCAAGCCCGCAGGACGCGCCCGACGCCTCCCCCAGCCCAGGGGCAAGCCCGCAGGACGCGACCGACGCAACCCCCGCCTCGTCGCCGACGGTCGCACCCGCCCCCTCTTCGGCGGCGCCCGACGCGGCCTCGCGCGGCGCGAGCGATCCGCCCCAGACCCACACGGTCGCCCCGGGCGACACCCTCTGGTCGATTGCCGAGGCCATGCGCCCCGGAGCTGACGACGCCCACATCACCCGCGTCTGGCAGGCGATTCACGCCGCCAACGCCCAGGCGATCCCCAACCCCTCCCTCATCTATCCCGGGCAGCGCCTCACCATTCCACAGGACTTGCCATGAGCACACACATCACCCCCAGGCCTCGCAGCGCTTCCGCATCCGCGTCCCGCGCCCACACGAGGCCAGCACACTCCCACCCCAGCCCCTCCTCTCCGTTCCGCTGGAGCTCCGAGCGCCCGATCCCGCACGCCCCCTCCGCCCGCGTCGTCTGCCTGGCCGACGCTTCCCCCGAAAGCCAGGCGCTGCCCGACCCCGGTCCCTGGGCCGCGACGCTGGCCCGCGCCATCGTCGAGGTCGTCACCGGAGCCCGGCAAGCGCCCCAACTGCGCCGCTGGCTCCTGCCCGACCTGTACACCGCCCTCGCAAACGTCCACCTCGCCCCCTGCGCCCGGGGCGCCACCGCGATACACGTACGCGTGTGCTCCCTCGACACCGGGCACACGGAAGTCGCCGTCATCGTCGCCACGGCTGCGCGCACCTTCGCGCTGGCCCTGCGCCTTGAGGAATACCGGGGGCGCTGGATGGCCACCGCCCTCGAGCTCGCCTAACGCGCTGATCGAGGCGTGAGCGCGCACAGAAAACGGGTGAGGGGTTCTCGATAGAACCCCTCACCCGTTATCGCACACAGTCAGCGGCGGCGACGCTTCTTAGCGGCAGCGCGACGCTCCGCGCGGTTGCCGCCAGACGACGACGGGGCGGACGAACCCTCGGCGGAGTTGTAGCTCACGCGGCTCGGCGCCTTCTGTCGTCCCACGTTGCCCATGACGGAGCGGGCGTGCGCCACGGCCTCGCGCGCGGCCTCGGAGGCGGCGGACTCGGCGGCAGCCACCTCTTCGACGCTGGGCTCAGCGGTCTCGGACGAGGCGGGGGCCTGCTCGGGGGCAACGGACGCGCTGGCGATCGAACCGCCCGCCTCCTCCTCGGCGGCAGCCAGGGCACGCTCGAACTGCTTCGCGAAGCTGAACACCTGCTGGACCGACTCCTCGCGGATGCGCTCGACCATCGCCTGGAACATCTGAGCGCCCTCATCCTTGTACTCGACGAGCGGGTCACGCTGACCCATCGCGCGCAGGCCGATGCCCTCCTTGAGGTAGTCCATCTCGTACAGGTGCTCGCGCCAGAGGCGATCAACCACGGAGATGACGACGCGACGCTCAAGCGTGCGCATGGGTTCCTCGCCCAGCTGCGCCTGCGCCAGCGGGTTCGCGTTCAGGCGATCCTCCGTGTCGGCGTACACGGCGTGAATATCGCCCACCAGCTCGTTGACGAGGTCGTCGCGGGTGAGGGAGTTCCTGCCACCATGCTCCTCCTCGATCTCCTCGATGGTGACCGACGGCGGGTAGTAGCCGCGCAGGTTCTCCCACAGGGCGTGCAGGTCCCACTCGTCGACCGCCTTGTCAGCCACGGCCTCGTCGACCAGGCCCGTGACCAGGGACTCCATGAAGGAACGCAGCTGCGGCCCCATGTCCTCGCCCTCCAGGACCTTGCGACGCTCACCGTAGATCGTCTCGCGCTGACCCGTCATCACGTCGTCATACTTCAGGACGTTCTTACGGATCTCGAAGTTACGAGCCTCCACCTGGTGCTGAGCCGACTGGATGGAACGCGACACGATGCGGTTCTCCAGGGGCAGGTCCTCCGGGTAGGCGCCCGAGGCCATGATGCGCTGGGCCATGCCCGAGTTGAACAGGCGCATCAGGTCGTCTTCCATCGACAGGTAGAAGCGGGACTCGCCCGGATCACCCTGACGACCGGAGCGTCCGCGCAGCTGGTTGTCGATACGACGCGACTCGTGGCGCTCCGAACCGAGCACGTACAGACCGCCCAGCTCGCGCACCTCCTCACGCTCGGCCTTGACGGCCTCCTCCGCGTCCTTGAGAGCCACGGGCCACGCCTCGCGATACTCCTCCGGGTTCGCCTTCGGGTCCAGGCCCTCGGCAGCCAGATTCTTCTGCGCGATGACCTCCGAGTTACCACCCAGCATGATGTCGGTACCACGGCCGGCCATGTTCGTGGCCACCGTGACGGCGCCCTTACGGCCCGCCATCGCGACGACCTCGGCCTCGCGGGCGTGCTGCTTGGCGTTGAGCACCTCGTGCTTGATGCCCTTCTTCTTGAGCATCTGGCTCAGCAGCTCGGACTTCTCAACGGAAGCGGTACCGATGAGGACGGGCTGGCCGGCCTCGTGACGCTCGACGATGTCCTCGATGATCGCGTTGAGCTTACCCTTCTCCGTCGGGTAGACGAGGTCGGGCTGGTCCTTGCGGATCATCGGCTTGTTCGTGGGGATCGGGATGACGTCGATCTTGTAGGTCGAAGCAAACTCGGCGGCCTCGGTCTCGGCCGTACCGGTCATGCCCGAGCGCGACCCCTCCGGGTAGAGGCGGAAGTAGTTCTGCAGCGTGATCGTGGCCAGCGTCTGGTTCTCGGCCTTGATCTCCACGCCTTCCTTGGCCTCGATCGCCTGGTGCATGCCGTCGTTGTAGCGACGGCCCGGCAGGACGCGGCCCGTGTGCTCGTCGACGATCAGGACCTCGCCGCCGTCCACGATGTAGTCGCGGTCCCTAAAGAACAGCTCCTTGGCGCGGATCGCATTGTTGAGGAAGCCGATGAGCGGAGTGTTGGCGGCCTCGTAGAGGTTTTCCACGCCCAGCTGGTCCTCAACCTTGTCGATGCCCGGCTCCAGGATGCCGACCGTCTTCTTCTTCTCGTCGACCTCGTAGTCCTCGTCGCGCGTCAGCAGGCGCGCGATGCGCGCGAACTCGACGTACCAGCGGTTCAGGTCGCCGTCCGCGGGACCCGAAATGATGAGCGGGGTACGGGCCTCGTCGATGAGGATCGAGTCGACCTCATCGACGATGACGAAAGCGTGGCCGCGCTGGACCATGTCCTCGGGGACCTGCGCCATGTTGTCGCGCAGGTAGTCGAAGCCGAACTCGTTGTTCGTGCCATAGGTGATGTCGCAGGCGTACATCTCGCGGCGCTCGGCCGGCGTCTGGCCCACGAGGATACAGCCGCACGTCATGCCCAGGAAGTTATAGACGCGGCTCATCAGATCCGACTGGTACTTCGCCAGGTAGTCGTTAACCGTCACGACGTGCACGCCCTTGCCGGTCAGGGCACGCAGGTAGGAGGGCATGGTCGCGACCAGGGTCTTACCTTCACCGGTCTTCATTTCCGCGATCTTGCCCTGGTGCAGGGCGATGCCACCCATGACCTGCACGTGGAAGGGACGCATGCGCAGGATTCGCCACGAGGCCTCACGCACCGTCGCGAACGCCTCCACCAGGATGTCGTCCAGGGTCTCGCCCTCTTCGAGGCGGTCCTTGAACTCCTGGGTCTTGGCCTGCAGCTCCTCGTCCGTCAGGGCCTCGAAGTCCTCCTGCATGGCATCAACCTGCGATGCGAGGCGATCCAGCTTGCGCAGCATGCGGCCTTCGCCCGCGCGAAGGATCTTGTCAATAATCGACACGAATAGCTCCTGACGTCTATAGCCCGCTCCCTTGTAGAGCAAGCAGTCAAATCCACCCTTTAGTGTACGAACTAACCGGCCAAAGTGGAAACGCCCGCGCGAACATCGACACTTTTCCCGCGTGAGAGTACACACGAGGATCGGCCCGTGTCCATCCCCGCGCACCCCATCCCGGGCCGACACATGGAAGTGCCCCGGGCACCAAGGCCCGGGGCACAACCACATCAATGAACCGTCAGATCGTCGTGTTCAAACGAAGCACGCCGTACGTCCACCCGTGACGGTGGTAGACAACGCACGGCTGGTTCGTCTCCTTGTCGACGAAGAGGAAGAACGGGTGGCCGACCATCATCATCTGATCGAGGGCCTCGTCCACGCTCATCGGCGGAGCCTCGTGCACCTTCTGGCGCACGATAATCGGGGTATCGCCCCACTGCTCCTCGCGGGCCTCGCCGACCTTGAGGTCCTCAGCGCTACGCAGCGGCTTGGGGGCCTCGGGTTCGACATCAGCCACTTCTTCGACGACCGGTGCAACGTCGAGGATTTCAGCTTCGGCCAGGTCGCGTGGGTACCTGCGGCGGTGGTCCTTCACGCGATCACGCAGGCGACGTAGGCGCTCGTAGAGCTTACCGGCGGCAATGTCGACCGCGGCGTAGCGGTCAGCGGACTGAGCCTCAGCGCGGATGATCGGTCCCTTGCCGTAGACGGTCAGCTCGATACGCTCAGCGGTGT
>ERZ773007.1427-NODE-1427-length-11220-cov-3.261800_pt1 | contig 11220 bp, 6 predicted proteins | sample MGYA00580665_ERZ773007 | MGnify/ENA primary metagenome ERZ773007 (study PRJEB29015, sample SAMEA2738122) | human oral metagenome | biome: human oral; feature: human-associated habitat; material: saliva | place: China | collected 2167 ... | reverse complement strand
TTCACAGGGAAAGTTGTAATTATAAAAATAAAGTTTAAAATAAGAGGGGAAAAATTATGAGAAGAACTAAATGGGCTGAAAAAATTATTCCTAATCCACGACAGGAAAGAGAATATATTGAAAGGGACAATAAACAAAGTTTTGATGATAAAACAAAAAGGATAAAAAAAAGCGGAAATAAAAAACAAATTATGGAAAATTCAAATTTGGGTTCCCTGATTGATAATGATATTTTGAAAATACTTTATTCACGGAGCATAACAACTGAAAAGGAAGTGATTGAGTTTTTAAATCCTAAAATGGAGAATATTCAAGATCCTTATGGGCTGCAGGATATGGAAAAGACGGTTTTGGAAATTGAAAGGGCGATAGAGGAGCAGAAAAATATCTGGATATTTGGGGATTATGATGTAGATGGGATTACTTCAACTTCGATTTTGTATATGGCACTAAAGGAGCTTGGGGCTGAAAATGTGAATTATTATATTCCGATTCGGGATGAAGGATATGGTCTGAATAACGAGGCTTTGAAGAAAATAAAAGATTCGGGAGCAGATTTAGTAATTACTGTAGATTGCGGGATTACGGCATTTCCGGAAGTGGAATTTGCAAATTCTATAGATTTGCCGATAATTATTACAGATCATCATAATTTGCATGGTGGAAAAGTTCCGGCTGCTGTTGCAGTTGTTAATCCAAAACGTTTTGAAAATGAATTTTCATTTGAGTTTCTGGCGGGAGTTGGGACTATTTTCATGGTAATTCTTTGTCTTTATGAAAGAATTGGGAAAAAGGCAAAAGCATATAAATATCTTGATTTGGTGGCGATTGGAACAGTTGCAGACATTGTGCCGCTGGTGGAGGAAAACAGGATTTTGACAAAATTTGGTCTGGAGCAGCTTAGCCGTTCTAAAAATAAGGGGCTTAGATTTTTGCTCTACAAGCTGTTTAGCACCCAAAATTCGGATTTTAATGAGAAAACTGAATACAATTCGTATGATGTGGGCTTTATCATAGCGCCTGTCTTTAATGCGGCTGGAAGGCTTAAAGATGCAAAAATGGTTGTAAAATTGCTAATTTCTGATAATGACAGGGAAATTGAGATAATCGTAAAGGAACTTATTAATAAGAATTTTGAGCGGAAAGAACTGCAGAATGAAATTGTGGAGAAAGTGGAAAAGCATATTGAAGAAAGCGATTTGAAGGAAGATTATGTAATTGTAGACTACTCACCTGAATATCACCACGGAGTAATTGGTATAGCAGCTTCCAAAATTGTGGATAAATATTACAAGCCTGCGATTATCATTGAAGTAAAGGAAGATGAAGGGATAGCGGTTGGATCTTGCCGAAGTATCGGAAATTTTAACATTTTGGAGGCGTTGCAGTCGATGCCTGAACTTTTTTTGAAGTTTGGGGGACATTCTGGAGCAGCTGGATTTACGATTGGAATAAAAAATTTGGAATTATTTAAGGAAAAAATTAATAAATTTGCAAAGACAAAACTGAAGGAAGAGGATTTTGTGAAAATAATAGAAATTGACAAGCAAATTCCAATTCAAAAAGTTTCTTATGAATTTTTTCAAGTGATAGAACTTTTAAAGCCGTTTGGCTTCGGAAATCCAATGCCAACTTTCAGGACAAATAATGTACTTTTTGAAAATATAAAGTTCATTGGAGAAAATAAGAATCATATAATGTTTGATATAAAGCAGAAAGGATTTTTTAGCAGAAATGCTGTCTGGTTCAATTCTGGAGAGTATTTTAAGGAACTGAATGAAAATCTGTTTTATGATATTGTTTACAAGTTAAAGACAGAAATGTTTCAAGATAGATATTATACAAAGGTGTATATTGAAGATGTAAAAGTATCGCAGTTAAAAGATGATACTTTTTCCTATTATCATTCTCTTTTTAATACATCTTTTCCAATGAAGTCAATTTTTTATACAAATATTGAGCTGGATTTAGAAAAGAAAATTACGATGAAAATGGAATTTGATCAAGTTTCACTTTTTCAGGGGAGAAAATTTATTGGACGGCTTGATTACAGTGTTTCAAATCTGCTAATACTATTGAACCAGTATTATAATTGGAATTTTACTGTAAAAATTGAGGATGTGAAGCAGACTGCCAGTCATAGCATTGTAAATATTTTGATAAAAAGGGATTACAGCTTTAAATGCTACGATCATACACAGGTTGGAATTTTTAGGAAAATAAAGGAATTTCTGATTGGAAAAATGGAATATAATACTCAAACTAAAAATTTACTTTCACAATTTTTTAGACAAAATAAAAACTTAATTGTAAAAAATATATTTAATGAAGATGAAAAATATAAATATAAAATGTCGAACTTTGAGAACTTTTTGCTTACAATTGGGATTTATTATAAAAAAACAACTGATAAAAAAAGTCAAATTGTAATAAGTTCAGAAAAGAAGACAGTTTTTAATAATTTTATAAAATCGTATTTTGACATAAATGAAGAATATTCGGAAAATGATTATCCATTTACATTGTTTTACAATTATAAAGATACGCAAGAGCTGGAAAATATTATAAAGTCGGATTTTAGCCTGCAAAATGAAATTAATTATGAGATTGATGAAAATGTTCAAAGTTCTGAGGTTAATGAAAATAGTGAAAGTTTTGAAAGTAAGGAAGAGTTGAAACAGCTGGAATATAAGAAAATCGAAGGAATTGAATTAAAAAATAGTCAGGCAGAAAATCAAAGTGAAGATCAGGAAAATTTAGGTGAAAATGAAATTGAAGATGAAAAAGAAAATCAAGAATTTGGAAAAAGATTTTGTGTAATAGTAAATTCTGAAGACTTTATGATAAAAACTGAAAATTTGGATGAAAGTAATATTAAAGAGCTGAATATTCAAATTGAAGTGCCTGAAAATGTAGTATTTTTACAGGATTCTACAAAAAAGGAAAGAAAAAATGCAAAAAATATTTTTCTGGAATATTTGCCGATTGAGAAAAAAATTAAGTTGAAAAAATTACTGGAAGATAGAGAAAAAATTTTTTCTGATTATTCAGTTAATGAGATTTTATGAAAATAAGGAGAAAATGTATGAAAAAATTAAAAAAGGCTATTTTGGTTTACAATCCAAAATCTGGAAATGCCAATATAATTTTAAGCAATTTTGATTTAATCACGACAAAACTGCTGGAAAAAGGGATTACATTGACACTTTATAGTATAAATAAGGATTATGACCTATTTACAGAAATTTTAAAAAATGAAAAATATGATATTTTGATTTTATCAGGTGGAGATGGAACATTAAGCCGTTGTTTAAGCGAACTTTATTCTAGAAATATTGAATTTCCAGAAGTTGCAATATTTCCGACAGGAACATCAAATGACTTTGCAAAAGCATTGAAATTTGAAGAAAATATTGAAAACTGGATAGAGAAAATTACAGATAAAAGTGCCAAAAATATTGATTTTGGGTTAATTAATGGAAAAACGGTATTCTTGTCATCGTATGCTGGCGGACTGTTTACTAAAATTTCCTACAATACAGACAAGACATTGAAAAAAACGTTTGGAAAAATTGCCTATTACATGAATGGGCTTGGAGAACTTACAAATATAAAGACTTTTGACTTGGATATTGTGCTGGATGGGAATAAAACAATTAAGGAAAAGGCTATTTTATATGCAATTCTGAATGGAAAAAGTGTTGGCGGATTTGAAAATGTAATTGATGAAGCCAGTATGAATGACGGATTTATGGATATTTTAATCGTAAAAAACATTGATAATCCGATGGATATTCCAAAAATTCTAATCGACTTAATGAACAGTAATTTGACAAATAACGATTATATCCGAACTTTACAAGCCAAAAAATGTGAAATAAAAAAAGTTTCCGAAGAAATTAACGTAAGCATTGATGGAGAAGAAGGAGAAAATATGGATGTAAAAATTGAGTTTATTAGCCGAAAATTAAAAATTTTTTGCTAAAAAAATGATACAATAATTTTAAACCCAAAAAACTGTTCAGGTTAGTATAAAATTAAAAATGCGAGAAAAGGGCTTTATTCTTCACTTGAATAGGACTTTTTTTGTATAAATTTGTTGCAAGGGTAAAAATTAAAATATGAAATGTCATGTTCTAATAAAAAAAGAAAATTTAAATTTTTAATAAATTGTTTATAAAAACATTTTGAATTTTTACAAAAATATGGTATAGTTATAGTATATAAAAAAAATTTAGAAAGGTATGGAGGAAAAATTATGAATGGATATTTTAGTCTTGTTTTACATGCACACTTGCCGTATGTAAGACATCCAGAGTATGAAGAATTTTTAGAAGAAGATTGGTTATATGAAGCGATTACGGAAACGTATATCCCTTTACTTGAAATGTTTGAAAACTTAACAAGAGATAACATTCCTTGGAATATGACTATCACAATGTCTGGAACACTTGTAAATATGCTAAATGATGGTTTATTGCGTGAAAGATATCTTCGTCATATGAATAAATTAGTTGAATTCTGTGAAAATGAAGTGGAAAGACTAAGTCCATATCCTGACATGCTAAATGTTGCAAAACATAATTTATGGTTCAATACTAGAGCAAGACAAGTATTTGAAGAAAAGTACAACAAAGATTTAGTGGGGGCATTTAGAAAATTTCAAGATCAGGGTAACTTAGAAATCATTCCAGTTACAGCGACACATGGATTTTTGCCAGTTATGAAAGACTATCCTGAAGCAGTAAACGCTCAAGTGCTTATGGCAAAAAAAGATTATATTAAAAATTTTGGAAGAGATCCGAAGGGAATTTGGCTAGCTGAATGTGCCTATTATCCAGGACAAGATAAGTTCTTGGAAAAACACGGAATAAGATACTTCCTAGTTGATGCGCATGGAATTATGCATAGTGATCCACGTCCAGTTTATGGTATTTATTCACCAGTTTACACTAAGAATTATGTAGCTGCATTTGCCAGAGATTTGGAATCATCAGAACAAGTTTGGAGTTCTGAATCAGGATATCCAGGAGATGGACTTTACCGTGAATTCCATAAGGATGTAGGATATGAACTAGATTATGAACTTGTAAAACCTTACTTGCACAGTGATGGAGTAAGAAGAAACATAGGAATAAAATATCATGCAATAACAGATAAGAAAGGAACTTATAAAGCAGTTTATAATCCGCAGGCAGCAGCAGATAGAGCAAAAGAACATGCTTATAACTTTGTATTCAATCGTTCAAAACAGATTGAATATCTTGCTTCAAAAATGAAATATAGAAAACCTATCGTAGTGTCACCTTATGATGCTGAATTATATGGACACTGGTGGTACGAAGGGCCTATATTCCTAGAATGGGTATTCAGAGCAATAGCTGAATCTGATTTTTCTACAATAACACCATACAAATATTTACAAAAATACCCTACAAACCAAATAGTTGACGTAAGTATGTCAAGCTGGGGAGCAAACGGTTATTACGATGTTTGGATAGATGGTTCAAATGACTATGCGTACAGACATTTACATAAAGCTGCACAAAAGATGATAGAACTGGCAAATGGAAGAGAACCTTACAACGAATTGGAATACAGAGCATTAAACCAAGCTGCAAGGGAATTGTTAATGGCACAAACTTCTTGCTGGGAATTTATAATGTATACTGGAACAATGGTTGGTTATGCTCACAAGAAAATAAGTGACCACATTCATAGATTATTCAAAATTTATGAAGATTACAAGAATGGCAACTTGGATGAAAGCTGGTTAAGAGAAATTGAAAGCAGAGATAATATTTTCCCAGAAATGGATTATAGAATTTATAGAACTGATTGGCTATAATTTTAACAAAAAGAGAGCAAGAAGTCTTCGACTTCTATAAGTGGGAGATGAATTGCATTTTTGATTGACATATTACACTAAATACATCAGGGTAGGAACTACCCGAAGAGCTTGGTAAATATATTTGGCTAACAAAAGCAGATACTTCCCAAGAAGCTTCCGCTTCTAAAAGAGGGAGTAGTTCACTATAAAAAATAATAAATTTAAGGAATGTTTTTTGACATTCCTTTTTAAATTAATTGGAAAAAATAAATATTTTATTTGATTTTAAAGGTAAATTAGTATAAAATGTATCTGATAATTTATTTTTTAAATTTTAGTATAAAAAATGGAAATGAGGAAAGATGGATAATAAAAATTTATTAAAGGGTACAATGGTTTATTCCCTTATGAATTTAGTTACGAAAATGGGTTCGTTTGTTTTTTTGCCGATAATAACGAGATTGCTGACACAGGAGGAATTTGGGATTGTAGGAACATTAGCTCCGATTACTTCGTTGTTTACAGTGATTTTGGGATTAGGGCTATATAATGCTCAGATGAAAAAATATGTGGATTTGAAGGAAAGTGAAGATGAGTTTGGAAGCTATATGTTTTCTTCAACTTTGATAATAGTTGTTTTTAATATTTTAACGTATATTTTTTTATTTACGCCAATGGCTCAAAAACTGTTTTCATACATTGTGGATTTAAGCAAAGTAAGCTACTATCCCTTGATAATTGTCAGTATTTTAATTGCCACAGCGAATGCTTTTAATAATCTTTCAACAACTTTGTTTAGAATGAAGAGAATGTATATGAAAGTGGCGATAGGGAGTGTTATAAGTCTTTTTACAACTTATATTCTGGCAATTTATTTTATAAAATATTTGAAATGGGGAGTTTTTGGAAATCAGTTTGCAAATTTAGTTGCATTGCTTGTAGTCTTTTTATTTTATTTTAAAGATTATTTTGGAAAATTTAGATTTAAGCTGAATTTTGATTATGTGAAATATTCGCTGCGAAATGGATTGCCACTTATTTTTATTGAACTTACAGACCAAGTTGTAAATTTAAGTGACAGGCTTGTTTTGGCAAAATTTGTTTCTCTTGCAGTAGTTGGGGGATATACGCTTGCCTTTACTGGAGGAAGGGTTTTGTCGGTTGTTACAGGCTCTTTTGTGAATAGCTGGACGCCGGAGTTTTATGAGGCGATGAAAGAGGATAAGACAAATCCAACAATAACGAGAAGCGTAGAAAATTTTATTGCGATTATTTCCTTTGCCTGTGTAATTGCCCAGTTATTTGCTCCAGAGGGAATAAAATTAATATTTCCCAAAAGTTATTATCAGGCAATTAATTATATGCCATTAATTTTGGCTGGAATTGTAATACAGGCATTATTTTGCCTAGATTATTTTTTCCATTTTCACGAAGATAGCATATACATTTTTTATTTTACAATGATATTTAATTTAGCTGGAAATATAATATTTATACCGAAGTTTCCTGAAATTGGTCCGATTATTGCGGCATGGACTACATTGCTTGCCTTTTTGTTCAGGGCGATAATGGAAATGATGATTATAAGAAAAAAATACAAGATTTCATTTAATTACAAAAAATTATTTCTGTATTTTATAATTATTGTAAATCCTATTATATTTTACTTGTCAAATGATCAGCTTTCAATAGTAAAATTTGGCTTTAAAATAGTATATTTGGCAATAGTTACGAAATTACTTGTAAATAAGGAAGTTTTGGCTAAAATTACAAATCCTGTGAATGGAATAAAAAGAAAAATTATGAAACGATAAATTTTAAATTTTTGGAAAATAAGGGGAATTAGAAAATGAAATTTACAGTTTTTACACCGACTTTTAATCGAAAGGAACTGCTTGAAAAATTGTATAAATCGCTTCAAAAGCAGACTTTTAAAGACTTTGAATGGCTTATTGTGGATGATGGCTCTACTGATGGGACTAAAGAGAAAGTGGAAGAGTTTTTGAGTGAAAAAAAGTTGGAAATAAAATATTATTTTAAGGAAAATGGTGGTAAGCAGAGGGCTTATAACTTTGCGACAGAAAAGGCGAATGGGGAACTTTTTATTTGTCTTGATTCAGATGATGAATATGTAGAAAATGGGCTTGAAATTATTTTGAAATATTGGAAAAAATATGAGAAGAATTCCGATATTGCTGGAATGGGATATTTGTCGACTTATCCAAATAGAGAAATTATAGGTTCTAGTTTTCCAGAAAAGGAAATGATTTCGACACAATTTGAAATTTATAATAAATATGGGGTTAAAGGCGATAAGGGGCTTATGTTCAGAACTGAAATTATAAAAAAGTACAAATTTCCAGTTTTTGAAGACGAGAAGTTTATTACGGAGGCTGTTGTTTATAATAGAATTTGCGAGAAATATAAAATGGTTTACGTAAATGAGAAAATTGAGATAAAGGAATATCAGGAAGATGGGCTGACTGCGAAATATAATAATTTACTTTTGAAAAATCCGAAAGGGCAGGCACTTTATCACAATGAAATAAATTCTCAAAAGTTGACTTTTAAGCAGAAAATTTTAAATAATGCTGTTTATTACAAATTTTGCAAAGTGGCTGGTTATAAATTTAGAAAAATATTTCAAGAAAGCAAAAATAAATTATTTTTAATATTTGCAATTCCAGTTGGGGAATTTATGTGGAAAAAGTTAAGTTGTAAAAAATAGGAGAAATAAAAATAAAAAATGGATAAAAAATTAGATGACAAAAAAGTTGTTGTTGGAATGAGCGGTGGAATAGACAGTTCCGTTGCCGCTCTTTTGTTAAAGCGGCAGGGATATGAAGTAATCGGAGTCACGTTAAAGCATTTGCCTGATGAACTTTCGGAAAATCCAGGAAAAACATGCTGTTCTCTGGATGATATAAATGATGCGAGATATACTTGCTACACTTTAGGAATTCCGCATTATGTCTTAAATGTTGTGGAAGAGTTTAAAAAAGATGTGATGGAATATTTTGTGGAAATGTATAATGCAGGAAAAACGCCGTCGCCTTGTGTGATTTGCGATGAAAAGGTGAAAATAAGAAAACTTGTGGAATTTGCTGATAAAATGGGAATAAAGCATATTTCAACAGGGCATTATTCAAAAGTTAGCCCAAATAACATGCTTTTGTGGGATAAAAATAACAGAAAAGATCAGACTTATATGCTTTATCGGCTGGATAAGGAAGTAGTGGAGCGATTTTTATTTCCGCTTTCAGAATACAAAAAGTCAGAAGTTCGTGAAATTGCCAGACAAAATGGAATTCATACACACAATAAGCCAGATAGCCAAGGAATCTGCTTTGCTCCAAACGGATATATTCCATTTTTGAAAAAAGTGCTTGGAGATGACGTGAAAAAGGGGAACTTTGTAGATAAAAGCGGGAAAGTCATTGGAGAGCATATAGGTTACCAGTTTTACACGGTTGGACAGCGGCGTGGACTGGGGCTTAATTTGGGAAAGCCATTTTTTGTGCTGGAACTTAGACCTGAAACAAATGAAGTTGTCGTAGGGGATTTTGAAGAATTGCTGGTAAAGGAAATTGAAGTGATAAACTATAAATTTCATTGTGATTTGAAAAATATAACTGGAAAACAATTAACTGCACGTCCAAGATTTTCTTCAAAAGGATTGGCTGGGAAACTAAAAATCTTAGAAAATGAAAAAAATAAAAATAAACTAATTTTTGAATTTGATGAAAAAACTCATGAAAATTCTGAAGGGCAGCATATTGTATTTTATTTGGAAAATGAGATTGTTGGTGGAGGAGAAATAAAAAATATTTGACAAAAATCTAAAAGTATGATAAACTTATAAAAGTCAAGTGGCGACATGGTCGAGTGGCTTAGGCAGAGGTCTGCAAAACCTTGTACACCAGTTCGAATCTGGTTGTCGCCTCCATTAATAAATTACCAATAATAATTATAATTATATTGATAACTACTTTGTGTAGTTATTTTTTTTTGTTTTAAAAATGAATTATTTAAATAAAAGATAGAACGAAGTAAAATATTTTTAGTCTGTCCAAAATAGTATAATATTTCCAAAATAAAATAAATATGATAAAATATATTCAAAAGTAATTTTGTCTAAATTAAGTAAAATAAAGCAAAAATGAAATAAAGAAAAGAGGAAAATGAAAATGAATACAGATAATTCAAAAAAAATTTACAAGAAAGCAAAGGAATCAATACCTGGTGGAGTAAATAGTCCAGTTAGGGCATTTCAGTCTGTTGATAAGGAGTATCCGATTTTCATTAAAAGTGGAAAAGGAAGTAAACTTTACGATGAAGATGGGAATGAGTATGTAGATATGATTGGGTCTTGGGGACCGATGATTCTTGGACATAATTATCCGCAAGTTTTGGAAGCTGTGAAAAGAGAGCTTGAAAAGGGGACTTCGTTTGGACTGCCTACAAAAAAAGAAGTGGAATTGGCAGAGCTTGTAAAAACTTGTTTTCCGTCAATTGAAAAATTGAGATTGACTACTTCTGGGACAGAAGCGGCAATGGCTAGTGTGAGACTTGCTCGTGCATTTACTGGTAAAAATAAGATTATAAAGTTTGAAGGATGTTATCACGGACACTCGGATTCGCTGTTAGTTAAGGCTGGATCAGGGCTTTTGACTTTTGAGCATCAGGATAGTAACGGAATTACTGAAGGCGTTGTGAAGGATACAATAACATTGCCTTTTGGGGATTTTGAAAAATTAAAGGAAACTTTGGAAAATAATAAGGATATTGCATGTGTGATTATTGAGCCGATTCCTGCAAATATGGGACTTATTGAAACAGAAAAGGAATATTTGGAAAAAGTGCGTGAAATTACACAAAAGGAAAATATTGTGCTGATTTTTGATGAGGTAATTTCAGGATTTAGAGTTTCGTTGGGAGGAGCTCAGAAAATATTTGGAATTACACCTGATTTGACCATTTTAGGGAAAATTATTGGCGGTGGCTATCCAGTTGGCGGTTTTGGAGGAAAAAGGGAAATTATGGATTTGATTTCGCCTGTCGGAAATGTTTATCATGCTGGAACACTTTCTGGAAATCCGATTTCAGTTGCGGCGGGAATAGAAACTATTTCAATTTTAAAGGAAAATCCTGAAATTTATGAAAGTATAAATAAAAAAACAGAAAATCTAGTAAATAAAATTAATGAATTAATAAAAAAATACGATGTTCCAGCAACTGTAAATTATTTTGGAAGCCTTTTTACAATATTTTTTGCAAAGGAAAAAGTAAAAACCTTGGAAGATGCAATGAGTACAAATAGCGAATTTTACAGCATATATTTTAACACAATGTTAGAAAATGGTGTAATTGTGCCACCTTCAAAATATGAG
>ERZ773007.1419-NODE-1419-length-11250-cov-30.568200_pt1 | contig 11250 bp, 9 predicted proteins | sample MGYA00580665_ERZ773007 | MGnify/ENA primary metagenome ERZ773007 (study PRJEB29015, sample SAMEA2738122) | human oral metagenome | biome: human oral; feature: human-associated habitat; material: saliva | place: China | collected 2167 ... | reverse complement strand
AAAGCCGTTCGGAGTGTTGAACTGTTACACGACAATGTCACAGAGGCTTAGAGATTCCTCACGACCCACGGCTCAGTAGCCATACGAGCCGGGTCAAAACGCTCCAAAATCGCCGCCGCATTGGGCACCGGAACATCCGCCGAATGGGCAGAACCATCCGCGTTATACACCGGAATAGAAGCGGCAATCCACCCCAAAATCGTCGGGACTTCAACGCCTGCCTCACGCAGCTGCGGCAAGGTCACCGCACCGTCACGCTTGGCCAGGCGCTTACCCTCCTCGTTCAGGGCCAGGGGAACGTGAGCGTAACGCGGCTGCGGCAGACCCAGCAGGCTCGCCAGATACGCTTGGCGAGGCGCCGAAGGCAGCAGATCATCGCCGCGCACAATCTGCTCAACCCCTACAAAAGCATCATCCACCACGGAGGTCAGGTTATAGGCATAGGTACCGTCATTGCGCACCAGCACAAAATCATCCACCAGCCCCGTGTAGGCGCCGTAAAAATCATCCTGCACCGTGTAGCTCGTGCACTCGGCGCGCAGGCGCAGAGCCGGCGGACGCTGGGCGCGGCGCTCCTCGCGCTGCGCCTCGCTCAGTCCGCGACAGGTGCCCGGGTAGGCGCCCGGCGCGCCGTGCGGTGCGCTCGAGGCCTCCTGAATCTCACGACGGGTGCAGTAGCACTCGTAGACGAGGTTTGCCTCGCGCAGACGCTGAACCGCCTGCTCGTAGGCGGCAAGGCGCGTGCTCTGGTAGAGGACGCCGGCCTCCTTACCCTCGGTACTCTCTGCCGCGCTGCCCGGGCTGACATCCCAGTCCAGGCCCATGGCTCGCAGATCGGCCAGCTGACGTTCCGCGGCACCAGGACGCACGCGGTCCAGATCCTCAACGCGCATGTAGAAGGACTTACCACCGCGGCGAGCCATCGCCCACGCCAGAATCGCGGTGCGCAAATTACCCAGGTGCAGGTCGCCGGAGGGGGAGGGGGCGTAGCGTCCCGTGCCGCTGGGGAAAACCGCACCGGAAACATCGTTCGAAGAATCTGGAGAAATCATGGTTCCATCCTACGCGGAAAGCACTGCAACCAAGGCGGATCCGGGCCGGGCGGCCGGGGCTCCGGAACCCGCAAACCTCTCGGAGTGTGCCCAATTTCCTTTTCCAAAAAGGGAAATCTTGCTCTCTGAGAGTGCAATGGCGCAACATCGCTCAAAAATTCCAGTAGGGTTGTATCTATGGCTCGCACAATTGAACTTGCCGACGGCGTGTATCGCATCGCGACGGATAACTACCGACTCAATACCGGACTGGTTCTCGGACTGGAACGGGCACTGGTCGTAGACACCGGCGCCGGTCCCCGTCAGGCCACCGAAATTTATGATGAGGTTCGCCGCCTCACCCGACTTCCGATTACCGTAGTGAATACCCACGGCCACTACGAACGTTTCTTTGGTAACGACGTCTTCGCGGCTATGGGGGTCGAGGAGTTCTGGGCGCATCCCCGCGCCGCTCGCGCCATCCGCAAGTACGGCGCGGCGCAGCGATCCTACGTTGAGACCCTCGAGCCCGAGATGGCGCACCACCAGGGTGCCGCCACCGATATCGTCGTGCCCAACCGCCTGGTCGCTAACAGCGGCGACGGCATCACCTTCACCCCGATCGACCTGGGTGAACGTAGCGCAACCCTCATGTACATGGGGCCCGGCCACACGGACGGCGACATCATGGTTGGCGTTGAGGACGTGCTCTTCATGGGTGGCCTCATTGAGGAAGGCACCGACCCGTACTTCGAGGATTCCTTCCCCGATCGTTGGATTGACACCCTGGGTGCCGTGCTGGAATTCGACCGCTACCGCGTGTTCGTGCCCGGTAACGGCGAGCCCGTGGACCGCACCTTCGTGGAGCGCGAACGCAACACTATGATTAGCGCGATCAAGTCAATTCGTGCCTCGACCCTGGACCGCGAGGACGAGGCGACCACCGCCGCAATGTACCAGCTGCCCTATGCGCCGGGCGCGACCCGCTTCCTGCTGGACCGTCTGGCCCAGCTCGAGAACGCCCCCGACTCTGAGAGCTTCGACGCGGAGCACCCGGACACGAGCGGATTTACGGGCCCGATTACGCTGGGCAAGGCTGCCTACTAGCCCTGTACTCCGCGATGGGTGGGGGACGTAGAGTGCCCCGCCGCCCCACCGGAACCTCAGCATATTCAATATAGCCAATACGGCATAAACGCAGGTGCGGGCCGGTTTCTTCTTAGAAGCCGGCCCGCACCTGCGTTATATATAGCCGTGCGTCGGGGAAGATTTACTCCGCGGCGTACTCCGCGCGCATGGCCTCGCAGTCGGTCTTCAGCGCAGCGGGAACTTCGCCCATTGCGCCGCAGAGCTCCACGAAGCGGTGGCGCCAGTCCAGGTGCCGCAGGGCGCGACGAATCTGACGCTCGCCCTGCTCGGGGGTCCAGCGCGAGGCGGCCTCGGCAACCTGGGTGAGGCCCGCGCGAGCATCAGCGTGATCGATGTCGATGGTCGCGCCGTCCCAGAGAATCTCGCGTACGGTGGTCGTGTTCGGAACCTGACCCACCACGGTGACGCCGGAGGCTAGGGCATCGGTCCAGCGGCCGGTGATGTACTCCTTCGTGGGGTGGGTGTAGGGGGCGGGGCTCACCGAAGTGGAGAAGGCCAGCAGGAACTTCGCGCGGTTCAGCGACTCCTGCAGGTGCCGTGCCGACTCGCGGTCGTTCGCGCCAAAGGGCGGGCGGCCCTCGAAGCTCAAACCCAGCTCCTTGGCCAGGCGGGCGGTTGCCTCGTCGTCCTCGTATGCGGCGGGCTGTCGGCCCACGCGCAGCAGATCGGTGGTCTTGGACTCCAGTGCCGCTAGACGGTCGGAGAAAGCGCTCCACACATCCGCTCCCCAGGGCAGCACCCCGGGAGCCTTGACGCCGGCCGCGGTCCACGGCTGAACGTCGTCGGCGTCGGCCACGAAGATGCGGTCGTAGACCGAGGACTTCGCAATGGCGGGAATACGGTCGTCCCAGAAGCTGTCGATGACCCAACCGTAGATGGCTCCGTAGCGGCGGAACGCGAAGGAACGCTGCGCGACGGCGTAGAGCTGGCCGGGGTCGGAGGCGATGACCACGCAGCGGCGGGAACCGCCCTTGAGCCGCGGCAGACGAGCCAGAAGCTTCGTTTCTTTGGACAGAGAAGCCCCCACGTCGACGGTGTGGACGGTGCCGCCGGTGTAGCGGGCCAGGAGGTCCGCCATGGCGTGAACCGGAACCCAACCGGCTCCGGAGGGAACGGCAACAATAATATCGAGTGAGCTCATAAGATTCCTTGAGAGGGATCCGGCCGGGGAAAATGCGCGCAACGCTCATCACAATTGGCGGGACGAGCGGCACGCTCCCGGAGCGGACGGACGATAGATATCTAAACGGGAAAATTCCTTGCGGCGGCCCCGGTACCGGGTATTTGCCGGGTAAACCCGCGGCGGGGCGCATACAGTCTTCAGTATATCCGTAGCCCGTGGTTCTCCGGGGGTCAGCCTCGCCCGCTAGGGTGTGTGAATACGCACCTCGATACCCGATTCGCCGCCGAACCCGGCGGCCATGCGGGCCAGGTTGGTATTCGGGGCGGCCGCGACCGTGAAGAAGCGGCTCACCGCGGCGGCGAATTGCTCGTCGCGGGCCAGTTCGCCGTGTTCCAGGGTCGTGAAGATGCCGCCGCCGGCGTCGTCGAAGACCTCGATGCGCAGGTCGGGTAGCAGTTCGGTGCTCGGAAGGTTGAGCGACGCAATGTCGTGCTGGAAAGTCAGATCGCCGCAGAGCAGGGTCACCGGCAGAGCGGAGCCGCCAACGACGGGGCGGCCCTCGGAGTCCGTCCCGGCGGGGTAGTAGCCCGAGAGGGAAACGCCGATGGCGGTAGCCGTGGTGCCGTCGATGCCGGCCAGACCGCGGTTGGCGAAGACGCGCGCGGGGGCGGGCTCGCCCAGGGCGGGGGCCGCCGCCTCCAAATCGCGCACAAGGTTGGAGGAGCCCAGCACGAGGAGCCGCTTCTGCTCCACGGCCTCCCGCCAAACGCGGCGGGCGTAGGAGCGCCCGGCGGTGCGATTGCGGTAGTCCAGGTAGTGTTCCTCATCCTCGGGGCTATTGCCCAAGGCACCGTCTGCGTGGTGCTCGTAGGCCTCAATTTCGCGCAGCGCGGCCTGCTGCAATTGCTTGCCGGCACGCATCCACTGCTGAACCCAGGTCTCGGCGGTTTCATCGGTTTCTTCTTCTGCGGGCTCGGGGCCCCTGGCCGGGGCGTCCTCGACACCGCGCGCGAACTCGGCGAGCTGCTGCGGGCTGGAGATTTCGATGAAGGAACGCGCTCCGGGCTCATACCAGCTGGCGCGGCGCGGCGCGTAGTAGGCGCAGGGCACGCTCTCGTCGGCCAGTAGAGCGGTCACGGGGCGTGAAAGGGTCGGGTGACCGAAGAGCACCACGCGCTCAATACGCGCGGCGGGCTCGAAATCCTCGGCGGAGAGTAGCTGCGGGTAGTGCGGAATGGCGGTCGCGCCGTGGCGTGCTTCGGAGGAGGGCTCGGCCAGCAGCGGCAGGTTCAGCACGCGCGCGAACTCGGCGGCAAATTCCCCCGCCCCATCGGCGGCCACCACGACGGTACGCGAGGTGGTGGGGGGTGCGGGGGCCTTCGCCTCAATGGTTTGGGCCCCGGTGCTGAGGGAGCTCAGAAGCCACTCCCTTTCCGGTGCGGAAAGCCCCGCCCCCTCGGCACGGGCGGCGCGCAGGCGAGCCTCCTCTTGAGGGTCGTAGTCCTCGAGCAGGCTCTGGGCCCACTGCGGCAGGGCGTGCGCGTACTGCCCCGAAGGGGTGAGTGGCGTATCGAAACAGAGGTTCAGGTGAACCGGGCTGATGGGCTCGGCCGAGGGACGGGCCCAGTTTTCTGCGGCGCGGCCGGTCAAAGCGTTGAGGCAGGCGGCGAAGGCAAAGGTCTGCTCGCCTTCCTCCTGCTCGGGATAAGCGGTCAGGTCGGCCTCGGCGCGCACAAAGGGAGAGAAGAATCCGGTCTGGTGGGTGGTCTGGTTGACACCGCTTCCACGCAGGCGCTCGGGGCGGTCTGCGCTCAGAATCGCGAGGGGCACGCCAGCGTGGTAGGCCTCCATGACGGCCGGCATGTACTCGCCCAGGGCGGTACCGGAGGTGCACACAAGGCCCACCGGGCGGCCCGAGGCTTTGGCGATGCCGAGAGCCGTGAAGGCGGCGGTTCGCTCGTCCACCCGCACGTGAGCGATGAGTGCTCCGGCTTCGGCGGCCGCCGCGATGGCGTAGGCCAAGGGTGCGCTGCGGGAGCCCGGGGACACGACAATATGCCGCATTCCGGCGCGAATCAGCGAGTCGAGCACGGAAATTGCGGTCAGCATGGCGGGGATGGAGCGATGTTTAGTCACCGTACCATTCTAATGCCGCGCCCATATCGGGCCGGTATGGGTTACCTTCGCGCGCTGGTTCATGACGCACGGGTTCGTGGCAACGCGCGGTTCTTGAGAGGCTCAAGCCCCCATGCTCTAGCGGCGGTCTAGCCGCGGCGGATGCGTTCCAGCACGCGGTAGCAACGGCTCACCCGCTCAACCCACCACCGGCGGGTCGGCTCGTCGGCGGCCAGGCGCTCGAGGCGCTGCGGGTCGGGCTCGACGGCTCGCACCCGCATGAGCCCGTCGTGGGCAATCATGGGGTCCTCGGCGACGTCCTCGGCCATGAGCGAGACGGTTCCCAGGCCGCACCCGTACTTCAGGGTCGGCAGGGAGGCCGCCAGGGCGGCACCGGTTGCGATGCCCACCGAGGTTTCCAGGGCCGAAGAGACGACGGCCGGAAGCTGGGCCTGCTCAACGATGGCCAGGGCACGGCGAACACCGCCCAAGGGAGCGGCCTTGATGACGATGAGGTCTGCGGCATTGGCGCGGGCCACGCGCAGCGGGTCCTCGGCCTTGCGAATCGACTCGTCGGCGGCGATGCGGACCGGCAGTCCCTCCTTGGCCACGGCGTAACGGAGCGCCGCCATATCCTCGATGGTTGCCACGGGCTGCTCGGCGTAGATGAGGCCGTACTCGCAGAGTTTGCGGAGCGCCTCGAGAGCGCCGGAGAGGGTGTAGCCCATATTCGCATCGATCTTGAGTCGCGCCTCGGGGAGCGTCTCGCGCGCGGCGGCTACGCGGGCCACGTCGTCGGCGAGGCTCTGATCCTTCTCCGCGACCTTGATTTTGAGCTCTCGGATGGTGCCGTCGTAGCGGGCGAGTACCTCGGACACACATTCGGCGGGGACGGCGGGCAGTGTCGCGTTGAGCGGAATACTTTCGCGCACCGGCTCGGGGGCGGGGAGCCAGGCCGCTTCGAGGGCGCAGGCGAGCCAAGCGGCCGCCTCTTCGTCGCCGTATTCGAGGAATGGCGCGAACTCGCCCCAGCCTCGGGGGCCGCGAATGAGCGCGCTCTGGCGACGGTTCACACCGCGGAAGGTGACGTTCATGGGGATATCAACAACGGCTAGGCGTTCGAGCACCTCGTCCAGCGGGGGTAGCGGAAGCTCCGCGAGGCGGAAACCGTAGCCCAGGGGCGGCACGCCGCCCGGGGTGGACTCTGCGGGTGATGATGTGTGATGCACGCTCACTGTTGTCCTTTCCCCGCTAAAAATTTTTTTAGCGGTTCAAGCCCCTCGATATGGGGCACGTCCCAACTCGAACCGGGCGCTCGGCACGCCGCTGACCAGGGCTTTTAATGGGAGGCTCGGGGAGCTCTCGATACCTCTCGCGTTAAGCCTGCGTATTTTGCGGAAACTCTCAGCTTAGCGACCCAAAAACTTTACCTTTTCATAGCTTAACCTGAGATAGTGAGGTAGTTACTCTATCAGCGCGGTGACCGCATTCGACTCGCGCGAAGGCTTGGGGGTCTTCGCCGCCGGGTGGACCGCCGCGAGGTAACGCCATGAGGGAGAAGGTACGAAACGAAGTGTGGAGGGGCTTATGAGCTATCGATGGAACGCGCACGAAACCGTCGCGAGCGGCGCGGTGAGCGATTCTGAGGCAACCCGCCCGCTCCAGACCGGCGATAATGCCCCTACCCTGCCCTTCTCCGCCGAGGCCGTCGCGGACCGCGCGGCCGAGCTCTCCGATACCCAGCCTATCTCTGCGACCCAGCCGATTTTGGCTACCCGTTCTTCCTCCGCGCGCGCGTACGCGCACGATGCACAGGACCCCACCGAGGTGCTCCCCGCCCGAAGCCCCGACACCCGCTTGCTGTCGAACACTGACGGCTCCACCCACCTCATGCAGGCCACCCAGACGCTTGAGGAGCCGACCATTCAGGCTTCTCGCTCGCCCTATGCGGCCCCCAGGGTTGAGCCCGCGACTCCGGCCGCACCCGCCGCGCCGGTGCCCCCTCGCGCGGCGACCCCCAACGTTTCCTACGGGGGAGCCTCGTATTCCGGCGTTCCCTACCCCAACGAGGCCTTCCCTCCCGCTTCTCAAACGGGCAACGTCTATTCCCAGGTTGGAGTGACCTCGATGAGCCCCATGGGCAACCCGATCCGCCCGGGTGAGGGCGACCCGAAGAGCTTCCCGAGCACCGGCCTTCTGATGCGGCATCTCTTTGCCCTGCTCTTCTTGGGGGCCTCGCTTTTCGGGGCCTTCCGTTTCTTCATCTACACGCACGTTGGCCAGCAGGTGGATGAGCAGGCCTACGCCGAGTACGCGAACCAGTTCCTCAACTATCGCGGTCCGACCCTGACCGCGCTGGACTCGTTGCCGACGATTGTCGGCGTGGTGGCGGTGCTCGGCCTGGTTGCGGTGCTGGTATGGAAACATCGGTTCCTCCCGGCGCTGGTGGGTGTGCTCTGCGGCGTGGGAGCCTGCGTCACGACCTACGCGCTGAAGAACTACATCATCGTGAAGCCCAACTGGGGTATTCAGGAGGCGGTGAGCAATTCGGCGCCCAGCGGTCACACGACGTTTGCGGCGGCGGCCGGTGCGGCCCTCTTCCTGGCGGCTCCCCGGCTGATGCGCCCGGCCGTGGCCCTGCTGGCGGCGGTCGCGACCTGCCTGACGGGTGCCTCCACGATTATTAACGGCTGGCACCGCCCGGTGGATGTCGTGACCGCGATTCTCGTGACCGCCATGTGGACGGTGCTGGGCATGACCGTGCTGCGCTACGTGCGTCGCGGCGACTTTACGATTGCCTCGCGCGGCGGCCTGGTGTTGGTGCCGCTGTTGACGATTGCGACGCTTTTCCTTTCCTTCTGTTCCGTGATTCTGTACCTGATTGCGATTTTCTCGCCCATCCCGGGAGGCGCGTTTACCGCAGCGACCTGCATGATCGTGGCGGTGAGCTTCGGTACGACGGCGCTGATGGTGAATCTGCTGCGCGCACGCAATAACAAGCGCCAGATGTGACCCTAACGCGTGCCTCGCCCTCATGCGGCGGGGCACGCGTTTTATTGGCTTTGCGTGTGGGCATTGCCTCGTGAGAGAGCGCAGAATACAATGGAAATAATTGGTATTTTTAATACCAAATAATAGTATTGGCGACTAGCCGCCGGGCCGCATGCTCCGCCCGGCTCGAGTAGAAAGGCGCGTACCATGGCAGGTACCCATGAAGGCCGAGTTATTATTTTCCCCCAGCTTACCGAGGAGCTGAAGCCCTTCGAAGACAAGCCCCAGGCCCGCAAGATTGTGGATGCCGACGGCGGCAACCTGACCCTCATGGAGCTGGCGGCTGGCCAGTCCTGGCACGAGCACCACAGCGTGCACCCCATCTTCGTGCAGGTTCTCAAGGGCGAGGTGATCTTCCATGTGAAGGACCGCGACATTACCCTTGTCCCGGGCAAGCCGATTCACGTGACCGCCAAGCTTCTGCACTCCCTGCGCGCCGTCAAGGATTCGACCCTGCTGGTGACCATGCTGACCGGCGAGTCGCACCCCGAGCCCAAGCTCACCGTTGAGGTGGAAGAGGTTTAAACCCCTCTGAAGGCTCTTCCCAAGCCAATTCCTTAGCCAATGAATCCCGCGTTCTCCACGGCTGGAGGGCGCGGGATTCTGCGTTTCTGAGCGGTCGGCGGTACTACCGGGGGCTGGGAGCAAAGGTGCCGGGCGTGGAAAAGCGGGTGGTGCTGCGCGAAACAGAATGTTTCGTACAGCACCGCCCGCTATATTTTCAAGAGCTAGTACTAGTTTACAACCGCGTGGGTCGGATCGAGCACTCGAGCCAAGAAAGCCCGGGTACGTTCGTGCTTGGGGGCGCCAATCACCTGGTCGGCAGGGCCTTCCTCCACGACCACGCCGTCGGCCATGAAGACGACCTTGTCGGCCACCTCGCGGGCGAACGCCATCTCGTGGGTCACCACAATCATGGTCATGCCCTCGTCGGCCAGGTTACGCATAATGCTCAGAACCTCGCCGACCATTTCCGGGTCCAGCGCACTGGTGGGCTCGTCAAAAAGCATCAGGTCGGGGTGCATGGACAACGCACGGGCGATAGCCACACGCTGCTGCTGGCCGCCGGAAAGCTGAGCGGGAAAACGGTCTTCCTTGCCGGCCAGGCCCACCTTAGCGAGCTGCTCGAGGGCCACCGCCTCCGCCTCCTCCTTGGAGCGGCCCAGCACCTTAATCTGGGCAATCGTGCAGTTATCCAGGATGTTCAGGTGACCGAAGAGGTTGAACTGCTGGAACACCATGCCCATGTGGGTGCGCACGCGGTTAATGTCCACGTCCGGGTCGGTGACCTCGGTATCGCCCACCATGATGGTGCCGTCGTTCGGCTCCTCCAGCAGGTTCACGCAACGCAGCAGGGTAGACTTACCGGAACCCGAAGGGCCGATCAGGCACACGACCTCGCCCGGCTCGACCTGCATGTCAATGCCCTTGAGAACCTGAACCTTGCCGTAGGACTTGTGCAGGTTAGAAATGCGCACCGAGGAGGCGGCCATGGATGAAGTTGAAGCAGTCATAGTATCCGTAATCCGTTCTGTCTCGTCGTTGCGCTTACTTGCGGCCGGTCAGCTGGGTGCGGCGCTCAAAGTATGCGGAGAGCTGGCCCAGCGGGACGGTGATGATGAGGTAGCACAGGCCGGCGACCACCAGGGGAGTCAGGCCTGCGTTAGCGGCGGTCAGGCCCTCACGGCCGAACTTCGCCAGCTCGTACTGCGATACGGTCACGCCCAGCAGGTACACGAGGGAGGAGTCCTTGGTCAGCAGGATAACCTCGTTGGTCAGCGGGGGAAGCACCACGCGGAAGGCCTGCGGGATGATGATCGAGATCATCGCGCGAGTGTGGGACATACCCAGGGAGCGTGCCGCCTCCATCTGGCCCTTCGGAATGGCCTGCAGGCCCGCGCGCAGCACCTCGCTGATGTAGGCAGCCGAAACCATACCCAGAGACAGGGTCACCGGAATTAGGTTATCCACGAAGCGAATCTTGAAGGCCAGCGGAATACCGTAACCGAAGGCGAAGAAGACCAGCAGCGCCGGGATGCCGCGGAAGAGCTCCACGTACAGGGTTGCAATCCAACGGTAGGGGGCGATAGAGGAAATACGCATGAGCGCCAGCAGTAGACCGCCGGAGAGGCCCACAATAAAGCCCAGCGCGGTGTAGAGCAGGGTGTTCTTCAGTGCCACGGTGATGACGTCGGGGAACTGCTTGGCCGCCACATCGAGGTTGAAGACCTGCTGGCTGAGGGTCTTCCAGTCAGCCAGCAGAATGGCAGCCAGAGCAATAACGGCCAGGATGGCGTACTGTGCGTAGCGGAAGAGCTTCTGCTTCTGGCGGGGGGAAAGTTTAGAGGACATGCGCTTTCTTATCCAGTGCTGTTCGGTCAGAGCGTACTAAACGCTCGCGGGAAAAAGGCTGGGACCTCCCCAACCCAAAAGTATTAGAGTACTCCTGAATTGGGGGAGGAACTAACCGATGAGGGAATTAGGACGCGGAGGAGGAGGCGCTCGTGGAGGACGAGGAGGTGGTGCCCACCCACTTGGCCTTCATCTTGTCGAGCTCGCCGTTCTTCTTGAGCTTGTCGATGGTGGCGTTGGCCTTGGCCAGCAGTGCCTTGTTGTTGGAGGAGACGGCTGCCGCGATTTCCTCGGTGTTCTCGGAATCCTGGTAGGCAATCTTGAAGGAGTCCGGGTCGTTGGTCAGCGCCTCGGAAATCACGGAGAGGTTGGCCGCGACTGCCTTGACCTGACCGGTCTTCAGAGCGGAGAACATGAGGGAGGTGTCTT
>ERZ773007.1417-NODE-1417-length-11269-cov-2.221598_pt1 | contig 11269 bp, 9 predicted proteins | sample MGYA00580665_ERZ773007 | MGnify/ENA primary metagenome ERZ773007 (study PRJEB29015, sample SAMEA2738122) | human oral metagenome | biome: human oral; feature: human-associated habitat; material: saliva | place: China | collected 2167 ... | reverse complement strand
ATGCAGAATTAACCGCACTTTTAAAATCTGTACATGAATCCACCCGTGAATTCGTGGCACAGCCAATCGGTAAAGCTACCGATAACATGTACAGCTACTTAGCGTTAGTACAAGATGACCCAACCATTCAAATTGTGAACCAAGCACAAAAAGCTTATGTTGAAAAAGTGGCTCCAAGTGTTGCGGCAATGGCTGGCTTACCAATTTTAAGTGCGGGCGCACCATTTAAAGCGGGTGGACGTAAAAATGATCCTACTGGCTATACAGAAGTGAACAAAGGTGAATTAACCTTCCGTAACGCAGCAGACTTATACCTCTATCCAAATACCTTAGTTGTGGTGAAAGCAACCGGTGAAGAATTGAAAGAATGGTTAGAATGTAGCGCAGGGATGTTTAAACAAATCGATCCTGCAAGCGACAAACCACAATCATTACTTGATTGGGAAGGCTTCCGTACTTATAACTACGATGTAATTGACGGCGTAAATTATGAATTCGACCTCACTCAACCCGCGCGTTATGACGGTGAATGCAAATTGATTAACCCGAACTCACACCGTGTGGTGAATTTAACTTACCAAGGTAAACCGGTTGATCCAAAAGCAGAATTCTTAATTGCGACTAATAACTATCGTGCTTACGGTAATAAATTCCCAGGTACTGGCGATGCGCATATCGTTTATGCTTCTCCAGATGAAAACCGCCAAATTCTTGCGGATTACATCAAAGCAGAAAGTAAAAAACATGGCCATGTAAACCCTAGTGCGGATAAAAACTGGCGTTTTGCACCAATTAAAGGTAACGATAAATTAGATGTGCGTTTTGAAACCTCGCCAAGCGAACAAGCAGCGAAATTCATTCAAGACAATGCGCAATACCCAATGAAGAAAGTCGGCACCGACGAAGTTGGCTTTGCAGTATATCAAATCGATTTATCGAAATAACAAAAAAGGGCGTGCTCAGCACGCCCTACTTATTTCAAAGTGCGGTCAATTTTGACCTTATTTTTCTTCTTTTGGAAGTCTGATTAAAGCAAAGATCAAGCCGCCCCAAATAATCAAAAGCGACACAATCATCATTGTAAGTGCAATACCTGTCATCTTTATTCTCCTTTTTCGTCAAGATTGAGGTTCTCTTCATTTTTCCATTTTAAGCGAGAAAGAATGAACGAAACGACTACAAGCAAAATTGCCATACCCCAACCAAAGGTATTTACGAACCAACTTGGATAACCTTCATAACCTTCTGTAAATACCTTCGCACCTTCACTCAATAACATAAAGGCAAGAATACCCGTGGTGATTACAATGCATAAACGCCATAGGAAACCGACTTTGAATGAAGAGCTTTCATTTAAGTGTTTACCTAATAAACCAAGTTTTTCATTTGCTACAATCACAATTAATGAAACAAATGCTACCGCTACAATACCAAAGTAGTTTACGAATTTATCCAACACATCAAGCATTGGTAGGCCGGTTGTGGTACCGAATAAAATTACTGACACCACCATCATTGGTAAACCAACAATAAAGGTCGCTTTTGCTCGACGTAAACGGAGTTTATCTTGAATCGCTGAAATGATTACTTCAATAACAGAAATAAATGAGGTTAATGCCGCAAAGGTTAATGAACCAAAGAACAGTACCCCTAATACTTCACCGAATGGTGCTTTGTTAATAATAGTTGGGAATGCAAAGAAGGCTAAACCAATACCGCCTTTTGCCACCTCACTCACTTCCACACCTTGTGCAGCTGCAATAAAGCCTAATGCCGCAAATACACCGATACCTGCAAGTACTTCAAAGCTTGAGTTTGCAAAGCCAACAACTAAACCACTTCCTGTTAAATCAGAATCTTTTTTCAGGTAAGACGCATAAGTGATCATAATCCCGAAACAAATAGAAAGAGAGAAGAAGATTTGACCGTAAGCCGCAATCCACACACTTGGGTTAGACAATTTAGACCAGTCTGGGGTAAATAACGCATTCAAGCCTTTTTCTGCACCCGGTAGGAATAAAGAATAAACAACCAACGCCACAAACATCACCACTAAAACAGGCATTAAGATGTCTGAAGATTTAGAAATCCCTTTTTTAATGCCTAAAGAAAGTACGCCTAATGCTACTAACCATACTGCGATTAATGGGCCTGTCACCATGCCAACAAACTCAAAGCTCACACCATTAGCGATATCGCCCATTTTTAAGAATTCGTGTAGGAAGAAATCAATTGGTTTATCGCCCCAGGCTGAATTAAGTGAGAAGTAGGTGTAGCTTGCCGCCCAACCTAATACTACTGCGTAGTAAAGACCGATGATGACGTTCACCATCACCTGCCACCAACCAAACACTTCAAAGTGCGGGCTAAAACGACGATAAGAAAGTGGTGCACCACCACGATGGCGATGACCGATTGCGTAATCTAAGAAAAGCAATGGAATACCGGCGGTTAAAAGTGCAATAAGATAAGGGATAATAAATGCACCGCCACCGTTTTCATAAGTGGTGTAAGGGAAACGCCAAATGTTTCCTAAACCAACAGCGGATCCAATTGCCGCCATAATAAATGCTTTCCGACCAGAGAAGGTCTCACGCTTTGCGTTTGACTGCGTCATATTAAGTTCCTTTTTAATGAAGAAAGATTTCAATATAATGAATTCTAAAACCGAGTCAAGGACTTGGTTAAAAGAGCGGTTAAAAATAGTGAATTTTTTTTAAAATTTACTGTCTAAAGGTCGAATTTAATCCCTATTAATAACCAAAAGGAAACATTTATGGATCTCAACAGCATTTTAAATCAAGTTTTAGATGTCGCTAAAAACTCTGCAAGCAAACTTGAAACTGGCAACCAAACTATCGACTCTATCACCAAAGTTGGTGGTGGTGCTGCGTTAGGCGGTATTTTATCAATGATTTTAGGCCGCAGCGGTGGCGCAAGCTTAGCAAAATTAGGCTCACTTGCCGTTTTAGGTAATCTTGCTTACCAAGCATACCAAAACTATCAAAAATCCCAACAAAATAGCCAACCAAACATTTCAGAAAATGCGTTTGATGTATTAAATTCATCAAGCCATGTCGATGCAGGCGAATTGATTTTACGTACTATGATCGCCGCTGCGGCAGCAGATGGTGAAATCACCGAAGATGAAAAACAAACTATCGCAAATGAAGCAGGCAACAACCCTGAATTAGCACAATGGCTTGAACAAGAAATTCAAAATCCAATTTCTATCAATGAAATTGCACGTCTTGTAGGTAACGATACTGCACTTGCAAGCAATGTGTACTTAGCCGCTCGTTTAGTAAGCAAAGATTTATCTCGCAAAGAAATCATTTTCTTAGCAGATTTAGCAAAAGCATTAGGCTTAGATGATGCGCTTGTTGAACAATTAGAAAAACAAGCAGGTTTCTAATTTTGTGCGTAGAAAACATTACGTTTTCTGATCGCACTTCTTATCAAAAAACACGATAATCTTAGTTATCGTGTTTTTTTCATTTGTTTTTTCGCTAAAACCTAACCAAAGGCGAAAAATTCCGCTACAATGCTGAACTTCAGTGTTTATAAAATTATTCAATAATCATAAAAACGGGAAGCAACATGACAGGCGCACAACTCATTATCGAATGTTTAAAAGCGCATGGCGTAACCGATCTTTTCGGCTACCCAGGCGGGGCAATCATGCCAACCTACGATGCAATTTATGACTCAGGTCTTGACCATCTTCTTTGCCGTAACGAACAAGGTGCCGCAATAGCCGCGATTGGTTATGCACGCTCTACGGGTAAAGTTGGCGTATGTGTCGCAACGTCAGGCCCAGGTGCAACTAACTTAGTAACGGGTTTAGGTGATGCCTTTGCTGATTCTGTACCAATCGTGGCATTTACTGGTCAAGTGGCTGCCCCTCTTATCGGCACCGATGCTTTCCAAGAAGCCGATGTTTTAGGTTTATCCCTTGCGTGTACCAAACACAGCTATATTGTTCAATCTGTTGAAGAACTACCTGAAATTATTGCTTCCGCTTTCCAAATTGCACAAAGTGGCAGACCAGGCCCTGTTCTCATCGACGTCCCTCGTAACATCCAAGTTGGCGATGTACCAGAACATATCAAACCCATTGTCAAACCAACCGTAAAACCAACCGCACTTTCAGAATTAAAATTAGCGGAAGCCAAAGCGTTATTGGCGCAAGCCAAAAAACCCGTGCTTTATGTGGGTGGTGGCGTAGGTATGGCAAACGCCACACAAGCGGTCAGAAAATTCCTACAAATTACCAAAATGCCTTCTGTTTCGACATTAAAAGGTTTAGGTTCAATTGACCCGACCGATCCCGTTTATATGGGCATGATTGGTATGCACGGCACAAGACCGGCAAATATTGCCGTGCACGAATGTGATTTATTGTTAGTGTGCGGTGCACGTTTTGACGACCGTGTGACGGGTAAATTAGACAGTTTTGCGCCACAAGCTAAAGTCATTCATTGTGATATTGATGCAGCGGAAATCAATAAACTCCGTGTGGCAAATGTTGCCCTTCAAGGTGATTTAATTCAAGCTTTAGAGGCTTTAAGTATCCCGCTTGCGATTGATGATTGGCGTGCGCATATTCAAGCGCTGAAAGCCAAACTCGACTTCACTTATATCGACAATGCAGGCAACCGACCGATTGACCCTTGGTCATTGCTCAACACACTTTCTCAGCGTAAACCTCAAAATGCGGTGATTTGTACCGATGTTGGCCAACACCAAATGTGGTCTGCACAACATATGCGCCATTTCGCACCAGAAAACTATATTACCTCTGCGGGCTTCGGCACCATGGGATTTGGTTTACCTGCAGCGGTAGGTGCGAAAAAAGCACGTCCTCATGATGAAGTGATTTTAGTGACAGGTGATGGTTCATTGATGATGAACATTCAAGAATTAGGTTCAATCAAACGCGGCAAATTACCGGTGAAAATTTTACTGTTAGATAACCAACGTCTTGGTATGGTGCGTCAATGGCAAGACCTTTTCTGGAACAAACGCCGTTCTGAAACCATTTTAGAAGATAACCCTGATTTTGTGATGTTGGCGAAAGCCTTTGATATTCCAGCTGAACGCATTGAGCGCGCTGATGATGTAGATGCGGCACTTAATCGCTTATTAAATAGTGAAACCGCCTATTTATTGCAAGTATGCATTCCACCTGAAGAATGTGTATGGCCATTAGTGCCACCTGGCGCATGCAACACGGATATGCTGGAGGAAATTTAAGATGAACCAATATACTTTTGACTTGATCGCTCAACACCGTCCAGAGGTTTTAGAACGTGTATTACGCGTTATTCGTTTACGGGGCTTCACTGTGACTAATATGGATATGGCATTGGTAGAAACACAAGTGCAGTTAAAAATCACTGTAAAATCTGACCGCACTTTTGAGTGGCATTTATTCCCTCATTGTGCAGAATCCACCTTTATGCCAAACAGCCCGAAAGAATGGCAGTATATTTTTGCGCAATTTGGACAAACATTGAATGTCGAGAAAGTCGGCTGCTGTGGTATGGCGGGCGTATTTGGTCATGAAGTCCAAAATCAAACCATGTCGAAAGATATTTACGACGTATCTTGGGGTAAAAAATTACAAGGTAAAGATCCGAATCATTGTCTCGCAACCGGCTATTCCTGCCGTAGCCAAGTGAAGCGATATGAAAAAGCCATCTTGAAACACCCAGTTCAAGCATTACTTGAGATTTTAAATTAGACCTAGGAAGAATATATGATTTGGAAAAAACACTTTACCCTTGAGCAGCTTAATGAAATGGGGAAACATTGTGCTGTTGGGCATTTAGGCATTGAAATCTCAGCTTATGGTGAAAACTGGATTGAGGCAAAAATGCCCGTTGATCATCGCACCACTCAGCCTTTCGGCTTATTGCATGGTGGCGTGTCTGTGGCTTTGGCTGAAACCATTGGTTCATTGGCTGGATTTCTCTGCATAGAAGAAGGGCAAATTGCCTTGGGATTAGATATCAACGCCAATCATCTTCGCCCAGTGAAAAAAGGTTTTGTTACCGCAAAAGCAACACCAATTGCTTTAAATCAAAATACCCATGTTTGGCAAATTGACATTCGCGATGAACAAGATAAACTCTGTTGCGTTTCTCGATTAACGCTTTCTATCAAACATTTATGAATACAACAAAAAAAATTGGCATCATTTTAGCGAATCTTGGTACGCCAGATGCCCCTCAACCCGCAGCGATCTCTCGTTATTTGTGGGAATTTTTAATGGATCCTCGTGTGGTAGATTTACCTCGTTGGAAATGGTATCCCCTTTTAAAAACCATTATTTTACCTATGCGTTCTAAACGCATTGCACAAAATTATCAATCTATTTGGACAGAACAAGGCTCTCCCCTGCTTGCCATTACAAAGCAACAACAAGCGGGTTTACAAGCTTATTTGACTGAACAAGGCATCAACGCACAAGTCGAAATTGCCATGACTTACGGTAATCCTTCGATGCAAAGTGCGGTCAAAAATTTACTCAAAAATAATGTGGAACGCATGATTGTGTTGCCGCTTTATCCACAATATTCCAGCACGACAACAGGTGCATTAATCGACGCTTTCAATCGTGCCATTGCGCAAGAACGTAATATTGTGCCTTTTGAGTTTATTCATTCTTATCACCTTGATGAAAACTACATTAATGCCTTAGTGGATTCTATCAAAGTGCGGTTAAAACCAGATGAGTTTTTACTCTTTTCTTATCATGGCATTCCATTACGTTATGAGAATATGGGCGATTATTATCGTCAGCATTGTAAACAAACCACGATTGCCATCGTAGATAAATTAGGTCTCACAGAAAACCAATGGAATATGACGTTCCAATCTCGTTTTGGTCGTGAAGAATGGTTACAACCTTATACGGATCACTTTTTAGAAGAAGCGGCTTCTCAGGGTATTCAAAAAATAGCCGTGATCTGTCCGGGCTTTTCTGTGGATTGTTTAGAAACCTTAGAAGAAATTGAGGTTGAAAATAAAGAAACATTCTTAAATCATGGCGGTGTGTCTTATCACTATATCCCCGCATTGAATGCTGAAAAAGCACATATTGAAATGATGGGGAAATTGGTTTTGGATAGATTGAAATAGTTAAATCTCCCCCTGCCCCCTCTTTACGAAAGAGGGGGGAGGAATAAGTCGCTCATTGAGCGAAGTGACGACATAAATTAATGTCTAAAATGACGCATTCCAGTCAATACCATCACCATATTATGCTCATCTGCTGCATCGATGACTTCTTGATCGCGCATAGAACCACCTGGATGGATAACACATTGAATACCTACTTTCGCCGCTGCATCAATACCGTCACGGAATGGGAAGAATGCATCAGATGCCATCACACAACCGGCTACGGTTAAGCCTTCGTCCTGTGCTTTGATACCTGCAATTTTGGCCGAGTACACACGGCTCATTTGGCCTGCACCAATGCCGATAGTTTGATTGTCTTTGGCGTAAACAATGGCATTCGATTTCACAAATTTCGCCACTTTCCAGCAGAATAATAAGTCTTTTAGTTCTTGTTCAGTTGGCTGACGTTTACTTACCACTTTTAAATCATCCACACCAACCATGCCTAAATCCGCATCTTGTACTAATAAACCGCCGTTTACACGTTTGAAATCTAAACGTTCAGAACGTGAGGTCCATTCACCACATTCAAGCAAACGAACATTTTTCTTACGTTTCACGACTTCTTGCGCTTCAGCAGAAACTTTCGGTGCAATAATCACTTCAACGAATTGGCGCTCCACAATTTCATTCGCGGTTTTTTCGTCTAATTCACGGTTGAACGCAATAATGCCGCCAAATGCAGAAGTTGGATCGGTTTGGTAAGCGCGATTATAGGCGTCTAAAATATCTTTACCTAACGCCACACCGCATGGATTAGCGTGTTTAACAATCACACAAGCTGGCTCATCAAATTCTTTCACGCATTCAAGTGCTGCATCGGTGTCTGCAATATTATTGTAAGACAAGGCTTTACCTTGGAGTTGGGTAGCAGTAGCCACACTCGCCTCTTTCACATTCAAATCAACATAGAAAGCAGCATTTTGATGGGCATTTTCGCCGTAACGCATGGTTTGTTTACGCACGAAGTTAAGATTTAAAGTCCGTGGGAATTGACCGCACTTCGCATTCGCATCTTCTTCCTCTGCCACATGATATGGTTTCACCATTTGCCCAAAGTAGTTGGCAATCATGGAATCATATTGCGCGGTATGTTCAAATGCTTTAATCGCAAGGTCAAAACGGGTTTCAAGTGTTAGGCTGTTTTGGTGTTTATCCATTTCCGCAAGAATTGCATTGAAATCACCATTATTTACTACAATCGCCACATCTTTATGGTTTTTCGCTGCAGAACGCACCATGGTTGGCCCACCGATATCGATATTTTCTACCGCATCAGCCAAGGTACAATCTGGTTTAGCCACGGTGGCTGCAAATGGATATAAATTCACCACCACCATATCAATGCCTTCAATGCCATGTTGCTGCATGATGGCATCATCTGTACCACGACGACCAAGAATCCCGCCATGCACTTTTGGATGCAAGGTTTTCACGCGACCGTCCATCATTTCAGGGAATCCCGTATAATCAGACACTTCAGTCACCGGCAAACCATGTTGCTCCAACAATTTTGCAGTACCGCCTGTGGAAAGTAGTTTTACACCACGCTGTACTAAACCTTGAGCAAATTCTACGATACCGGTTTTATCAGAAACACTCAGTAAAGCCTGACGAATTGGACGATCTGTCATTACATTTTCCTTTCATTAAATGGTTAAAAATAAGCGCGGGGAATTATAACGCAAACGTTTGCGTTTATGTAGAAAAAATTTTCCTGGTAAGCGCACTTAAAGTGCGGTGGTTTATTTAAGCGATTTTAAAAACAAAAAAGCCCGCAAAATGCGGGCAATAAATGAATAAGATGATTAATTAACGTTTGCGGTTATCTAAAGAAAATGCACCAGCACCGGCAAACACAAAATAGAAGAACACGAGAGAGTAAAGTAAAGCGAGTTCACCACCGTTCGCGATTGGGAAGAATAGATTTCCTTTACCTGCAGCGTGCATAAAGAAATACGCATAAGCCATCTGACCTGAAAGGATAAATGCCGCTGGGCGAACAAATAAACCTAAAATTAATAGGATTGAACCGACAATCTCGATTACTCCACCGACGATCATCATTGGATCGCCCACTGCGCCATTACCACCAGTCATTGAAATTGGGAATTCCCAGAATTTTGCTGTGCCGTGTAAGATAAACATATACGCAGCGACGATACGTAATAAAGCTAAAACATACGGAGCGTATTTTTCTAAGTTTTTCATAAAGTTTTCCTAATAAAAAATAAAAAGTGGTTTGAGAACGGGGCGTATACTAATGATTAACTCAAAGCCAAACAATACCTCAAATCGAAAAGGACTTTTTACTATTAGGAAATAATCTTACACTTTGCTGATTTTCTGAATCCATTGTAAAAACTCAATAGGCGGCATGAATCCGTTAATACGACTTCCCTCTATTTCTTTTCCATCTCGGTTAAAGAATAAAATCGTCGGTAAACCTAACACTTTATATTTTGTCATTAAAGCGCGGTTTTCTTCGGAGTTTTTTGTCATATCAACCTGAAGTAGCAACATATCACCAAAGGCTTTTTGTACACTAGGATCGCTAAATGTCTCTTTTTCAAACTCTTTACAAGCCACACACCAATCTGCATAAAGATCAAGCATCACAAGTGATTTGTTATTTTCTAACAGTGCTTGTTGCAATTCAGCGTCGCTTTTCACTTTCTTAAATTCAATATGAGAAACTACTTTATTTTCGACCGCACTTGGTGTTGAGGTTTCACCCCAAACCCAAGTTTGAAGTGGTTTAACACTAATCATAGCCGCTACTAAAAAGAGAATTCGGAATACCCAACCGGTGCCATTCTTTGGCATTTGGAACGCAAACCAAATGAAAAACGCGGTACCGAGCATCGCCCATAATCTTGGTGTCCATTCATCTGGCAAAATACGAGAAATTAAGAATACCGGTAATGCGAGCATCACAAAACCAAAGAGCTTTTTAACTGTTTCCATCCACATGCCTGATTTAGGCAGGATTTTATTCCCAAATAAAGTGATTAAAATCAGCGGTACGCCCATGCCCAACGCGAGCAAATAAAGCGTGATCGCACCGGTAAACAAATCCCCACTCTGCGCCACATAAAGCAATGCGCCAGAAAGCGGTGCTGATGTGCAAGGTGAAGCCACAAGCCCTGCAATCATGCCCATTAAGAACACCCCACCCAAAGCGCCGGCTTTTTGCTGTTGGCTAAGTAAAGAGAGTTTTGTTTGTAAGGAGCTTGGGAGCTGTAAGGTAAATACACCAAACATCGACAAGGCTAACAAGACAAAGATGATTGATAAACCAATCATCACATAAGGATGTTGTAAAGCCACTTGGAACGGTAAACCAATTGCGGCAACAATCAAGCCTAGCAAGGTATAAGTCAGCGCCATCCCCTGCACATACACAAAACTTAATGCAAAAGCACGCCACATATTAGGGCGTTGATTTTGACCAATAACAATCGCTGAAAGCAGTGGTAGCATTGGCAATACACAAGGGGTAAAGGCCAAACCTAATCCTAACAAGAAGAAACCAAATACAGCATATTTGCTGTTAAATAAACTTTCCGCTAAACGGTCTTGTTCTGCTTTAGGTTGTGCTGAAAGTGCGGTCGATTTTTCTGATGTTTTTTCAGTATTAGCGACCTGTGCAATAGGCAAATCTGCCACTTTAATTTCTTTCACTTCAGGCGGATAACAAAAGCTCTCAGTACAACCTTGGTAAGTAATCTCAACCACATCTTCTGCTTTTAATGGTGGCTGACTCGCTTTAAAAATAGCTTGCACGGGCTTTTTGAAAATCTTCATCAAGCCGAAATAAGGATCGTTATAATCTTCAGGTGAAATAGAAAATGTCGGCAAATCAAATGATGAGGTTTCCTCTTGGTTGAGCTTCACGGAAATTTTCTCTTGATAGAGATAATACCCTTCTGCAATCGACCAATTGACGATCACATTTTCTTGATTCTCGCTTTTCGCAGCTGAAAATTGAAAAGCTTCATCCACAGGTAAGAAAGCCGGTTTCTTATCAAAAAGACCGGCTTGAGTGGAAAGTGCGGTAAAAATAAAAAATAAAAAAAGA
>ERZ773007.1414-NODE-1414-length-11274-cov-32.937873_pt1 | contig 11274 bp, 9 predicted proteins | sample MGYA00580665_ERZ773007 | MGnify/ENA primary metagenome ERZ773007 (study PRJEB29015, sample SAMEA2738122) | human oral metagenome | biome: human oral; feature: human-associated habitat; material: saliva | place: China | collected 2167 ... | reverse complement strand
TCCAGCCCTATGACGCCCTCCAGAAGCTCATGTACTTCACGGTCGTCTTCATCGTCGCGCCCCTTATGATCGCGACCGGCCCCATCATGTCCCCCACCTTCGCGGGACGCTTCCCGAAGTATGTCAGGATCTTCCGCAACCGCCAGACGGCGCGTTCGATCCACTTCCTGGGCATGGCGTTCTACTGCGTCTTCGTCGTCATTCACGTCGCACTGGTGTTCATCGTCCACCCGAGGTACAACATCGCGCACATGATGCTGGGCGAAAACTACAACGACATCACGGCGGCGCAATTCGCTCAGGCCGTCACCATGCTGATCATCGGCATCGTCGTTGCCATCGCCCTGTGGATCGGCGCCTCCTACTGGTCGCTGTCAAATATGCGTCGCGCGCAGCGCTGGGTGTGGGGTGCCACGCAGCCCATTCGCGCGCTCACGATCGACCGCCTGAAGTCTCGTCAGGTCGCGAAGAAGACCTTCACTGAGGACGACATTTCCCCGTTCCACTGGGTCAACACGCGCCCGCCGACAAAGGAGCAGTCCGAGGAGTACATCGCCCTGCGCGAGGACGACTTCAAGGACTTCCGTCTCGAGATCGGCGGCCTTGTCGAGGAGGAGAAGTCTTTCTCCATCGACGAGCTGAAGGCCCTGGGTAAGGTCACGAACATTACGATGCACACCTGCATGCAAGGGTGGACCGGCATCGCGAAGTGGGAGGGCATCCGCCTCAAGGACCTCCTTGAGCAGGTGACGCCCACGGAGGGCGCACACTACCTGATGGCCACTTCCTTCGGGCACGTCGGACACACCTACGATGGGCGTCCGACCGAGCCCTACTACGAGTGCATCGACCCGTCGATGATCGACGACGACGAGTGCATCCTCGCCTGGGGCATGAACGACGAGCCTCTGCCCGAGGTCTACGGCGGCCCGCTGCGCCTGCGCGCCGATTCCCAGCACGGCTACAAGATGGTCAAGTGGGTGCGCCGCCTGGAGTGGATCCACGACTACCACGACGTGGGCGACGGCCAGGGCGGCTCGCGAGAGGATTCGGGTCTGCAGCACTACGACGCTCGCGCCTGAGAATCTCTGCCTTCGAACGTTGCCGCGCCTCCCTCCTCGTCCCCACGCATGCGCATGCGGTTCGAGGAGGGAGGCGCGGTCTTTGTCTGGCAGTCTCTGCGCTCGGGCGCGCGGCGGGGAGGCGCGGTCTATACGTACCTGCGGGCGATTGCCATGGCCTCGGGCACGTAGGAGCGACCGAAGACGGCGCAGTGGATCATGATGATGTGCATCTGGTGCAGGGCGACGCGCTCTCGCCAGCCATCCTCCAGGGGCGAGGCCTCGTTGTAGGCGGCGAGGATCCGCTCGTAGTACGGGCAGCCGAAGACCGCGAGGGCCGCGAGGTCCTCCTCGGCGTGGCCACCCTGAGCGGCGGGGTCGATGAGGACGGCCCCGCCCGGGGTCCACATGACGTTGCCGCTCCACAGGTCGCCGTGGGTGCGGGCGGCGCCGATGTTGCTCTGATGGCTTTTCGCTTCTTCGACGAGGCTCGGCTGGCCGTGGTCGAGTGCGCCCGATTCGAGGCGCTCGCAGAGCCTGTCGATGAGCGCGCGTTCGGGGGCCCTGAAGGTGCGGTCGTAGAGGTAGGGGGCGATGCGCTCGCGCGCGTAGAAGGCGCCCCAGGATTCTTCCGACGACGAGGCCCGGGCCGGGTCCGGCGTCGCATCTCGACTCGCGTGCGGGCCGGGATCGGTTGCGTCACTAGACTGGCAGCGCCCCACACGATGCGCGTTGGCGTCGGCGGCACCCATCGCCTCGTGAAGAAGCGACAGGCGCGCCTCCCCCATCCAGCCGTCCCCCTCAAAGCCGGGAGGCGGTGCGCCCAAATGCGTAGCACCGGCGGCGTGCGTATGGGCGAGCGCGCGGCCAAAGTCTTCGGCGGCTCGCGGGGTTGGCGCGACAGAGACCAGGCGGGGCTCCTCAAGCCACGTCGCACCGTGATCGAGCACGGGCACGACGGCGGCACCGGGGTCCGAGGCCTCGGCGAGCCACGCGAGCCCCGCAACCTCGTAGGCGATCCGCCCGCGGCGACTATCCGCTTTCCTGATGGTGTCCACCGGCACCCTTCCTCTCGATCACCCAATCACCCGTGACAACTCGCGGCCACACCCCCATGCTAGTCGCGCTCCCATTCCACACAGCCGCGCGAAACAGCGGATGACCCCCGGCCTCGTGACTGTGGACACATACTGAGCAAACATCGATATACTGCCAGTAGAAGACAGTCCACCACAACGAGGATGTAGGCCTCCATGACCCTCACGACGACACAGAAGTCCATTCAAGAGCTGCTACACGGCGACCGCCAGTACCAGATTCCTGACTTCCAGCGCCCCTACGTGTGGGAAGAGCAGCAGGCGGAAACCCTCGTGAATGATCTGCTGGGCGCGTGGCGCACGGACGACGGTGACTACTTCCTCGGGTCAATCGTCCTCGTGCAGCACCCCAGCGGCGACGACGTCGACATCATCGACGGGCAGCAACGCCTCACCACCCTGTGTATCCTCGTGTCTCTACTGCGTCACCTGGAAGAGGACCCCGCCCTGCGCGATGAACTCGGCTCTCTCCTCCTCATTGCGCAGTCGCGTATTAAGGGCTTGGATGAGCGGCCACGCCTGAGCGTTCGCGAATGCGACCGCGACTTTTTCGACACGTTCATCATCGGCGACAACATCGACTCACTGCTCGACGTCGACGGCGACAGCCTCACGCGCCCGTCGGTGCGGCGCATCGTCGCCAACGCGCGCGCCATGCTCGACGTGCTGAGCAATCCTGACATGCTCATGCCCAGCGAGATCAGCGACTTTATCCGCTACCTGACCCTGCACGTGTCCCTCATTGAGGTGTCCACGGATTCCTATCAGGCGGCGCACCGCATTTTCTCGGTGCTCAACACACGCGGCGTTCCCCTGTCCGCCGCCGATATTTTCAAGGCGCGCGTCCTGTCCCGCGTGGCCCCTGATACGCGGGCTCGTTACGCCGCCCTGTGGGAGCAGTCCATCGACTCGCTGGGCACGGAAAACCCGGACGCGTTTTTTGGGCACCTGCTCACGCTCACCCTGCGCGCGCCTGCCAGGAGAGCCCTCATCGACGCGTTCGACGAGCAGGTCCTCACGCCGTTCCTCGCCGCCAGGAGCGGCGAGGAGTTCATTGACGAGGTCTTGGTTCCTTCCGCTCGCGCGTACACGTTGGCAACGCTGGAGCCTCTGGTGGGCCACCCCGCGGCCACGCCGCTCGAGCTTTTGCGCCTGTATGACTCCTCGGATTGGAAGCCAGCGGCGATGAGCGTGTTGCGCGCGGGGCACGGCGACGAGGAAACCACGTCGCTGTTGCTCCTCCTCGAGCGCGTCTACGGCACTGCTGTCGCCGCGCGTCTCACCCCGTCGGCTCGCGCCGCAATCATCACACAGTTCATCACAGCATTCGAGGACGGCGAGTCACTCAACGCTGCTTGTTCCGTGCCGGATAGCGTCCGCCACCGGGCCGCTGAGACGATCTCGCGGCCCCTGCCTCAGTCCTCCATCCGCAAGGTCCTGCTGTACCACGCGATGGTCCACGAACACGGTTCTTTCCCGACGCGTCTGCCGCGCTCCATGGGCGTTGTGTGCGGGCTTCCAGCGAGCCACATTCGCGGCGTTGGCGAGGACATCGACCTGCGCGCCTGGAACAAGCGCCTGGGAAGCTTCATCCTGTCCACCATTAAGTCACGCACCGTCAACCAGGCACCCGACTGGGATACGGTGGTGCGCGCCACCCACCGCGTGATGACGCTCGGCGAGTTCGCGGTCGGATCCCTGCCTTCAATCGGGGGCGAGATTCACGCTACCGACCTTGAGGAACGCCAGAGGCACCTGACTCAACTGATCTTGGACTACTGGGATATTCGACGAGATTCCGATGGCGTGGACCTATCTCTCCTGTCCAGCGCCGACCTTGAGGCCGCCGTCGACAAGCGCTCGGCTGCCCGCGGCCGCCAGGTGCGCCTGGCCGACGTCGTTGCGACCGGCATCATCGCCCCCGGCGACACCTTCATTTGGCGGCGCCGCAACCTCGGCAACGTCTACGTCGTGACCATTTCCCCGGAGGGCACCATCGTCCTGCCCGATGGCCAGGAAGTGTCCTCCCCGTCCGCCGCAGTCACCGCCCTGACAGGAACCAGCAGCGCCGCTGCCCTCGACGTCTTCGTGCGCGAGTCCGACGGCAAGAAGCTGCGCGACCTGTGGGACAGCTACCGGAGCCGTTTCGCCTCGTAGAGCCGTCTCACGCGCACGCGGGCCCGATGGGTGGTGGCCTGGGCCCTTGACCCCTTGATGCGCACGTTAACCCTCTCATGCGCACGTGGGCGCTACGATCTGCACGTGGGCCCGACACCTCGCACGTGGGCAACGCCGCCCAGGCGTATATCGAGGCCGCCCAGGCGCATATCGAGGGGTTAACGTGCGTATCGAGGGGTTAACTCGCATGTTCAAGGGCTTAGGTGCGACCAACACAGCACGACGGACATCATTGTGCCCAAAACGCAGACGACCTCGCCCACAACAGCCCGTTTGCAGTGTAATTTGCCGAGGTGGTCTGCACTTTGGGCGCAACAATGCTCCAGACCGCGACCTCATCGTCACCAATCGGGGGGAATTGCACTACACGAGGGTTCGACACGCCGGCGACACGCCGCAAGAAGGCTTCGTGTAGTGCAAAATCCCCATCACCACCTACATGGAGAACACCAGGGGTACGGAGGACCCGGCCGCAGTGCCTGTGAGCGGCAAAAGCCCGGCAACAGGACCCAAGGGCAGTGCCAATTCCGGTACAAAGCTCTCCCAGCACACCCACCCTCGCCGCATATCCGATACAAAACTCTCCCAGCACACCCCTTCTCACCGCATGGCGGTACAAAGCTCTCCCAGCACGAGCCGCACGGCCCCACTTCCGGTACAAAGCTCTCCCAGCACGAGCCGCACGGCCCCACTTCCGGTACAAAACTCTCCGTGCTCACCCGAAATGGCTCAATATGGCGCTTTTTCTACATGCAGGGTGAGTTTTATACCGTTCTCACCACCAAGAAGCCAAGCAGGGAGAGTTATGTACCGTTCTCACCTCCAAGAGGCCGAGCAGGGCAAACTGTGTACCGAACGCGAGGCAGAGATCAAGCGAGCCAACACAACAACACTCCTGGCCCCACAGGTGTGAAGCGCGCCGAAGGGGCCGGAGCACCTCGCCGCGGTGCCGGTGGGCGGCAGCAAGACCACAGCCAAACAAATTTCGCACATAATTTCCCACGGTCACTTTTCGAGACCACCCGAAAACGTTGCAATCCCAACGAGGCGATTTCAAGGTTTGAACAAGTTGCAAGAGAATTACGTGCGAAATTGCTGAATATACCAGGCACCACCGCGATGAAGAGCGCCGCAGGGGCCGGAGGGTCTGGCTGCGGTGCCCGTGGGCGGCGGCGGGGCCTGGTCCGCCACATACCAGCACGCCAGATGCCGCCGGTGTGGAGGGTGCCGGCGAGCCCAGAGGGCCAGGCTGCGGTGCCCGTGGGCGGCGGTGGGGCCTGGCCGGACAACGAGTCGACGCGCCGAGCAAAGCTCGCGGCGCGGACGGCGAGCGGGCGGGCCGCCACCCACGGGTGCATCAAGCAGCCCGGCCCAGCAGGGCAAGCTCGCGGCGCGGACGGCTCGCGGGCGGGCCGCCGCCCACGGCGCAGCCAGGCCCCGTGGCCGGGTCCGACGGCGCCTGGGTCCGGGTGCGCGCCCGCGTCTGCGCCACTTGGGCATTGCCCGCACCACTTAGGCCCCCGACACGCCGGGAGAACCAGGGCCCATTTGGGCCTAAGTGGCGCAGTGGAGCCCTAAGTGGTGTAGCGGTGCGCTAAGTGGTGCAACGGCGGGCTAAGTGGTGAAGCGGCGCACGAAGCCGCGCAACCGCGAGCGAATCCCGCAGCACAGCGTACGAAGCCGCCCAAAGCATCGACAACGAGCCGCACACGCAGCCCCTCCCCACAACCACGCACACAAAAGGACCGGAATCAGACAACACGGCCTAGTCGGGCACGCACGTAAGGGGACTGATTTCCGAAACACACTGCGCATACAACGGCTTGATTCCGCCCTTGTACGCGGTCGCATGTTGCGTAATTCCGATCCTTGTGTGCGTAAAACGGGGCTGCGCGGCGCCGTCTACACTGCGCCCGATTGCCCGTCAGATGATCGTCCCCCGTCCCAGGTGAGCGCGGTTGAGGGGGAGGGCGCCCCTCCCGGGGCCGGTCCGCTGTCCGGTGTGGGCGCCCCTCCCGGGGTGGGGGCCGGGTCCGGGGCCCCGACGCGCAGGACCACCAGGGGCTCGCCCGTCGGCTGGGCGGACCCGCCCTGGGGCTCGAAGGTCAAGAAGATCTCACTGCCCGGCTGGGGCATGATGTCCACGAAGGAGTAGTCCCCGCCCCGCCGCTCGTAAACGCCCAAGGATTCGACGGTGTTTCCGTGGCGCGCCCACACCTGCATCACCTGTCCCTCGGGTGCCCGCAGCGCCGAGGGCGTGGTGATCGCGGTCATCCCCATTTCCGGCGACCAGGTGAGGGTGACAACGTGCCCGTCGGGCATGGTGTCGGTGGAGCGCCGTACGTCTTGCGCCTGGTTGAGGGCGGCGTAGTGACTGGTGGACTCCATTGAGGTCATCGTGGTCCACCGGCCCACGCCGATCCCCGCTGCGAAGAGCGCGACCGCCGCAGCCGCCGCGGCGAAGACGCGCGCAAACATGGGGATGGCCCTGCGGTCGCGCGCGGGGGCCTTCCCGTGGGCACCTCCGCGGCTTCCGGATCCGGAGTCCGCCCCGGTCTCGGCCGCCACCCCGGAGCCGGAGCCCGCCTCTGATCCTGCCCCCGCCGCAGTGGGCGCCGCCATGCGGACGAGGCGCGGGCCGGCGCCGGGGCCGTCCTCCGCTGCGGCCTCCTCAGGGGCCCCCGTCCGCCGCTCCTGCTCGACCTCCTCGATCGCGGCCAGGAGGGCGTCGCGCACGCGCGCCGACGGCTCGACGGGGGCGAGGGAGGCGCCGAGGCGGGCAGCGGTCTCGTCGTCGTCGAAGATGTGGTCGCTCATCGTTCCTCCAAGATGGTGCGCAGGCGGGCGAGGGCCTGGCGGATCGTGCTTTTCACGGTGCCGAGCGGCAGTCCCGTCGCGTCGGCGATCCTCGAATGGCTCAGTCCCCCGAAGTACGACAGGAGGATGACGGTCTTGTGCGGCTCCCCCAGGGAGCCGAGCGCGCGGCGGACGTCTCCGCCCGCGATGCGGGACTCCGCCTCCTCCGCCGTCTGGTCCCAGTCCACGTCCGGGGGCGAGGCGAGTTCGCGGTCGCGCGCCGCCTGGGCCGAGCGCACCCGGTCGATGGCCCGCCTGCGGGCGATGGTGGTGAGCCAGGCGCGGACGCTGCCGCGGCCGGGGTCGTAGGAGGGGGCGTGCCTCCACACGTGGAGGAACGTGTCCTGCAGGACCTCTTCTGCTTGGGCGCGGTCCTTGAGGACGCAGCTGATGAGCGCGAAGAGCGTGGGCGCCCAGGCATCGTAGAGCCTCGCGAACGCCCGTTTGTCCCCTTCGGCGACCAACTGCAGGTCTTCGCGGCCCAGGTCGCGTGCGGCGGTGTCATTCACGGTGCTCATGATAGAACGCCGTGGCGCCCGGTGCCGGGGACGCCCGGCGCCGGGCGGGGTCTCCGCCGGGGCGGCGCCGCGAAGGCCACCTGTTCTTCCGCGGCCAAGCCGTCACCCGAAGGTGAAGGAGTAGAGCGCCAAACCCTTGCTGGCCGTGACGGTGAGCAGCCCTGAGGAATCGGTGTCCCCGCTCACCAGCGTCATCGAGTTCGGGGCGCCGCTCACATGCTGGGTGTGGGACTGGCCGTCCATCTCCCAGGTGAGGTCGCCCTCGCCCGAGACCACCAGGTCCACGCGGCGTCCGCGCCACATGAGGCGCAGTTCCGCCTCGTCGTCGGCGGGGCTGATCGACTGGGCGCCGATGGTCCACCGTCCCTGCAGGGCGAAGCGGTCCGCGCCTAACGAGGCCGGGGCCGCGTAGTCGCGCGTCCCGGCGGAGTAGGCCTCCGTCCCCGCGAAGCTTGCTGCACGTTCGTGGCCCAAGTAGGTCTCGGGCGTGCGGTGAAAGGCCACTCCTTCGACGCCGTCGTCGGTGAAGAGCGGGTCGGGCAGCGCGTTGCCCTGGTCGGCCAGGAGCCGGCGGATCAGTGACTCCAGGGTCGCCTCGCCGCCCTCTCCGAAGTGCGTGTAGCGCAGTTGCCCGTGCGCGTCCGCCAGGTACTGGGCGGGCCAGTAGTGGTTGTCGAAATCCGTCCAGGTCTCCAGGTCGGAGTCGACAGCGATCGGGTAGGTGATGCCCAGCTTGTCGCTCCCGGATTGGACGTTCGCGGTCTCCTTCTCGAAGGCGTACTCGGGGGAGTGGACGCCGATGACTTGGAGCCCGTAGGGGTGGTACGCCTCGTAAAGCCTTTCGATCCCGGGAATGGAGCGCTGGCAGTTGATGCACGAGTACGCCCAGAAGTCGACCAGGGTCGCTCCACTGCCCTGGGGGGCCGCCCCGCCGTCCGTGTTGAGCCACGCGGTGGGTTTCAAGGAGGGGAGCGCGCCGCAGTCCGCCAGGGTCGTCGCGCCGTCGACGCAGGCTGAGCGCTGGCCTTCGCCCCTGCTCAGACCCGGATCGGCGCTGCGCTGCAGCGCTGACGTGTAGTCGGGCAGCGCCCTTTGGAGAACGGCGGGCAAGTCGGTGACGATCCCGGCGGCCAACGCCAGGACGGTGGCGCCCGCGGCGATGCGCACGCGCCGCTGGTGGCGGCTGAACGCGGAGACGCGCTCGGTGAGGCGGCGCCCCGCTAGGGCGAAGGCCAGGAGGGGGATCGCTGTGCCCGCGGCGAAGGAGAGCGCCAGGGCCACGGTGTCGGCCCCGATGCGGCCGGTGGAGCCGGCGACGATCACCGCCGCCAGTACGGGTCCCGCGCAGGGCACGTAGGCGGCGCCGAGGACGATGCCCAGGCCGAAGCCGTTGGTCCCCGTGCGCCTACCGGCCTTGGAGAACACGGCGAAGGGCTTCTCCAGGACGTGCATGAACCGTGGGACGATCATGCCCACACCGATGAGGACCAGCAGGACCACCCCGGCCCACCGGATGAAGTCCTGGGGCAGGTGGAGCGCCGTGAGCAGTGTCGAGCCAAGCAGCGTGAATGCTGTGAAGCTGAGGACCAGTCCCGCGACGACCTGGTAGGGCCGCCATTTCGAGGGGGCGCGGGGCACTGGCCGTGTCGCGCGGTGGTCTTCCTGTGCGCCGGAAGTCCCCCCGAGGGAGATGCCGGTGCCCGGAGCAACAGCGAAGGAAGGGGAGGGGCGCGCCGAAGCGGCGCCACCCGCCATGAAGATGACGGGGAGGACGGGGAGGATGCACGGGGAGATGCCCGTGATGAGGCCACCGAGGAATCCGATGAGGACCAGGGTTGTCATGATGCTCCTTTCGTGTGGTGCTACTCCTGGTTCGTCGCAGTCGCAGTCGTGGATCAGCGGATGTCGTGTGTTGTATGTCACTGATGGCTGGGTGATCCGTGGCGCTGTTCGCGCCGAATAGGAGGGTGAAGGCGCTAACGGAGCGCCCGTCAACAGAAGGAATCACGCAATGAGTATTCGCCGCGCGGCTCTGGCAGCCGCCCTGTCCGTCGTCTTCGCCGCTGGTTTGGCGGCCTGTGGGAACTCCGGCAACGACAAGATGGAGAACCCGTCGTCGCCGTCGATGACGCAGGACACGAAGATGGAGAACTCGATGTCGGGCGATGGCATGAAGGGAGGGATGGACGACGGCAAGATGGACGACAGCAAGATGGACGACAGCAAGATGGACGACAGCAAGATGGACGACGGCAAGATGGACGACGGGAAGGAGGGGTAGCAGTAGGCCGCGGCTCGGGGCGTCCCAGAATCCCAAGGGCGGCGGGCTGATCCATGTGATGTCCCGCCGCCCAGGGCCTATCGATGGGCGCTGGCGGCGCAGTGGGGCGAGCGGGTGCTGTTGCGTGAGTCAGCGCTGTGGGCACCGGGTGCGAAACTGCCTCACGCCGCCACTTACTCTGGCCGCACTGTGGCGCCTGCTCACACGTGCCCCTGGATCTGCGCGAAGACGCGGCCGATGGGCTCGCGGATGATCAGGTCGGCGCGCCCGTCGTAGGGGGTGGCGTCGCGTTCATGAGGACGAGGCGCCCGCCCTGGTAGTAGTCGATGAGCCCTGCCGCCGGGTAGACCGCCAACGACGTGCCGCCCACGATCAGCATGTCCGCCCCCGCTATGGCCAGGACGGCCCCCTCCAGCGTCGCCGGGTCCAGAGCCTCGCCGTAGAACACGATGTCCGGGCGCACCACGGCGGAGCACGACGGGCAGTGGGGCACGCGCCCGGCCCGGGCCTCGTCGAAGTCGTCGATGGTGGAGCGCGCGCCGCACCCCGTGCACTCCAGCCTCGTCCAGTTCCCGTGGAGCTCGAGCACGCGCTTGGAGCCCGCGGCCTGGTGGAGGCCGTCGATGTTTTGGGTGACCACCGCCTTCAGTTTTGTCCTATAACCCCGCAGCTCGCGGCGCGGACGGCTCGCGGGCGGGCCGCCGCCCACGGGCACACCAAGCAGCCCGGCCCAAAACGACAGGCACCCGGCACCTGGAACACCCCTGGGCCAAGCAGCCCGGCCCACGCAGCAACACATGTCAACGGTCGAGCAAAGCGGGGACCGAAACAACGGGTGGGGCGCCTTCCGGCACCCCACCCGTCACTCAACGCCCGGTCTTTCAACCGCGGTTAATCAACCGCAGTCAACCAACTGCTATCATCCAGCACTCACTCCGTCGCCAGCGCCTCCGAGGGGCTGACCTTCGCGGCCCGGCGGCCGGGCAGCCACGAGGCGATCAGCGCGGACACGATGGCCACGACGCACACGCCGACCAGCTGCAGCCACGGCACGCTCAGCACGGGGGTGGCCCCCTCGACAGGCAGGCTCATGACGCCAACCCACCCGAAGGCAACGCCCATGCCGACACCGATGAGCGCACCGGTCAGCGACAGGAACAGCGCCTCGAGGGCGAGGAGGCTCTTCATCTGGCGTCGCGTCAGGCCGAGGGCCCGCAGCAGCCCGTTTTCGCGGGTGCGTTCGGCGACCGACAGGGACAGCGTGTTGGCCACGCCCACCAGGG
>ERZ773007.1412-NODE-1412-length-11284-cov-4.336717_pt1 | contig 11284 bp, 9 predicted proteins | sample MGYA00580665_ERZ773007 | MGnify/ENA primary metagenome ERZ773007 (study PRJEB29015, sample SAMEA2738122) | human oral metagenome | biome: human oral; feature: human-associated habitat; material: saliva | place: China | collected 2167 ... | reverse complement strand
CACTGGCAGCCCTTGACCGACTGACCGCCCACAGGAGACGAAGCGATGGCATCCATGACACCTGAGCAGCACCACCTCGTTCAGCGCGTCCGCGCGCTGGTCGATGACGAACCGGACGTGCGCGAGGTCCCCATGTTCGGAGGCCGAGCGATCATGGTCAACGACAAGATGATCGTCAGCGTCGGGAAGACCGGGGACCTCCTGGTGCGCGTCGCCGCGGACCACCACGAAACCCTCCTGAGAGAGCCGGGGGCCAAGCAGGCCCAGATGGGGGCCGGGCGAGTCATGGGGCCCGGCTGGGTCACCGTCGCGCCCGAGGCCATCGCCGACGACGACCGCCTCGCCTTCTGGGTTGACGTCGCGATGCGCCACAACCGCACCGTCACCGGCAGGTAATCAACAGGCAGGAGCTCACAAGGGCCTTGCCAGGACTGAGGGCAACCCACTCAGGGCACGAGCACGTCTCGCTGCACACCCCAGACCGGCGGGCGACTGACGGTCGCGCACTGGAGGGGCCGGCCCAGGGGACTTCATCACATCGCAGGCCGAGTTATCCACAGGTCGTGTCCACAGGCTTGTGCATGGCTGTGGGGGTTTGTGGGATGTCGCCATTCCACCTGTGCACAACGCCCCCTCAGTACCACCGTCCCCGGGCAAGCACCCCTGCCGGCAGCGCCCCGCATAGGCCGCCACGCACCTTGACATGACATCCCTGGACACCGAGTTTTGGCTGAAAATCCGGGATAATCATCCAATCAGTCGCGCTCGCCCTCTCGATCATCCCGAGGCAGAGCCCCCGACAACTGCCACAGCACATTCCTCATCGCCATGCAACTTGAGCGCGGTCACGACCAGGTCCGCCGAGCGAGGGGCGGCCCGGTTCTCTCCACAGTTCTGCACAGGCTCGAAGCGGATCTGTGGATAACGTGACGGGGAATGACTCGGCACCCACCTCTGACGGCTGTCAGGGGTGGGTGCCGGATACGGGGTCGTCAGACGGCCAGCAGCGAGTCGATGGCGGAGCGGAAGACTCCCAGACCGTCGGTCCCGGTGCGCGGGCCGGCCTGCGAGCCGGGACCGAAACCGGGCTCGACGGCGTGCTCGGGGTGGGGCATGAGTCCGACGACGTTGCCGCGCTCGTTGCGCACGCCGGCGATATCGCGGGCCGAGCCGTTGGGGTTGCCCACGTAGCGGAAGACGACGAGTCCCTCCCCCTCGAGGCGGTCGAGCTCCTCGGGAGAGGCGATGAAGTTGCCCTCGCCGTTCTTCATGGGAACGACGATCTCATCCCCGTCCACGTACCGGTTGGTCCAGGCGGTCTGGGTGTTCTCCACGCGCAGGCGCTGCTCGACGCAGATGAAGCGCTGGTTCGCGTTGCGCAGGAGGGCGCCGGGCAGGAGGTGGGCCTCGGCGAGGATCTGGAAGCCGTTGCAGATGCCGAGGACCGGCATGCCGCGCTCGGCGGCGGCCACGACCTCCTCCATGACGGGTGCGAAGCGGGCGATGGCGCCGCAGCGCAGGTAGTCGCCGTAGGAGAAGCCTCCGGGTACGACGACGGCGTCGACCCCGCGCAGGTCGGCGTCCTTGTGCCACAGGCTCACTGGTTCGGCCCCGGCCAGGCGCACGGCGCGGGCGGCGTCGACGTCGTCGAGCGTCCCGGGGAAGGTGATGACGCCGATACGGGCGGCGGGGGAGCTGCTGAGCGACTCACTCACGGCTCAGGCCTCCTCGTCGGCGGCGACGGAGACGACGTCCTCAATGATCGGGTTGGACAGGAGGGTGTCGGCGGCCTCGCGGGCGGCGGCCAGGTGCTCCTCGGTGACGGGGCCATCCACGGTCAGCTCGAAGCGACGGCCCTGCCGCACCCCGGTGAACTGCTCGAAGCCGAGGCGGGGAAGGCTTCCGACGACCGCCTTGCCCTGGGGGTCAAGAATCTCTGGCTTGGGCATGACCTCGACGACGATGCGTCCCATGGGTGCTCCTCGGATCAGGCGGGATGAGTGCGCAGCCCAAGACTACCCGTATGCAGCCCGGGACACTGCCTGCCGTCTCGACGTGGCTCAGACCTGGCCGAGCCACTCGCCGGCCAGCCGAATCGCCACGACTCCGCCCAGGGTGAGGGCGGCCGTGGCGATGAGCCAGCCGGAGCCCAGGATGAGGGCGACGACGGCGCAGACCACGGCGCTGGCGAGCATGAACCCGCCCACGGCGCCGGCAACCCCGGCGGGGGCATGGAGGGACTGGTCGACGGTGGAGGTGCCCATGACTGGCGTGGGGCCGGAGTCCACGGTGGGGGCCGTCTCGTCGCCGCGCTCGGAGGTGCCCGGAAGGAGCGGTCCGCGAGCGCGGGCCACCAGCCGGGCGGGGTCGTGGATCTTGACGGACCCGGTGGTCAGGCCGGCGGCGGCGTCGAGCACGCCGGGCTTCCAGCGCTCGGCCTCACGGCGCACGGGGGTGCCTCCGGCCCAGGCCAGGTACCCGGCAGCGGCCACCAGCCCGGCACCGCCGAGGACCGCGACGAGCCACGGCGGGATCCACGGGTGGCCGGCCTCGGCGTTGCGGGCCAGGTTCATGGCCGAGGCAGTGGCCAGGACCAGCCCCAGCAGGGCGAAGATCACGCCGACCAGGCGCTGGCGGCGCAAGGCTGCGGGCCATGGGGAGCGGGTCCTGGCGCTGGAGCTCTTGGCGCTTCCTCGCCCCACACCCCAGTCGGGTCCTGAGGAGGGACGGCGGGGGCCGCGTCCTTTGGCGGGACCGCGCCCCACACCCCAATCAGTGCCTCCCTGAGCCTTGATCTCCTCTGTGTCGAGGGCATTGGTGGCAGCCTCCCAGGCACTGGACTCGGCCAGCATGCCGCCGTCCTCCTCGGAGTCGGGCTGGGCCGCTGCGCTCATAGGCGCGGTGGGGGCGGCACTGGGACGCGCCTGGTAGCCGCGGGCGGAGGGGGCTCCGGCATCGGGGGCCGAGGCGGTCGGTGCAGCTGGTGCGGCCGATGCCGCAGTCGCCGACGGTGGTGGTGTGGAGGCCGCGGAGGCACCGCTGGGCACGGCCTCGGGCCTGCCCTGGGAGATGGTGAAGACGCGGGTGGTGGTGGCTCCCGTCTGGGGTGCGCTGCCGGGCCCGTCGACGGCGGTGGGTCGCACGACGGGTCGCGGTGAGCGGCCGTCGGCGCCGGCCGCGGCCCGCTGCTGAGGGGCGGGGGAGCCGGGGGCGCTGGCGGCACTGCCGGCGCTGGCAGGGAGCGGGTCCGGGGCGGCCGTCGGGGCGGTCTCGCCATGGTCCCCGGGGGTGTTGGAGGGCCCGCCGACAACGTGCGGGGCGACCGGCGAGGCGGGCGAGCCGGCGGACAGGGCAGAGCCGGTGTCGTCACCGGACGCGTCGGCCAGGTCGATGGCGATGGCGGCGTCGACGGCGTCAGCGGTTCCTGAGGCGATGGCCTGGGCCGCGGCTGAGCGCAGGTCCTCCTCCGTCATGACTGCCGCGCCGCTCGCATCGTGGGCACCGGCGGAGCCGTCGGCCGAGCCGGCGGCGGAGGCCGCGGAGACTCCCGAGGCGGATGAGGCAGCCGAGGCGGACGAGCCGGTGGGGGCCGGGTTGTTGCCAGAGCGGACGACCTCAAGCAGCCCGTTGCCGCCGGGCCGGGCGGCGGCGCTCTTCGGTCGTGGGGTCCGCTTGGGCATGATGCCCCAGTTGACGGGCCCCTGCTCGTTGTCGGGACGTCGGTCGCGGGGGGTCATGAGATCACCTGTCCCAGGATGGAGGCGAGCCCCAGGGCCACAAGCACGAAGCCGGTGGCGCCGAGCAGGAGCTGGCCGACACGGATGAGGGTCTCGCCGGTGGAGGTCCCGGCCAGGCGCTCGTCGGCCGCGCGCCCGAACGACGTCGCGGCCAGTGCGGTGGTGAGGGGGCCGGAGACCACGTCGAGGGTGGTCAGCTCACGCCGACCTGTCGACTCAGGCACGAGCACTTTGGTTCCCGGCACGGTGAGCGTTGCCAGGTCGGTGCCGGGCAGGGTTGCACCGTCGGTTCCCGAGCCCCGCTGGGAGGATTGGGAGCCCTTGGCCCCCTTGCCGCGGGCGCCCTTGGCACTGCCTCCCTTCTTGGAGGACTCGCCGCCCTGCCGGGCCCGGGCCGCCCGGACCCGGTTGCGCTCCAGACGCAGGCGGGGGGCGTTGACCACCAGGGAGCGGGCGGAGAGCCTCAAGGAGGCGAGCATGCCCAGCCCCACGAGGACCAGGGCGATGCCGCCCAGGACGCGGGAGGTCTCGGTGGCCCCGAGGGCGGAGGTGATGGCGGCCGACAGTGCCAGCACGACCGTCAGGACGATGAGACCGACTAGGACGTAGAAGCCCGGCCCGGGCTTGAAGGCGCGGGTGGCGCTCCCGGTATCGGGGAGGTCCGAGGTGGATGAGGTCGTGGTCATGACAGCTCCAGGGGGTGACCGGTCAGCCGCTCGTAGGCCTCGAGGTAGCGGGCGCGGGTCCGTTCGACGACGACGTCGGGCAGGGCCGGGGGCTCCTGGTCGCCGTCCCGGTCCCAGCCGGAGGCCGGGGAGGTGAGCCAGTCGCGCACGTACTGCTTGTCGAAGGAGGGGGTGACCCGGCCGGGCTCCCAGGCGTCGGCGGGCCAGAAGCGGGAGGAGTCGGGGGTGAGGACCTCGTCGCCCAGGACCAGGTCGCCGTCGGCGTCGGTGCCGAGCTCGAACTTGGTGTCGGCCAGGATGATGCCGCGGTCCCGGGCGATCTCGGCGGCCCGGGAGTAGAGGGCCAGAGTGGTCTCGCGCAGGGCGGTGGCGGCACTGTCCCCCACCATCTGGACGACGCGCTCGAAGGTGACGTTCTCGTCGTGCTCCCCGAGCTCGGCCTTGGCGGCGGGCGTGAAGATCGGCTCGGGCAGGCGGGAGGCCTCGGTCAGGCCCTCGGGCAGGGCGACGCCGCACACGGAGCGGCCCTGTCGGTACTCGACCAGGCCGGAGCCGGTGAGGTAGCCGCGGGCCACGCACTCCACCGGGTACATCTCCAGCCGCCGGCAGATCATGGCGCGTCCGGCGACCTGGGCGGGAACGTCGAGAGAGACGAGGTGGTTCGGGACGACGTCGGCGAGCTGCTCGAACCACCAGGCGCTCAGGGCGGTGAGGACCTTGCCCTTGTCCGGAATCGGGGTGGCCAGAATGTGGTCGTAGGCGCTGATGCGGTCCGAGGCGACCACGAGGAGCACATCCTGTCCACCCCATGGGCCGTCGGAGGTGGGGGCGTAGACGTCCCGGACCTTGCCGCTGGAGCGGTGCTCCCACCCGGGGACGGTGGGGGGCAGGGAGTCGGCTGCTGAGGCACTGGGGCCGACTGAGGCGGAGCTCGCGGACTGAGTCATACCCCCATCCTGCCATCGGCGGGCACCCTGTGTCCGGTTCCGGGCCGCGGCGGTGACCGCAGGGGTCACCCTTGGAGGATCGCACGATAGACCCGCCATTGCACGCATTTGTCCGGGTCGGGTCGTCAGGGGGAGTCGGGGAGCGACCGGAGTAAATCCCACCGACGGGATGGGAACGGCTCTCATGTCACACCTCGTCCGACCGGCTGGGCAACGGGCTGACGTGGGTCAACACCGGTGCCGAAATCCACCCTCCCATCCGGCGAGAGGTCGCAGTAGTCCCTCAGGAAAGAGAGGAGCGGTGTGCGTTTGGTCTCGGAAGAAGTGCGTGGGTCACCCGCCCGTCCCTCGCGTCCGGGACGGAGGGCGGCCTTCTGGGGTTCAGCGCACGGCGAGCCGCGCGCCGTGGTCGCGACGGCGAGGAGGCTCTCCTCAGCTACTCGGCCCCGTCGGCGCTGGCAGCGCTGCTGACGCTGCTGACTCTGCCTTCACTGGCCGCCTGGGCGATGTCGGTGCGGTACTGGGCGCCCTCAAGGTCGATGCGCTCGACGGCCTCGTAGGCGCGTTCCCGCGCCGCCTCGAGGGTTGCCCCCAGGGCGACGACGGACAGGACCCGACCTCCGATGGCGACCAGCTCCCCGCCCTCGGTGGTGCCGGTGCCGGCGTGCAGCACGTGGACGTCGTCGAGCTCCTCGGCGGCCTCGATACCGGTGATGGTGCCGCCGGTAGTGACGGTTCCGGGGTAGCCGGGGGCGGCGATGACGACGTCGACGGCGCTCTGCTCGGACCAGGTGGGCTCGGGGGCCTCGGCGAGGCGGCCGGTGGCGGCGGCGTGGAGGAGCTCGGGCAGGGAGGAGGTCAGGCGGGCCAGGACGGCCTGGGTCTCGGGGTCGCCGAAACGGACGTTGAACTCGACGACGCGCAGGCCGCGGCTGGTCAGGGCCAGGCCACAGTAGAGCAGGCCGATGAAGCTGGTGCCGCGGCGAGCCATCTCATCGACGACGGGTTGGGCGACCTCGCGCACCACCTGCTCGGTGAGATCGGCCGGGGCCCAGGACAGGGGCGAGTAGGCGCCCATGCCGCCGGTGTTGGGGCCGGCGTCGTCGTTGAGGAGGCGCTTGAAGTCCTGGGCGGGGGCCAGGGGGCGGACGGTGGCGCCGTCGCACACGCAGAACACGGAGGCCTCGGGGCCGTCGAGGTAGTCCTCGACGACGACACGACCGCTGCCACGGGTCAGGCAGGCGTGGCCGTGGGCCAGGGCGACGGGGCGCTCGTCGGTGACGACGACGCCCTTGCCGGCGGCCAGGCCGTCCTCCTTGACGACATAGGGGGCCCCGAAGCGGTCCAGGGCGGCGGTCAGCTCGGCCTCGGTGGTGCACACGGCGGCCTCGGCGGTGGGGACGCCCGCGGCGGTCATGATCTCCTTGGCGAAGGCCTTCGAGCCCTCCAGGCGGGCGGCCTCCGCGCCGGGGCCGAAGCAGGGGATCCCGGCCTCGCGCACAGCGTCGGCGACACCGGCGACCAGGGGCGCCTCGGGGCCGACGACGACGAGGTCGGCCTTCATCTGCGTGGCCAGGGCCACGACTTCCTCGGGGACGCTGGGGTCGATGTTGAGGTTCGTGGCAATGGCCGCCGTGCCGGGGTTGCCGGGGGCGACGACGAGCTCAGCGGTCTGCGGATCACGGGCGAGGGCACGGGCCAGGGCGTGCTCGCGCGCGCCGGAGCCGAGGAGCAGGATCTTCACGGCGACAGCCTAGATGATGGAGGCCGCATGAGGCCCGGAATCGCGGGCCCCGCGTGCCCCTGGAGCGTCACATCCCCCGAGGTCGTCACCCCCAGAAGTCATCCCGGATTGATGTCCACATCGGTTGCTCGGCAAGATCCCTACATAAGCGTCATCGAAGGCCATCATTTCATTGACGAAGTCTCGAAGACTCAAGTCATTTCCATCTAGAACCAATTTATCAGGGACAATCAGATTTGCTACCGCTAAATACTTCTCCCCGTCGTCGCCGCCGTTCGCAAATAAATCCACCAGCCCTTCAGCCACTCCTCGCTGCACAACCGTGACGCGCTCGAGAACGAAGGGATACAACGAGAACTCCCTCTCGTCTCGCAGCGTCCTCCACACAAGCACTACTGGAATAATATTAGCCCCGACAACACTCAGGGACGCAAGCCACCAATTCCCAAAGAACGAATAGTATCCTCGTGACTGCATAGCACCGCCAAAATATGCAATGACGACCGCAGCGAGCCCACTATGCCATCGCCAGATCGGCTCCACACCCAAACCCCGAACCTTTACCCAGAATTCCGAGGCATTCACAACCACAACAACACCACCCCACAGCACACCCCACCCCAATAGAATCATGGAAATTGAAACATGACCCGGAAGCTCGGTCCGCCCACGACCATGAACAGTGAGCGACCACCACAACGAGACTGCAGGCAGTCCTGACATGACAGCAATGAAAGCAAGACTCAACCGCACCCGCCACCTATTTCTACTCTTCTCACCACGAGACACCACGCCATAGCAACCACATCGGGGCAAAACCCCGTGATAATACCTCCATTTTGCAATTCTGCGAAGCAAAAGTAGGTTTCGAGAATAGCCGCTAATGGAAATGGTGGATCTCACCTTCATCAACGCAGGAATAGTTGCAGCAAACACATATGCCGCCGACAGAAAGGATGCCACCACCACATCCGCGCCGGGCTGACATTTCAGCAGCACATCACCCCAAAACCCCAGAAGCGCCATGCCGCAAACATAGCCACTCACATACAGTAGCAGAGACGCCACCAACTCTCTTTTTTCGTTATCTACCACATCCTGCAGCCAACCAACATGACGCCCTTCCCCCTTCTTCCTCTCCCCGGCAACCCATGTCGTTCCATATATTGCCAGCTCCATCGGAACTATCGCCAGAATGATTGAGGTAAGATTGTCGCGAAACCCGCTATCAACACTCCCGAACCCCCACCCCCTGAGCGTTGTCTCAATAAAGCACAGCCACCGCCACACCCCCACTCGCGTCGCCTCTACCGGCAACGAAAAGAGGACGAGCACCACGAACACCATTGAAATAATTACGAGGGCAGATAACTCCAGGAGGGATTTGACTACCTTAATTTGTGTTACTAACACACCCCCCTTTGACTCCATTTCGCGAAGTGACTCCAATCGCACATCACGCCGCCCCATAGCCAATCCCCTCTCCTCACTTAGAGCACGGTCACGTACCTCATACGCTAAGATCTCACACTTCTACATTCGCAAGCGAAGGCAGTTGATTGCTTATCACCCTCAGCAACACTCATTCCTTGACATGAACCTATATCGATTCTTCAACTGCGAAAGATCGCCCTGAATCCCCGCACCACATCGCGCCTGAAGAATCACTCCTACCAACCAAGCCACGGACGAACTGACCTCTCGTGCGAATCTCAGCATAACAAGTACGTCAGGACCGCTAGGATCGGAACGTTCCGGGGCGCGGAGTCCCTGGACAGCGAGGTGTCAGGAGGCCCCGTGGGAGTCAATCAGTCCTCTGCGACGACGGCGGTCGACACAGAAGCCGGGGCAGCGGTCGGCGGCGTCCCTGGTACCTATGCCACCGCGGAGCTCAACGCGGTGACGATCCGCCGACTCGAGGCCGTCTATATCCCGCCCGCTGGCGGCAGGCCGGCGCCGTCGAGCTCCGCCTCACCGCAGGAGGCGCAGCCCACGCCGCAGCGGAGCAGCGACGCGGGTGTCGACGCGGCCCTGACCACGCTGCGCTCGCTGGGCTACCGGCTCTCTGCCCCGGCCCGGGAGGAGCTCACCCACCCCGAGCAGGCCTGGGCGCTGGTCAATGCCGCCGCCCGCCTCAGTTCCGGTTCCGCGTCCGCCGAGTACCGGCCCTTCTACCCCGATTTCCCCGTCCAGGTGCGCACCGCCTCCGAGGCCACGCTTCTGGTCAACGCCGCCCTGCACTACCTGGGCGACGTCGTCGGGGTCCGAATCCTGCCGGACTACCGGCCCAGCCCCCGCGAGCCCCTGCCGGGAGACGACGGCGCCCTCACCGAGCTGGGCCTGGCCACGGCGCAGGACCTGGAGCGGATCGTGGCCGACCTCATCGCCCAGGCGACCCCCTTCAGCGCGCAGGACCGCGCAGACCTGACGGCCCTGCGCGACTTCGGCCCTGAGGCGGCGCCACGCGTGGCGGTCAAGGAGAACCTCGCCGTCCTCACCGTCACCTTCCCCGACCTGGACTTCTCCGCCTCCTACCGCACCGTCACCGACGTGCTGCGCCTGGCGGTCGCCATGGCGGGTGGTGATACCTCCCTGGCCGAGCCGTGCCGGTTCCCCTCCTTCTCCCGCGCGCAGCGGCGCCGGCTGCTGGGGCTGCTCGACGCCGTCGGGCAGGTCCAGGACAGCCGCGACAGCGCCGAGGAGATGGCCCGGCGCTGTGAGCGGTGGAAGCGGCTGGTCCGCCACCTGCGCCCCGGCGACTACGCGCGCCGCTTCCCGCGCGCCGCCGCGCTCCTGCACCAGGTCGCCTCCGGGGAGGCCGAAGCGGGTTTCACCTCCCGCCTGGAGGAGGCCCTGGCGCGCTGCGACGTCGAAGGTGCTCTTCGTCTGCTGTCCGCCCGCCCCGGGGTCTTCGCCCGCCGACTCAACCACCTGCTGCGGCTGTGCGCCGACGACGCCGCCCGCGAGCGCGTGGTCGCCGAGTTCGCCCGGGTCGCGCCCGAGGTCTCCCTGCCGGTCCTGGTACGCCTGTGGGAGTACTTCTCCTCCCCCGGGCCAGATGCCCTGCCGTGGCGGGTCGTCGCCATCAAGGCGGCCACGGGCGCCAAGACGACGCTCATCCCCTCCACCCGCCGCCCCGGCCCCGCCGACGCGGCGGTGGTTCGCGCCGTCGAGGAGGCCCTGCGGCAGCGGAAGCGCTTGGGGAGGATCGCCGTCGACCAGGGGCTGTACGAGGGATACACGGCTCCGGTGGGACTGCGATCGGCCTCACCGGGTATGCGCACGGCGGGGCGCGGCACCCGACTGCCGCTGCCCGAGGGTGAGACGATCCGCTTCTTCCTGCACTGGCGCGACCTGCCCGAGAACCCAGCCGAGGCCTCGGGGCCTGCCGGACCTGCTGCCGCCGAGGGCAGCCCGGACACCCGGGTGGATCTGGACCTGTCGGCCTTCTTTGTCTCCGAGGACTTCACGCGCACCGAGCAGATCGCCTACTACAACCTGCGCTCGACGGCGGCCGTGCACTCCGGCGACCTCACCTCAGCACCCGACGGGGCGGCCGAGTTCATCGACGTCACCCTGGCCGAGGCACTGCGGCAGGGGTGGCGCTACGTCGTCATGACGGTCCACTCCTTCTCCCACCACCGGCTCAGCGAGGTGCCCGAGTGCTGGGCGGGGGCGATGGCCCGCGGCGCGGACCCGCAGAGCGGCGAGGTCTTCGAGGCCTCCACCGTCATGCAGCGCCTCGACCTGATCTCACCCACGTTCAACGCGACCCCGTTCGTCATCGACCTCGCTGAGCGCCGCCTCATCTGGTGGGACCTGCCCGTGGGGGTGGGCGAGCACCAGGTGGCGAACCTGGATCGCAGCAGCAACCGGGTCCTGGCGCACCTGCTCGACCTGCTGGAGGGGCGGCGCATGCCGCTGGCGCACCTGCTGGGGCTCCTGGCCGACGATGTCGTCGAGGACCCCGATGAGGCCGAGCTGGTCTTCGGTGAGGGCGGGATCCTGCCGTGGCAGACCGAGCAGATCCTGGCGCTGCTGGGCCCCGCAGAGGCCGCGGTGGAGGAGCTCTCCGACGTGAACGGGGGCGCCGAGGGCGAGCAGGCGGAGTAACGTGGGCCGTGTCCGGCCATGAGAGTGCTTCCTTCTCCTTTCACATTTCTCCCAGCG
>ERZ773007.1411-NODE-1411-length-11285-cov-4.533660_pt1 | contig 11285 bp, 10 predicted proteins | sample MGYA00580665_ERZ773007 | MGnify/ENA primary metagenome ERZ773007 (study PRJEB29015, sample SAMEA2738122) | human oral metagenome | biome: human oral; feature: human-associated habitat; material: saliva | place: China | collected 2167 ... | reverse complement strand
GAGCCGCAGGGCGCTTTCCGGGCCACAGTACACATCGGCCTCGCTCTCTGTGGCCGAGTTGAGCACGGACTGGTGACGACGTGCATAGTCGAGGCGCACCGCCTCGATGGCTTCGTCGTCGTCGACGCCCGCGCGTTCGGCGATGGCATCGAGCTGGCTGATGGTGTCGGCGAGGATGTCGGCGAGGGCCTCGGTCTCCTGCGACTCGACTGACTCGGCGGTCTGCGTGCCGGCCGAGGGCCTGGCGTTGGACCAGCGGACCACGTAGGGCAGGGCGATCCCTTGGATGAGGAGGGACAGGAGGGTCGCGCCGGCGACGACGAGGATGACGAGGTTGCGCTCGGTGTAGGCGGCGCCGTCGAAGGAGGTCGGGATGGACAGTGCCATCGCCAGTGAGATCGCGCCGCGGAAGCCGGCGACCGTGGAGACGATGCGGCCGCGGAAATTGGTTCGGCGCAGGCGCTGCTCGGGGCGGCGGTCAAGGGCGCGGATGGAGAAGATGATGAGGTGATGGCCTGCGAATCTTCCCGCGACCATGGCGATGTAGATGATGGGAATGAGGATGAGGCCGCGCACGAAGTCGGCGCGAGGGAGCTCGGCGACGATGCCGGGGAGCGCCACCCCCACCATGACGAAGAGGATGGTGTTGAGGATGTGGGTGAGGATCGTCCAGAAGGGGATGCCGAGGACTCGCGAGCCCAGGGACATGTGCGGGGCGGCGAAGCGGGAGATGACGATGCCGCAGGTGACGACGGCGAGCACGCCCGAGCCGCCGATCTCCTCAGCGAGGAAGAAGGTGAGGAACGGGGTGGCCAGGGCGGTGATCGTCGCCAGCATGGGGTCGTCGGTGATGGTGCGGACCCGGATGCCGATCTTCGTGACTGCCGCTCCGACGAGGACTCCTGCACCGATTCCTCCCCCGAAGGACAGCAGGAGCTGATGTGTGACGAGGCCGGCGGTGACGCCGGAGGAGTCCTGCGCGGCTTGGAGGGCGATGGCGAAGATGACCAGGGCGGTGCCGTCGTTGAGGAGTGACTCGGCTTGGAGGACGGTGCGGCCGTTGGGGTTGATGCCTCGTCCCAGGCTGGAGACGGCGGTGGCGTCGGTGGGGCCGAGGCAGGCGCCGATGAGGAGGGCGGCTCCCACACTCAGCCCCGTGAGGACGCCGATGAGGGTGATGAGGGCGGCGGTGATGGCGACGAGGACTGTGGCGCTGAGGATGATGCCGCGCAGGCTTCGCCGCATGCGGTTGAGGGAGACTGACAGCGACTCCCAGTACAGGAGGATCGGCAGGAAGATCGTGAGAACCACGGTGCTGGGCAGATACATCTCCTCCCCCACTGGGAGCAGCGCGACTCCCACGCCGGCGACGATGAGAAGCACCGGGGCGATGAGCCGGAACCTGTTGGCGATCGCATAGGCGACAACCGAGGCGCCGATGAGGGCGACGATCATCTCGATGGTCATGGGGCTTCCGGGTTCCCTTCCTGGGACGAGTGTGGCGGGTTGACTGCGGCCGGCCCGGGAGAGGGGTGCAGTCAAGCCCGGCTTAGGGCCAGGTCTGTGACAGGTCCAAGCCGCGCGCAGCCTACAGACGCTTCCTTCAGTGCTCCTGGGGATAGTCGATTCGCCTCACGAGACGCCGTTTCAATCCTCGGAGTGTGCGGCTCGGGTGAGGGCTTCCAGGCGAGGCTCGATGGACTCGGACATCATGGTGATCTCCCGCTCGGGGACTTGGTTCGCCCGCGCCTGGCCCCGCCATCCTGACAGGGACGCAGTGATGCGTCTGATTCGTTCCCGCGCCTCCGATTGAGTGAGCCGGTAGTCGTTTGCGATAGCCAGGAGCCCGTCGATCTCGTCGGGCATCGCGTCTGCTCCCATGATCGACGTCGCACGGGGCCGACTGGGGTCGGGGTTCGGGTTGACGTCGAAGACGGGGCTGAGTCTCCAGAGCCCGCGGTCGGTGAGGAACCCGTGGTTGCGCAGGTGGTCGTCGGTGTTTCCGAGGGCGATGCTCGCGATGATTCGGTCGTAGAACTCATGGAGGTCTTGGACGGGCGAGCGTGAGAGGTCGCGAATCGCCTCGGCGAGGTCGGCGTAGTCCTTCTGGTCGCCGTCGGACGATCCAGTGGCCGTCATCGCACTGATATAGCCGATACGCGCGCCATCACGGGTTCTGTCGAATCGCCGTAGGATCAGGATGCTTCGATTGCCCACTTGGGTGAGCTGGTGCTGGGGTGTGCGAACGCCCGCGGTCTCAAGCAGGTCGAGAGCAGTGGCCTCCCAGGCCATGACGTCCCAGGAGTCGCTGGAGTGAGGGAATTTCGCAATGGCAAGGCTGCCATCATCGAGTCGGACTGAGGCCTTGGGCCGCGCACCGCCGAGGCCTGTCGTGCCTGTATCGAGAAGTCGTTTAACCGCACTGGAGGGGTCATCCTCGGAGGCCAGTTCGTCGCTGGCGTGCAGAAGCTCAGGCAGAGCGACGAGCCGCGGGACACGCGAGGGCTCTCCCAGGAACTCGCCGCTCCCGGGGACCCGGAAGCGCAGGGCGCCCTGTCGGGTGTCGTCGCTGACGCCCAGGAGGAAGTCGAGGTCGTCCAGCTGACGGGGAACGCGTCCCTCTTCGCGGGCTCGCGATCGTTCGGCCTTGCGGATGAGGTTGCGGCCCCAGCGGTCAGGCGCGCTGTCAGCAAAGGCTCCAATGAGCCCGGGATGGTACTGAGCGCCGGGTACCAGGCTCAGGGCAGGGTCGATGTTCATCCCACCGTCGGCGAGGTAGGTGGGGTCGTAGAGAAAGGTGGTGGAGACCTGGCCGCGCGATCGGGTGACGTGCGCTTGGCCGACCAGGCGGTGGGAGCCGTTGACATCGGAGACGATCTCGATCGTGGTCATCGGGCGCGCTTTCTGGTGAGACGGCCTGCGCGGAGGCGGCCAATGTCGCTGGCTAGGGGATCGGCCGCGTCGACAAGCTGGTCGAGGATGCCCAGGGCGCGCAGCACCTGGGTGACGCTGTTGAAGCTGACGTTGGGGTTGCCCGACTCGATCTTGCGCAGGGTGTCGCGGGTGATGCCCGCTCGCTCGGAGACCTGCTGCGCGGTCAGGCCGAGCACCATGCGCCACCCGCGCACGTGCTCTCCGAACTCCTTCAGCTGACGGTCGATCCTGTAGCCCGACATGTTCCTCCGTTCACTATGCCTACTATGGTAGCCCGAACTGAGAGTTGTGGCGATGCTGCTAGTCATATGGTTCAGCAAGTTTGGAGAGGACAACGGTTCCGGCAACTGAAGATCGCTCCCCGGGCGCCTGGGCCGCTCGCCGGCGGGTTGTTCAGATCATCCAGCGGCGCGAGTTCAGCACATGCCGTAAACGTGCCGCAGATCCTCATCGCCGAGATGTTCCTTCACATAGTGCTTGCAGGCGGACCAATGGATATCAGGCAGCAACATGAGCCCATTGTTTGACAGCGGCTCGCACGGCCTCCGACCGGTTCGTAATCCCCTCATCAGCAGCGCGCTTCAGCAACGCGGCAAGAAGCTCCTCGTCGAGCCGGACAGTCACAACTGTGCCTGGCCCTCGGCCGACTGGGGGCCGCCCAGGGGTCGGTCGCGGCAGCTGCCGGAGGTCGTAACCGGCCTCAGCTTCGTCAGCCCAGGCCTGGATCTGCTCGTCGCTCGCGCGATGTCCGTGGAGAAGATGCTCGCCCACGGCAATATCGTATACGAAACTCGGTCGCAGAGTCTTCCCCTCTACCGCAACACTCGACAGCCAGACAGCGCGAGTGAATGAGACGAAGACCCTACCCTCTGACAGCCCAAGCCCTGCTGCCCCCAATGACTACAACCTCATAACCCACAACATCTAGCACCACCGCCCAAGAAGCGGTGCTGTCGATGATCAGCTGGGCGGCAGTGTCCATGTCCTCCACTACTGGCACCTGGCTGCTAAGGACGTTAGCGATCAAGGGATTACGAGCGGTAATGACTCAGGAGGCTGCAACCTGGAAGACGCGGTAAAGCTCAGCAAGCAGCTCCTGGGGCAGGTTGCCTCTCAGGTATGCAAGTGCCCAGGCGCACGCACTGATACAGCACCCAAGCACCCGGTACCCGAACGCCAGCAGGTTGCGATTTGCGAGGTGCATGGCATCCTACAGGTCCACAGACCCATTACGAATGATCCTCATGCCACCATTATGATGAAGACATGATTTTAGTTGAGCGTACCTAGACGCCAAAACTCCCTCAAGAGCAAGCAGCCGTTTTACTTAGCGACTCTCCCTAGACATTCTAAACACCCACAAACAGGACTCGCTCCAAGTGCTTGCCACACAAGCAAGTGAGCATGACTACTCATTAAAGTGCATCCAATCATATACGACTGCTAGCTTTCCGTACTGCGTACTCCACCAGGATAGCTCACGCCACGCCCTATTTTCAATCAACAACTTCCGCAAACCGCATGCATCTCGAGTATATTCAGGAAGCTTCATGGCATTATTCACAATCCACTTATCATCATACTCTCCTAGAAGTTGCTCCACAGTCCGAAGGGGGTGCCGAACTTCGAGAGACTCGAACTGATTCCTATACCGCTCATATCTGTTTAGTACAGCCTCAGGAAGGTCCTCACATTTTCCGGTCCGCAATTCTTCAAGCATCTTGGCGGCTCGAAGATACTTAAATATCGGAACGTACGTACTTCTTCCCAGGCAAGGGATCGCATCCCTAAGAACTGATGACGCATCCAGGTCGAGCTTAGGGTCATCAAGAAGGTCATCCACAAGGTCCCACCGAGAGAGCCCTACGATTCCTTTCTTTTGAATCCTAGCCCCAACACCAAACACAATATCAATATCAGCCACGTCAGGCTGGCTATCCAGGTTGGTTACGTACATAAGTTGCCGTCGAGGGTCATCAGTTTGCACTAAGTCATAGACTTGCTCTTTTAGTTGACGCAGAACTCGCGCAGGAAGAGCTCTCCTCCTGTTCTCCAGAACTTTGTAGATCCACGTGAAACTATCGGTTATTATTCGCGTAATCGGCAAGGACACGTCTTCGATTTGAATGACTGCTTCGGACATTGTGGCACGACCACCTCGAGACCATTCAACGAATATCAACCTGGAACGAAGACGATCGACATTTTCTGGCCGAACCCCATGAAGAATTGATTGTAGAATCTGAGTGACGTTGGGATCCGACAGGCTATATCCCATAAATATTACAGGATGCTCCATAAAAACTGTAATTAGCTTGGCGGCGAGATATGCGTTTCGTCTATTAAAATCTTCGTAGTCGGAGTCGGTTAGGACCAGAGTTTCAGGCGACTTCACAGACCCGTGAATCTGATATATTTCTGCCACTCCTTGTGGGTTGGCAAAAATAAGTTCATCCTGCCCCACAAACACTCGGAAATCAGGGAACACCCGCGATAACAGATCATCGTAATTCGTGGTAACTATCGCGTCGACCTGAATTTTGGAAAACGCCTCAAATTCCTCTTGCAAAGTCGCCGGTATTGTATTACACTCCAGTGTCTTCGATATATACTTTGAGACTTCAATTTTCAGCGGAATATGCCTAGAAACAACTGTATTCTGATACTGTTTCACCGACTCCGAGAAGTCATCTGATTCCCACCAAGTATCAAAAAAGTCTTCGGCTATGTAATGTGCTGCGGCCGCGAGATCGCCATTAGCTTTTGATATGTAGTATTCGACCGAATACTTGGTGAGTGCCGCAAACTCACGTAAGAGTCCTCGCCAATCCGGCAGACCACCGTAACGACGAGACAACCCTGCACCAACAAACAGGTACGGCCCTGTCTGTGAGTGAAGGATACTTTCTAGCTTATTCATGCATTCTTTACTAGACATTTATTCTTCTTGAAGTCAATCAACGATCCTATAAATCAAACCTGATTTCAACCGGCATTCCACCTCATGCCCACCCCTAGTTAAGCTCGCAAGGATCCAGCGGAACTCCCGGCATGACCCGCTCCTCCTTCCCTTCACTAATGCGGAGCATGCGAGTCGAGAACCGCCTATTCAATTGATTTGTGTGCCACCGCTTGGCGTCAGCATTCTGGTTCTCGCCAATAAACAGCGATTCAGGAAACCGAACAGCAAGTCTGCGGACTATCTCGGTACCGATCCCCTTCCCGCGAATCTCATCCTCTAATTCGATCTGCGAGATGACGATGACATCATACATAACACCTGATTTAACGTCCGGATGACCCTCGTGCCGCAACTTGAAGTGTCCCTGCCCCATACGTTGCCCAGCAGCCCCTCTGATCACAAGCTCGATGCGAGGCGATCCGAACTCAGGTAGGCCGAGCGGTGCAGTAAAGTCAAGGCAATACTCGCCAATTTGCTCGCTCCAGGCCTCCGGACGAGTCACTATCATTTTTTTCCCCCAGACGTTAGTCCAGAGCGGAACTCGACCACGTCCCCATCTGCCATGACGTAGTCCTTTCCTTCCATGCGCACTCGGCCGTGAGCGCGGGCTTCGGCAACGCTGCCGTACTGGACCAAGTCATCGTAACTCACGATCTCGGCCTTGATAAAGCCTCGCTCGAAGTCTGTGTGAATGACACCGGCCGCCTGGGGCGCCGTCGCGCCCTTGCGGATCGTCCACGCGCGGGACTCCTTCTCCCCCGCCGTCAGGTACGTCTGCAGCCCCAGCGTGTCAAAACCAACCCGCGCCAGCTTGTCCAGGCCGGACTCCTCCTGCCCGTTGTCGTGCAGCATCTCCGCCGCCTCCTCGGGCTCCAGCTCCACGAGCTCGGCCTCGAACTGGGCGTCCAGGAAGATCGCCTCCGCCGGCGCCACCAGCTCGCGCAGCTCGGCCTGACGGGCCTCGTCGCTCATCCCGGCGTCGTCCATGTTGAACACGTAGATGAACGGCTTAGTGGTCATGAGCTGGAAGGTCTTGAGCACCTCCGCGTCGATCCCGGCAGCCTCGGCCCCGGCGGACAGCAGCGTGCCCTCCTCCAGGACCTTGAGGGCCGCCTGCGCCGTCTCCAGCACCACCGGCTCCGTCTTCTTGCCCCGCACCTCCTTCTCCAGGCGCGGGATCGCCTTCTCCAGGGTCTGCATGTCCGCCAGCACCAGCTCGGTGCTGATCGTCTCAATGTCCCCGGCCGGCTCCACCTTCCCATCCACATGGACCACATCCGGGTCCTCGAAGGCGCGCGTCACCATGCAGATGGCGTCCGCCTCACGGATGTTGGCCAGGAACTGGTTGCCCAGCCCCTCACCCTCGCTGGCGCCGCGCACAATCCCGGCGATGTCCACGAAGGAGACCGTCGCCGGCACCACCCTCGCGGAGTGGAACAGCTCGGCGAGCTTGTCCAGGCGCGCATCCGGCAGGGGCACAACCCCCACGTTCGGCTCAATTGTCGCGAACGGGTAGTTGGCGGCCAGGACGGTCGCGCGGGTCAGAGCATTGAACAGGGTGGACTTGCCGACGTTGGGCAGTCCGACGATTCCGATGGTAAGTGCCACGCAGGAGAGTTTAGACGGCCCCTGTGACACCGTGCGCCCCGACGGCGCCCCCGAGGCCGGGTCACGCCGTCGGCAACCCCGCTTACTTACCGGCCCTCTCGTTCACACGGACCGAGGCCCGCAGATCACGCCACGAGGTGTAGAAGCCGCCGCTGGCGTTGGCCCCGATCCCGGCCGTGACCGCAACCAGGCCCGCCGCCACCAGGATCACCACGACCCGCCCCAGGATCGCGCCGCCCAGCCGCGCCACCGACCGCTTACCGCCGTCGCGTCGTCGGCCCCAGCGGGGCGACCAGAACATGACCGCCCCCAGCGCCCCCAGCGAGGCGACCACGGCCACGATGATCGTGCCCAGGCCGTTGATCTCGAAAGGCATGGCGCGCACCGGCGAGACCGACCCCACCACGCGCTGGTCCTTGGGCGTCTCCGACAGGGGCTTCACACCGGCGGCGGTGGCCTTGGCCCAGGTATCGCCCTGGGGCGCCGTCACGCCGGCCGCCTTGAACACGGCCGGGTCCGAGCCCCACCATGTCAGCAGCGACGGGAAGTAGTTGTTCCACAGGGTCCAGGAGTGCCCGCCCGAGGCCGGGGTGTCCACCGTCAACGAGTCCGGCTTGCGCACCGCGTCATCCATGAGCCAGGCGGCCCGGGCCGCACCGGAGGAGTCGTCCTGCGCCCCCAGGACGTAGAAGCGCATGCCGTCGGGCTTGCGCTTCCCCAGCATGGTGGACAGCCCGTTCTGCGCCTGGAGCGTCTTGCCGCTGTGCGCCAGCGAGCCCTCACCGGGCAGGTCGTAGGAGGACATGACCCCCACCGCGCCGAAGCGCTGCGGGACGTCGTAGGCGGTGCGGGCCGCGCAGTAGGCTCCCGCAGAGATCCCCATAATCATCCAGCCGGCCCGCTGTGTGGTCACGTTGGGGAAGGTCGCCTGGATCATGCGGGGAATCTCCTCCGCGGTCCAGGTCCCCACGGCCGGGCGACCGGCGATGTTGACGCAGTCGGGCTGGCCGCCGTCCACGTTGAGCGAGGGGAACACCAGGATCGACGGCGGGATGCGGCCGGCGTCGATCGCCTCCTGGAGCCGCTGAGGTGAGGCGATGCCCGTCACCAGGGACTGCGGGGAGCCGACCCAGCCGTGGAGCCCCTCGAGGACGTTGTAGGTGCGGCCGTCGTCGGGCCGGTAGCCCGCCGGCAGGACGACGCGCACCGGCAGCTTGATGCCGCTGACCGGGCCGGTCCAGGTGGCCTCCTTCGAGCCGTCGCCGACGTCGTGGAAGGAAGCCTTCCAGGTCGCGGCCGGGACGGCATCGTAGGCGGATGCCTGCGGCAGGGGCGCGATGCGCGAGGTGACCTGGGTGCGAGGGGTCAGGGCTTTGACGACGTCGCCGACGTTGCGCACGTAGTGCATGGGCCGGTTGATGAGCAGGCCCCCAAGCACGATGACGAGCACCACCGGCACACTCACCATGACGGTGCGCGCCGTGTAGCGGCCCACGGCCCGCAGCGCCGTGCGCAGCGTGGGGCGGGCGAGTCGGGTGGGACTGTCCGCGCTGCTGGCGCGCGTGGTGGCCGGAACAGTTCGCGGCAGAAGGACCGCGGCGACGATGGTGGTCAGAACGGCAAGGACCAGCACGACTGCGATCGTTCGGAGGCTGGTCAGCGGGATGCTGCGCAAGAGGCTCACGTCCGATAAGCATGGCACCACCTACCCAAATACCCATCATCCAGGAGTCGTAGAAGGACCGTGCTCTTGGTCTCCTCTCCTCCGCCGTAGGCAGGATCGGGCAGGCCCCAGGACTGTTGCCCCAGGTCCGAACGGTCGATTTCCGCACGCCCGGGAGAAATATGCCCGACGACGACGCCGGAGCGGGCCGGAGGGCAGGCTCAGCAGAACAGGACCGGTGGGCCGGATCGGCGAGGCGGGGTCGTGCCGGTCCGTTCGGCGGGCGGACGGGCCGGCCGAACCAGCCAGGCGGGGCGATCTGCGCCGGCGGGGCTCCGTGGGGCTTAAGGGCTCCAAATAGATGTCGCACCTAACGGGCACCATCGGTTCATGAGTTCCTCAGCGGTCCTGCTTCCCATCCTGCTGCTCCTCGTCGGCCTGGCGATCGGCGCGGTCATCGGCTACCTCAGTGCGCTCGCCCGGCGCACTACCGCGCACCAGTCGGACGGCGAGCAGGTGGCCGAGCTGCGGGCGCAGGCCGCCCAGTGGCAGGCCCGGGCCGAGGAGCTGTCCTCCCGCACCCAGGTGGCCGAGGAGCGCGCCGAACGGGACGGCTCCGTGCTGCGGGCGCTCGCACCCGTGCGCAGCCAGCTGGAGCAGGTGGGGGCCCGGGTGGAGTCCTTGGAGAAGCAACGGGCCGAGCAGCACGCAGCCCTGGCCGAGCAGCTGAGGGCCACCGCCCTGCGCGAGCAGGACCTGGCCCGCTCCACGGCATCCTTGGAGGGGGCGCTGCGCTCACGCTCGGCGCGTGGCATGTGGGGTGAGGTCGAACTGGCCCGGGTCCTGGAGGCCTCCGGGATGATGCGGCACGTGGACTTCTCCGAGCAGCGCACCATCGGGGCGCTGGTCCAGCGGCGCGGTGGCCCGGCCGGCGCACCGGGCGCAGTGGGCTCAGTGGGTTCAGTGGGCTCGGCCGCCGGTGAGGGGGCTGCAGGCCGGTCCCGGCCGGACATCGTCGTCCATCTGCCCGGGGAGGGCTACCTGGCCGTGGACGCGAAGGCACCCATGGACTCCTACCTGGCGGCCACCGCCGTCCAGGGCTCCGGCCCCGAGGACGAGCAACGGCGCGGACAGCTTCTGGAGGCTCACGCCAGGGCGCTGCGCGGGCACGTCGACCAGCTCGCCGCGCGCCGCTACGACCGGGCCCTGGGGGACTCCCCCGAGCTCGTGGTCCTCTTCGTCCCGGCGGAGGCGGTGCTCTCGGCCGCCCTGGAGGCGGACCCCGCACTCCTGGAGCACGCACTGGGGCGCGGCGTCGCCCTGGCCTCACCCGTGTCGCTGCTGACCCTGCTGCGCACCTGCGCCACGGCCTGGGCCCGCACCGCCGTCAACGACGACGCCCGCGAGCTGCTGGAGCTCGGCCGCACCCTCTACGAGCGGCTAGGGACCGTCGCCGGTCACCTCGACGCCCTCGGTGGGGCCCTGCGGCGCAGCGTCACCGCCTACAACAAGGCAGTCGGCTCCATGGAGAACCGGCTCCTGGTGACCGCCCGGTCCCTGGAGACCCTCGGGGAGCAGGTGGACTCCCCCACACTCATCAGTGCCGACGCAGCCCAGGTGCGCACCTTCACCGCACCCGAGCTCACCGCCGACGGGCACCCCATCTCCACGCCGTAACGCATGCCACACTCCCGGCCCGTGACGATTGACGCTTCCATGGCGTCTATCAGGCAGCGTTGCCTGCCATCTCATGACTGGCTGACACGCTGCCAGAACGTTTCCATACCCGATGGGCGGATGCCTCCCCTCATCGGACCTTCTCGGAGGAAGACACCATGCTGTCATTCATCGGAATGATCATCGCCGGCGCCGTGCTCGGCGCCCTCGCCCGGCTCATCATGCCCGGGGTTCAGAACATCTCGATCCTGTGGACCGTCGTACTGGGTGCCGTGGGCGCACTCATCGGAGCCAGCATCGCCAGTTTCTTCGGCGTCGCCCACACCGACGGGTTCGACTGGATCAAGTGGGCGCTGTCCCTCATCGCCGCCATCATCGCGATCTCCGTCTACATGGCCGTCACCGGCCGCAAGCAGTAGCCCCTCAGTGCCCTGAAGCGGG
>ERZ773007.1410-NODE-1410-length-11286-cov-20.887632_pt1 | contig 11286 bp, 1 predicted proteins | sample MGYA00580665_ERZ773007 | MGnify/ENA primary metagenome ERZ773007 (study PRJEB29015, sample SAMEA2738122) | human oral metagenome | biome: human oral; feature: human-associated habitat; material: saliva | place: China | collected 2167 ... | reverse complement strand
ATCCAGCTTTTTCTTCTTTTTACAATCGAATTTCCCAAAGAGGAAGCAAGATGAAGGCGATTATTGCTTGTGCTCATAAGATTCTCAGAATCATTTACAAACTACTCTCCACCAAACAGACTTATCAAAAAGAAAAGGCGATAGGACTGAGGAAACAGTTCTAACGCCAAAACTAAAAAAATTCCAATTACAGTATAGCACAGGAAGTGATTTTTTGCGCTTTTTTACTGTCTTTTTTCAAATAAAATACAGAGAAACCAGCAAAGACGAGGTTCGCAAGCCGTGGTTGGAGTTTTTCGGGAATAAACCCTTTACCCAAGCACCCGAGCGAGCCATCAGTCAAGCAGACCAACTGCTAGACTATAAGAGCTGGTCCGAGGAGGACAGGAAAATGTTTAGTCAACTACGTATGCGCGAAGAACAAGCGTTATTGGCACAGGATTATGCCTTGGAGACTGCTAGGGCGGAAGGTCTTGAACAGGGATTGGAACGTGGTCTTGAGCGTGGGAAAGTTGAAGGAAGGGAAGAAGGGAAACTTTTTGCATTTCTGGATATGGTACGCCAACATGTTTTAACTTCCGAATTTGCAAGTGATCAATTGGGTATGACTGTCGCTGAGTTTGAGGCGTTATTGTAAAGTCATAACTAATAATGGTCAAAATAACGTTCTTGGAACTAAAAAATACAGAGAAACCAGCAAAGACGAGGTTCGTAAACCGTGGTTGGAGTTTTTCGGAAATAAGCCTTTTACCCAGTAATAAGCTTTCATCAATCCGCTGTCTATAAAAAGTAAGGATAGGCAGTCTACCATTTAAAATAAAATAATGACAGATTTTTCCGAAGCAAAAGGTAAGATCTGTTTTTTTATTTATATTAAATTTTATAGTTTAGATATTTTAAATATAAGTATAATAACACTTGCATATATATATATATATATATAATTCTTAAAAATGCTCATAAACACGATTGTTGTCGTATTTTTGTTTTGAATAAATTTTATGTAAATGCTTACTTTCGTATTGTAAAAGTATTAATATAGTGTTGAGATATTATGTTTCAAAGCTTTTTAGCTAATCAATTGAAACAATGAAAGGATATGCTTATGTTTGGTAAAAAGCGTGACGATAATGGTGAAAAACTTTACCGTTATTCTATAAGAAAGTACCATTTTGGTGCTGCGAGTGTGGCGATTGCAGCGCTCATCTTTTTTGCGAATGGAGTAGCTAAGGCGGATATGGCCGTCTCTCCTGCAACAGCCAATACTGAAAAAGTGGGGGTTGCTGTTACTGGTTTGACTGAGGGAGTTCCACCTACAGAGGGACATTCAGAAAAATCACAGGAAGTAGGGTCTGAGAAAGAGGCAATTGCTAAGAAATCAGTTGATAAGTCTGCTCTTAATCAGGCTCTTAGTGACCTTCAAGCAGAGATTGCTAAGATAGATAATGGGAAGTTGTCAAGTTTAGCTAGTCAGATTTCTCAATTAACCGACGAAAGCAAACGTTTGCTTGGAGACGAAAATACATCTGAAGAAGCAGTTGCAACCTTAGTGGGTCGAGTTCAAGCTATGACAGAGCAAGTACGTCAGCTCCAGTCTAAGAACGATAATAAGCCTGCTAACGAAGCTAGTGCTGTTTCTAAGGAAAATAAAGAAGCCTTGAATGCTATACGGACTAGCGAAGCGACGTTAGACGGTAATCTCACTTTAGATAAGCCAGCAAAAGTAATAGAAGGTTCCACAGTTAGTTCTAAAGTTCAAGATGAAAAAGAACTTAAAAAGACTGATAAAAGTGCGCTTTCTGTTGAAGGAACTGAAGATGGCAGAAAGTCTGAAAAAGCTGGTAAAGAGGAGGGAACTGTAACCAAAAAAGATAAACTAGAAGTGCTATCTGGTTATTTGGTTCGCTACTTAGATGTCGCTAGAAAAATTGAACGCCCTGAGACCAAGAAACTTTTGGGGGATGTGGAAGAAGTTGTTCGCTCTGTTGAAAATGGATTGAAAAATCCACAATTAACGGCTTCAGAAATCGAAGAATTAATGAAGCAAGGAAAGCAAGCAGAGAAAAAACTTGCACTTGCTGTCACACGTGAACATTCAGGAAAACGTGACTTGGATAATGGTAAGAAGATGTTGCCAGAATCTTACTTTAGATCTGCAATTTATCGAGCGGCGAACGGTGTAGTTTATGATGCTCAAGGTAACAACAACTTACGTGACGCAGAGGTAGGGTATATTACGAAAGAAGGGGATGGTTCTGGATATCCACCTGGAACTTTCTTGTATATATCTCATAATGATAATAGCTCTGCAAACGGTAGAAATAATGCTGATTTAGGTCCTCAACCTGTTAAGCGTTTGAAGCAAAAAGTTTGGGCTGTTGTTAATAAGACTGGTGATGGTTTCCATTGGAAAATAACTTATAACAATGGGAAAGACTCTAGACAAAATCCAATTTACTACTTTACTGTTCCAAGTGGTCATTCTGTACAAAATATGACTTTGAAAGAGAATGGTTCTGTTGTAAAACACGGTGGGGTTGCTCAAGTATTTAATGGTGAAGCAGATAAATATTTAACGGCTGTTGGTTCTCCAAATGGTGGTGTCAATGGTAGTCCTTACTATGAAAATGTTGCAAATACTCAAAATGGAATTGTAGGTAACCGTGGTGGTATTTATACCTTAGATGATTTTGTGCGAAACGATACAAGTGTGTATTTTAATCGTGATGGTATGTCTCAAGATGATATAAGAATTACGGATAAACTGTACGATAAAATCAAGAGTTCTACACAAAATATCTTTGCTTTTAGACCAAGAGATTTTGACGCAGCTAATACTTATGAAGTGGAATTTGATACAAAAGCTGATACTGAAGCTCCACTTTACTATATTGCAGGTATGAAATCGTACGAAAAAATACCAAGTGGACGTTTTATGCACAAGAGTTACCAACAATGGTATGGATTGCAAGAACAGTATAATATCACAGTTAATACGAATGTGTTAAAAACAACTTTCCTAAAAGGTACAGGGATAGGTACTTTGGATACAGCAAGTGGTCTGATGAGCAATGCTGTTACTATTGAGGATACTTATCATAATAACAGTCAGACAAATCCTGGCCGTGGAGATGTTACAGATTACTATACTTATAAATCAACAGGTAATTTTAGTGCGGATTATTTCAAGAGTTTCCATAACCGCTTTAGTAGACAACGTTCAGAAGATGGCGTGAATACAACTGCTGATAGAACAAAAGGAAACCATACTCTTTATATTGAAGCTAGAGTTAAGGGACAACCAATTAATTTCCGTTTGCCATATAAAATTGTGACTCAGTCTGATGTTTATCAACCAGTAGCTAAAGAAGTAACGGATACAAAGAATTATAAGGCTGATTTAGGAAATGCCGATACTTATATTAAGAGTTATACGGATGTTTCATCTCAAATTGATGGATTTAAAACTCCAGATGCCGATGATATGGGAACTCCAAACCCTGGGAATTCATTCTATAAGGATCGAATTTCAGAATTTCCTCGTACAAGTGATAAAATTAAAGAACAGGCAGTGAAGCAAGTTCAATGGGTAGGTGGCTCGAGTTTATCAACAGGTAAGAGAGTAATCGAATTAACACTTGATAATCGTAAAACAGAGTTGTTTACAGTGCCAGATGATATCGATGTTTTACCTGGTGGAAAAATTTCAAAAGAAAACTTAGAAAAGTTAAGAGAAGCGATTCGTCAGCAATATCAAAAGGTAAATACGAATGGGCAGGCAGTAGGAAGTGTTCCAACTATCACGGAGACAACGCCTGTTTGGGTGAAAAAACAGGTTAAGGTTACCTACTATGATAATGAAAATAATTCCAGCACAAATAATCAAGACGATTCTGTAGACTATGTAGATGTACTTTTCAAACATATTCAAAAAGAAGCTAAACCAGCTGCTCCAACAATAGCAACTCCGCTTGATGGATCTGCTTCTGTTACACCAAATGGTACGACAGATAAAATGGTTGTTTCTTATAGACCAACTAGACAACAAAGTGATATTACACTTACGGTGAAAAAAGAAGGATCATCATGGGGAGTAGTTGGTAATCGTCCAGATGGTGTAACTGTGGACACTTCAACAGGTCGTGTATCTATTACAGAGCCAACCGTTGAAGATAATACGAAAATTAAAGCTATTGCTACGTATCTGAATAGTGATGAAACTTCAGCTGAAGATACTGTTAAGAGCAGAGATACTCAAGCTCCTACTGTTATGATGAATGGAAAAGTCTTAACAGAAAGGGCATCAGATAATCGTTTCGTTATTTTCCGTGGAGCTAATTTTAATCCTACTTTTAAAGTAGCCGATAATTCGAACACAATTGCTGAGTTTAATGTAAAAAATATTCCAAATGGTGTTTGGTTTAATAAATCAGGGAATAAAGACTATGCTCGTACTTTAATTACAAATGGAGATTATCATTTTAGTAATACAAAAGTAGACGATAATGCGCCTTTAGTAACGCGTGAAGCTTCTGTTACTGTAAGAGATCTTAGTGGTAATGCAAAAGAATATAAATTTGAATATACTATTGCTGATGTTATGGTGAGAAATTCACCTAAAGCTGCTTCTCTTAACGATAAAATAGGAGATTCTCATAATTACTTAATTGATACCTTAAATGGTAGCACGGATCAAGGGAATAAATATTTCCCAGGAGGAATGAGATGGGAATGGGAAAATGCTAATCAAAATACAACATTAACTAATCTTGGATTAGTTAGACATGTAGCAAAAGCTGTATTCCCAACGGGAGCTCAAAACGGGACCCTTACAGTTAACGGTATGACTCTCTATGCGCCAAGTGAAATTAAAAAAGAAGTAAACTTCAATGTTACTGACAATGCAAAACCACAAGCTACTCTAAATGGAGTATCTCTCGGTACAACAGCAGGAGAACCGATCTTTACAATTTTCCGTGGAGCAACCTTTAATCCGGAATTAAAAGCATGGGATAATGCTGGAAAAATTAGTAATGTAACTGTCAGTGGATTACCTGGAGGAGTGACAAGTACAAACTTCCCAGGAAGTCAACAAACAGGTAGCGAAACGCAGAAGTACACAGCTAAATTATCAAACGGTACTGTAAATAATGATTATGCTTTAGGAGAACACGAAGCTACTTTAACGGTTACAGGTAGTGATAGCAAAGACGTAAGTACATTTAAATTTAAATATCGTGTTGTAGATTTAGATTTTAAAAATGTTTATGAAACACCTGATGCTGGTCAACCAGGTGGTAAGAGTTATGTTATCGGACTTCATGATGGAAATTCTGTCAATGTAACGAATGGTACTAAAAATATCAATCCTAAAGACTACTGGAAAGTGATTAATGACTCAAGTAAGGCGGATAGAGGATATTCTTATCTACCAGATGGAATGGTTTATAGTATTAATAATGGTGGAATCTCTTCTAATCCTGCTGATGCATCTAAAGGTGCTAGTATCGCTATGGGGCATTATGGACGTATGATTAAGGCTGATTTCAGTGGGGCGGGAGATATCGCAAATAATGAAAGTACAAGTAGAACGGTATTTGCTCCAGCTACTATTGAACGAAGAATCTTAGTTGCAGTTGATCCAACAGCTCCAACTATTGATGGCAATGCAGATCTCCTTTATGGTCAGGCAGGTCATAAGCCAGATATTAAAGTGAAGAATATCGTTAATATTGGTGAGAGTACTTCTGAAGTAGGTACGGTTAACAAAGAGGCAACTCGTACGGTTCAATTATATAGTGATCAAGATGATACTACTCCTATAGCAGAACATTCTTTTGATAAAGGAAGTAGAGAGACCGAGTGGACTTTCCGAGAAAGTGATATTAGTCGTGCTCGTCCAAATGGATTGAGAGAAGGGGAAACTCTTTATGCACGCGTGAAGGTAACTCACCGTGGTGTATCTACAATGTCAGGTAATAGTAACGAAAAAGAAGTTACTGCTCGACTAAATTTAATAGAGAATGCAACTAACCGTATCGTTCAAGCAAATGATAGCAAGTTGAACGATGCTGAGAAAGCAGCAATTAGAATCGCTTTGAAAAAAGCAAATCCAACACTTGACTTGAAAGATGAAAATATTGAAATTTCAGATAGTGGAGCTATTGTTGTTACAAAAGATAAGAAACGTGGTTGGCTTCAAACTGAACCAAATAAGAACAGAGGAGAGGGATTTGTCACTCGCTTTGCAGACATTCGTAAGGATTTCTTGTTAGAAAATATCGAAGGTGCAAAACTACCGAATAGAGATACAGATAAAGGTTTTGCTTGGTCTAATAGTACAAGTGACCAATCTGTAAATGGAAATCGTAGTTTAATCTATTACTATGATGCGACAAAAGGACAAGGTATCAATCTAAATGATGTCTTAAGAATGATGCACTTAAAACCAAGAGCAGGTACAAATAGCGTCGAAAATCCATCTCTTGTTGAAGTTAGGGGCGATGATAAAGAAAAAGCTGAACATAATCGTGAAGGTTATAGTAAGGATTCGCGTACAAACGAGTTCAAAAAAGGTTCTGCCTATATTAATACGCTAGATTTGGTAGATGCAGGAAATCTTAGTGGTGGACAGGTTGTTTCTAATTCACCTAATAAGTTAGTTGAAAACGGAAAAGGAACTCCTGGAGCTGTTGGTACAAGTCTACAAAATGCAAGCATTGCTGGAGCTAACGGAATACAGGCAATTTCATTAAATCATGTGGCAAACGGTAGTAGCGCTATTTATAAAGCGCAGTTGTATCTTCGTCCTGAGTATGTTAATACGACTACTTTATCTAAGAGAGGCGAAAATAAAGATACAACAACAAATGTTATTAATGTGTATTTTGTTCCTATTGATCCAGTAGCGCCTCAAGTTGAACGTTCAACTACAAATAACTTAGCAAGTAAAAGAGAACAAGCTGGTCGATTAGATGCAAATACTTCGTTCAAGAGTTTAGCCAAGGTACTAGATAACTACGACAAAGATGATGTGACAAATGCTACTACCAATACGGTTCGTAATAAGTTGAATATTTGGGTTAAAAATGGTAGCACTAAAAAACTGATCGTAGAAAATGGCGTAGAAAAAGCAGATGTTATTGCAAGCTTGAAAAACGAAGTGAATCCAATGACTTATGAAGTTGTTGCAAAAGCAACAGATGCTTCAGGAAACAAGAGCCATGAGGATGATGACGATGGTGCAAAACTTGGATTCTTCAAGGTGGGTTATGACTTAGTTGCGCGTGAAACTATCAATGTTAAGCAAGGAGAACGTTTAACACAAGATGAGTTAAATAAATTAATTCAAGTTCAAGAAGGAAATGAACGTCAAGATTTACCACAAGGCGCAACTGTCACAGCAACGCTTGATACTGCTAGCATAAGAAGTGGAAAAGAAGAGACAAAAACGGTAGAAGCGACCGTTAATTTCGGAGAAAATAGAACTCAAAAAGTTGTTTTAACCTATAAAGTTTTGAATACATTCCCGATTGCTCGTACAATTTATGATTTTAAAAATTCAGATACAGCACGTCAAGGTGGCTCATCAGTTTATTATCATAATGGAGGAACTATTCCGGATGGAATGACTTGGATTTATAAAGGAAATGATAAAGTAACAAAACCTGGAGATGAATTCACAGCAGCTCTTGCAAAAGATCCAGTAGGAACAACTACGAATTATGAATTTGGTGGTAAGTATAACTATGGTCGTTTTACAAATAGTCCAACAACAGGTAATCTAGAATATACAGAGCGAGTGGTTCATAAAGTGTTTGATATTACTGACAGTAATGGAGTTACAGTGAATAAAGGAGATGCTCTAACTACTGATCAAGCCAAGGCTGCAGTCAAAAAAGTTGATGGTTCGGAAGAATTACCAGCAGGAACAACTTACGAATGGGTAGGTAGTATAGATACAAATACTCCGGGAGTAAGAACTTATAAAGTAAAAGCTACTTTACCAGTATCTCAATCAGGCAATGATGCACAACCAGGAGCAACGCAAGTAAGACCATCTAAGACAATTAATGTAACAGTTAAGGTGAGACCAACTGCTCCAAGAATCGAAGCGCAAACTAATGGGGATGTTATAATAACTCCTGCAAAAGAGGCTCAAGTTAATAAATTTGAATTCAAATATACGAATGCAAATAAAGATAATCCTACGAATCAAACAGTAACAGCTACAAAAGTAAATGATAGATGGACGCTAAGCGGACAACCAACAGATGGTGTAGAAATTGACCATGCTTTAGGTACTGTTACAATTAAAGACCGTGAAATTAAAGATAACGCAGATATAACAGCAAAAGCTGTAACAACGGATAGCGTAGAAAGTAATTTAAATACGAGAACAACGCTTGCAGGAGAAAGAGTACTACCTAAATTTACATTTGATGAAACTAATACAACGGTGGATGAGAATGGAGAGCGTATAGTTTATGTAACTCCAACAGAAAGAAACAATTTTAAATTAGGAACATTTACTGACGAGTCTGGAAAATTGATTGAAGCAAGACTTTCAGAAAAGAATAATAAAGGAAACGAATTAGCTTATGGATTGACATATTCAGAGAAGTTTACTAGAACACCGAATACAGAAAAAGCTTCACCAAGAGATATTATGATTACAGGTGTTCTTGACAAAACAAATAATGGAGCTAATTGGACTAATGGATTCCCAATAGTAACAAGATATGCTGTAGCAACGGATGCTTCAGGTAATGAGTTAAGAAATCAAAGTGATACACCATCGAATCCAACACGTGTAGTATTTAAGGTTCTTACTCAAGCAACAAAATATGTGCCAACAGTGGAAAAACAATTGATTAGTAAAGATATTACTGCTTCAGGGGCAAGCTTGTCAGAAGAGGATATAGCTTCACTAAAAAATAAACTCAAATTTACAGCTGAAAAGGGCACAGTGAAGATAGATAAAAATACACCTGAATTACAATTAACAGTAACGAATCGTAGTGTACAAAAAGATACGGCAGGATACTATGTGTCAGCTACAGTAACATATCCAGACGGTTCAAGTGAAGAAGTAAGAGTACCATTAACAACAACTAAAGCAAATCTTTCACATCCAGAAATTGGTGAAGTTTCTATTAAAATGCCAAAAAATGAGTCTGAAAGAGATAAAGTACCCGCAGAACAACGTGGAGAAGTTATTAATCATATTAGCTATCCTACAGGAGAGCCTGTACCAAATAATAAAGCAATATTGAATGAAGGTAGTATTACAACTGAGAAAGGGGAAAAAGTTGTCACAGTTCAGTTAACTTATGATGATACTTCGACAAAAGAAGTGAAAGTTCCGTTGTTAGAAGTAAATCCGATGACGATTAGCAATATCCCACGCGAGGGAGAAAATAGTGTATCAATCATAGCTAACAATAAAGTTGAGGTTGGAGATAAGATATATGTAAACCATAATAATCGCGAAGTAGTATTCACAAAAACAGCTACAGGATTTAATGCTAGTGATGCAAAATATAGACTGACAGGAAATGGAGAAGATTTAGAGTTTGCATTAGCAAACGATGATAAATTCCATGTAGGAGAGGTTATTAAAACTCATATAGAGAGTCATAAGAATAATGTTGTTAGTTCTGTAGCAACTGAAACTGTAGTAGGGTTTAATACTGTTAAGAAAACTCCGGTTGTTGATCTGGAACATTTAAGTTCTGAAGAAATACTAAAGGTAAAAGAAGCAATTAGAGAAGCACATCCATTGATAGATTTAACAAAATTAGAAGTTAGCAATGATGGAGTTGTTAAATATAATTATATCAATGGAGATGGACAACCAAATGTATTAACGCTTTGGAAACCGATTGTACAAAAACCTGCTAAACCTATCATTCAAACTAATTTAAAAGGTAAAGCCAATTTAAATACACCAGTTGATGTAGAAGTAACGGTAGATCCAAGTAAAGGGACTGATTTAACAGCAATCTTATATGATAAGAATAATCATGAAATTGGTAGCGGAAAAGTAAATTCGGAAGGAAAAGCAACAATTCATGTATCAACTCCAATTCCAGTAGGAACAGTTACAGCAAAAGTAAAATCTAATGAAACTACAGAAATAGATAACTACTCAGATAGCAGTGATGCAAAAGAAGTAACACTAGCAGAAAGTAAAGTACCAATATTCACTGTCGGTAAACAAAATCCTGAGACTGGATCAGTTGAGATAACAGTTGTTGGGGAAGGTAATTATAATTATCCAAACGGAACAAAAGTGACATTACCAGGAGTTGTTGGTGAAAAAGTTATTAATAATGGAAAAGTAATTCTAACTAATAATGATTTACCAGCACAAAAAACAACAAATAAAGGAACAGTTACTGAAGAAAACAAACTACCAAAAGACGGAAACGCTGTAGAAGTTCCAGCGAAACTAGTCGATAGTAAAAACCCAACGATTGAGAAAGTGTCTCAAGATCCAGAAACAGGAGCAGTAACGTATAAAGTCACAGATCCAGACCACGGAAACTATCCAGAAGGAGCAATCGTCACAATCAATGGAAACAACTACCCAGTTACAGGAGGCACCGTCACAGTACCAAATGACAAGTTACCAGAAGCGAAGAAAACAGAAACGCCGAAAGTACAAGAGTCAGGTAAGCTACCGAAGACAGCCAACGAAGTAGAAGTTCCAGCGAAACTTACTAGCGCCAAAGGTGAACCTGCAAAAGAGTTTGAAGTTGAGATTCCACTACCACTCGTAGTTCCAGATCCAGAACATTTAACATCAAAAGAAATAGAAAAATTGGTAGAAGAAGTTAAAAAATCTAATCCAAATAGCGATGTTAAGGCGGATGATAAAGGTAATATTACTGTAACGGATAAGACAACTGGCGATTCAGTACTCATCCCAGTGAAAGACTTAACAGTAAAAGACTTCACCCCAGTGACCCCAACTGAGAAAGTATCAGTGAAGAAATCTGGAGAATTGACTCAAGCCGAACAAGACAAAGTCAAAGAAAAAGTTCAAGCTAAGAACCCAGGTAAGGAAGTCACAGTAGGAGCCGACGGAACAGCAACGTTGAAAGATCCAAATACAGGAATTACACACACAATTCCAGGAAGCGATTTAGTGAACCAAGACTTCACCCCAGTGACACCAACTGAGAAAGTACCAGTGAAGAAAGCTGGAGAATTGACTCAAGCCGAAAAAGACAAAGTCAAAGAAAAAGTTCAAGCTAAGAACCCAGGTAAGGAAGTCACAGT